>Ga0163144_10008857_pt1 | contig 21710 bp, 12 predicted proteins | sample OliLak19BULKMAT1_FD_123175 | JGI IMG/M metagenome (GOLD analysis project Ga0163144, IMG submission 123175) | Freshwater microbial mat bacterial communities from Lake Vanda, McMurdo Dry Valleys, Antarctica - Oligotrophic Lake LV.19.BULKMAT1 | ecosystem: Environmental > Aquatic > Freshwater >... | reverse complement strand
GGGTTGCTGGCCCAGCCGTTGGACACATAGACGATGCCGCTGGCATCCACGGCGGTTTTGGCGGAGAGGTTGGGGCTGCCCAAAGGGCTCAGGATGCCCGCCGTGTTGAGGACGTTGCCGGTTGCCGCATCAAGGCGCACGAACGAATCGTCCTGCAGGAACGTGTAGATGCTGCCGTCGGGGCCAATGGCGTGCTCGTGGCTCGTGGTCCAACGCACCGGGCGGCTCCACAACTGGATCAGGGCGGTTCCCGTGTCCGTGAAAGCGAAGAGGTTGTCGAACGGCGCGTTGTTCTGGGAGCGGGCGAAGTAGACGGTGTTGCCGTCGGCGGAAAGGAACGGCGAGTTCTGCGACGTGAAGCCCGCCATGACCGTGCTTTGGTATTGCAGCAGGCCGGTGTCGATGTTGAGTTTCTTCACGACATGGCCGCCCACCGCGGCGTCCACGATAAACAACGCCTCGGACGTCGCCGCGCCGCCGCAGTTGCCGCTCACCGATGCCAATCTGTTTACGCGCCAGGCGGTGGTGCCGTCGGTCGCACGGATGCGCGTCACGTTGCGGAAGTCGGCCACCAGCAGATCGCCGTTTGCGGCGAAGACGACGCCGTCGTAGGCTCCGGCGGTGGTGTTCGCCACGCTCCGCCAGCGTTCGGCACCGTTCGCCGCGCTGTACGCGATCATTTTCTGCGAGACGCTCGCGCCGTTGCCCGAACGCGAGGCATAGACGGTGTCGTTGGAGGCGCCGGCGACCCAGGCGATCCAGTCTTGGGAGGTGTTGCCGCTGAAGGGCAGCGTCAGACGCCATGCTTCGATGCCATCGGCGAGGTTCCAGGCGACGAGGGCGTCGTTCGCCGCGCCGCCGTTTTGCGGGAAGCCGGTCTCGCGGATGGCGAAGACCCGGTCAGCAAGGGTGACCGGAGCCCACGCGATGATGGATGCGCTGGGGGTGTTCCAGCGAACGTCGGACCCGGAGATCGGCCCGAGGGCCTGTGTCTGGCCGTTGCGTGCGGCGTTGCCGCCGGAGTTGGTCCAATCCTGGGCGAGCGCGGCGGTCGAGAGAGCGGCGAGAAGGAGCGCTAGGGGAGTAAGTCGGTTCATGCGGGGGCTCCGGAAACGAAGAGGGCCACAGGTCAAGTCGCGGAAGGAACACAGAGACACAGAAGCACCGACCAGAACGAGGGCGAGGCAGGACCCGGGACTCAGAACCCTCCATCCGACGGTCAGCGTACCAAAACCGGCGCGGGAATACAAGGGCTTTTCCGGTGGCTTAGCGCACTCGTCGCGCACGACCGCACACGGGGAGTTCGGGCGTCCTCAATAACCGTGGACCGTGACAATCGGGTTTCAGCGCCGCACGTCGCGGTTGCCGGTCGCGGTGATCGCCATGGCCGCTCGCAGCAACGCCTTCGAGGATCTGAAGGTCTGAGCAACGGAGTGCTCCGGTGGTGAGCCGGCTGCTCGAGAAACGCGTCCATCGAGGCGGCCGAACGATCGATCAGCGGCCGACCGTGGGTCGCGGCGGAACCCTTAATGGCGAACGAAGTTCGCAAGAACATCCACCGTGTGGATGATCATTCTTTGGATGGACGCTTCTCACCCACTGCCCCGGTTGGCAGGTGCCGCGCAACGAAGAACGACCGTGGGCCGTTCCCGCGCCGACCGAGGGTCACGCCGCCTTGGCGTTTCGGCGGCAGGCGTCCGCCAACGCGGTCGCGTTGCGCAGCACCTGTTCCAGCGAGGCGGTTCCGCCCGCGACCACTGCCTCCGCGAGGCGGCCCGCCTCGGTGAGCCCGAGGATGGGCGCGAAGCCGCGGATCTGCATCGCGGTTTCGGTAATCGAGCCGACGTCTCCCGCTCCGACCGCGGCGTCGAGCTTGACCACAAGATCACCGACTTCGCGGGCCATCTCGGTGAATGCCGCAGCCTGGGGATTTGGCTCGCAGGCTGATTCCGCAAGCGGCCTGAACATCAGCCGTTCGGCGAGGGTGCGGAAGAGTTGTTGCTGGTCGAGCGGCTTCACCATCATGCTCACGCCCGAGATGCGGGGAAGCCCCTCTTTCACCAGACCGACGGGATCGGCGGTCACGAGGATAATCGGCGTGTTGAGACCCGCCTCCCGCATCTTGAGCGCGAGGTCTGTGCCGTTCAGATCGGGCAATCGCCAGTCCAAAAGGATTACGTCCCAGCCCAAGTGGGCTTCGGCCAGGCCCGCCGCGGCGGTTTCAACGTCCTTGAGCCGGATGGTCGTTTCCCTCAGAAAATGCCGGATGATGCGGACGTCCAAGGCGCAGTCCTCGACATAGAGAACCCGGCCTTCGAGTTTGTCGGGCGTCACGCGTTCCATCACGTTCATTGAAGGTGACGCCCCGGAGACGAACTCGCGGACGTCGACGCTGCCGTTGAATTTCATGCCGAGTTCGTGGAGCGTGCCGCCGCGATGCGAGCATCGCTGAATCACGCCCTCGACGACGGTAGGGGTTCCGTCGGCCTTGCGGATGAGAAGCGAGCAGACGGAACCAGTATGAACAAAGCCGTTATGAAGAAGGCCCGCGCCGCCCCAAGAGAGGTTTCGGCACGCGAGTTTGAGGACCACCTTGGAGCCGCCCGGGTGCCAGATGGTGAGTTCCACCGTTTGCTGGCGGAACGGCCAGCGGGAGAACTCACGATTGGCATTGACTTTGCCCTTCGCCTCGGCCCCGTCGAGCCGGTCGAGGATGATGTTGAGATCCTTTGTGCGAAGCCCGATCGTGTTGGGCCGCTCGGAGGAAGCAAGGGGGGCCGGATGCCGGGCTGGATTGGGTGGGGGCAATGGAGATCGGCTCCGGGAACGACGGGTCGGTGAGTGGGCGAAGGGGTTCAAGACGAGCATCGGGCGGGGCCCGACCACGAATGAGATCCGGATGGGGGTCCCCTTTGCAGACGGGGCACGCGGGGGGGTCAGAAGGGTTGTGCGGGCAAGGTTTTTCGGCTATCGGGGCAGCCGGCGAACCGTGCGAGACGCAGCTTGAGCTGCGATGATTTCGCGGCAGCACTGCCGCTGGCCGGGCCACATGAACGCAGAATCAATCCTGGAAGGAGCAATCCACCGGACGGCGTCGTGTTCGGTGTTGAGGATCGGTTGCCACTGTTCTGGGACGGTCACCCAGAAGCGGGGGGAGAGAACGATCTCGTCGGATTCGGGGAGGAAGAACGGATACACCTGCTCGAGCGCGACGAGATGGTCAGGCGGAACGCTCAACCCGGTTTCTTCACGAAGTTCTCGGAGAGCTGCGGCAGGGGCGGTTTCGCCGGGCTCGATGTGCCCCATCACCGGGTGCCAGGCACCGACCAGCGGGGCCCGGGCGCGGCGGAGTTGAAGAAACAGGGGATGGAACGCGGGCGGCGTGTCCGAGCGGCGGATGACGTAGACGTCGATGAGGTCGGTGCGGAGACGCGGGGGCACAGCACCACTCTATCAGCATCCGGAGGAGTCCCACAACTGAAGAAAATACACCACGTCTTCGCTGTCGGTACTGCCGTCCTGATCGGCGTCGGCCTCGCCTCGTTCCCAGTCGCCAAGGAACTGCACAATGTCAGCCGAATCGAAAGCATCGTCGCCGGTCCAATCGCCGGGGCACCATCGTTCCAGGGCCTCGAGTTCGCGCTGGGAAAGTTCAATGTAGCCCGGCTGCGTCAGGTGGTATCGGTCGTCGGCGGCCCGATACCAGCCCCGCTCGACCATTTCCGAAGGGTCCGTCAGACGATCGAGACGGACACACGCGGCCCGCGGGAGCGAGAGAGCGACCTGTTCCGCAATGTCGCCGTACCGGGCCAGCAGGCGAGCGTCGGAGCCGCCGATCGGGTGGGATGGAGTGATCAGAAAGTAGAGTGACTCATCCGCGAGGCCCGCGGCCCGCCACCGTGCGGATAACTCCGCGATGATGGCCCGGAGATTGTCCTCGTAGGCCTCGGGGGACGAACCCGGGACGATACCCGCCACGAAGGACGGCTCGATGGATCGCAGGTCGTTCAGGCCGCTGTTGATGCGAACCAGCGTGAGCGGACCGGCCTCGTCGCGCTGGCCGTCCGCAGTGAGCGACATAAAGAGTTCGAGTTGGGCCGGGTCGAGAGCGTTCAGCCGGCCGGCCATCGTCCGCAGGCTGCTGCCGCCCCCGTAGTAGAGGACGTTATAGGCGTAGCCGTAGACGCGTTGCGGGTCGTCGGCGGAGACATACAGGGCGAGCAACGGGGCCTCGTAATCGGGGCCGCCGGGCAACGCCAGTTGGAAGCCGATGTCGGCGGCGGGAGCGTCATCGATGGAGAGTTCCAGTACCGCGAGGTCGTTCGGTCCGGCCATCGAGATCGGTTCCGACTGGACGAGCAGAGAATATGGAAACTCGTTCACGCGGATGATCGGCCTCATCCGGGCGATGGAGTCTTCGAAACGACCGATGACATACTGGAAGCGAACGTCGCCGGAAGCGCGGATCGGCGAATTCGATGAGAGGAAGAGCCCCGTCACGTTGAACGACGACGCTTCAGCGCCGGGCGGCAGGTAGATGTAGTTTGAGTTGCCCGTGGGACGGACTGTCCCGTTCATGAACCGGTCAAAGGCGGTGCCGGAATCTCCGTACTCGAAAACGCCCGAGTTGATCGTGGAAAACACGCCGCACCGATGCCCAATCCCGCTGCCGTTCCCCGACCCCTCGCCGAACGTGTGCAGGCCGGTCCCGTACACCCCGGAACGAACGGAGAGCGCGGTATTCCAACCCTCCTCCCACCCGTGGCCGAAATACACATGATTCGAATCCCCGATTCCGAGGATGTCCACCCGGCGGTGAGCGGAAGCACGAAAAAACGGCGCCAGACGATGGCCCCCGATCGCGGCCCCCGGCCATTGCCGGGCATCAGGCCCAGCAGGCGGGGTTCGGGCATCAAATCGGGGTTGCCCGACGGCGAACATTTGAAGCGTGGCCGCGAGGGACATGCTCAAGACCCGGACAGGGAAGCGGGATGAAGGACGGTTCATGGTCATGCGGATGATTCCATACGACTGTTTATTGGTTGGTGACGCATCGTGAGACGAGATTTAATACCGTGGGTGAAAAAGCATAAAATGGTTTTCGGACCAACGCAGTCGTTTCGGCGGCAGGGAGCAAGGCTGACCTCTCGGCTCGTGCGTAGCGTGAGGGGCGACGATACTGGAACGGCGATTGAAGATGGGCGGATCGGTCTTTGACGCGGGGCAGATGGTGACCTTTTTCAGCGGGGAACCCCCCGCAGCATCGGAGTTTTTGTGATGAACTGTGCGATCGGGCTCATCGTTCTCGCGGCCGGGTTCGTCCCCGAAATCGGAGGACCGTCTGGGGAATTCACTCCGATCCCGGGGGAGCGTGAGTTCAGCGGGCGATTGATCGTAATGCCCAAGCCGCAGTCGAAGGGCTCTGCCGACGCCGTTTGGGGCGCCACCACGATCGAGACGGTCGCGGCGACCGGTGAACGCATTGTGGCGGTTCCCGAGGGCATCGACGATGGCGCGTTCGCAGCCCAAGTGATGGCGACCGGCCTCGTCGAGTACGCCGAACCCGACTGGCGCTGCTTCCCCGTTATCACGACGCCGGTCGATCCGGACTTTGTTTCGCAGTGGCACCATGTTGCGATCGAATCGGCCCTCGCGTGGGATCGGTGGCGGGGCGGGAACGGGGTGACGCTTGGATTTGTGGACACCGGGATCGATCTCACTCATCCGGACTTGGCGGACCTGAGGCTTCCGGGGTTTAACTCGGCGACCGACTTGGAGGAGATCGCCGGCGGCGATGTTTCGGCAATCAACGGGCACGGAACCGCGGTGGCCGGGACGGCCTGCGCCATCGGCAACAACAACGCGGGCGTGTGCGGGGTCAATTGGCGGACCCCTTTCGTTATGGTTCGCGCCAGCGACGAGCCCGATGGCTCGGCGTTCCTCTCCGACCTGACAGAGGGCGCCCGCTGGTGCGTTGACCACGGGGCCCGGGCCGTGAGCGTGAGTTACAGCGGCGTGAGCAGTGCCAGCGTGCAAACCACCGGCGCCTACATCAAGTCGGTGGGCGGATTGCTCTCGTGGGCTGCCGGCAATAACGGGTCGCTCCTCAACCCCTTCGACCGCGCGGACGTCATCATCGTCGGCGCCACCAACAGCGGCGATACCCGCGCCGGGTTCAGCAACTACGGACGCTGCATCGACGTTGTGGCACCGGGCGAGGGGATCGTGACGACGTCCATGGGAGGCGGCACGGGCCCCATCAGCGGGACCAGTTTCGCGACCCCGATGACCAACGGCGTGATCGGGCTTATCTGGTCCATCAACCCCTCGCTGACCCCGGCGCAGGTTGAATCGATGCTCTTCGATTCGTGCGACGACTTGGGCGACGCGGGCGAGGACGACGTCTACGGGCGCGGACGGATCAACGCCCGCCGGGCCGTGGAAGCGGCCCTGGCCTCAACCGGTGCCGCGTTTGCGCCGCTGGCCGCGGACGACTTTGTTCCAACAGCCTTTCTCGACACGCCCCGGACGGTGCGGGTGCTCGATAATGACCGCGACCCGCGTACCAGCTCTCTTGCGTTCGCCGCCCCGGCGGTCTCCGCGCAAGGCGGCGTGGTGGAGACGGTGGCCGCGGGGGGTTCGGAGCCGCAGCGAGTGGTTTACATTCCCCCGGCGGGCTTTACCGGTGCAGATTCGTTCGGGTACGTCGTCACCAACGCGGCCGGATTGACCGCGACCGCGACCGTTTTTATCACGGTGCTGGACCCCGCGAACTTCCGCCCGGCCGACAGCCCTGAGGCGATCTCGCCCGGACTCGATGTCGAGTATTACGCCGGTGCCTTCGATTTGCTTCCCAACTTTGATTCACTGACGCCATTCCTGACCGACGTCGTTCCGCAGATCAACTTCGTGTCCACAGAAGGCGTCTTTGCCACCAGCGGATTGGCGGACGATGTGGCCGCCCGCTTCCAGGGATATCTGCTGGTTCCCATGGCGGACCGCTACACGCTCTCGATCGAATCCGACGACGGCAGCAATGTGTATGTCGGGGGCGAGCTCCTTATCGGCAACGACGGGCTTCACGGGATGCGCGAGAAGTTCGGAACGATCGATCTCCTTCCCGGCCCGCACGCGATGACGATCGATTTCTTTGAGCGGGGCGGGGGGGCCGGGCTGATTCTGCGCTGGTCGGGCTCGTCCGCCTCGCGCCAGGTCGTGGACGCCTCGAACCTTGCACGAGGACGCTGCCCGGCTGATACAGACGCTGACGGCGATGTCGACAGCGACGACATCGCGGCATTCTTCGGCGGTTGGGATTCCGGTGATGGCGACTTTGACGGCGACGACGACACCGATTCGGACGATGTCGTCGGCTTCTTCAGCCGGTGGGAGATGGGGTGCTGATCGGCTACCGTTTTGGATGCGCTACCGCCCCGTCGGCCGATCCGGCATCAACGTTTCCGAAATCGGCTTCGGCTGCTGGACCATGGGGGGGCCGAACTGGTCCACTTCCAATGGGCAGTCAATCGGCTGGGCCGACGTCAACGACGCCGACGTGCTGGCGGGCGTAAAAGCCGGCCTTGATGCCGGCGTCAATCACTGGGATAACGCCGATATCTACGGCAACGGTCGGGCCGAGCGCACGCTGGCCGAGTGTTTCAGGAAGGTCGGAGTGGCCCGCCACACGCAGGTGATCGCGACGAAGGTCGGCCACTTCAAAGGGACGGCCCCGCACGCCTACGAGCCCGCCCACATCCGCAACCAGTGCGAGCAAAGCCTGAAGAATCTCGCCACCGACCATATCGACATCTACTACTTCCACCACGGTTCCTACATCGGCCCGAGTTACACGACCGAAGCCCACGACTATCTCCACGAAGCCGCCGAGACCATGCACGCGCTTGTCAAAGAGGGCAAGGTCCGCGCGATCGGCCAATCGGCCTATTCCGACGAGGACTTTGAGCGCGCGGTGCCGGTGCTGAAACCCGACGTCCTACAGAACAGGGCCAACCTGCGATTCAGCGACTTCGTTCGGCCCGGCTCGCGCTGCCAGCAGTTAATGAACACGCACGGCTGCTCGTTCGTGGCCTTCGGCCCGCTCGATCAAGGGATCCTTCTCGACAAGTTCGATCCCGATCATCCGCCCGCCTTCGAGGAAGGCGATTATCGCCGCTCGCGCAAAGACTTCACCCCGTCGACGCTGCGGACCATACGCGAGAAACTCTCGGTCGTGAGATCGCGGCTGGGTTCCCACGAACGCGACCAGGTCGAGGTGCTCGCGTCGGTCGCCCAACGCTGGCTGCTGGCGCATGCCAACGTCTGCTCGGTCATCCCGGGGTTCCGCAACGAGCGCCAGGCCCTCTGCAACGTCGCCGCCGCGAAAGACGACAGCATGTCAACCGACGACGTCGAGTGGCTGCGCGGGGTGTTCGGATGACGCAGACCGTCGGCTTCGATGCCGCGGGCTCGGTGGGCTGGGGCCGTGCCGCCGCCATGATGGCCTCCGACATCAAACTCGCCCACTCGGTCTTCGCATTGCCGTTCGCGGTCTTCGCCGCGGTGTTGGCCGGCCCGGTCGCGGGGTCGTCAGCCCGGGAGTGGTCCTTGTTCGCGGCGAAACTCGGACTCGTGATCGTGTGCATGGTCACGGCCCGCACCTGGGCCATGCTCGTCAATCGGCTGCTCGATCGGGGTATTGACGGCGAGAACACGCGAACCCGGGGCCGGATATTTGCGTCCGGCGCACTCTCCGCGCGGGCCGGCTGGATCGCGGCGTGCGGGTGCGCGTCGGCGTTCGTGTTCGCGGCGTCCGGCTTTCTGTGGTTCGGCAACGCCTGGCCGATTCTCCTTTCGCTGCCGGTGCTGGCGTGGATCGCGTTCTACTCCCTCACCAAACGCTTCACCGCGCTCTGCCACGTCGTTTTGGGCATCGCGCTCGCGGCCAGCCCGCTCGCCGCGGCCCTGGCGGTTCGGCCTGAATCGCTCATTGACACGCCGACGCTGTGGTGGATCGCGGGATTCGTCACCGGCTGGGTCGCGGGGTTCGATGTCATTTACGCTCTGCAGGACGAGAGTTTCGATCGGTCGCGCGGGCTTTCGAGCATCCCGGCCCGGCTGGGCACCGCCCGGGCTATATGGGCCAGCCGAATCCTGCACGCGGCGGCGTGGAGCTGCCTGATGATCGGTTGGATGGCTCTTTGGCCGCGCCTGGGCCCGATGTTCGGCGTTGGCGTCCTCGCGGTGGGTGGGCTCCTGATCTGGGAACACCGGATCGTCGCCCGGCGGGGCCAAGCGGGGCTCCAGATGGCGTTCTTCACGGTCAACGGAATCGTAAGTTGCGTTCTTGGGTGCCTCGGAATTCTCGACTCGCTTTCCTAAAGGCCATCAGTGAAGACGTTTATGCGACTAAGGCAACGATGACTGCAAAATCGCCATGAAGTGGTAAAATTGTTACCATCTCATGGTTTTTGGAGCCGACTCCGCCGAGAATGTCCGTCGATGCGAACCCGCTTCGTTGCCGAAAAGGGTCCGATCGGCACTCCTCGACACCCGTGTCGTGGCGATCACCGGTCCTCGGCAGGCGGGCAAGACGACGGTCGCCCGCTCGCTGAGCGAGCATCGGGCGTTCATCAGCCGCGGTCACGCCGCATCCTTCGACGCGGCCGCGACCGATCCGGTGGGGTTCCTGGCGGCCTATGACCGACAAGCGGTCACGATCGACGAGATTCAGCGTGTTCCCAAACTGTTCATGGAGATCAAGCGCCGGGTTGATCTTTCGGATGCTCCCGGTAAGTATCTGCTGACCGGTTCGGCGGATCTGCTCACCACACCTCAGATCACCGATTCGTTAGCGGGTCGGATGCAGATCGTCCAAATGTGGCCTTTCTCGCTCGACGAACTGGCTGGTGAACCAAGCGACTTTATTGAGCGAGCGTTCGCACCCGCGATGGTCGCTCGTACCGACGCCGTTTCGCGTGTTGATGCGGTGGACGCCGCGGTTTCCGGCGGATTCCCGAAGGTATTGCGCCGCGCTGATCCGTCCCGGCGGGCCGACTGGTTTGAGTCGTATGTTTCATCGATGATCTCGCGCGACATACGGGATCTGGCGGGGGCCGTGGACGCGACCGCGATATCCGCAACACTGCGGGCGATCGCCGCGCCGATGGGGTCGACTCTCAACATTCAGGACATCTCCCGGACGCTCGGCGTCCCGCACACGACGCTGCGGCGCTACATCGCGCTTCTGGAAACTGCATTCCTCGTGGGCCATGATCGCGCCCTGGTCAACCAATTGGACATCGAGAACAACCAAGGCCCCGAAGGCGTTCATCACCGACAGCGGGCTGGCGGCTCATCTGGCACACGCCACGGCGGCGTCGCTCGGGCATGACCGGGCAGGGTTTGGACCCATCTTGGAGAACTTGGTCGCGACCGAACTCTTGGAGCAGCGAGGTTGGGCGAAAGCAACGGTCAAGGTTTTCCACTTTCGCGACGCCGCCGGGCGAGAGGTTGACCTGGTTCTGGAGCGGAGCGACGGGGCGATCGTGGGCGTTGAAGTGAAAGCGTCCGCCACCGTGTCGCGGGACGATTTCCGCGGGCTCCGCGCGCTGCAAGAATCCGCGGGGACGCGCTTTGTACGGGGTGTCGTCGTGCATACCGGCACCGACGAAACCGCCTTCGGCGAGCACCTCTGGGCTGTTCCGCTTCACGCACTGGCAAATCAACCGGCCCGGGCCGACCGTCCCGGCTGAGTCTCCCCTCACGCGGCGTTCATCGGGCCGCCCTTAGCATTGCTGAGAGTAAGAACGACCACCACCGACAACGGCGGCTGCTGTGACGTGGGGTTCGGCGATCGGATCATCGATCAACGAAAAAGGCGGATAGGCCGCCAGAGGGGCGAAGTTCCATGGCAACCGGCGGCGACGGATACTGGGGTAAGGGCGACAACGCGGGCTCGTCCGGCGGCGTCCCGGGCGGGAGTTCGAGCGGCGGTGGGGGGCCCAACGACCCGAAGAGTGATTTTTGGTCGAAAGCCCAGGTCTCCAGGCGCGAGGCCGACCAACTCGCCAACAACCCCGGCTTGGTGACCGAGAAGAAGAACCAGAAGCGGCGGCGGCGGCGGAACATCATCCTCAGCGTGGCCGCGCTTCTGGTACTCACGGCGGGCGTGGCGGTGGTCTTCGCCCCGCAGATCGCGAGCGGTCTGGCCCCCGGAATCATCAAGAGCAAGTCCGCTGAATTGCTGATGGGGTCGGCGACCGTTGAATCGGTTTCCCTCTCCTGGGGCGGCCCACAACGAATCAATGGTTTGACCCTGTACCACGACGGGACCGAAATCGCGAACGCATCGCTCGTGACCTCCGCGGGCCTGATGGGACTGGCCCGGGGCGACCTCGACTTGGGCGAGGTGGTGATTTCGGAGGCCCGTGCGGACGTCGTGAGAAACAAGGACGGAACGACGAATATCCAACAGGCGTTGACGCCTCGGAAGCCCTCTTCGACATCGGCCGCTGGGTCTGCTTCGGGCGAGCCGGCGAAGGTCCCTGAGGGTTTGCGGGCCAAGGTGACGATCGAAGCGTTGAGTGCCTCCTACACCGACCGCTCGCAACCGCCATTGGCCTCCGGTGTCGCGACAGGTGTGACGCTCCGAAAAGTTCGGGGAGATATCGACATTGAAACCGGAGCGCCGTTGATCGTGAAAATCGCCGGGGACGCCTATGAAGGCGCGTTCCCGAGCGGTAAGAGCCCGACCGGAACACCGGGGACGATTTCTGCGGACGTGCAGTTGTCCGACTGGTCGGCGGGAACGGGCGAACTGACGCCCCGCAACGTCAAGACCAAGGCCGCGATCGAATTGAAAGGGTTGCCGGTCGCGCTCGCCGATGCGTTCGCGCCCATGAAGGCTTCGACCCCGGGCGGGCCGGTTCCTTCGTTCGCCAAGGCGCTCGGGTCTCGGATAGATGTTTCCCTGAAGGCCAACGGGGCGCCGAGCAACATGACCGGGACGCTCACGGCCTCCGCCGACAACCTCTCGGCCACCGCCGACGTAGCATGGAAAGACGGCTTCATCGTCACCAACACGCCGCTGGCCGCCTCGATCAAGGGGTCGGCTCTCTCTGAACTGGTCCCGGCCATCGCGGCCGGGTTGGCGGGGCAGTCTCAGGCGACGATCGATGCACTCCCCGACGTATCCCTCACCGTGCGGCAGTTCCGCATGCCCTTTGCGAACGACAGTCGCCCGCTCAACCTGAAGGGGACCAGCGCCGACCTGTCGCTCGCCCTCACCCAGACGACGGGTTCCCTCGCGCTCCGGCCGGGCGAAGCCCCGCAACCGTTCGTGCTGGCGCCGCTCGATCTGCGTGTGACATCGACCGATCTCGCGGCCGGCGTCACCGCATCGGCCAACAGCACCCTCACCGTCGGTGGGCAGCCCGCGGGCGTGATCGCGCTGGACGCGACGTCAGGAAGCGTGCTCGATCCGAGCGGTGCCCCGGTCTCGGGGTTGCCTCCCGGACTTCGCGGCACCGCGAGCATCAAAGGCATGGCCACCGCCATTGCCCAGCCCTTCGTGCAGGCTTCCGGGCTCGAACTCGCGACCGACGTCGGCCCGATGCTCGATCTGACGGTCAACGCCACCAGCGACGATCCATCCGCTGCCAGCGGAGTTCCTGGCTCGACTGGCGGCGGCACGTCGCTCACTCTGGACCTTCAAAGCCAGAACGTGAAAGCCAACGGCGGCATTCACATCGACCCTGCCAGCATCCGTGTCGGGGCCCAGGGCCTCTCCATTCAGATCGCATCGATAGGCAATCTGGCATCGCGCCTTGTCAAGCCCGAGACGGGGTGGGCGATCGGTGCCGCGGCTTCAAGCCCCGCGACCGTTTCAATCTCCGAACTCGCGCTTACCAAGGACGCGAGCGGCGCCTTCGTCCTGGGCACTTCCAGGCTGAAGGCCGACGTCACCGTGGCCGGACTCTCCGCACGGTCGCTCAACGCGCCGGCTGAAGCCCCGATCGAGATCGCCTCGTTCACCCTCAACACGTTGCTCAGCGAAGGCGACGCGTCGATCAAAATGAACTCGGCGATGTCGCACGCGGGCAAAGCGTTCACGACGACCGGTGACGTCAAGGTCGCGGACATCTTGGCCGCAAGTCCCAAGCCCGGCGAGTCCGCGATGGCCCCCATCGAGGGTCTGCGGCCCGAAGGCTTCGTACAGGTGACCGGGATGCCGCTGATGCTTGTCAACGTCTTCGCGCCGCCCACGCAGGCCGTCGCCGCGCCCCTGGGGCGATGGCCCGGACCGAACGACCCACTCGACTCCTTCACGATCGAACCCCCGGTCGCCGGGCTGGCCGGAGCCCAGCCCGATGGACGACTCTCCGACCCTCCGACCAGTCCGGCCGCCGCTCCGGTGCCAGCGGCCGGTGTTCAGGCCAGCGCACCGCTCGATCTGGGCCAACTTCTGACGAGCGCCGTCGGACCGACGCTGGACGCTCGAATCGACAGCAAGCCCGGCCAGCGAGCGGGCCAGATCGACCTGACCGTCGGCGCGAAGGCCGAACGGCTCGAAATCGACGGCGGCGCGGCGGTCACGCGTCGTGAGTTGGCGCTGCAGCGAACCACCGCCGTGGCCAGGGTCACCCCGGAGACGGTGCAGGGCTTGCTGCGTGAGTTTGCGCCCGACGTGAAGGGGATGCCCCGTCTGGTGCAGCCCGGCACGATCGAACTCGTGGTCGACCCGCTCGTCATCCCGCTCGACGAACAGTCTAAACCCCTGCTGAATCAGGTCGGCGTGGCGAAGATCGCGATCACGGCCCCGCAACCGATCATGGTCGAGGGCCTCACCACCGCCGCCGCGGACGGGACCGTGCGAGATATCGGGCGGATCGGCGTTGAAGAACTCTCGATCACGGTCGAAGCCCCGGTGTCCGCCTTTGTGTCCGCCGTGGGCTTGTCGGATCGCAAGGTTCGTGCGGCCATCGCCGCGGCAGTCGTGGGCGGGTCCGAGGGCGCCACCGCCACGAAGCCCATTCTCCGGCTCACCGGCGATATCGACGCCGAGGTTTCGAACGGCAAACTGGCCGGCGGTTCTGTGGCAAATGTCACCATGGACCAGATTGATACCGCCGCGCTTGAGCGGATCATCGGCAACGAGGGCGCGTTGACGGGCACACTCGGGCGCACCGCCGATGCCCGAGTTTCGGTCCGAATGAGCCCGCCCGACGGCGGCGGCCCCACCGACCTCGCCGCCTCCAACTTCGACATCACCGCCGCGCTCGCGGCCCCCAACGTGGAGACCACGGGCCCGGTCAAGGTGTCGATGACGCCCGCGGCGGTCCGCCTGAACGAGCCCGCGCGATTCATCGTGCGGATCGACCCCGCGATGGCGAACCCGTACCTCAACCCCAAGCCCAAACCGGGCGAGCCGGCCCGCTCGCCCGCCGCGACGCTGACGATGACCCAACCGGCCGCAGTCACTCTTACCCTCGATTCCTTCGTGATGCCACGGAAAGCGGGGAGCGACAAGTTTGCGGCGGGGACGTCCCTCACGATCCCGACGCTGGCCTTCGCGACCGGCGATGGTCACACCATCGGTCTGGAAGCCACCGAGTTAAAAGCCATCACCGATTCAACCCAGGCGAACCCGCCGCTCACATTCCGGCTGGAATCCAAGCGCGTGATGGTGGACGGCAAAGCCGCGAACGAGCCCGTGCTGTTTCAGGGCCAGATCGATAATCTGGTCGACCAGACCGGAGCCGTGAGCACGGAGCGGGCCACGCTCTCCGCGGGCGGTCGTTTCGGCGGCGTTCCGACGGCACTGATCGACGCCCTGGCCCGCAAAAACGGGATGCTGGTCGATGCGCTGGGGGAGTCTGTCACGGCAACGGTCGAGGCCCGGCAGGTGGCATTGAAAGGCTTTGGAACCCCGGGAGCTGCGGATTCGGCGATCTCGATCACCGCCGAAAGCCCGCGTGCCAAGGCCAGTGTTCGCGGCAACCTTGGTGCTGCGGTGTTTACTTCGGTAGAGCCCGTCACCGCGTCCGTCGACGAGATTGTTGCGGCCCTCACGAATCGCTACTTGGGCAGCGTGCCGGTGCTGGAGAAACTCGAAAAGGTGCGCGGCCAACGGCCCGCCAGCGTGCGGGCCGAAGGCCTCACGGTGCCGCTCGATAACGACATGCGTAAGTTGAACGGCGAGATTCAACTGGACCCGGGCGAACTGAACTTCACACTGAGCTCGGCGATCAGCGAGTTGCTGGGCGAGGGCAAAATCCAGGAGAAGGGGTTCATCGGACAGAAACTCAAACCCGTCTCCCTCAGCGTTCGTAGCGGCGTGGCGACCGTGCAGCGCTACTCCCTTCCCTTGGGAGAGTTCACGATCGAGGCCGAGGGCTCGGTGGACCTCGTCAACGAGCAGGTCGACATCGTGACGTGGATCCCGGCGACGTTGGTGGCCGACGAGATCTTGGTGGGAATCGTCGGCAAAGTCGGAGCGCCGGTCACGGCCCTGTCGAACGTGCAAAAGGTTACGGACGCGGTCCGGCAGTACGTTCCGCTGTTGCCGTACCGAACGCGCGGCCCGCTCAAGAGCCCGAAACCTTCGCTGGTCCCCGACCTTGACCTCATCCGCCAGGAGTTTCAGCGAAACGGCGGCATCCAGAAACTCCTGCGAGATTCCCTGGGCGACCAGATCAAGGACGTCATCGGCGACCAGATCAAGGACAGGATCAAAATCCCCGGGCTTGGCGATCTCCCCATCCCCATACCAAAGTAGAACCGCGAGTGCCTAGTGCGCCCCCTCGGTCACCCGCAGCACCTCCTGGACCGTGGTCAAGCCTTTCGCGACCTTGCGAAGGCCGTCTTCGCGGAGTGAAACCATCCCGCGTTCGATGCACAACCGCCGGAACTCCGAGACGTTGGGGTTCCGCGCGATGACATCGCGGAGTTGATCGTCCACCACCAGCAACTCGTATATGCCCACCCGCCCCGAGTAGCCGGAATTGCGGCACTTGTCGCATCCCTTCGCCACCCACATCTCGTCGGCGTCGAATGAGTGCATCGCCAGGAATTCCTTCAGGTCGTCCGAGGGCGTCTCCATCTTCTTGCAGTGGACGCACAACCGGCGGATCAGCCGCTGCGCCAGCACCCCGTTCACCGCCGCGCCCACCAGAAAGGGCTCCAACCCGATGTTGACCAGCCGCGTGATCGAGCTCGGGGCGTCGTTGGTGTGCAAGGTCGAAAGAACCAAGTGGCCCGTGAGCGCCGCCTGCACCGCGATCTGGGCGGTCTCCATGTCACGGATTTCGCCCAGCATCAACACATCCGGGTCCTGACGCAGGAGCGCCCGCAACGCCGCCGAGAACGTCATCCCGATTTTCTCGTGCATCTGCGTCTGCGTTACCCCGTCGAGGTGGTATTCCACCGGGTCTTCGACGGTGCAGACGTTCATCGAGTTCTTGTCCAGTTGCCGCAGCGACGCGTAGAGCGTGGTCGTCTTTCCCGAGCCCGTCGGCCCGGTGACAAGCGTGATGCCGTGCGGCGCATCCACCTGCTTCTTCCAGATGGTGTAGCAGTCCTCGTCCATCCCCAGGTTCTCGAGTTCCACGTTGATGGACCGCGTATCCAGAATACGCATGACCGTCTTTTCGCCGTACCCGTTGGGCAGCGTCGACATACGCAGATCGAGTTTGCGCCCCTGCACCGTGCAGCGGATGCGCCCGTCCTGCGGCAGCCGTCGCTCCGAGATGTCGAGGTTCGCCATGATCTTGAGCCGGCTCGTGATCGCCGAGCCCATCGCCACCGGGGCCGTCATCATCTCGTACAACTCGCCGTCGATGCGGAACCGGACTTTCACCTTTTTCTCGCTCGGCTCGATGTGGATATCCGACGCCCCCTCACGCACCGCGCTGGCGATGATGTGGTTCACATACCGGATGACCGGGCCGCCCCCCGCCTCTTTCTCGAGGTCCACCTCGATGTCATTCTTCTTCTCAACCTGGACGTCGCCCTCGTTGACCTCCGCCAGCAGCGCGGTCACGTCCACCACCTCTTCGCTGGCCTCGCCGATCGCCTCCAGCACCCCCTTGATATCGCCCGCCGTCACCAGCACCAACTTCACCGGGCACGCCAGACGCGACCGAATCTCGTCGAGCAGCACCACGTTGTCGGCCTGCGTCGCTCCCACCACCACCCGCATCCCCTCCATGCGGAGCGGGATGCACTGATTCACCTTGCAGAACTCGGCCGTCAGCCGCTGCAGCAGCGGCCCGTCGAACCCGCCGTTCAACCCCTTCGCCAGGTCGATCCGCTCGAACGGCACGCCCACGAAGAGCGCGACCGCCCGCTGGATGTCCACTTCGGGAGCACCCTGCTCAACCAGAATCTCCGCCAACTTCCTCCCAGGGCTCGATTTCACCACCTGCAGCGCCGCCGTCAACTTCTCCCGGCTCACCACCTGCCCGCCCAGCAGCAGTTCACCGAATTCCAGGGCCACTTCCGCAGAGTCCTCAGGCTTGTAGATCTCCCGCATCGCGGGGCCGACGCTGGGGCCCGAACTCGCCGCGGGCAACTGCCGCACCGCAGGATCGGGCCGCCCAAGGTCGGGTGCCGCCTGGCCGAACGCCCGCTGATTCGCCGGGACCGCCGGCAGCGGGCTGAACGACTTTTCCGCCGCATCGATCCGGTGCGGCCGCTGGCCCGGCTTGCTGCCCGGCCGCGCCTTGGATGCGCTCTTTCCCTTGTCCTTCTCCGCGCCCTCATCGAAGCCAAGCTCGCTCAGAATGTCGTCGATGTTGTACTTGGCCAACGTGGAATCTCCGAAGAAGTTAAGAAGTCGGAAAGAGGTTGCAGGAAGTCACGGGAAGTGTTCACCCCCGACGTCACTTCCCCTTCTTTCCAACCTGCGGCTTCCCCGGCATCGGGGCCTTCTTCTTCTGATTGCCCCCCTCCGCCATCGTCAGCACAAACGTCTGCCCCTCCGCCGTCAGCGTCACCGACCGCCCGTCGACGGCCGTGACCAGAAACACGTCGTTGACGACGTCCCCCAACTGAAAGTTCTGCCCGTTGATCCGCGCCAACGAACCCATCACAATGTGCAGTTCCAACGCCGCGGCAGCCCCTTTGATCTCCTCGCGCCGCGCCGCCTCCCGCTTGCGGGCCTCCGCCACCGCCAGTTCCTCGGCCGAAGGCCCGGCCTGCGGCGTGCCGTCGGCCGACGTCACCGTGGTGGCGTCGTCCAGCATGAACGGGCTCTTCCCGAACTCGCCCAGGGCAACGTCCAGCGGCGTCTGCACGCGTGCCAGGTCCGCGATGATCCGCTCATACGTCCGGGCCTTGGCCGCGTCTTCCTGTTCGTACTCGACGACCACGTCCGCGAACACCATCCCCGACCGCGCCCCAACTTGCCGCATCGCGAAGATCGAGGCCGTCGAAACTCCCAGCACCACCGCCATGATCAGCGGCTGCGACCCGACCCTCGCCATCTTCCGCGTGGGCTTGTCGGAAACCGGGAATGGCGTCGGGCCATCGCCGAAGGCGTCCGTCCCGTTCCCCGGTCCCCCCGCCGGCCCGGTTCCCGTGTTCTGCCCCATCAACGAGCCCGCACCCGGTCCGTTCCCGGGGCTCCCGCCCTGCCCGCCGCTCAACCCGCCCTGCCCGCCCGATTGCTTTGCAAGCATCACTTCACCTCCGCAAGCGCCACCGATTTTTCATCCTGGAAATAGATGCTGAGCGTGAACTCCGCTTTCATCTCCACGTCGCCCTTGAGCAGCCCGGTGATCTTGAGGTCGTGCACCCGCGTGATCCGAGGCAGTTTCTCCACGTGCGCGATGAACGTGAAGAACCCCAGAAAATCACCCGTCACCTCCATCTCCAGAGGCTGTTCCATATACACCGCCGCCTGCAACGGCTTGCCGCTCTTGATCGCCGGAGGATTCAGCCCCGCCTGCACCGCGAGGTCCGACACCTGCCGCACAATCGCATCCACTTCCTTGTTCGAGGGCAGCCGCGCCTCGATCACCTTGACGCTCCGCTGAATCTCCTCGTTGGCTTTCACGAGGTCCGCGTTCCGCGACGTCTCCTCCTGCAACTTCACCAGAAGAGCCTCTTTGTGCCGCAACTCCTTCGTCGCGCTCTCGATCTGCCGGTTCTGCTTGACAAACACGAACCACCACGCCGCGAGCGGCATCCCGATGATGATCGCGAGAATCGCGACGATCCTGAGTCCCATTCCCATTGTCGTCACTCCCCTTCTTTCACGCTGGCTTCCGCCGAGCGCTCGTCGCCCGTCCCGGTCCCCAACCCCGCGGCGTCCGCGCTCCGCTTCGCAACCAAGTCCGTCAACGATTTCGACAACGCCGCGGTGTCGGCGTCCGTCTTGACCTTCATCCCCACTTCAAACTTCCGGAACAGCCGGTCGCCTTCGCGCGATTCGCGGATGAACTGCAGTTCCACGTTGTCCACCACCGAGCAATCCTTCAACTGCGCCAGGTAGTCGGCGATGTCGTTGTTCTCTTCCGCCGTCCCCGCCAGCACCAGCGAATACTCAAACCGCGGCGGCGGCACCGCCAGCCGGGCCGGGGCCGCCGGCTTGTTGGCCATCCGGTCCGTCAGGCTCTTGACAAGCCCTTTGTCCTTGGCGTCCGCGGCGTTCACACCCCTGCCGTCCTTGGCAGCCACAACCGGCGCGGGGGCCGGCGGGTCAAGCCGCTTGCTCTTGAGCGCGAAAGAGTCCAGCCGCATCGTGAGCGGCATCCGCAGCGTCAGCTCCGCGAGCAGCGCCCAGCGCGGCACCCGCTCGCACAACGCCGCCGTGATCTCCGCCTTCTCCATCATCTGGGCACGCTGCGATTCGAGCGCTTTCAACTGCTCGATCTTCGCCGCCTCCGCCACGTACTGCTCGTTCACCTCTTCGCCCCGGTTCCGCACCTGCTGCCACCGCTGGTTGGTGATCAGGAACGCCCCGACCACCGCCGCCAGCACCACCGTGAAGAGCGTCAGCGTCAGCAGGTTCGCCCGCGACTCCGACTTCTGCCGGACGTAATCCTCCGGCAGAAAACTGTTGTTGCCCGATGTTCTGAATGGACTGCTCATGGAAGTTGATCCTCGCGAGAATTCGACGTCTCAAGATCACAGATCGGTTGGTGACAGGCACAACCCGATGGGCACCGCCCACCCCGGTTGAGGCTGCTTCATGTCAACGCCCCGCGCCGGCTCCAGGCCAGTGCGGGCAATCCACGCCAGCGGATCCGCCGTTTGGGCCGGCAACCGCAGCCCCCGCGCAATGTGCTGACACAGCCCGCGATGCCTCGACTCCCCGCCTACAAAAACCGCTCGGTCGATCTTCCGACCAGGGAACTGCGAGGCGTGATACCGCAGACAAATCTGAACCTCGTCGATGAGCATCTCAAGCGGCTCGTCCAGCCGCACGGGTTCGGGTGCCACATGCACGGGTTCCTGCTCCAGCAGATTGCCGCCAAAACCTTTGGGCATCTCCGCTTCGTTCGTCCGTCGATCTGCCCCCACGGGAGTGGTCGCTGGCACCGCCGCCGCCCCACCCGCTGGTGGCGCAACACCCGCCGCCCCACCGGCCGCGGTCGCGGCCGGAACCGCCTTCATCTCCATCGACAGCCGCGTCGCCCGCGCCTCCGCAAGCCCGCAGTCCAGTTGCTTGGACGCCAGTTCATCCAGGTGCCGCCCGCCGACATCGATCAACCGCGCAAACACCAGGTGCTTCCCGTGCGCGATCATCACTTTCGTCGAGCCCACGCCCATATCCAGGAAGAGCGTCGTCACGTTGACGTCGCCCTCGCGCTTCGTGATGTGGTCAAACGCCCGGACCGCCGCGATAAACTCGCTCTGCATCCCCACCGGTTCCAGTTTCGCCTGAACCAGCCCCTTCATCAAGTGCTCGACCTGGTCCCGGGCCGCCGCCAGCACGATCACCTCGGCCTTCCCCGCCTGGGTCGGGTTCGAAACCTCGATGTACCGGTACACGATCGAGTCCGGCGAAACGCCCAACTGGGCCGGCAACGCCGCCTTGACGAGTTCACCGACCGACACGCCCTCGCACTTTTGGAACTGGAAGCACTTGCACGCGGTCTGCCACGCCGGGATAGTGCATACCGCCCGCTTGCCGCGAAAACCCCCCTCGCGGATAAGCCTCGGCAACGCCTTGAATTGGAACTCCAACCGGCCCGGATGGTCGTTCAATAACTCGTCCGGCGTCTCCAGACACGCCGCGGCGACCAAACGGGGCGGATCGCCCGCTTCCACCTGAATGACCTTGAGACTCCCGATGCCGAAGTCCACCGCGATCGGCAATCCCAGCCCGACGGGTATCCCCATCGTGCCGCTCATCGACCGGCTCAACTTCTGCCCGAAGCCAGCCAGCCCGCCGAGTCTTTTCAATGTGTCCATCCCCATCCGGTGGCCGCTCCCGATAGGCACGAAGCAACGCCCCCGGTCTCTGGGCGGAAAAACGCCCGACCGAAAACCCGCTGTGTCCGCCCACAGATCGACCCGCCGCCCTCGGTGGTTCATCGATCACCCGAGAACCCCCGCCCGATTCACCCCGTACCCCCGCCCCGCCCGGCATAACCCGGACAGATGCTCGAAGTCGGACCCTCGTGGTGCGGCCCCGCGACCACTTCCTCCACCCCCCTCCCCCGCAGGGGAGAGGCCGCGGGTGGGGCGACTTCCTTCTACACCTC
>Ga0163144_10008856_pt1 | contig 21713 bp, 17 predicted proteins | sample OliLak19BULKMAT1_FD_123175 | JGI IMG/M metagenome (GOLD analysis project Ga0163144, IMG submission 123175) | Freshwater microbial mat bacterial communities from Lake Vanda, McMurdo Dry Valleys, Antarctica - Oligotrophic Lake LV.19.BULKMAT1 | ecosystem: Environmental > Aquatic > Freshwater >... | reverse complement strand
GGAAAAGCTGGATCTTTACTGTTAGGGTCTCCAGCTTGAGCCACGAATGGGGTAGGAGTTGTAACTACACGATGGAAGGTAATACCATCATAAAATTTGCGTTCAACTAGATCAACAAAATTGCCTGCGGAAATTGGCGCATTGTTACCATCTACAGTGATCCTAATCGGCGAACCATTCACTACCAAAGCTACTGTGGCTAAGCCAGTTAGAGGAATTACATCTGCCATATTTTGAGCTCTTTCTCCGATAAACTCTCTCTACCCTAATCTATCGCTCTGGCAAAACTCTTACTCAAATCGGCTCATATTCCTCCTAATTTCGGTAAGCGATCACCCCATAGAAAGGATCACTGTTGCTCTCAGCACCCTGAAGCATTTGCCAAATACCTGAAGCTTTGCCTTGACGGCTCATCACTTGAGGCTCACTAAATCCAGGCGTAGCTTGGAAATAAGACTTCACTAAGCTGACCCGATGTAGATCTGTACTATCGCGCCAAGCCTGAATTGCCTTTTGATAAAACATTCGATTTGAGAAACTAATGATTGCTACTCCACCAGGTTTTAGCACCCGCAAAATTTCGGCAAATACTCGCTCTGGATTTTGGAGATATTGGACAGAAACAGTATTTAGCACTGCATCAAAGTAGCGATCGCTTACAGGCAAGATCGGATTCTGATTCAGATTTTGGACAAAGAAAGAATCTAATCGAGGATTTTTGGCTAACTCTGCTCCGTTTAGTCCATGACCTTGTACTTCAGTAAATGCCATATCTTCGGGTAAATGAGATACCCAACTACTCATCAAATCTAAGACTCGCATTTCTGGCTTGAGTAATTCGCTGTACAAACTAGTAAGTTGGGCAATGAAAGCCTGATCCACATGGGTGACAAAGCGCGGATATTCATAAAAAAGCGTATCGCTAGTTTCATCCAATTTTGTTCTTTGTTCAGAGGTAAGCATAGCTAGTAAGTGATTTTTGCCTAATGGATAGTTGTGGCTAAGTAAAGTTAAAATTTCAAAGTCTAAAATGTTCTAAAATCCATTGCAGGACTGCGCCCCACGACCCGAACCATACTTGGTTTAGTTACATTTATCTACCAGCTAGTCTAGCTTAACTCAGAAGATTGAAAGTCAAAAAAATACCCCTAACCTTCGGGCTGGGGGAGAATTGTCTTAGATTAACTAGAATTGACTATTGAGACTAATGAGTCAATTTAGGCTGTAACCTAATAGCGGGATGATTTTATCAACTAAAGGCAGTAAAACCGATAGGGGAGCTACGCCACTAACCCCATTCATCTTTCTGTGCAATGCCCAATTTACTTGGAGGATCTGTCAAGCACTTTATTGATTTCATTCAAGATTTCAGGTTCAGAATCGGTAGGACGAACCATTTTATCTTCATCTACGCTGCCTTGAATTTCGTTAAAGCCCTTGCTAGAACGTTTTACTACTTCTTTCAGAGAATCCGCAGGATTGTTAAGTGCATCTTCTGACTTCTTAAGAATCCCATCCAACTGAACTACGCCCTCATCGGGATTTTTGTTGATAACTCCCTGATTATATTTACTTTCAATCACCTTTGCTGTTGCTGGCATTGCATTAGCGCATAACAAAATCGCACCTAATACAATTGATAGCCAAAACCGAACTGATAGAACGACGGAGAGAACACTAGATAGTAAGACCTGTATCGATTTCATAGAAATGTTCCTTTGATTGAACCGTGAGAGTTTATGGATTGGGTAAGTGCGTTTAAGCAAAGTTATGGCTTCAAACTACAGAATGATTAGAACAGTACAAGACTATTTAACAAACAGTTCTTTAACGCTCTCTACCGCATCATTGGTGGCATCTCCGATATTTCTCTTAGTATCCTCAATTGCATCCTGAGCTTTATCCATGCCTTTATTTGCGCCAGTCTGAATATTTCGCTTGGTGTCCTCAATTGCATCCTGAGCCTTATTAAGACCTTGGTTGCTTCCATTTTCGATGGTTTTTTTGATATTGTCTGCCACATCTTTGGTCTTATCTTGACCTTCTTTGGCTTTATACGCCGTTTCCCTTTTGTTGTCATTAATTAAATTTTGAGTTGTATCTTTAGCATTCCCAAGGTTCGCTTTAGCCCGACCTTTCATCTGATTTGTCATTCCTTCAGCTTGACCAGCCGCTTTATCAATCTTGCGTTGGGTAGTTCCAACTGCTTCATCAACTTTTGCTTCGGTTCGGTTAAACAGACCTGCAAGAATTACTGTATCTTTTTGGGCGTTTTGGATTGGAGCAGCGATCGCTCTTTCACCCATACCCAAGAAAGTAAAAGGTAGAATTAAAACTAAAGCAATCAATCCAGCGGTTAGTGAATGCAGAAAACGCTTAATCTGAGCTGAAGAGCTAACATTACTGAAATTCATAATAGAAGTACCTATTTGAGGTTTACATCTTAAACTTATAGTTTAAAAATCAGTGCTCCCAAATCAACCGATAGATACGAATTAATTCTGCCTGCAAACGTTCTAATTCTACCGATCGATAGATAGAGAGCCTAATTAAGTGCACCTAGCAGCCGATCCCAACGTATTTGTAGCCTAAGGCTTCTAATGCTTCACGATCAAGAAAATTTCTACCATCAATAATCACGTTTTGGTTCATTAAGCTGGACATTTTGCCATAGTCTAATTCTCGAAATTGTTGCCATTCGGTCACTAAAACTAGAGCATCACAACCATCTGCTAATCTTTCAGCATCAGTTTCTACCGAGACATTTGAAAGCCCATCACGCATTCCTGATTGAGAAACAATGGGGTCATAGGCTTTTACTTTTGCGCCTAAGCGGCTAAGTTGATCGATTAAGGTTAAAGCTGGGGCGTCTCGCAAATCGTCAGTATCTGGCTTAAAAGTTAGCCCCAGTAAGCCAATGGTTTTGCCCTTAAGAATTTTTAAAGCCTGTTGTAGCTTTTCGACGATCAATAAACGCTGTTGCGTATTCACATTGATACAGGCTTTGAGGATTTCGGTTTGATAGCCATAATCGGCGGCAGTATGAATTAGGGCAGATACATCTTTGCCAAAGCAGGAACCACCCCAACCAATTCCTGCGTTCAGAAATTTTTGACCAATTCGCGAATCTAGCCCAATTCCACTAGCAACTTCTTTGACATCGCCACCTACCCGATCGCAGATATTGGCAATTTCATTAATAAAACTAATTTTCACTGCCAGAAAGGCATTTGCCGCATATTTGATCATCTCAGCAGAATTCAAATCGGTGACTACCACTGGTACAGGAGCAAGATTAGGATCACTAGCAAACTGGCGATCGCGAATGGAACTATAGAGATTTTGCATCAGCTCAATTGCTTTGGCGCTGCTACTGCCTAAAACGATCCGATCGGGGTTGAAAGTGTCATGTACTGCCGAACCTTCACGCAAAAATTCAGGATTGCTGACAATATCAAATTCTGGGTTTAGTCCTGGATTAAGTTCAAGATTATTTTCTTGATCAGATTTGATTGAATCAGAATTTTCTGCCATGCCATCCAAAATCAGCATTCTTACCCAATCACCCGAACCAATTGGCACAGTGGATTTATTTACAATCACCTTATAGCCAGATTTGAGATTTGCGCCAATTCCCTTAGCCACGGCCTCTACATAGCGCGTATCACTTTGACCATCTGTGAGGGCGGGTGTACCGACTGCAATAAAAATTACCTCACCGTGGTTAATTCCCTCTGCCAAGTTAGTAGAAAAGAGGATTTTGTGATTAGCGATCGCGGTCTGCAAAATTTCAGGCAGTCCTGGTTCATGGATGGGTGACTGTCCAGATTGCATCAACTTAACTTTCGCTTCATTATTGTCAATGCAAATCACTTCATGCCCCACATGGGCGAGACAAGCACCCGTGACTAAGCCGACATATCCAGTTCCAATCACACAGACTTTCATTAGAGTTGTTAATTTTTTAGCTTGAACAGTTCTGCATCATAGTGGAAATAAGGTTACATGGTACTGATCTTTGAGATCTGCAACGCCTACAATCTCACCCATTTTCGAATAATCGCTGGCGAAAGTCGGAAATAGTCTTGGCTAAACCTTCAGCCAAAGGTACTTCTGGTTCCCAGTTCAAATATTTTTGAGCCAAACCAATGTTGGGACGGCGGCGGCGTGGATCGTCTTGAGGCAGGGGTTTATAAATAATTTCGGTATCGGGATTGATCATGGACTGGACTGCTTGGGCTAACTGCAAGATCGTATACTCGTCAGGATTCCCTAGATTTACAGGTAAACAATAGTCTCCTGCCATTAATCGCAGCAAACCTTCTACCAAGTCTGAGACATAACAAAAACTGCGGGTCTGACTGCCATCACCATAAACTGTCAGTGGAATTCCTCTAAGGGCTTGGACAATTAGATTGCTCACGACTCTGCCGTCGTTTTCTAGCATCCTTGCGCCATAAGTATTAAAGATGCGCACTACCCTAGTATCTGTACCAAATTGACGTTGATGATCAAAGGTGAGAGTTTCGGCAATGCGTTTTCCTTCGTCATAACAAGAACGAATCCCAGTACAATTCACATTTCCCCAGTAGGTCTCCACTTGAGGATGGATTTCTGGATCGCCATAGATTTCGGAAGTGGAAGCAAGTAGAAATCGGGCTTTATGCTTTTGTGCTAATTCTAAGAAGTTCAATGTGCCTAAAAAATTAGTTTTTGCCGTAGCGATCGCGTCAGCTTGATAATGCACAGGAGAAGCAGGACAGGCAAGGTGGAAGATTTGATCGATTTGTGCAGAAGAAGAGAATGGCTGAGTAACATCGTGGCGAACTAAATCAAAGTTGGCAGAGTTCAGCCAAGCTTGGATGTTTCGCTCCACGCCAGTATAGAAATTATCTAAACAAATAACGTGATGATCTTGCTCCATTAACCGATCAATTAAGTGAGAGCCAATAAATCCTGCACCGCCAGTAACCAAAACTCGCATAAATCGTTTCTGAATTTTCTTAGCTATATTAGCGCGTAAGTCCTATTGCTTGAGTATCTAAATCATTTAGGATTGAGTGAAAGCTCTAGCCTTTAGCTTAGGATCAATTGCCATTGACAATATTTTAGGAAAAACAAATTCTATGGTCGCGCAAGTACAACTCGAACAAGCAAAACCAGATTTAGCATGGAAGTCCAGGGATGGCTCATCTTGCCTCTATTATGGCGATAGCTTGGAACTCATGGCTTCGCTTCCTGCTGAAACCGTAGACTGTATCTGGACTGACCCGCCCTATAACCTATCAAATGATGGTATTACCTGCGTCGCTGGTCAAATGGTCAAGGTAAACAAGGGAGAATGGGATCGCAGCCAAGGGGTTGAGCTAGACCATGAATTTAATCAAGCTTGGCTAGCTGCTTGTTATCGGCTGCTTAAGCCAACTGGCACTATTTGGGTAACAGGTACGCTCCATGTTTATCCATCTGTCGGATTTGCGATGCAGCAGCTTGGCTTTCGGATTCTCAATGACATTATTTGGGAAAAACCTGCACCACCGCCAAATCTTGGCTGTCGTTGTTTTACGCATGCAACAGAACTAATTCTGTGGGCAACCAAAGCGCGTAAGGGGAAAGAGCGTTACACATATAACTATGATGAAATGAAAGCAGAAAATGGTGACAAACAGATGAAGAATGTCTGGCGAATGTCTACTCCTAGCAAAGACGAAAAACTCTATGGCAAGCATCCAACCCAAAAGCCTATTCACTTGGTTTCCCGTTGCCTTCGAGCAAGTACAAATTCAGGTGATCTAGTTTTTGATCCTTTCTCAGGTTCCTCCACAACTGGAGTTGCCGCTTTATCCTTAGGCAGGAAATTTATTGGTTGTGAAGCAGATGCAGGTCATGTTGAACTCTCGGTTAAGCGTTTAACAAATGCTGAGCAAATCGAATCTCCGTAGCAAAGGAATTAACCATCTTGATTGAGCTGCAAAATTGCCATGAATGCTTCTTGAGGCACATCTACCACACCGATTGACTTCATCCGTTTTTTTCCTTCTTTCTGCTTATCTAACAGCTTACGTTTGCGAGAAATATCACCGCCGTAGCATTTTGCCAAGACGTTTTTGCGAATAGCAGGAATATTTTCACGCGAGAGAATCTTGGAGCCGATCGCTGCTTGGACAGGAATTTGGAACTGATGGCGGGGAATTAATTCTTTCAGCTTAGAAACTAAAGCGCGTCCCACATAGTAAGCTTTATCCCGATGCACAATACAGGCGAGAGAATCAACAGGTTCGTCGTTGACCAGAATATCCAACTTCACCAGGTCATTAGTTTGATAGCCAATTAGCTGGTACTCCATGCTGGCATAACCCTTAGTGCGGGATTTCATTTGGTCAAAAAAGTCAGTGACAATTTCTGCCAATGGTACTTCATAGATCAACGTAGTGCGTTCTTGAGTGGTATACCGCATATCCTTAAATGTGCCGCGTCTTGCCTGACATAGTTCCATCAATGTGCCAGTGTAGGCAGGTGGAGTCATGATTTCCAGCTTCACATAGGGTTCTTCCATCAATTCGCGCTGTTGGGGATCGGGTAACTTGCTGGGGTTGTCGATTAATAAAACTTCACCTTGAATTGTGGTGACGCGGTAAACTACTGAAGGCGCAGTAATAATTAAATCCAGATTGTATTCTCGTTCCAGACGTTCCTGCACAATCTCCATGTGCAACAGCCCCAAAAAGCCGCAACGGAATCCAAACCCCATTGCACTAGAAGTTTCTGGCTCATAATTGAGCGCGGCATCATTCAGCTTAAATTTTTCTAAGGCTTCCCGCAGATCTTCAAACTGGTTAGCATCAGTGGGAAACATCCCACAAAAAACCATTGGCTTGGCTTCTACATAACCTGGAAAAGCCTCAAGGGCTGGATTGATCGCACTGGTAACTGTATCGCCGACACGGGCGTGTTCTACAGTTTTGATTGCTGCCGCCAAGTAGCCCACCTCACCAGCATGGAGCGAATCTACCTTGACTTGATTGGGTGCCAGGATGCCCAACTCATCGACTTCATATTCTTGACCAGAAGCCATAAATTTGATCCGATCGCCTTTTTTGACTGAGCCGTCCATCACCCGAAAATAAACAATCACGCCGCGATAGGCATCATAGTAGCTATCAAAAATTAAAGCGCGTAAAGGTTCAGCGATCGTATCGGCAGGCGGCGGCACTAATTCCACGATCGCTTCCAAAATTTCGCTAATCCCAATTCCTTGTTTGGCGGAAGCATGAATTGCCCGAGTACAGTCTAGTCCTACCACTTCTTCAATTTCCTTGGAAACCCGAACTGCATCTGCCCCAGGTAAGTCGATCTTATTTAGGACAGGAATAATTTCTAGGCTATTTTCTATGGCCAAATAGACGTTTGCCAGAGTCTGTGCCTCAACCCCCTGGGAGGCATCTACCACCAACAGCGCTCCTTCACAGGCGGCTAAACTACGGGAAACTTCATAAGAAAAATCCACATGACCAGGAGTATCAATTAAATTTAGGATGTACTCTTGTCCGTCCTTAGCCTGATAGCTCATTCTGGCAGCTTGCAGCTTAATTGTGATCCCCCGTTCCCGCTCTAGATCCATATTGTCTAAAAACTGTGCTTTCATGTCCCTAGATGCCACCGTGCCCGTTTGTTGCAGTAGGCGATCTGCTAAAGTTGACTTGCCATGATCAATGTGGGCAATAATCGAAAAGTTACGAATCCTAGAAACGGGTACATCGGTCATAGCGATCGGGGCATAGAAGTTAGATTTAGTGTAACTTAGTCTAATCGTAATAAATTTTGACCAGATTAGGAATTACGCCAACTTCTGGTCAGCCACTAGCTAAACTCTGGGTGAAATCTGAGTCGGGCTATGATTATTCAATTAAAAATGGTAATCCTTCATATAGCCTTGTAGCCTAATATCTTAAAAACTAACCAAATTGATAGATTTGATAACTAAAAGTTACAGTTGTGCAGTAGCACCAAGTCAGGCTGGGTAAAATTAGTTAGAATGTCAGTGTCATTAGCACTGTAAAGTTACCATCAAAGCAAGTAGGAAACTTTTATGTAAACATCCACATTTAATCCAACCGATCAGGCACTATAGGTCAATGAGCAATAAAGTCAGAGTTTACGATTTAGCAAAAGAATTGAGTTTGGAGACAAGAGATATATTGGCAGTTTGTGAAAAGTTGAACATCCCCGTTAAGAGTCATAGCAGCAGTATGTTAGAAGCTGATGCTGAGTTGATTAGGGCTAATGCTCCCCAGCATGGATCAGAGAAAAATGGTGGAGAAAAGACAGAGAAGATAGAAAAATCCGAGAAAAAGTCTACGATCATGACGGTTAAGACTGAAATTAAAGCTGACAGTAAAGAGGCAGACAACGGCAAGTCAAAACAACAGATCCTGACTGTGATTAAGCCTCCATCTAATGTCCAATCTATCTCTCCGCCTAATCCAACCAGTCTTATTCCGCTACCGTCGAATGGCTCTAACTCATCCCCTAGTTCAGCTAATATCGGCTCTTCAATCAGCTCAGCCAATGGTTCGGCAAATCCTCCAATCATGCCTAAGCCTGCCACACCTGCGACAAAATCTGAAGTAAAAGCTGAAGCCTTGATTGCTCCTCAGAAACCTTTAGCCCATAAACCTACTGCCCAAAAACCTGCTCATCTGCCATCTTCATCTACGACAATTTTAGAAGTTAAGCCTGAGATTAAGCATGAAGCTAAACTAGGAGCTAAGCCCGAACCGCGTCCAGATTTACCTGAACTCAAGCCTGAGCCAAAGTTAGAAGCTAAGCCAGAAATAAAATTAGAGTTGATCCCTAAGCCAGAGATTTCTAGTCTCAAGCCAGAGCCTATTGCAGAACTTAAAGCGCCAGAATCCAAAGCACCAGAGTCTAAAGCTCCCGATACTAAAATTCAGGAGTCTAAAATGCTTGAGCCTAAAGCACAGGAGGCAAAAGTAAAAATCAGTCCTAAATCCGACGTTCGCCCCGAAGCACTTAAGTCTCCTAAGGCACCTATCCGCCCTACGGCAAAGCCCCAAACCATTGTTAATGTGTCGGCAGCAGCAACGGTTTCTGCCCCAGTTAAGCCAGAGGCAAGAATTGAAGTCAAAGCTGAGCCTGGATCTGAAATTAGGGCTGAAAGTCGAACAAGTGCACCCAAGCCAATTCTGGAAAAGCCTAAGGCGCCAAATCGGGTAGTCGGTGTAGCTCCAGATAATAAGCCCAAGCCAGTCTCTCCCTCTAGCAAGCCTCGACCCGTTAAAGATGCGGTATTACTTGAGCGCGGCATTACTGCACCCACTGAGACCCCCCATGTGTTGCGTGCGCCAAATCCTCCTACCCGTACCTTAATTGCTGCACCTGAAAGACGCGATCGCACAGTTGATCGAAGTGCTGATGCGGCTACCGTTCCACCTGATCCTAATTCACCCGACTTATTGGTGCTAAAGGATCGTCCTCTCCAGCCGCGAATTAACAAGAAGAAAACTAAGAAAGAAGAAGACGAGCAAGATGTTATTGAGCTGAAGGAAAAAGCTGCTCGCCTGAAGCCTAAGCGCTACTTACAGGTGGTAGATGAAGATGATGAAGATATTTTATTGGATGAAGATGGGCTGGAAGATACCTCAGTAGCGGATCTGAACCTTTCTACGGCTAGACCTAGCGCTAAACCCAAAGCCAGATTGGCTAAACCGTCGGTACCTGTATCGGCAGCCGCTCCTGGTAAAGCAAAGCGAGGTAATTTCCGCGATCGCCGTAACAATCAAGCAGAAGTGGTAGTAGAAAAACCCACAAAGATTGTGCTACGAGACAGTATCAAAGTGCATGAGTTAGCAACTGAGCTAATGCTGCCTGGAACTGACATTATTCGGGTGCTGTTCATGAAGGGGATGATGGCAAACATTAACCAAACCCTAGATATTCCCACCGCTAGTATGGTCGCTGCCGAACTAGGTTATGAAGTAGAAGTGGGACAAAATGAAGAGCCAGCTCGTAAAGTGACGGAGATGTTGGATCTAAAAGACATGGATAAGCTCCAACGTCGTCCTCCAGTGGTCACAATTATGGGTCACGTTGACCATGGTAAGACTACTCTGCTCGACTACATTCGCCAGGCTAAGGTAGCCCAGGGTGAAGCAGGCGGAATCACCCAGCACATTGGCGCTTACCATGTAAATGTTGAGCATAATGGACAGTCACAACAGATTGTGTTCCTTGATACTCCTGGTCACCAAGCCTTTACTGCCATGCGTGCTCGTGGTACTAGGGTGACGGACGTGGCTATCCTAGTGGTAGCAGCAGATGATGGTGTTCAGCCTCAAACCATTGAAGCGATTAGCCATGCAAGGGCCGCAAAAGTGCCAATTATCGTGGCAATCAATAAAGTTGATAAATATGAAGCTCAGCCCGATCGCATCCGTCAAGAATTGATCGAGTATGGTTTGCAGGACGAAACTTGGGGTGGCGACACGGTGATGGTGCCAGTCAGTGCGCTCACAGGCGACAATGTTGATACCTTGCTTGAAATGATTCTGCTAGTAACTGAGGTAGAAGATCTGAGTGCCAATCCTAATCGCCCTGCTAAAGGGACGGTGATTGAAGCAAATCTAGATAAAGCGCGTGGTCCTGTGGCTACCTTCTTGGTTCAAAACGGAACTCTGCGCGTAGGAGATGTGTTTGTAGCTGGCTCGGTGCTTGGTAAAGTTCGCGCAATGTTGGATGACCAAGGCAAAAAGGTAGAAGCAGCTACGCCATCCTTTGCGGTGGAAGTGTTGGGGATCAGCGAAGTTCCAGCCGCTGGTGATGAGTTTGAAGTATTCACGGATGAGAAACAGGCAAGAACAATTGCAGCCGAACGGGCAATTTTACAGCGTCAATCCCGTTTACAGCAGTCCATGGCATCCCGTCGTATTTCGCTAGCAACTGTATCAGCCAAGATCCAGGAAGGAGATCTCAAAGAGCTTAACTTGATTCTCAAAGCGGATGTACAGGGTTCGATCGAGGCAATTCTCAATGCCCTTGGTCAGTTACCACAAGGTGAAGTGCAGGTAAGAGTACTATTGGCGGCTCCTGGAGAAATCACTGAAAATGATATTGAGCTTGCAGCAGCCAGTGAAGCGATCGTGGTGAGCTTTAATACTTCGATGGCGACTAGTGCTAGACTGTCTGCGGATCAGTTGGGTATAGATGTGCGGGATTACAGCATCATTTATAAGTTGCTTGAGGATGTCCAGGGAGCAATGGAAGGAATGCTGGAGCCAGAACTGGTAGAAGAGCCTTTAGGTCAGGCTGAAGTGCGAGCAGTATTCACTGTGGGCAAGGGCGAAGTGGCAGGCTGTTATGTATTGAATGGCAAATTAGTGCGTAACTGTCGAGTCCGAATCAAGCGCGGCAAGGAAATTGTGCATGAAGCTTCACTTGATTCGCTTAAGCGCATGAAGGAAGATACCAAAGAAGTGGCTACTGGGTTTGAATGCGGTGTTGGCTTACCTAAGTTCAATGACTGGCAACAGGGCGATGTTATTGATGCATTCCGCATGGTAACTAAGCGCCGCACTTTGGCAACTGTTTAAGCTTAAATTTAGCTTTGCTCCCAAAGTCCTCCAATTAATCCTGGGGGACTTTGCACTTTTAAAACTACTTGAGCACAAATAGTGAGAATAAAAAAATTATACAATGTCAATATTTAGTATCCTACAATCAACAATAAAGGGTCAAGGGTGAGCTATGAGAGCAGCCTAAGAAGATAAAATATCACAAATTTAAGCCTGAGAATATTCCCCAGATAGCGTTTGAGTCGATTCTACTTATGCTTCTAACTATCAAAGATCTTTCCGTTATCTATCCCCAAAGTCAATTATCATCAATTTCCCATGTAAACCTAGCGATTAAGCCAGGGGAGGCTTTGGGACTGGTGGGAGAAAGTGGCTGTGGAAAATCAACCTTAGGGCGATCGCTTCTGCAACTTCTGCCACAACAAACTCAAATAACAGGAAAGATCGATTTAGGCATAGACTTAGCTCTGGCAAAGAATGGAACTTGGCGGGGAGAGAAAATTGCTTTAATCTTCCAAGATCCAATGACCAGGCTTAATCCATTGCTAACAATTGCCGAACATGGAATCGAAGTTTTGCGATCGCATAAACCTGAAATCTCTATCGGTCAAGCGCGAATTAAATTTAGCGAAACTCTAAAAGCCGTAAATATCGATCTGAGTCGAGCCGATCAATATCCGCATCAGTTTAGTGGAGGAATGAGACAGCGAGTAGCGATCGCTTTAGCATTAGTGCTAGATCCACAGCTATTAATTGCTGATGAACCCACTACCAGTTTGGATGTAACCGTAGCTGCTGAAATCCTGCAGGAATTGACGATTTTACGCAAAGAAAGGGGAATGGGAATGCTCTTAATTACCCACGATCTAGGTTTAGTGGCAAACTACTGCGATCGAATTGCGGTGATGTATGCTGGCGCAATCATGGAAATTGGCGAGAGTAAACAGATATTGCACAATCCTGCTCATCCCTACACCAAAAGTCTATTGGAGTCAGTAATTCATTTTAATTTAACTTCTCAGGATTTGAATTTGAAACAAGCAGAAATTAAGGCAGAAAAACAGCCGCGAAAAGTATTACTGCAAGTTCAAGATTTAACTAAATATTATGCTAAAAGTGGATTTTCTTTCCCTTGGCAGAAAAAGTCGGGACAAATCAAAGCAATTGATCGAATTAACTTTGAAATATTTTCAGGCGATCGCTTCGGCATTATTGGTGAAAGTGGCTCTGGCAAAAGCTCCACTGCTAGGGCTATTTTACAGTTGATTAAGCCTGATGCTGGTTTAGTCAGATTTGATCGAATTAATTTAACTAAACTAAAAGAAAAAGAAATGCGAAGAATGCGATCGCAAATGCAGATGATCTTTCAAGATCCCCGTGCTTCGCTCAACCCTTTACGTCCCATTTTTGAAGCGGTTGCCGATCCTTTATTTATTCATAAACTTGCTGCAAATTGGGCGATCGCTAAACCAAAGGTAAAACAGATTCTAGAGCGAGTCGGGATTAGCGAAAATTTGCATCAGCGGTTACCCAGAGAACTTTCTGGTGGGCAGTTGCAGAGGGTAGCGATCGCTAGAGCTTTGATTACTCAGCCACGTTTTCTGATTTGCGATGAGCCAGTCAGTATGCTGGATGCCACGATTCAGAGTCAGATTTTGCAGTTGATGTTGGAGTTGCAGCAAGACTTTCAGCTTACCTATCTTTTTATTACCCATGATTTAGCCGTAGCTCAATTTTTCTGCGATCGCTTAGCCGTGATGGAAAAAGGCAAAATTGTCGAACAGGGAGATACCCGCCAAATTTTTGCTCAGCCGAAGCATTCATATACCCAGAAACTTTTGGCTTCTATTCCGCATTTTTAAAAGTCTTTTCACATTTCAAAGATAAAAGGGGTTAGGGGCGTAGCCCTCTATGAGTTATAAATTCTTTAAGTACTAGCAATCGACTCTGCCAACACTTTAAATCTGTCTAAATCTGCCTGCAAAGTAGATTCCATAATTTTGCCCAAAAAGAGATTGTCCATCATCTGACCAATCACTCCAGGAATATTGTAAGCAACTGTCAGTTTGACAATACTGGTTCCATCGTTTCGCCCATAAAAGCGAATTGCGCCACGATTTGGTAGCCCATCGATAGATTCCCATTGAATGATTTGATTCGTAATCTTTTTATCAATACGGGCTTTCCAAGTAAAAGTTAAACCACCTGTACCCAAAAGCCAGTCAGAGTTTTCGGGATTTTGAGCATCGATTTTTACTGCTTCAATCCATTTCATCCAGCGTGGCATTTGCTCCAAGTCAGACCACAAAGCCCAAACTTCAGCCACGTTTTTTTTCACTTCTACCTGTACGCTATGTTCGAGCCAGTCTGCCATAATTTTAGAATTTGTTAAAGAATTTTGGAACTTGAGCAATGAAAATTTCTACAAATAAAATTATTTATTAGAAACTTGTGGAATCAGAATATCCTGAAATACATCAGCGATCGCTGGTAAATAAGAATTAGTAAACAGTGACCAACCGATTAAAACATCTTGCAAATGGGCTAAGGTTTGAGGATGAATCAAGTCTGTCGAAAATCCTAACGGACTTCCCTCTAAATCACAGTAAACTAGCCCCGCGAATTTAGCAAATGCCAAAGGAGCAACCGTATCCCAAAGTTTAACCCGTCGATTGAGATAAAGATAGGCATCAGCTTTACCTAAAATCACTTCAATTACCTTCAAGCCAAAACTGCCAATCGAGTAGAAACTTGCGTCTGGAATTGCTGCTCGTACTTGGTTGCCATATTTATCCTCATCTTTATCACTTAAAATTAAGCACAAAGAGAGAACTTCTGGGGGCTGAAAGTTGAGTTTTTCTGCTTCTTTCTCTCCATCAATTAGAAATAATCCATTCACTAAGGTACCACCAAAAACTAAGCGATCGCTTTCTGGCGCATAAACCCAACCCATTACAGGTTCACCATCTTCCAAAAGTCCGACCATCACCGAATAAGAATCATTTCCCGCGATATAATCGCTGGTGCCATCAATCGGATCAATAAACCAGTATCGTCGGTGATGCTCTTGCCAGAGTTTAATCGAATCTGGATTCTCTTCGGTAATAATCGCATCTTCAGGAAACCACTGCTGAAATTGCTCAGTAAACTTCTGATCTAATAATTGATCGACCTGAGTAACATAGTCATCTATTCCTTTTGCCGAAACCTCCAAGCCTTTAGCCCGCAGGTGTTTTGCCTGTTGTCCTAAATCCCGAATCAACCGACAGAGCTTGAGATTTGTTTCAGGAAGCATGGTTTTCAGATTTAGTATCAGATTTGGTAAATAGGCGAAAGTAGAGAGACCGAGTTATTTCTTTGAGCGGATAGAAAAAATAGGTGAATGGATTAATAGTTACAATAATATGGCGGAAATCTCGCTGCGCTAAAGTGATAATCGCCCAAGCCACCCAATTTGCCGACATAATACCCACAGGATTAAGCGAACTCTTGAAGGGCCCTAAAATTAGCTTACGCACTACACACGGTGCATCTAACTGGCGCAAAGTAACTAAATCGCCGATCGCCCGTTTGGAAAGCTCATACAAAGGACTAAATGCGGGATTTACCTCCGCTTCTGAAGTATTAATCCATACTTCTTTTAGAGCTTTATGCTTGGATTCGGTAATGGTACTAAAAAATAACTCTAGCCAACGCCAAGTGGAGAAAGTATTCACTTCGTAGGACTTGAGAATTGCCGCACTTGAGCGATCGCCCAATACATTTACGCCGTGATTCAAAATCAAAATATCTACTTTTGCCAGTTCAACTTGCCATTTAGATTCTTGCCCCACCTGCCATGTCCAGGTTTCAATTTCTGGATCAGCCTCTGGCAAGCTGCTAGAAATAGCGATTACTTTTGCGCCTTTTTTGCTCAATTCTTTTAGTAGCGATCGCCCCAAAGCGCCATTTGCGCCAGTTACGGCAATTGTTTTGCCTTTGAGTGATAAAGCTGTGCCCAAAATTCGATCTACCAAAGTAAAAGTGCCTGAGTAGTAAGCATTTCCTTGATCAAAGTGGTGCCGCCAATGATAAGTGCGGTTGACTAACCAATTAGCGGGAAGGGTATCTAATGCGCCTGGCTTATGGGTAATATCAGTAAATAATAAATAACCATTTGCCCGCCCTAGACTTGTAATTAAGAAACCCACCGAGTAAATGCAGCCCGCCCACCAACCCAAACTGTAAGCTTGAGCAAAAAAAGCGATCGCAGCTAAAACTAAGACCATTACCGAGGCTTCGGGTACATCATTGTGCCACTCCGCTTTCCTGTACATCTCCACACTCGCTACACTCAAATCTGGACGATAAACCTTATGATGCAGCGTGTGCCATGCTTGAAGTGGCTGCCAGCGATGCCCAGCGATGTGATATAGGTCACGCACTACTTCTGCAGTCAAAATAGATATCAGCCCTGAGATTAATCCAGTAAGTTCAGGCAAAAGATTGGCAGAATCAAACATAAGTAAACCCAAAAACTCTGAGCAAATCAGGCAAATAAATCAGGCAAATCAAGTAAAGAATTGTGAATTAATTCTAACCTCAAATTACTGTTCCACGATCAGCCCTGACGCGATGATACCAGGTCATATCCCCCTCTCTAGTTTTACGCAAAATCTCGGCTACGGTTTCTGGTACATTCTGCCAGGTAAGTTCTTTTTCCTGTAATAAAGCTTTCAACTCAGCGATCGCTTCTTCCTGCTGATGATCAAACTGCTCGAAGGGAGGAGGTAAAAACCGCCGCATCGGCGCCTGGCTCATTTTCACAATCCCATCCCGAATTTTAGATACAACTTCGCCTTTTAGTTCCTCTTTGACCCGCGATCGCAATTCTCGATAACCATTTTCACTGGTGGCATACATTGGCGGTAAGCGATTGAGTGCATAGGCCGAGACTTCCTCTCTGGTCAAAAGTTTACCTATCTCAGGGTCAAGGCGTTGCATTTGGCGCTCGGTTGCATCCATTACCAGTTTTTCCAGTACATTTACATAACCACAGTTGGCCCGCAGCATATAACGCTCAAATTCCTTATCCTGCTCCTTTTCTAGGCTAGATGGCTTACCAATCGGATCATCTTTACGAGCATGGCGCTGGAGATAGGCTTTAATACTCTTTGCCGCCGCACTTTGAGGCGTTTTGATTACGGAGGGAACTTCTTGATCCAGGCTGCGAGTCTGGTTGGCGGTAATAATTGCGCTTGCTACGCCATTTGGTACATCCTTCCAGGTCAAGTTACCCTTACGAATAACCTTCAAGAGTCGAGCCAATGCCCGTTCTGGGGTAGTAAGTAAAGTAAGGGGCAATGGCTCCGAGTTGCGTAAAGGCGAATTACTCATGGTGATGATCGCCTGCTGCACCAAGATGCTCACCTGTTTACCAAGCTCATGTATTGCCTTTTGGCGCTGCTTTGACCAACCCCGTTGATTGGTGGCATACATTGGTGGCAGGTGATTGAGGGCATGCGCTACTACATCTGCTAAACGAACCTGTTGCTGCACTTTAGCTCCTAGCCTGTCAAGCTGTAGCTTTGTCTCTTCGATTACCAACTCTTCGATCACATTGCGGCAGATCAGTATAGTCATCCGACTTTCCTCCAAGCTTAAGAAGAATTGTATTACAACTCACCAAGTTAGGCAAAATTAGGTTATCTAAACTAGGGGGCAAATGCTCTGGCTAGATCTTCACGGCGCTTTAATCTTCACAGCGCTTTAATTTCAAACCCGTTACAAAAAAGGTCGCAGGGCAAAGCCCCGTTATGGTTTTTATTTTTCTATCTGGGCACGTTTGCTCCTAATTTACTGTAATTTTAGATTGCTATTTAGGAAGACAGGATAGGTGCCTAACCAAATCTAACCAAGATCGTTGCTCAATTGGCAAATTGGTAAGAACTTCGGATAAGCGATAGATCTCCGCCCGAATTTCAAGGCGATGTAGTTGAGATTGTAGATGCTTAGGTAAAGCACACCAAAGACTAGCGATTCCCTGGTCATAGATCATAATCGAATCAAAACCTGCGCGGCGATCGCTTTCCGTCAACTTGGCAGCCTGATTTATGTCTTGGCTCTTACCCGTACAAAGATAAAATTTATGTTGATACTGGAGTAGCGATTCTTGTCCCCAAGGGGCATCAATTGTCAGAATCGGTTGGTGTGTAAGAGTGCTCATATTTTTTTGGTTTCTAACCAGAAATGCTAAACCCAAATTTAGTTTCCCATAGCTAGATAGAAGTTTAGGTGATACATATCACTATCACTTGTGTTAATAAGCAAGCTTATGTGAATTCCTAGAAAGATTTTACCTGCTACTTTCAAGATAGGGTCGCAGGGCGTAGCCCCGCAATGGGTTTTAAAGATGTAATCCCTGGGTAATTTGTTTCTTAGAAACCGCCTTACTGATTTTAACCAGAGATTTAATATCTCAGCAGATCCTGATTAAAAGTGGTTTAATCCGACTTAGTGCCTGTGGACATGATATGGATATCCACATTTTTAATCTTTCTCAGGATTTTTTGAGTAAGTGAACCTTTAAAAAGAATTTGCCAGCGCGATTGTTGGCTCTCTCCCATCACAATTTGAGTCACCCGAAAGCTCTGGGCAGTGCGCGCGATCGCTTCCGATACATCATCATCAGTAATCCGAATGAACTTGCCATTAAATTCTTTGCAGAGACGTTCGCAGTTCTCAACATGGAGACTTTCGGCTTTAGTTAAGAAGCGATCTGAATTGCTCACAAATAGAGCATAGAGTTCACCGTGCATATAGGCAGTAATCCTTGCGCCACGCCGTAGAAGCTGGAGGGAATTGGGATAAGTAGAAATACAAACTAAAACCCGTTCATGGATATTACAAAAATTTTGATCTGGTAGATTTCGATCTATTTGAGTGTCATTATCCTCTTCTACGTTGTCGGCAACTTCTCGCAAGGCCAATTCTCGCAAGGCAATTAAATGACGGCGCTGGAAAAAGTTGCTTAGGGATTGCTCAATTTTCTCGGAGGCATAAATCTTCCCATCCCGCAATCTTTGCTGTAAAGTCTCTGGCGTGACATCCACTACTACCACTTCATCGGCTTCATCCAAAATCCGATCGGGAATTCTTTCTCTGACTACTACTCCCGTAATTTTGGCAACCGTATCATTCAAACTCTCGATATGCTGAATATTTACGGTGGAATAAACATCTATGCCAGCATTTAAGAGCATCTCCACATCTTGATAACGCTTTTCATGCTCTGAGCCTGGAACATTGGTATGTGCCAACTCATCTACTAGCACTAGTTGAGGTAGCCGATGGAGAATAGCCTGGGTATCCATTTCCGTAAGCGCTGCATCTTTACAGATCACCTGTTGACGTGGAATCGATTCTAGCCCAATCGCTTTAGCTGCGGTTTCGACCCGATTATGAGTTTCCAATAAGCCAATTACGACATCTAATCCTTCTTCTCGCAAGCGATGCCCTTCTTCCAGCATTTTGTAGGTTTTGCCTACACCTGGACTCATGCCAATAAAGATTTTGTGTTTACCACGGTGATTACGAATCATGATAATTTAATTTGAGAGAGAAACCATGAGCCAAGTTGAGAGTTATCAATTTCACGACTGAGTTGTAAAGCCTCCTCTAATAAGGCAAATTTTAATCCTGCGATCGCTTGAGATTCGGCAATTCGTTCACTACCGCAATTACTAAGAATCCGAAATGCAGTAATTTTCAGATTTTGGGCATCCACAACCCAATATTCATCCACTTCCATTTCTTCATATAATAATCTCTTTCCGCCCAGATCTGAGGCAATGGATGAACTGGCAATTTCAATCACTAAGTTGGGTGGAGAGATAAAGTTAAGATCAACGATTGAATTTCCTTGGGGCGCTTGAGTAAGGCGATCGCTGAGGTAATAGGAAATATCAGGTTGAGATTCGGATATTCCTGATTTGCGATAGCTACAGTTTGTCAGTCCTTTGTTAGGAATATCTTTTGTCATCCCAAACAACGAAATCAAAATTATGATTACCGTATTATCAAAAGCATGATTTGCCCCAACCCCCATTTCTAAATAATAACTCCCTTGATAGTAGTAAAGTTTGGCTTGCGCATATTCAGGATTCTCCGCAATTTGTAAAAACTCTTGCCAAGAGGCGGAAGTCCACTGCTCAGGAATTAGATTTAAGGACTTAGGAGCTAGAGCGATCGCAGTCATAGTTGCTTCCCTTAATTAAATTTTGCTCTTGTTTGATTTCTAAGCTTACTTTCTGGGCTTACTCTTAGCTTAACTTCGATGGCTTAACTAATTTACTTGCCTTTGCGCCAAAGTTACTTTTGCAGCCCCGTAGGTGACAACTCCCCCCGCATTGAATTAGCCTAAAAGTGAGGACATTGCTCAAAAATAAATTATTTAATTTGTAAACTGGTAAATTCCCCATAGTTACAGCTATGATAAGCAGGTAATTTCTTGGCAGCATAGCTCAGCTGGTTAGAGCGACGCACTCATAACGCGTAGGTCCCCGGTTCAAGTCCGGGTGTTGCTATTTATACTCTAGCTAAGGTTACTATTTGAGGCTAATCTTGATATTTGCCTGAGCGGTCAGCATAGGTGATTTGACAGGGTTCTCCTTCAAAGAGGAGTTCCAGAGTTTTTATGGCAAGCAACTTGATTTTAAATTTCTACAAATTTACCCTTAAATTGTACGCACAAGCCCTAAATTTGTCCTAAATAATTTAACGATTAATGCGGCGCTATTATCTTGCCCCACTAGAATAGTACAACCTTCGTGTACGCGCCTGTGTGACCCAAGCTAAAAGCGTTGAAGCCCACTATAAGATGTTGATAATGACTAACTAAAATTCAAATGTCCCGTTTATGAACACTGTTAAAAATTTAAAGCCAATGCCGCATGTGTGTGGTATTGGCTCTTTCAGGGGCGGAGTTGTGGCGCAAGCACCCTAAACTTTAATGGAGCTACCGTGCGTATAATCATTGATCAAAGTTCTAGAATCTGCCACTTAATTACTGATGGTATCAGTGCTCTTAACCTACCAAAGCACGAACAAAGAATCTGAATGGGTGCGTGTAATTTGCAACAATTTGGGTATAATTGCCTTGACGCTTCAATTATTTCTATCTATCAATCTTGGAATGTAGGGCAACCGCACACGTTTCTTTACAAAGTGATACATATTTCTTAATAATCACTCAAGACTAAACAGTGACTATGTTTTAAGCCTCAAGGATAGCCTTAAGATAGTTGTTATTCCATCCAGCCTTGAGTCGTTTGGTCTTGACACCGACCTTGCTTTTTCTGTCTCTTGACAATAAATTTAACCCGATATGACGAATAACGGCTAGGTTTTCCACAGTATAGACTTGAGAAGCTTGAGAAGCATCCTCATCAAACCCAACATCAAGAATCCAATGCAGTTGATTCTCAATACTCCAGTGACTTCTGACAGATTTGGAAAACCTGTGGACATCAGTTTCAAAACTGAGCAGATAGTAAGTAGCTGAACCTAATTAAATGTAAAACGTGATACCTTGAGATTCTTGGCTTGATACCGATTTTCAACACAAGCATCCACAGCGATTGCTAAATCATCAGCATTATCAAACATCTGTCCCGCCATTTCGTGCGCTTTTAACTGAGGTCACTCCCCTTCAATTAGATTCATTTCCGAGCAATAAGGAGGCAGGAAAAACATGATCAATCCTTGTTCTTCCCAACGTTTCCAATGCGATTGGGTGAATTTACTCTTATGAATTGAGCCATTGTCTTGCACCACAACTGTCACGCGTCCTGTTTCCTTAAGTTCTTTTTCCGCTTTGTCTGCCACCCAATTCATTAGTTCAATGTAGCCGAGACTCTTGAATCCTGCCTGGGTTAGCCCATACTCAAAGCCCTCTCCTGGCTCCCATAATCCTAGGATACTGATTCGCTTCCCATTAACTATTTTCTTTTGCTCCATGCGCTTCTGCTCTCCTCTTGGGCTGTAACTGTAACTGACTGGACTCCGCAGACAAAATCCTGATTCGTCCAGATACTTCAAATTGATCTCACCTTCGGCAGCAACTAGCTTTAGCATCTCCAGGTC
>Ga0163144_10008855_pt1 | contig 21714 bp, 24 predicted proteins | sample OliLak19BULKMAT1_FD_123175 | JGI IMG/M metagenome (GOLD analysis project Ga0163144, IMG submission 123175) | Freshwater microbial mat bacterial communities from Lake Vanda, McMurdo Dry Valleys, Antarctica - Oligotrophic Lake LV.19.BULKMAT1 | ecosystem: Environmental > Aquatic > Freshwater >... | reverse complement strand
GTCGCGGTCGAAGGTCATCGCTGGGCGATCGAGGACGGCTTCGAGGCCGCGAAGAACGAACTCGGCCTGGACCATAATGAAACCCGCTCCTGGCACGGCTGGCATCGCCACGTCTCGCTGGTCATGCTGGCCTTCGCCATGCTCGCCGCGATCCGACATCGCGCCAATGCCGCACCACTCAAAAAAACATCACCGAAATCGCCCCCTCCCCCCGACATCGCCGCTGATCCGCTGGTCGATCCAGGAAATCCGCCGCATCGTCGTCAGGCTCGCTCAGTACCGCATCGACCCAGCGCATGTCTTCGCATGGTCATTCTGGCGCCGCGCCCATCAAGCCGCCGCGCAACGCGCGCACGTAAAGGTAGAAGAGCAACTGAAATGCTAGTTCCGAGAGAAACTATAAAATAAGAGAAATCTAAAATTCTTGCTCGTCCAATGCATACCGGAAAGATCACCGTTGCACCAATCAGAAAAGCGACCGCAACCACCGCTGGCCGGGATCACGATGCGCGCGTTCATGCCAGATGAGCCGATATGTGAATGACCCCAATTTTTGCGGCAGTGCGACGACAGTCAAACCGGTGATCGCAGCCATGCGCCGTGCCACCTGCATCGGCACGCACATCACCAGATCGGAGGTCGCAATTGCCCACGGCGCCGACATGAAATATGGCGTGCGTAAGGCGACGTGCCCCCGATCGTCTTTTACGGTTCTGCCCTTGCCAGAAATGCAGGCGTTCAAGCGATCAGAAATTATGTCATCGCTCAATAGCTGTTGGCCATCCGGATACAGAATGACAGCCCTCGGCCAGTTCGATAGAGCATCGACTATTTCGGTTTCCGAGCTAGCAAGAGGGTGGCCATGCCGCATCAGGCAGGCATAGCTATCCTTGAATAATGTCTTGTAATGAAAGTCCGCCGGTAGCTCTGAATCGGCGTAAAGCGCCATATCAAGTCGACCTTGCTCTAAGGCATCAAACGTCTCAGCGCCGAATGGTTCCACGCGGATACAGGCATGCGGCGCTTCCTTTGTAGCCAGTGTTATCACGCCTGACAGAACGGTGACGGCCCCGTAATCGGTGGTCGCGATCCGGAATGTTCCGTCCGTAGACGCGGGATCGAATATTTCGGACGAAAAAACCCGCGTTACTGCGGCCAGCGCGTTGGCGACTAACGGCCGCAGAGATTGCGCGCGGGCGCTGAGCACGTATCCATGCCGGGTCCGGATCAAGAGTGGATCATTGAGAATCTGCCGTAGCCGCTCGACCAAGCGGCTACCCGCCGGCTGGCTCATGCCGAGCGCCTCCGACGTGCGCGTGACGCTCGATGTCTCAAGCAATATCGACAACAGCCGCAGAGCACGAACATCAAGTTGATCTAGACGAGAAGCGGAATCCGTTTTTCGCATGCACGAGATAATAATTCAGTCATCACACGTATGCAACTGATCACGATAAAGATGACCGACTGACAGCAAGGAATGGTGTCTTGGGGTCGCGGCTGCTCGATTGGCGAATGGAGAGAGAGAGATGTATGTTGTGATTGGAGCCACGGGACAAGTGGGCGGCGTCGTTGCCCGTAGTTTGCTGGATCGCGGTGAAATAGTTCGCGTCGTGGTGCGGGAGCCTGCAAAGGCGGACCAATTGCGGCAGCAAGGTGCAGAGGTCGCGGTCGCGGATGTTCTCGATGTTGCCGCACTTGCGGCCGCATTTGCAGGCGCGTCGGGAGCCTTCCTGATGAATCCCCCCGCCTATTCGAACACCAATATGTTCGTCGAAGCCGGGCGAGTGGCCCAAGCATTCGTCGCAGCGGCTTAAAAAATCTAAAATCCCGAAGTTAGTATATCTCTCCTCTGTCGGCGCTCATCGCCCAAATCGGCAAGGCAACATTGCCACCACCCGCATTCTCGAAGAGCATCTCTCGACCTTGTCGAGCCCAATCGCTTTCATACGGGCGGCGTGGTTCATCGAAAACTGGGCAGGCACACTTGTCCCTGCGCGAGAGAAGGGCATCGTGCCGAGCTTCTTGCACCCACTTAAACGCGCCATTCCCATGGTCGGGACCACCGACATTGGCCGCGTCGCTAGCGACGTCCTCGTTCAAGATTGAAAAGACCGGAGGATCATCGAGCTCGAAGGCCCGCAAGACTATTCCCCAGTTGACGTGGCCACAGCGATCTCAGACATCGTGGGTCGACCTGTGCAGTCCGTCGCGATTCCCCGAGAGGATTGGGCTGCCGTTTTCCGTTTGAAGGGAAATTCGGCACACTCTGCGAATGCTTGGGTTGAAATGATCGATGCATTCAACGATGGCTGGATGAGTTTCGAGGGCGGTTATGAGCGCCGTGTCGGCAAGATCGAGTTGATCGAAGCATTGTCGAAAAAAGTTAACGTCCCAGCAGCGTCGTCAAAATGATTGCGATGCACCACAACACGCGCTGGCCACGCAATCTGATCTTCAGCGATTTGAGATTTTTTGTGACGAGAGTTTCATCATGGTGACCACGCTCGATTATCAGCGCATTTGCGACTGTCACACTCGGCCACTCCACAGGTCCAACGAAATTATAACATTCGCGTCGACCCCCGTGCTTTTCCCAGACTGAGAGACATCGCCATGCGCATGAGCTTAACCGACAAAGGGCCGATCGCCGCGCCGCCCATCTTGAGCAGGCTTCTGCAGGGCGTCTCCGAGACGATCCAGCTATGGGACGGCGTCGTCGCAGCGACCCATTGGCATCTCTATCATCCCACTCGGGTCGATGGCGCCGACTTTTACGTTGATGAGGAAGAACTGGGTCATATCCATCTGGACGGCTCCGTCCATCTGGCAACCACGATAGCGATGCGGAAGGCGCTGGTTGCCCGTCGACTCGCGCAGCCGTTTCCCTATTCAGGATACATCGACTGGGTGCAAAGCACGATCCGTGTGCCGGTGGATGCCGAGCTTGCGCTCTGGATGTTTGGCATGAACCATCGGCGGCTTTGCGGAACACATGAAGCAGAGCTTCTTGCTGAGATAGCCGAGCGCCACTGACCAATTATCTTTTTGTTGACCATACACACTTGGAGAACGCGCCATGTTCGAAGCTCTCGGAAAACCGACCATACTCTCCATCAATCGCCGTTCGCTTCTGGCCGGTGCTGCTGGCCTTGCTGTGTCCTGTTCCATTCCTGCATCCGCGCAAACTGCAGAACCGTCTCAAGAGAAACCAACCATGACCGCCTCGAAACGAATCGTCTTCATCGTCTCGAACCCTGCAAAGTCTCCGACAAACGGCATGGACATTGGCTTCTGGCTGCCGGAGCTTGCGCATCCGTGGTGGGCCTTCAATCAGAAGGGATACCAGCTCACGATCGCCTCACCCAGGGGCGGCGCCGTGATGCACGATAGGATCAGCGATCCCGATGGCGGGCGCTTTGCTAATCCGGCCGACTTGATCAGCCTTGGTTTCAAAACTGCGAAGCCGACACGCGAGGTGATTGAAAATACCAAACCGCTTTCGGACATCAAGGTCGAGGATTTCGACGCGATATTCTTGGTCGGAGGTCTGGCCCCGCCGGTGACCTTTACGAATGACGAAGCGCTCCACAAGCTGTTCGCGGCGTTTTACGACGCCGGGAAGCTCTCTGTCGCGCTCTGCCATGGTTCGCTCGTGTTGCTCAAAGCGCGGCTCGCCAATGGCAAGTTGCTTGCCGAGGGTAAGAGCTGGACGGGCTATTGCAATCTTGAGGAAGATGTTGTCGACAAGGCGATGGGCGTGAAGTTCCAGCCGTATCGCATCGAGGACGAGGCGATGAAAATTCCCGGCACTAAGTTCGTGCAGGGAACGCCCTACAAGCCTTTCGCTGTTACCGATGGCCGCCTCATCACCGGTCAACAAGGCTCGTCCGGCATGCTCACCGCCGAGCATGTCATCAAGGCGTTTGAAGCCTGATCTGGTAGAAAGGGGAGTCCACTATGTCGAACGCAACGCGGCGCGATGCCTTGGTCATGCTTGCCGTACTTACCGCCGGTTCGGGCATGATAGGCGCAGCCCACTCTCAGCAAGTTGGGGGACCTCTTGGTGGCGGCCCACTGGCGGCCGGTGCACCTTCGGGTCCTTTCACGACGCAGCCTTGGCTTGGCGGCAATCGCCTGCAGATGGCGGGCTATTCCGTGGAGCGCGTAACCTATCCGAGCCAGAATGTTCCTGTCGTCGGCAACCTGTTCCTGCCTTCGGGTGATGGCCGCAAGCCGGCAATTGTCGTCATCGGCCCAGTGGGCTTTGTGAAGGAGCAGGCGCCGCTTCAATACGCTTCCCGGTTGGTGCGGGAAGGCCATGTTACGCTGATCTTCGATCCTCGATTTCATGGCGAAAGTGGCGGCGAGCCGCGGCGCTTCGAGAGTGGCATAGAAAAGGTTAAGGATATCTCCGCGGCCGTGGATTTCCTCGTGCAACGGCCCGATGTCGATCCCACACGCATCCATGTGCTGGGCATTTGCCAAGGTGTTAACTGGACTATCGAGGCGGCTATTATCGATGCCCGTATTCGGGCCATCTCGGTCGTCGCGGGGCATTATCTGACCCCGGAGGTTGCCACGATGTATCTTGGCACGCCGGCCAATATCGAGAGCCGTCTTGCGAAAGGCCGCTCGGCTGAGGCGCGGTTCAGAGCCTCTGGACAAATAGATTACATCAACATTGTTAGTCCGAGCCTAGCGCAACCTGATCCAGATGCGTTGCTGACCGCTCCACCGATCCAGATGTTCTACATTCGCTGGGCCGACCGCACGCCGTTTCTCGCGCATCGTGGGCTCTGGGAGAACAGGCTTACAGCCATGAGCGAGCATCTGATCTGGGGGCACCGGATCGATCTTGCCGTCCCAAAGCTCAAGACGCCAACTCTGATGATTCATGCCGATCGCGCGGCAAGCGGTGGCGATATCCCGCGCAAGTTGTTTGCAGAAATGCCGACGGAGAAAAAGGAGCTGGTTTGGCTCGGCGGGCAGGGTCAGCTTCAGTTCTACGAAGACCCGCTTACCATAGAGCAGGCCGTCCCACATATCGCCCGCTTCTTTGGTTGAGGGTCAATATCATGACCAATCATCTAAAACAACTTGAACTTGTAGAAGAGTTGCCATCGTTCCTGCCTTGGAATGTCCAGTAAGTCCCATTTGGAAGGTGATGTCTATGAAACACGTCCTTCAGATTTCTTTGATACTTGGGAGCTTGGCACTGGCCTCGGCAGCCTCTGCAACTGGATTGGCAACCTGTAACTCGGGTCCGCAGAGCGGTTGGCAATCTCAAGACACGCTTAAGAAAAAGTTGACGGATCAAGGTTGGCAAATCCGCCAGATCAAGATCGACGGCGGTTGCTACGAGGTCTACGCGGTGAACGAACAAGGCCAGCGCGTGGAATCGTATTTTCATCCGGTGACATTTGATCACGTGCGTACCAGTACGCGTTAGTCGGCGATGCCGTCGCCGACGCCTGCCGAAGTGAAGGTCTGGGATCCGCTAATTTGGATTGTCCATTGGAGCACGGTGACAGGCGTATCGGTCGCTTGGCTTTTCACCGAGGGGCGCATTCACGACGCTGCCGGCTACGCCGTGCTCGGACTAATGACGCTACGAATCCTGTGGAGATTCGTCGGGCCCTGGCACGCGCGGTTTGCCAATTTCGTGGCCAATCCACGCACGGTGCTGGAATACGCTAGACTGCTTTGCTCTAAACGGAAGCCGCGGCACATCGGGCATAATCCTCTCGGCGGCTGGATGATCATTGTGCTGCTTGCCACCGGCATCACGACCTCGCTGTCCGGTTGGCTCTACACCACCGATTCTTTTTGGGGCATCGAGTGGGTCGAGCGCATCCATGCCTTGTTTGCTTACCTTTTGCTGGTGCTAATTGCCTTGCACGTCTTCGGCGTAACATTCACCTCGATCCGGCAGCGCGAAAACCTAGTCGCAGCAATGTTTCACGGCCGCAAGCGCACTGAGGCGGCAAACAAGTCCGGGGGCCCGCGTTGACGTCGGCGAAGATCGCGCGTCACAATCGGCGGCCGTGTCCAGGCTCGTGGCTCAAGTCATGACTGATCAGCGCGCGAGTCAACAAGCTTGCGAACGACGACGCGGGACTCATCGAGCCGATCGGTTGACGCTCAAGCCATCAAGCGGCGCGGTCGCGCCTCAAAGGTGAGCGTCGTCTACGCGCCCGTGTATTCATGGGGGTCTGATCGCCGTAGGAGTTGGGCGATCGACGGAGGGCGCGATGGCGACGAGGCGACGGTGGGATTGGGGGACGAACGCGCGGCTGGTGTCGGCGTCGTTTGGGGTGCGTTCGAGCGCGGCGGCAGTGGCTCGTTCGCAGGGGCTGAGCGTGGGCCTGATCTACGCTTTCGCAAGCTCGGCGATGTCGACGCATCGGAATATGCCGAGGAACGAACCGGCCTGTGGACACGCGGGTTCCTGATCCGCCGCACCATCGCCGATGGGGAGATGGCGTTCTTCTCCACCTGGTGTCCGGTCGGGACGCGGCTCAAGGTGCTGGTCGCGGTCGAAGGTCATCGCTTGGCGATCGAGGACGGCTTCGAGGCCGCGAAGAACGAACTCGGCCTGGACCATAATGAAATCCGCTCCTGGCACGGCTGGCATCGCCACGTCTCGCTGGTCATGCTCGCCTTCGCCATGCTCGCCGCAATCCGGCATCGCGCCAATGCCGCACCACTCAAAAAAACATCGCCAATGTCGCTCCGCCGACAGCGCCGCTGATCCGCTGGTCGATCCAGGAAATCCGCCGCATCGTCGTCAGGCTCGCCCAGCACCGCATCGACCCAGCGCACGTCTTCACATGGTCATTCTGGCGCCGCGCCCATCAAGCCGCCGCGCAACGCGCGCACGTAAAGGCAAAAGAGAAACTGTAATGCTAGACTTCGCCGTCACGCGCGACGCGCGACCGCCTTGGCGACGCCTTCGCCGAGGAGACTCACGGCGAGAACTGTGGATAGCAACGCCAAGCCTGGCGCGAGGATCACATGCGGCGCGGTGCGCAGGACGCTGCGTCCTTCGGCGATCATCGCGCCCCAGCTCGCCCGATTGGGATCCGCGAGGCCGAGAAAGGCCAATGCCGATTCCGAGAGGATCGCCCCGGCGACGATGATCGCGGCGAGCGCGATCACCGGCGCCAGCGCATTGGGCAGCACAACGGTGAAGGCAATGGCCAGGGAGTGGCGCCCGTACAGCCGCGATGCATCGACGAAGGCGAGCTGGCGCAGACTGAGCACTTCGGCGCGCACGATGCGCGCCGGCGCCGTCCAGGCGCTTGCGGCGAGCGCCGCGATCACGCCGCTGGCCGATGGTCCCGCGGCGCTGACGATCGCCAGCGCGAGCAGGAAGGACGGCACGGTCTGAACCGCATCGGCGATGCGCATGATGCATTCGTCGGCGAGTCCGCCGAGATACCCGGCGATCGTGCCGAGTGAGGAGCCGACGAGCAGCGCCACCACCGCCACCGTCACCGCGGTGAACAGGCTCTCGCGCGCGCCATGGACGATCCCCGCCGCGATGTCGCGGCCGAGGCGATCCGTCCCCAGCGGCAGGCTCGCATCGGCGAAGGGCGACAGCAGCGGCCGCCCGATCATGGCGAGCGGATCGCCCGTCCACAGCACGGGCGCGGCGAGCGCGAGCGCAGCGGCGATCAGCAACAGCGCGGCGCCGAGCGCGCCCTCCTGCGTGGTCAACGTCGCGCCGAGCATGGTGCTACGCATCCGCGGCGCCGATGCGCGGGTCGAGCCGCACGAGCAGCAGATCGACGATGAGATTGGCCAGCAGGACGACGCACGTCGCCGTCAGCAGCACGCCGACGAGCAGCAGCGCATCACGGCCGACCACCGCCTCATAGGCGAGGCGCCCCATCCCGGGAATCGAAAACACCGTCTCGACGACGACGCTGCCGCCGACCAGCGCACCCATCTGCTGCCCGAACAGGACGACCACGGGAAGCAGCGCGGGCCGCGCAACGGCACGCCAGATCACGGCGCGACGCGGCACGCCGCGCGCATGGGCGGCGCGCACATGATCGCCGCGCCAGGCCTCGATCATTCCCGCGCGCAGCGTGCGCTGGTAGATCGCGATGTAACCGGCGCCGAGCGCGATCGCCGGCAGCACGAGGTGATGCAGAACATCGAACCCCGCGGCGAGACCCGGCAGCTGCGCGCCGATCGTCCGAATGCCGCCGATGGGAAACCAGCCGAGCTTCACCACGAAGCCGAGGATGAGCAGCAGCGACAGCCAGAAATTCGGCATCGCCAGCAATGTCAAAGCGGCGGTCGACAGCACGCGATCGCGCACGCCGCCGGGCCGCGCGCCGGCGAGAATGCCGAGCGTGACGCCGAGCCCCGTCGCCACCAGGATCGTCGCGGACATCAGCAGCAGCGTATTGGGGAGGCGCTCGCCGAGCACGGCGAGAACCGGCCGATTGAAGATCACGGATTGCCCGAGATTCAGGCCGAGGAGACTCCCGAAGAAGCCGAGCAGCCGTTCGGGCCAGGTCGCCGCGAGGCCGAGACGCGCACGCAGCTCTGCCGCGAAGCCCAGGTCACCGCCGGTCTGCGCGAGATAGGCGTCCGCCGCATCGCCCGGCGCGGCTTCGAGCAGGGCGAAGGCCGCGAGCGCGACCAGCAGGAAAGTCGGAACCGCAGCGATGCAGCGTCGCGCGACGACACGCAGGGCGCGGTTCACCACGGCACTCCGTATTCACCCCGACAGCCAGGCATCCGCCCAATGCGACGTCGCCCAGCGCGGGTTGTTGGCGACGTTCTGCACCTTGCTGCGCGCCACGGTGATGAACGTGAACTCGACGACGTTGAGCAGCGGCAACTCCTCGGCCGCGCGCCGTTGGAAGCCGCGATAGAGCTGGCTGCGCTCGGTCGCATCGACGCTGATCGCGGCCTTGCCGATCACCTCGTCCATCGCCGCGCTGGCGTAGCCGTATTGATTGGAGAACGGCACGCCGGTTGGCAGGCCGCTCTGGTAGAGGATCGTGGTCGAAATCGCGGGGTCGTTGCGATAGACCGGCGAGCCGATGGCCAGGTCGAAATTGTGATCGGTGTAGACCGCGCGGGTATGCGCAGCCGGATCATTGGCGACGATCTGCGCGTCGATGCCGATCGCGCGCAGCGCCTGGCGCAGATAATCGCCCATCTGCCGCGTCTGCTCGAACCAGGGCGCGGGCAGCAGCCGCAGCTGAAAGCGCACGCCATTGCTGCCGCGCGCATAGCCGGCTTCGTCGAGCAGCGCATTGGCGCGCGCCACGTCGAAGGGCGTCGCCGCGACGTCGGCGGTGTAGAACTGCGTATCGAATTTCGGGATCGGGCCGGTCGAGGCCTTCGCGTAGCCGAGGAAGAGCGTCTTGACCACGAAGTCGCGATCGATCGCATGCGCGATCGCGCGACGCACGCGCACATCGGCGAGTTCCTTGCGGCGATGATTGATCTCGACCGTGAGCTGATAGGTGATGCCGTCATAGCCGCCCGGCACGACCACGACACCCGGCACGGCGGCGAGACGTGCGAGATCCGTCAGCGGGACGGCGGAGAAGGCGCAGAGTTGGATCTGATCGGCTTCCAGCGCCGCGGCCACCGCGCTGCGATCGGGCAGCACGCGGTAGATGATGGCATCGAGATAGGGCCGCCCGGCTTCCCAGTAATTCGGATTGCGCTCGAGCCTGTAATACTCGCCCGGACGATGCTCCACGAAGCGGAACGGTCCGGTGCCGATGAGCTTCTGGTTCGCAGGATTGGCGTTGATGTCCGTGCCCTCGAAGACATGGCGCGGCAGCACGGCGGTCAAGGATGGCAGCGCATTCTTGATCAGCTGGAACGGCGTGGGCTTGGCGAAGCGCAGGATCGCGGTGCGGGAATCAGGCGTCTCGACGGCTTCGAGATCCTTGAACACGAGGCGGCCGAGATTCTGCAGCTTGCGCCAGACCTCCAATGCGGAGAACGCCAAATCCGCCGACGTGAACGGCTTGCCGTCGTGCCACGTCACGCCGTCGCGCAGCGTGAACGTCGCGCTGCGCCCGTCAGGAGAGCCTTGCCACGCTGTCGCCAGGCGCGGCGCCAACCCGTCGCCGCTCGCGCTCATCTCGGCCAGCGGCTCGATCACTTTGCTCGCGACGTAGAAGACGCCGTTCGACGCCACGATCGCCGGATTGAGGTTGCGTGGCTCGGTATCCGCGGCGACAACGAGCGTGCCGCCGCGCCGCGGAACCTGAGCTCGAGCGCGCTGCGGAAACTGCGTCGCTGCGGCGGCGCCGGCGGTGCTGAGCAGCAACGCGCGGCGAGGCAACCTGATCCGATTCACGAGCAGCCTCCCCATTTCCTTCAACGCCGCTTCGTCGCGCGGCGCTTGGCCGGCTGCGCCGCGACAGGCTTCGCGACGACAGGCACCGGCGCCGTTTCCTTGTAGTCGGTGCCGAGATGGAACAGGCAGTCGCCGCGCTCGGTTCGACCGGGTACGCGCATGCAGATCACCGTTCCGTCATGCTCGAAGCGCGCGACGGAGGGCTTGCGCCACGGCGTATCGTGGAAATGGATCGCCGCAGCGGGCTGGCCCTTCTTCACGACATCGCCGAGCTCGGCAAGCGGCTCGAACACGCCCGCATCCGGGGAATAGACGAAGTAGTCGGTGCCGCCGACCTCGAGCAGCCGCGTCGGCGGCGGCGGCTGCACCTTGCCCTTGTAGGAGCCGACATGCGCAAGCAGGCGCTTGATGCCCTGCTCCGCGATCTTCAGGATCGCCGGCGTCACCTTGCCCGAGCCGCCGAGCTCGGTGCCCATGCTCTCGACGCCCTGCCGCTGCGCGCCGGCGCCGAGCGTGCGGTCCTCGCCTTGCGGGCTGGTCGAGAAATAGGCGATCGGCGCGCCGAAGGCCTTGAGCCGATCGGTCGCGCGCTGAAACCGCACCGGGTCCGGATCGCGCGTGCACAGCGCGGAAGCGATGTACATGAGCGAGCTGCCGCCGGAATGGAAATCGAAGGCGTAGTCGCAGCCGGGCAGCAGATCGTGCTCGATGTAATAGGCGATCTGCTGCGTCACCGTGCCGTCGGGATTGCCCGGGAAGCTGCGATTGAGATTGCCCTCGTCGATCGACGACGTGCGCGTGCCGGCCATCGCGGCCGGAAAATTCGACGACGGCAGGATGATGAGCTGGCCGCGGATGTCCTTGGGCTGCAGCGTCCGGATGAGCTTGCCCAGCGCCAGCTGTCCTTCCCACTCGTCGCCGTGATTGCCGGCATTGAGAAGGATCTTCGGGCCATCACCGTTCTTGATCGACACGATCGGGATGGGCAGCCAGCCATAGGCCGAACGATGCACCGAATGCGGCAGCTTCACAAAACCCATGTGCTTGCCGTTCTTCGTCAGATCGATCGTCGCGCTGAGACGGCTCGGCTTGTCAGACGTCATGGTTTCCCCCGGGGATTGGACATCGAACAGCGAGAGTGCCGCAGCCGCGGCGCGATCGTCGAGCTTCTTCTTGCCCATGCGGCCGCCGGCGACCCTGTCGAAGTTGCCGCTCCCTTTTTCGCCCTGGGAACCCGTCATGACTCGAAACCACATCGCCGCACTCACGATCGCCGCTGCCGCCATCGCCTGCTGCGGGCTTGCCTCGGCGCAAACGCTGGAGTGGAAGTTCAACGATTCCTACGCGCCCACGCGCGTCGAATCGGCGCAATTCCGCGAATTCGCCGCCGATGTGGAGCGGCTGAGCGGCGACAAGCTCACCATCAATGTGCTCGAGGGCGGCGCCGTGGGATTGCGCGACGCCGATGCGCTGCGCTGGATGCAGCAAGGCACGCCGGAGATGGGCCTCATCTGGCCGCCCTTCATCGGCCCCCGCGATGCGCCGGATCTCGCGTCGCTCTAGTCTATGGCGCGGTCGCGAGCGCCGCGGAACATCTCGAGGCACTGCCCGAACTGAAGAAGATCCTGACCGAGGGCATGGCGCGCTGGAACATCGAGGCGATCGGCTACATGGGGCTGACGATTCTCGACGCCTCGATCTTCTGCCGCCAGCCGGTGGCGACGCTCGAGCAGCTCAAGTCGGGATGTCGTGCGCTGCACGATGCGACCACCCCCAGTCGCCCCGCCTCGAATGAGGCGGGGCAGCTCGCGCGGGCCACGCGCGAGCGGGGCGGTGGGTCGCGCCGCGCAGAATGTCTCCTGGATCGCTGCGATCACGCCGGTGAGGTTGCTCTCGACTTCCTCGTTGGCGGCGCAGCTTCCGCCCCGCGAGCCGATGTTTGCGCAGCGCGCTCCAGAGCAGCACTTCCGCGCGCGTAGATCCGCGCCGTAAGGCACGGCGGGCGTCGATCAGAGCCTTGCGGATGTGTAGCGTACCCATCGCACCAGCCATCTGACCACACAATGGTGTTGTGGACCCTGTTCGCGCGGCCGGTGGAGGTGATCGCGCGCGAGGGCACGGTCGTGTGGGCGCGAGAAGGCGCGCCGGTCGCGCTGTCGACGCGCCACTGCGCGCAGGAGATCGTCGAGGCGATCATCGTCGCCCTCGCGCCGGCCTGCCCCGACCGCGCAATGGCCGGCTGGGCGCGACGCTTCCGCATCGCGATCAAGGGCGAGGATCCGCGCACGCACCGCGGCTTCATCTGGCATCTCTTCCACGCCCGCCCGGGCGGCGGCGCGTCGTCGGGAGGCGATGGCTGGCCGAACGCCGGCGAATGGCATTCGGCCGGCGGCATCAAGTTCGCCAGCGTCGAGGTCGCGGAAATGCGATTTCCCCAGCATTTCGCGCATCACGAATTTCGCATCGGTTCGGGCGGCGCGGGCGCACATCGCGGCGGCGACGGCGTCGATCTCGGACTCGTGCCGCGCATCGAGAAGGCGGCTGTCGCGAACACGGCCGGCGACGGGGCGCGCCACGGCGCGCGCGGCATTCCCGGCGGCAGCGACGGCAAGCCGCATCATTACGAACTGCGCAAGCGCAACGGCAGCGTGCGCGTCCTCAAGACCAAGGAAGCCGGCGTGGTCGTCGAGCCCGGCACGACGGTGGCGACCAGCGCCCTCCTCACGCTTGGCGGGGCACGTGCCGGCTTGCTCGCGACCGAGGGCGATCGCGACATCCTGGAGATGCGTGAGGGGCTCAAGGACGATCGCTATGATCTGCGCCTGCCGCACTCCGCGCAGAGAATTGCCCAAGGCTTTCCTTTCGGTATCAGCCGATGCACGCCCGAGCATCAAGGAATACGAACGCACCTCGACCATTGTCGTGAACGCTCATGTCGGACCGCTCGTGGCCTGCTTTCTCTACAACCTCGCCAACGACTGGTCGAGGCAGGCTATCGAGGGCCGGTGCTGATCATCCATTCCAGCGGCGGCGCAACGCGTGGCGAGCATCGCCGCGGCCCCGGATCTCATCGCCTTCGACATGGGCGGCACCTCGACCGACATCTCGCTGCTGCTCGATGGCGAACGACCCTTGACCAATGCGCGCGGCCTCGCGGGCGAACGCATCGCGCTGCCATGTCGGCGAGACGGCGACGCTCGAGCGCGAGGCGAAGACGCGCATGGCGGCCTGGCATCGCGGCACGATCGAGCTGCGCCGCTCGACCGACATGCGCTACGGGGAGCAGGTCTACGAGATCGACGTGCCGCTCGACGGCGTGGCGTGGCATGCGGCTGATCTGCCGCGACAGATAGCAGCGTGCTTCACACGCAGGCATGAGGCGCTGTTCACCTACGGCCTCGCCGACCGCACGCCGGTCATCGTCAACGCAAGCGTGCGCGCAATCGGGCGGCTCGATGCCGCGCCACGCGAGCCGCGGCGTCACGCGGGCACACGGGCCGGACCGCCGCGGCGCCGGCGGATGCATCTCGATCGCCCGCGCCTCGTCCCCGTCTACGACCTCGAGGCCCTGAAGCCCGGACAAAAGGTGCGGGGACCGGCGCTTATCGAAGCGGCGACGACCAGCGTCCTGCTCATCGTCGGCGATCAAGCCCGGGTTACCGCCGCAGGCTGGCTCGACATCCCGGTCGCGACCTCCGCGCGGGGCGCGCGCCACGCCCATGATGATTTCGCCTCGCGGCCCCTGACTCGGCTTGTCACCGCTACGACTCGAAGGCTACCGTCCTGTTTCAGAGGCAACCGCGCCCGGCATCACCGGCAGCGTCGTTGCGGGAAAACAGGGAGACGATCCGATGAACCGATTCATCCGACGGAGCACGCATGCAGCGTTGCTCGCCGGCGCTTCGTTGCTGGCCGCAGATCTGGCGTCCGCGCAGGCGTTCCAATGCGGCCGCAAGGGCGGCGATTTCGTCTTCGCGCAGGAAGCGAAGGCCAACAGCCTCGATCAGCACACCTCGTCGACGATCTCGACGCGCAATATCGCGATGAACATGTTCGAATCGCTGATGACGCGCGACGAGAACATGGCGCCGATTCCCGAACTCGCCGCAGAAGTCATCGAGAGCCCGGACAAACTGACCTACACGTTCAAGCTCCGCCAGGGCATCAAGTTCCACAATGGCAAGACGATGAGTTCGGCCGACGTCATGGCGTCTTACCAGCGCTACATGAAAGTCGGCATCGACCGCGGCATTTACGCGATTGTCGACAAATACGAGGCGCCGGATCCGGCCACCTTCGTCGTCAAGCTCAAGCAACCGCAGCCCACGTTCCTCGAGAATTTCAGTTCGTTCAGTGTGCCGGTGGTGATCATCCCCTCCGAGCTGGTGGACGCCCCGGTGATGCAGCTCCCGACTATCGGGACAGGCCCATTCCAGCTCGTCGAGTTCGTCGCCGACAGCCATGTGAAGATGAAGCGCTTCGACGGCTATCAGTCCGACACGCGCTACAAGGACATCGACGGCTTCGGCGGCAACAAGGTCGCTTGCGTCGACAACGTGAATTTCCGCTTCATCACCGAGGCCGGTGCGCGCGTCGCCGGGCTGGAGACCGGCGAGTTCCACGCGACCGAGGACGTCCCCGCGAAATCGCAGGACAGGCTCAAGGGCAACAAGAACATCGCCCTCAAGCCGCTGAAGAATTTCTGGGTGCAGATCGCCATCCCCAACTTCTCGCTGCCGCCGACGGACAATGTGCTCGTGCGCCGCGCCATCCAGGCTGCGCTCGACATGGAAGAGATCATGGAGGCGGCGACCGACGGCGCCTACAATTTGAACATCGGGTTCCAGTATCCCGGGCAGGCCTATCAGACCGATGCGGGCAAGGAGACGTACAACCAGAAGAACGCGGCCAAGGCGAAGCAGCTGCTGCAGCAGGCGGGCTACAAGAACGAGAAGCTGACCCTGCTCACCAACCGCGACTACACGAACATGTACAACGCGGCGGTCGTGATGGCCGAGCAGCTCAAGGCCGTCGGCATGAATGTCGAACTCAGCATCCTCGACTGGCCGGCATCGGTGGCGTTGCAGCAGAACAAGAAGGAGGGCTGGAACTTCTTCTTCACCGGCTACGGCACCAATTCCTCGCTCGGCGGCATCGCGGCCATCCGCTTCCATGCCCCGCCGTTCAACACCTACAAGCCGAAGGACGACGTCGCGGACGCCGAGTTCGTCGCCGCATTCAACGATGTGGCGAACGGCGACACGCTGGAGAAGCGCAAGGCCGCGTTCGCGCGCGCTCAGGCGCGCATGCTGGATCAGGTCATGGCCCTACCATTCGGTTCGCTGACGAAGATCCAGGCCGCGCGCGCCAATGTGGAGGGCTTCCGCCCCTACCGCATCCCGCGCATGTCCAACGTCTGGATCAAGGGTTGAAGGCTGAAACGGCGCCGGCGCGACCATCGCGCCGGCGCCGTGGCTCGCAAGCGCACCGCCCACCATGGGTCGCTACATCATCCGACGGCTGATTCAGGCCGTCCCGATCCTGCTGATCGTCAGCCTGATCTCCTTCGGCATCATGCAACTGGTGCCCGGGGATCCGGCGATCGTCATCGGCGGGCCCAACGCCTCGCCTGCCGAACTCGACGCCATCCGGCAGAATCTCGGGCTCGACAAGCCGTTCCACATCCAGCTCGGCATCTTCTACTGGAACCTCTTTCACGGCGATCTCGGACGCTCGCTGCTGCTGGGCAAGCCGGTGCTCGAGGCCGTGATCGAGCGCACGCCCGTCACCGTCTCGATCTCGATCTACTCGCTGATCCTGACCATCTTCTTCGGTCTCCTCGCCGGCGTCGTCGCGGCGCTGCGCCACAACACCTGGGTCGATCAATTCGTCACGACCTTCGCGCTGATCGGCGTCTCGCTGCCCAATTTCTGGCTCGGCCTCGTGATGATCGTCCTTTTCTCGGTCCATCTCGGCTGGCTGCCCACGAGCGGCTACATTCCCATCAGCGAAAGCGTCGTAGGCTGGTTCCGCACCACCACGATGCCGGCAACCGCGCTGGCGCTGCTGCAGATCGGCCTGCTCGCGCGGATCACGCGTTCGACGATGCTCGAGACGCTGCGCCAGGACTACATCCGCACGGCGCGCGCCAAGGGCCTGCCGGAATGGCGTGTGATCGCGAAGCACGCCATGGCCAACGTGATGATCCCCGTCGTCACGGTGATCGGCATCATCCTCTCCGTGCTGATCTCCGGATCGGTCGTGATCGAATCCGTGTTCTCCGTTCCCGGCATCGGCTCGCTGCTCGGCAACGCGATCCTGCGGCGCGACTATCCGATGATCCAGGGCGGGCTGCTCTTCGTTGCGGCGTCGCTGATGCTGCTCAACATCGCCGTCGATCTGCTCTACGCCTATTTCGATCCACGGGTGCGGTACGATGTCGGCAACTAGCGTGGCAGACGGCGACGTCGCGCTGGAGCGGCCGCGGCGCACGCCGTTCTGGCGCACGAGCAATTTCCGCCGCCTGATCCGGCACAAATCCTTCATGATCGGGCTGGTGCTCTTCTCCTTCGTCATGATCCTCGCGATCTTCGCGCCATGGATCGCGCCGAGCGATCCCAACCGCACCGCGATCCGCCTGCGCTTCCGCGCCCCCGATTGGGATTGGGTGCTCCTGCTCGGCACCGACAATCTCGGCCGCAACATCCTGAGTCGCGTGGTGTTCGGCGCCCAGCTCAGCCTTGCGATCGGCTTCGGCGTCGTCGTCATGAACGCCGTGTTCGGCGTGCTGCTCGGCGCCGTGGCCGGATATTTCCGCAAGCTCGACGGACCGCTGATGCGCCTCGCCGACGCGTTGATGGCCTTCCCCGCGATCCTTCTGGCGATCGGAATCGCCGCGGCGCTCGGTCCCTCCGCCTGGACCGCCGTGATCGCCTTGTCGGTCGTCTATGTCCCGCGCACCGCGCGCATCGTGCGCGCCTCGGTGCTCGTCGTGCGCGAGATGGAGTTCGTCCAGGCCGCACGCGCCGCCGGCGCCGGGCATTGGCGCATCATCTCCAAGCACGTGATGCCGAATTGCATGGCGCCATTGATCGTGCAGCTCAGCTTCATCTTCGCCTATGCCGTGCTGTCCGAGGCGGTGCTGAGCTTCCTCGGCCTCGGCGCGCCGCCGAGCCTGCCGAGCTGGGGCATCATGATCAACGAGGGCCGCACCTATATCCGCGAGGCGACCTGGCTGACCGTGGTGCCGGGCTGCACCATCGCCATCACGGTGCTCGGCCTGAACCTGATGGGCGACGGCCTGCGCGACGTGCTCGATCCGCGCCTCAAGATCGAGCAGGGTTGATGGCGACACCGCTTCTCAGCGTGCGCAATCTGCGCACGGTCTTCGGCACGATGCAGGGCGAGGTCACCGCCGTCGACGACGTCAGCTTCGATGTCGTCCCCGGCGAAGTGCTCGGCATCGTCGGCGAGTCCGGCTCCGGCAAGAGCGTCACCGCCCTCTCCATCATGGGCCTGCTGCCGCAGCCGCCTGGCCGCGTCGCCGGCGGCGAGATCCTGTTCGAGGGGCGCGACCTGTTGAAGATGCCCAAGCGCGAGCTGCGCGAGCTGCGTGGCGCCGCGATCGGCATGATCTTCCAGGAGCCGATGACATCGCTGAATCCGGTCTTCACGATCGGCGACCAGATCTCCGAGACGATCCGCGTCCATGAGCGCATCGGCGCTCAGGCCGCGCGCGGCCGCGCGATCGAGATGCTGATGAAGGTCGGGATCCCGAGCCCGGAGCGCCGCGTCGACGACTATCCCCATCAGCTCTCCGGCGGCATGCGCCAGCGCGTGATGATCGCGATGGCGCTGTCCTGCTCGCCGAAGCTGCTGCTGGCGGACGAGCCGACCACCGCGCTGGACGTCACGATCCAGGCTCAGATACTCGATCTGCTGCGCGATCTGCAGCAGGAATTCCACATGGCGATCGTCATCATCACGCACAACATGGGCGTGATCGCCGAATTCGCCGACCGCGTGGCGGTGATGTATGCCGGGCGCATCGCCGAGCAGGGACCTGTCGAGCAGATCTTCGACGCACCGGCGCATCCCTACACGATCGGCTTGCTCTCGAGCACGCCGGACATGATCAGCGAAGTGCCGCGCCTGCGCACGATTCCCGGCACCTTGCCCAGTCTCTACGAGTTGCCTAGCGGGTGTCGCTTCGCCCCACGTTGCAGCCGCCGCATCGATGCGTGCGAGACCGGACGGCCTGCGATGCGCGCGGTCGCTGCGGATCATCAGGCCGCCTGCATCCGCCTCGACGAACAGGTGCGCGCGTGACCGCCGACGCCCGGCCCCTGCTCAAGGTCGAGCGCCTCACCAAGCACTTTCCCGTCACTGCGGGTTTTCTGGTCCATCGCGAAGTCGGAAGGGTGCGCGCGGTCGACGATGTGAGCTTTCATATCGGCCGCGGCGAGACGCTCGGGCTGGTCGGCGAGAGCGGCTGCGGCAAGTCGACGACGGGGCGCCTCGTCCTGCGGCTGATCGAGCCGACCTCGGGATCGGTCGAGATCGAGGGCCACGACGTGCTGACGATGACGCCGGCCGAACTGCGCGAGATGCGCAAGGGCATGCAGATCGTCTTCCAGGATCCCTACTCATCGCTCAACCCGCGCATGACGGTGGAGGAGATCATTCTCGAGCCGCTCTACGTGCAGGGCGAGAAGCCGGGGCCCGAGATGACGCGGCGCGCACGCAAGCTGCTCGAGACCGTCGGCCTGTCGCCCAATCACATCGTGCGCTACCCGCACGAATTCTCCGGTGGTCAGCGCCAGCGCATCGGCATCGCGCGCGCGCTGGCGCCGCAGCCGCGCTTCATCGTCTGCGACGAGGCGGTCTCCGCGCTCGACGTTTCGGTGCAGGCGCAGGTCGTCAACCTGCTGCAGGACCTGCAGGAGGAGTTCAAGCTCAGCTACCTGTTCATCGCGCATGATCTCGGCGTGGTGAAGCACATCTCCGATCGCGTCGCGGTGATGTATCTCGGCAAGATCGTCGAACAGGCCGACAAGCACACGCTCTACGCCACGCCGCGCCATCCCTACACGCAGGCGCTGCTGTCCTCGATCCCGGTGCCCAATCCCAAACTGCGGCGGCCGCGCGTGCGCCTCACCGGCGACGTGCCGAGCGCGCTATCGCCCCCGACGGGCTGCCGCTTCCACACCCGCTGTCCGCACGCGACCGACATCTGCAAGCGCGACGAGCCGCCGGTGGTCACGCTCGCCGTCGGCCACACCGTCGCCTGCCACCACGTCGCGACGATCCCGGTCATCGCGCCGCTCGGCATCCAGTCAGCGAGCGGCTAACCGCCGGAACGTCGCGCCGCGAGGCGCCGCTGGACGCTCAGGAGAAGCGACGAGAGGCCGCCCGTGTAGGCGCGCATGATGACGATGACGATGCCCGCGAAGAACACCATGCTCCATTCGCCATAGGCCTGGAGATAGGTGCTGAGATAGTGGATCGGCGGCACCGCCAGCAGCGGGCCGGCGAAGTAGCCGAGACCGCCGATCGCGACCATCACGATGATCTTCGCCATCTCGCTGAAATCGACGATCGACGGCGTCAGCGTCAGCACGCAATGCGCGTAGAGAACGCCGAGCCCGGCCATCGCGCTCGAGATGACGAAGGCGAGGAGCTTCACCCTGGTGGTGTCGACGCCCAGCGACTCCGCCCGCAGCTGATCGTCCTTGAGCGCGCGCATGAAATAGCCCAGCGGCGAGCGCAGCAGCAGATGCATGAGCAGGACGCAGACGACGGCGCAACCGAGGAAGCTGTAGTAGGGCGCGAAGCCGCGCACGCTGCCGAACATCGGCGGCACGCTGAGTCCGAGATCACCGCGCGTGAACTCGTAGGCCGCAGTCAGGACGATGCGGAAGGTCTCTGCGAAGGCCCAGGTCGCGATCGAGAGATAGATCGCGCGCATGCGCAGCACCAGCCGCCCGAGCACATAGCCCGAGGCCGCGGCGATCAGAACGCCCGCGGGCACGCTGAGCCAGATCGGCGTCTTGAGGTGATAGATCAGCAGGCCCGAACCATAGGCGCCCATCGCCGCAAAGGCGTGCTGCGCGAGGGAGAATTGTCCCGCGAACCCCGCCAGCAGATTCCAGCTCGCCGCGAGGATCACGTAATAGGCGGCGATGGTGAAGACGTGCAGCACGAACTCGCCGACGATGAACGGCATGGCCAGCAGCGGCACGCCGGCGAGCGCCGCCACGACCAGGATGCGCCGCGTATCGGCGAAGGCGCCGAAGCCCCGCAGCAGGGATTTGCGCATCAGCCGAGCAGGCATTCGCGCACCAGAGCCCGCACTCGGACGTCGTCGAATTCGCCGCCCGGACCCTCGGCCTTCACCTGGCCGAGATTGAGCAGATAGAGCTGGTCGGCGAGCGGCAGCGCCTGCTCGACATTCTGCTCGACCAGCAGGATCGCGGCGCCGGACGCTTTGCGCGCCGTCTGCAGGATCTCGTAGACCTGTGCCACGAGATTGGGCGCGAGACCGACTGTCGGCTCGTCGATCAGCAGCAGCGTGGGCTCGCTCATCATCTCCCGTGCGACCGACAGCATCCGCCCCTGCCCGCCCGAAAGCGATCCCGCGCGATCGCCGCGCTTGGTCGTCAGCGCCGGAAATGTCGCGTAGACGCGCTCGAGCTGGCGCGCCAGCCGCGCCTTGTCGCGACGGAACACCCAGGCGCCCATCATCAGGTTCTCCTGCACCGTGAGATGCGGGAATCTGTTGATGTCCGGGGTCACGTAGCTGATGCCGGCGAACTTGAGATCGCTCGGCTTGAGCCCCGCGGTGTCCCTGCCCTTGAAGCGGATCGCGCCGGCGCCGGGCGTCAGGAAGCCGAACACCGTGCGCAGCAGCGTCGACTTGCCGGCGCCGTTCGGGCCGATCACCAGCGTGATCGCATTGGCGCGCGCCTGCACCGTGAGGCCGCGCAGGATGTCGACGCCCGGCGTGTAGCCGGCATGCACGTCCTCGACGCTGACGATCACCTCGGCGCCGCTCATGCCGAGACCCGGCCGAGATACGCAGTGATGACGTCCTCGCGCTGAGCGACCTCGTCGAGCGAGCCCTCGGCTGCGACCTTGCCCTGGATCATGACGGTGACCTTCGGGCAGAGGTGCCGCACGATCTCCATCTCGTGGCTCACGATGAGGAACGTCACGCCGTGTGTCGCGTTCTCGTGGCGGATCAGTTCGATCAGCGTGTCCTTGACCACGGGATTGATGCCGGCGAAGGGTTCGTCGAGGACGTAGACCCGGATGCCCGGGATCATGAAGCCGGCGCAAGCCATCAGCAGCATGCGCTGGCCACCGGACAG
>Ga0163144_10008854_pt1 | contig 21719 bp, 31 predicted proteins | sample OliLak19BULKMAT1_FD_123175 | JGI IMG/M metagenome (GOLD analysis project Ga0163144, IMG submission 123175) | Freshwater microbial mat bacterial communities from Lake Vanda, McMurdo Dry Valleys, Antarctica - Oligotrophic Lake LV.19.BULKMAT1 | ecosystem: Environmental > Aquatic > Freshwater >... | reverse complement strand
GGGATATTTAAAGTCTAGTGGATGTTTTTGAGGATTTTCGAAACTCATATATTAAATGTAACACAAGACATGTGGCTTGAATATAAAAAGAGAAAAGGGGCGACCTTCGGTCGCCCCTTTTTTGCTACATGCTTTATCCTACCTGTTTTATCCTACCTGTTTTACATCTGTGTAAGTATTTCTGACTCGCCTTCTGTAATAACTATTGAGTGCTCAAAGTGTGCGGCGCGTTTTCCATCCTTGGTTCGAACTGTATATTCGTCTTTATCAAATTTTACTTTTGAGGTACCTTCAAGAAGCATGGGCTCAATTGCAATTACCATACCGGGTTTCAAAAGTGGCCCCTCACCTTTTCGGCCAATGTTTGGCACAAATGGATCTTCGTGAACTGCATAACCTACACCGTGCCCCGAGAGATGGTCTGCCAGACTGAAACCAAGCGGTGTCACAAACTGTTCAATCGCATAACCTATGTCTCCCACATGATTTCCTCCTTTAGCGGCAGCGATACCTATATTCATCGCCTTTTCAGTTGATTCAATAAGTTTCTTTCCAGCTTCATCAAGTTTTCCTATGCCAACAGTGATCGCAGAATCGGTAATGAGTTTATCGTGCACGATTCCCATATCAAGAGTAACAATGTCGCCCTCTTTAAGGATGATAACAGGTTCTCCAGGGATACCATGAACAACAACATCATTCACAGACACACAAAGACTCGCAGGATACGGACGGCGCACGCCCGCAGGTTTATAATTTAAAAATGCTGGTTTATTTCCTCTGTCGAGTGCGAGATTGTATGCAAGCTTGTCGAGCTCGAGAGTTGTTACACCCACCTTCGCCTTATCTTTAAGTGCTTGCAGAATAAAAGCGAGCCTTTTACCGCCCTCTCTTAGAGACTCTATTTCTTTTGGAGTTTTAATTGTAATCACAGTGATTTTTGTATAACTTCACTCACCTTTTCAACCGACTGCTCACCGTTTACTTCAATAAATCTATAATCGGGATGAGTGCGGTAATACTCTATCGCCGGAACAACATCCGACTCGAACCATTTGAGACGTCTGTCTATCTTATCAAGCGTTGCATCATCAGAGCGTCCTCGATTTAAAAGATGTTTTTGTGACCATTCCCGAGAGACATTGATATATACAATATAAGGTTTTTCACGTTTATAAAACTTCATCGCCGTATCTAACACTTTTGCTTCTGCAAGCGAGCGTGGAGTTCCGTCTATCATGAGATGCTCCGTGCCTTTGAGACTGTCAACGAAAAGATGTGCCCAGTTCCAGACAGCCAAAAAATCTGGCTGACGATGATCTTGATTGTAAACTTCACTTGAAAGCTTGCTTGAATACGTCTCACCTTGAATAAATTCACGGAAGCGCGCTCCAGACTCGAGGTAGAAAATCTCCGCTTCTTTGTTTTCTTTAAGAATATGTTCTTTAATGAGAGCAGCTTGTGTCCCCTTTCCACAACCAGAACGCCCTATAAATATGAATGTGTGTAAGTGCATACCAATAAATGTAACATGTGACGTTTAACTTGTAACCTAAAGACTTAGCGAACTTTTTTTGCAAAAAACTTAAGTGGACAAGAAAAAACCTGCGAAAATGCGTTAGATACAGAGCGAACTAAAAGCCTGAGATAACTTTAGATGTAAGACACTGGCGAGACTTGCGACATCATCGTCAATTTCTAAAAGCTTCGCTGTTAGAAATCTTCCGACGTGATTTTTGTAATACAAAAATCAAAACTGTACGAATAGTACTACGCGGAAGTAAACGGAATTGACAACGAAGTAGATGAGATAATTTTACTCGCCTAGTATTCGCGGGCTGAAACTTGTGCATCAACCTTCTTCATCAAATCAACAACCACAGAAACAACGATAAGAAGCGCTGTACCACCAACAGCAAGTTGTGTAATGCCTGTAAGTGCACGCATCGCAAGCGGCAAGACTGCAATAAGAGAAAGGAAGAGAGCGCCAACAAGAGTTAGGCGCGTAAGAATACGAGCGATATGAGCTGATGTTGACTGACCAGGACGAACTCCAGGAATAAACGCCCCGCTTCGCTGAAGATTCTCAGAGATCATATCAGGATCGAAAGTAATAGCTGTATAGAAGTATGTAAAGATAAATACAAGAAGGAAGTACGCCACCGCATACACCCAAGCATTATTTAAGACACTAAGAACCCATGCTGAAATCGACTGAACAGTTGCATTGTCTACTCCCGAAAGGAAGCTTGCGATCATTTGAGGAAAGAGAAGGATCGAGAGAGCAAAGATGATTGGAATAACACCAGCTTGATTCAAGCGAAGTGGAAGATATGTTGAAACACCTCCATACACCTTCATTCCACGTACACGCTTTGCATACGTGATCGGAATCGGACGTTCTGCTTCGGTAATAATAACCACGCCGACAATTACTAAAAGCGTTGCTGCAAGAAATGCAATGTAAATCGGAATCTGTGCAGGATCGAAAATGATTGTAAGTTGTGTAAGCGCCTGAGGTAGTGCTGAAACGATACCGGCAAATATAATAAGAGAGACTCCGTTTCCGATACCGAACTCACTAATAAGTTCACCAATCCACATAAGAAGGAGTGATCCTGCTGTAATAACAAGCATGTTTATAAACATATCCATACCCGTCAAAGGCAGAAGTACGCCGTTTCTTGCCAAGAGATTGAGGAATGCGTATGACTGAATGAGCGCAAGAGGCACAGAAAGCATTCTGCTGTACTGAGCAAACTTTTTTCGGCCAATCTCCCCTTCTTCCTGATAAAGCGCCTTCAAATGAGGGAACATGATCGTCAAGAGCTGCATGATGATTGATCCTGTAATATAAGGACCTACTCCAAGCATTACAATAGAAAGACTCGAAAGTCCTCCTCCAGAGAAAATATTAAGAAGTCCGAAGAATTGGTTTTCTGCAAAAAATGATTCCAGACGCAAAATATCAACTCCCGGAATAGGAATCACGGCAAGTGCTCTGAAAATAACCAATGCACCAAGCGTAAAAAGGATTCGTTTTCGAATCGCTCGATCCGAAAGAATGAGAGCGAATTTTGCAAAAAAGCTTTTCATATATTTAGGATTATTTTATCACTTTTATTACACATTTGGTCAGAAATTATTTTTGACTTCGCCAAAAATAATCTTCTGACATATTTTTCCTCCTGCACTCTGAATTTCTCTGGTGGAGAAATTCGAGTACGCCCGTAAAAATTACCTCCGTTAACTCGCGTTAACTTCAGTAATTTTTCCTCCTGCTTTTTCAATCTTAGCCTTTGCAGTCGCTGAAATAAAGCAGCCTGTAACAATAAGCGGCTTGGTGATCTCACCAAGAGAAAGAATTTTTATTGCACGAAATGCACCGTACTGCTTTCCTACAACATTCTTTTCGGCAAGAGTCTGAGGACTTACTGTCTCTCCAGAAGCATACGCCGCATCAATACGATTAAGATTTAAAGCAACACGATTTACTTGGAATGATTTAAATATGTTTTTACCACGTCCACGGAGCTTTGGAAGTTTCTTGATAAGATCTCTGCTTTCAGGGCGAATCTTGTGACCTGAACGAGCTTTCTGACCCTTTGTTCCACGACCCGAAGTTTTTCCACGAGTTCCTCCACGTCCAACTTGTCGGGACTTTTTACGAGGTGTCTTTCTTTTTAGTTCGTGTATTTGCATAGTAATTAAGCTACTTTTGGTTTATGAAGCATCTCGAGAGCCTTGATAGCTGCTCGTGCAATGTTCAATTTATTTTTACTTGGTGAAAGAATTTTTGCATTTATATCCTTAAGACCCGCAAGTTCAATCACAGTTCGAAGCGAGCTTCCGGCAATAATACCGCGGTCTGGAGCAGGAATAATCAAAATTCGAGCACTTGCATACTTTGCTTTCACATCATGAGGAATCGACATGTGCTTTGTCGCTCGAACTTGAATCATGTTTTTCTTTGCTTCACGAAGAGCTTTTTCAATCGCAAGAGATGTATCACCTGCTTTTGCAAGACCTACACCCACCATTCCTTTTCGGTTACCTGCAACCAAACACACACTGAAGCTAAAACGGCGTCCTCCAGCAACCACGCGGGCTACACGGCGAATGTTTATGATGCGCTGATCATATTCTGGACGAGCTTTTGGCTCACGGCGTCCTCCTGCACCACCACCTCGGCGTGTATTCTTTTTAAGGTCTTTGCCACCTGTGCGTGATCGAAAATCAGTCTTTGCTCCCGGAGTAGCAGTAGCCGAAACAGCAGCAGGAGCAGTTGATGTAACCGGAGCAGTCGAAACCGCTGGAGCATCTCCTTGTGGTACTTCTGTATGTGGTTGTTTAGTATCCTTTTCCATATCTGTTCATTAAAATTTAAGTCCTCCGTCTCGAGCACCATCTGCAAAAGCCTTTACGCGACCAGTGTAAATAAATCCACCTCGGTCAAACACAACCTTCTCGATTCCTTTTTCTTTTGCAAGACGAGCAATTTCTTTTCCTGCTTCTTTTGCTTTGTCCATTACACTCTTTCCTTTCATTTTAAAAGTTGTTACTGCAGCCAAAGTTTGACCCTTATCATCATTCACAAGCTGACCATACAAAGACTTATTTGATTTGAATACTGAAAAGCGAGGTATGTCTGCACTTCCGCTAACTCTTGCGCGGATTCGCTTATGGCGTCTATTTCTTTTTTGTAATCGAGTATCCATAATAGTTTATACAGACTTCTTACCTTGCTTGCGACGAATAACCTCTCCGTCGTATCGAATACCAGTTCCTTTATATGGTTCTGGCTTCTTCAAGCTTCGAATCTTTGCTGCAAATTCCCCTACCAATTCCTTATCTGGACCTGTGATAGTTACCACGTTTTTTTCTGCAGTCACCTTAAGACCTGCTGGAATGAGAACTGCAACAGGATGTGAAAAGCCGAGACTAAAGTTCATGTTCATTCCTTTCACTTCTGAACGGAATCCAATACCTTCAACAATAAGCTTCTTTTCGTAAGGCTTATTTACGCCATCAATCATATTTTTGATATGTGATCCGTATGTACCCCACAAAGCTCGTGTCTCAAGATTATGAAATTTTGGAGCAAGCGTTACCTTTCCTCCATCAATTGTCACAGCGATTTCTGGTCGAAGAGTTTTTGAAAGCTCACCACCTGTTCCTTTCACTTTGAAAACACCAGCAGCAAAAGTTACTTCTGTCTTCTCTGGAATGAGTATTTCTTTTTTTCCTTTTCGTGACATGTTTTTTTATATCGATTACCAAATACTGAAGAGTACTTCTCCTCCTACATTAGCCTTTCGTGCTTCAAGACCTGTCATAACTCCTTGTGGAGTTGAAACTATCAAGAGACCATATCCATAGCGGATAGGCTTCATGTCCTTTGCGCCCTGATACACACGGCGTGAGAGTTTTGAAATTCGCTTTACTCCCTGAACCTTTGGAGTATTTCCATCGTAAACAAGTTCGAGATCAATAAATTTAGCGATTTTCTTTCCCTTCTTTGTAACTGATTTCAAATAGCCTTGTTTCTGTAAAAGCTCTGCGATAGCAAGCTTCATCTTTGAATGAGGTACGGTAATAAAAGACTTGCCGGCTGTGCCCGCATTCTTGATGTGTGTTATTAAATCTCCTATTGAATCTTTCATTGTATTGTCGAAGCAGTATTCGGCCCTAGAGGCTCGAACTTACCACGAAGACTTCTTAACTCCTGGAATTTTGCCTTCGTTGGCAAGCTCCCGGAAACAAATACGGCAGAGATCAAACCCTCTCATGTAACCTCGGCCTCTTCCGCAACGAAAACATCGTTTTGTTGCACGAGTGCTGAATTTAGGCTTTTTAAGCGATCTCGCTACTGTTGAGGTCTTTGCCATATAAATAAAAATACGCACCAAAGCGTGTGGCTATACTAGCAAAGGGTATAAAGGGTGTCAAATAAAAAAACAGTGCCCAGATGGCGCTGCTTAGAGGAGGGTCTTTTCTTAAAGAGTATCTGACTTAGGACTCTTTGATGGCTCTTTTGATAATACTGATCCGGCGTCGACACTCTTCAACTTGTCCTGCGAAACCATTCTGCTGCTTTTGAAGCCTTTGTAGCAACCCATCTGAGTACTCAAGCACAATCTTCCACTCTTGTTTCTCAGTCAACAACTTTAGTTTCCTTGCCATAACAGTGTCTCCAATTGAGAGTTTAAGAACCAAAATCAACAAAAGCTCTGCGGTAGGAATACCTGTCTTCTAGAATAAGTGTCAAACAAGTAAAAATTAAGAGAGATCATATTGAGGAGTAAATGTGAGTAGAGAAAAACCGGCGCAGGCCGGTTTTATCATCTTTCTCAAACGTAATTCAGAGCGACCTTTACTTCTTAGCCTCTTCTTTCTTAAACGGAAAACCAAGGTGGCGGAGGAAAGCTTCTGCTTCTTTCTTGTTTTTAGCTGTTGTAACTACTGTTACCGCAAGACCGAAAATATCTTTGAGTTCTTCATCAGAAGTTTCTGGGAAAATTGAATGTTCGCGAATACCAAGGGTATAGTTACCCATTTCATCAATAGCCTTTACAGAAATACCACGGAAGTCTTTTGTTCGAGGAAGAGCAACATTCAAAAGTCGATCAAGAAAATCGTACATGCGAGCACCACGAAGAGTGACTTGGTAGCCTACCGTATCCCCTTCTCGGAGTTTGAAAGTCGCAATTGATTCACGAGCAGTTCGCTCTGAAGGCTTCTGACCTGTGATCTTTGCCAAACGCTTTGGAACAAGCTCTTTCTTTTTTGGGTCTTTGAAAGATCCAATACCAGCAGATACCACAATTTTCTGAAGCTTTGGAGCTTGCATTGGGTTTGTATAGCCTGCACCTTCTTTAAGTGCTGCAAATGCCTTCTTTAATTTTTCGCGTGTAAGTTCCATGGTTTTGTATTAAATAGTTACACCGCTTTTCTTTGAAACTCGGATTACTTTCTTTCCTTCTTTCTTTACAGATACACGAGTTCCTTTGTTTGACTTTGGATCAATGAGAGCGATGTTTGAAATGTGGACAGGCATTGTCTTTTCAACAATCTGACCCTTTTCATTACTCTTTCGTGCTTTCTTGTGAGCCTTTCGGATATTTACGCCTGAAATCAAAACTTTGTTTTCCTTAGGAAAAGAGCGAAGGATCTTTCCAGTCTTTCCTTTATCTTTGCCCGTAAGCACTATTACATTGTCATCTTTTCGTATATGCATATATTTAAACTATTTCAGGTGCAAGTGAAGAAATTTTCTGGAAACCTGCATCGCCGATTTCTCGTGGAATAGGACCGAATACACGACCAGCAACCGGATCAGTCTTTCCTTTTTCCAAAAGAACTACTGCATTTTCGTCGAAACGAATATATGATCCATCCTCACGGCGAAATGCTTTCTTCTGGCGAACTACTACCGCATGAAAAATGCCTTTCTTTTTTGCGAGTTTTCGAGGTTCTGCTTTTTGTATTGAAAGTACAACAATCTCACCGAGCTCTGCATAGCGCTTCTTTGAAGAACCGAGCACTTTGAAAATACGGCCGAGCTTTCCTCCTGAGTTATCTGCTATTTTTACTATTGAACGTGGCTGTATCATGGTGGTTTTTAAGCAACAATAAAGTGCTTATCTTTTGAAATTGGACGAGTTTCTTTGATGGTTACCTTATCACCAATTTTCTTGGTGTTACCCTCGTCGTGAACCTTAAGCTTCTTCTTCTTCAAAAGAAACTTCTGGTATTTTGGGTGTTTTACGTAACGCTCAATAACAACAACAATCGTATCTTTCATTTTGTCAGAAACAACAACTCCGCTCAAAATGCGAGGTGATGTCTTATTCTTTTCTGGTGTAGGTGTAGACATATTATTTTACAGTTTTGCGAGCTCTCATTTCAGTCATGATCTGAGCAATTGTCTTTCTGATTGAACGGCCCTCTTTAACGTTTCTTGTCTTACTTCCTGCAGTGCCGAATCGGAAATTACGAAGCTCCACCTGCTTATCTTTAAGCATTTTCACTAAGTCTTGTTCTTTTGAGGCTCGTATTTCTTTCATATGTCTTTCGTTGTGCGTTTTGATAGATTCCCGAAACATTACTACATTCTCCTTCAAAGATCAATTAGGCGCGCTCTACGATCTTAGTTTTAACCGGAAGCTTAGTACCTGCCTTGCGGAGAGCCTCTTTAGCTTCTACTGGACCAATACCATCAACTTCGAAGAGCATACGGCCTGCTCGGACCGGAACCTGATAACCCTGAGGATCACCCTTTCCTTTTCCAAGCTTCACTTCAGCAGGCTTCTGAGTAAAAGGCATGTCTGGGAAAACCCGAATCCAGACTTTTCCTGATTTACCAGCTGCGCGTGCAAGAGTCTTTCGAGCCGCTTCGAGCTGATTTGATCGGATGCGTCCCGGCTCCATAGCCTTGATACCAAATGCTCCGAAAGCAACGGTAAGACCTCGAGTTGCAACACCAACCTTCTTCGGATTCTTTCTGAAGGTGTGCCACTTTCTGAATTTTACTTTTTTAGGTAACAGCATGGTATTTTTTTAAGCTTGCTTCTTAGCTCCTGCAAAAACTTCTCCCTTATAGATCCATACCTTCACGCCAATCGCTCCATATGGAAGACGAGCCTCATAGAGAGCGTAGTCGATGTCAGCACGAAGTGTCTGAAGTGGAACTCGGCCCTTCTTCAACTTTTCTGTACGAGACATTTCAGCACCACCAAGGCGGCCTGAGAGCTCGATCTTGATACCTAAGACATCACGGTTTGCCATAACCTTTTCAACCATTTGCTTCATAACACGGCGGAAAGGCATGCGCTTTACAAGGCCTTCAGAAACCATTTGTGCAACGATCGAAGCGTTCGATTCAGGAGATCGTATTTCTTTGATATCAATCTTCAACTCCTCCTGCTCACGCGAAATCTTTGATCGGTGCATAAACTTCACAATTTCATTTCGAAGCTTTGTCATTCCCTCTCCTTGGCGTCCAATAAGAACTCCTGGTCGTGATGTTTCAATAATGATGCGGAGAGTCTTTTCACCACGCTCCATTTCAATTGAACTCACAAAATTTCCATGAAATTTAGATACGAGAAATTCACGAATAAGAGTATCAGCCTTTAGAAAAACCTTGTACTGCCCTTTCACGCCAAACCAACGAGACTTCCAGTCTCGAAGAATTCCTAATCTATGTGAATATGGGTGTACTGTATGACTCATGATATTAACTCTTAGGTACTAGTTTTTGGTTTTTAGTTTTCTTAATCTTTGGGGCTTTTTCAACAAGAACAACAACAACATGACTTGTGCGCTTTCTGATTGGATTGGCCATACCACGAGATCGAGGTATACGGCGGTATAAAATCGCACCTCCATCAACACGGATATCTTTAACAACAAGGTCAGAGATGGTCATGCTGAGGTTTTTTGCATTTGCAACAGCAGAATCAATCAACTTTGTGATTGGTGCAGATGCGCGCTTCATTGCAAATTGAAGTGCATGCATAGCTTCTGGAACACGCTTGCCTCGGATAAGGTCTGCCAAAAGACGAACCTTTCTTGGAGATTGTCGGTAATCACTGAGTTGTGCGCGTGCTTCTGCCATAATTATTTCTTAGCATCCGCAGATACCTTCGCAGCCGACGCAGCTGCTACTTCTGCTTCCTTCTTCTTAGTTTCTAATTCTTTCTGCATTTTTCCTCCGTGCTTAACGAATTTTCGTGTTAAAGAAAATTCACCGAGACGATGCCCTACCATGTCTTCGGTGACAAATACTTCTACATGATCTCTGCCGTTGTGAACGCCAAATGTAAAGCCGACGAACTCAGGAGCGATAACACATGCGCGAGACCATGTCTTAATAACCCCGGATGCTCCTGGTTTCTTGCCGGCAATCTTTTTCATAAGACGCTCGTCTACATATGGACCTTTTTTGAGAGACCTTGTCATAATTAAAAAAACGCTGAAACGCGTGAAAACCATCTTAGCAGAGCCCACAATAAAGTCAAATAAGGATTTTTGGTATAAAAAACCGCGGACTGGAGAATCCGCGGGAAAATACAAATGTACACATCGAAGTCATCACTCAGAGGCTCCAAGTAGCATAAGGATATCTTTTTGAAGCTCTTCAGGCTTAACATGGAGCCTCAGCAAGATTTGCACTGCCTCACATTCAGGATCACGCAGTAAACCAAGCAGGATATGATCGGTACTCACATGGTTGTGATTAAGTCTGCAAGACTCCTCTACAGCATACTCGATAACCTTCTGAACACGGGGAGTTGACGGAAGCTTTGCCTGAAGGGTCATATCAGAACCAGTCTGAATTTGAGAGCGAACCTTATCCAAACCGACATTGCGACTCTTAAGCACCTGAGTAGCAAAACCAGAACCTTCCTTAATAATCCCCAGAAGAACATCCGGCGTACCAATAAAAGAATGATTGGAACTTCGAGCTTGCTGGTTAGCAAATGCCATGACCCTACATGCATCGTCAGTAAATCGTTCGAACATGGAACCCTCCAAAGTTAGAGTTTTCGTCAGGATCAACTGTCGCCAGAATACAAATAAAAAGCATAGGTGTCAAACAAAAAAACCCGCCGTATGGCGGGTTTTTTGTTTTTTACAGAACTGTCTTCTTGCTCTTTCCGATACGTCGGCGAGAAACAATATGAAGGTTTGAGTATTTCTTTGGAGTACGTGTCTTTTGTCCTTTTCCAGATGGTTTACCCCAACGAGTCTTCAAACGGCGAAGTCCTCGTCCTGTTCTCTGTTCTCCTCCTCCGTATGGATGGTCTACAGGGTTCATAGCAGATCCTCGAACTGTTGGTCTGATACCTCTCCATCGATTGCGTCCTGCCTTACCTTGATTTACAAGATGCTTCTCTTCGTTTGAGACGGCACCTACCGTTGCGAAACAATTTTCCAAAACCTTTCGAACTTCAGTTGAAGGCATTTTAAGGTCTGCGTATCCAGCATCCTTTGCAATCACTTCAATGTAGTTTCCTGCAGCTCGAGCAAGCTTTGCTCCGTTTTGAGGTTTTAATTCAACGTTATACACAAAAGTACCTACAGGGATTTTTGAAAGTGGAAGTCTATTTCCTACTTTAACTTCTGCATTTACAGATGTAATATATTCATCTCCAACTTTTACTGTCTGAGGTACAAGAATGTAACGCTTTTCACCGTCCTTGTAGAAAACAAGTCCGATAAAGCCACCTCGGTTTGGATCGTACTCAACAGTCTTTACTGTATACGGAATATCGAGTTTTTCGTATTTAAAATCAACATCGCGAAAACGACGTTTATTACCACCTCCCTTATGACGAGTAGTGATGCGCCCAAATGAGTTTCTACCCATCGCGCGACGGAAACCTTTTGTAAGTGACTTTTCAGGTTTACCAGTTGTCAAAATCTTACCGTATTCAATAACGGTCATTTGTCGGCGTCCTGCTGATCGTGGTTTAAATGATTTCATGGAAATTTTTATACAAATTCAATCTTGTCGCCTTTCTTTAAGACAACATAGGCTTTCTTTACTCCTTGCTTCACACCAGCGCGACCACGAATGAATACATTCTTTGCAGGGCTGCGTCCGATACGAACAGCTACTGGCTTCACTTTGTAAATTTCAAAAACAGCTTGAGCAACTGATTTCTTGTTTGCATCTTTTCTGATTTCAAATACATACGTACCTGTTTCAGCCATTGCTGTTGCCTTTTCAGTGATACGAGGACCAACGATTGCGCCTGCTCGATTTTTTATATCAAGCTTCGCCTCAGTTGTTTTGGCAACTACTGCTTTAGGTTCTGTTTTCTTTTTTGATCCGAAGATGGCCATATTATTTTTTAGGCTTTATAGCCTTAGTTTTAGCAGACTTCGCTTTTACCGACTTCTCTACTGAAGAAACGGCTGTGCGAGTACCTCTAACCTTGTTTAAAGCAACTTTCTGCTGAGCTGGAAGCTTGTCTCCTAGAAATGCAACCGCTGATTCTGGATTCTCAAGTACTAAAATCTTCTTCTCGAGAATACTGAGAGGATTGATATTACGAACTTCACCAAGCTCAACATGAGAGAAGTTTCGCAAACTTTTTACTGTATTGTCGTTGTTTTTATCAAGTGCAATAAGAGCTGCATTTGTCTTTTTCTTCATGATACTTTCAAAACCAGCAATTGTACCTAGAGAAATAAGAGCTTCCTTTCCATCCTTTGTTTTTGGAACATTAAACGAGAAACTATCAACAAAAAGAATTTCTCCATCTCGAAACTTTCGTGACAAAACTGTATACAAAGCTTTCGCTTTCATTTTTCGACTCACTACGCGAGTGAAATTTTTGTCATTTCGAGGACCGTGAGCAACACCTCCACCAACCCAGATCGGTGATCGTGTAGAACCGTGACGAGCCTTTCCGAGACCTTTCTGCTTCCAAGGCTTTTTGCCTCCTCCACGAACTTCTCCACGAGTCTTTGTGTGAGCGTATGGATTACGAGCATTTGTCTTCATTGAAGTTACAACTTGGTGTACAAGGTCTGCATTCCAAGGAAGGCCGAAAACGTGATCTGGTAAATTAACCGATCCAACTTCCTTTCCTTTCTGATTGTAAACTTTTGAAGTAATCATGATGGTATATATTAGCCGAGAAGTTCCACTAAAGTGCCGCGACGTCCTGGAACAGCTCCTCTCACTATGATTTCATTTTTTTCTGCATCAATATGTAAAACTTGAACACTTTTTTGTGTGATGCGATCACTACCCATACGTCCTGCCATACGCATACCTCGAGGAACTTTATTTCGAAGACCTGAACCAATAGAACCCGGTTCACGCTCTGAGTGCTTCTGACCGTGACTTCGTGGGCCTCCATGGAATCCATGTCGCTTCACAACACCTTGGAATCCTTTACCTTTTGAAGTTGCTGAGATAACAATCTTGTCGCCTGCAACAAAAACTCCTGCATTGATTGAATCCCCTACCTTAAACTCACCCGCATCTCGAAATTCCTTTACGTGAGCGAAGTTTCCAAGAGTCTTGAAGTGGCCTTTCTGAGCTTTATTGATGTTCTTTTCTTTGCGTACTCCATAACCAACCTGAACAGCATTGTAGCCATCTTTGGCTACATCCTTTACTTGAGTTACCACAACAGGGCCAGCTGAAAGAATCGTAGCTGGGTAAGCCTTTCCATCTTCCAGGAAAACCTGGGTCATTTCCTTTTTTGTCGCAAGAATAAACTTCATGGGATTTTTTGAACTATGAATGGTGATACTACACGAGGATTCTGTCCTTGTCTAGCAGGCTTCATTCGAAAGCTTATAAGCCTTAAAACCCAAAGGTTTTAAGGCCTAAAGCACACGAACTGGTCTACATAATCTTCACATCAATATTGACTCCCGAAGGAAGACTCATATTGGTGAGAGATTCGATGATCTTCGCGCTTGGATTCAAAATATCAATCAAACGCTTATGCACTCGCATTTCAAACTGCTCTCGCGCATTTTTATGTACGAATGTTGAACGATTAACTGTATATTTTTTGATCTCCGTTGGAAGCGGAATAGGACCAAGAACTTTCGCATCATAGCGAAGTGCTGTATCCATGATCTGCTTCACAGAAACATCAAGGATTTTGTACTCGTAAGCACGAACCCTAATGCGAAGTCTTTGAAGAACATCATCTTTAACCTTTTTTTCTTTTTTTATAGCTTTTTCTTTAGGCATGTGAATGTGCTCTGAAGCTCAGGTTATTTAACTACTTTAGTAACAACACCTGCACCCACTGTCTTTCCTCCTTCGCGAATCGCGAAACGCATCTTTTCTTCAAGAGCGATAGGAGCAACAAGCTTAACGATAAACTTTACTGTATCGCCTGGCATAACCATTTCAGTTCCTGCTGGAAGAGTAACCTCTCCTGTAACGTCCGTTGTTCGAACGTAGAACTGTGGCTTGTAACCATTAAAGAATGGAGTATGACGACCACCTTCCTCTTTCTTCAAGATAAATACTTCTGCTTCAAATTCTGTATGAGGAGTCACAGATCCTGGCTTTGCAAGAACCTGTCCTCGAGTTACATCTTCTTTCTTCAAACCTCGAAGCAAGATTCCAGCATTGTCTCCAGCGCGTCCATCTTGGAGCTGCTTGTTGAACATTTCAATACCAGTAACTGTTGTCTTCTTTGTGTCTGTAAGACCAATGATTTCAACATCTTCACCAACTTTCACTTGTCCGCGTTCGATTCTTCCTGTTACCACAGTTCCTCGGCCTTCGATAGAAAAGATATCTTCAAGAGGCATAAGAAATGGCTTGTCGATTTCACGAACTGGAATTGGAATATAGGTATCGATAGCCGCAAGAAGTTCATCAATTTTCTTTGACCACTCTACATCGCCTTCAAGAGCTTTGAGAGCTGAACCTCGGATGATTGGAGTTGACTTTCCGTCAAAGCCGTACTTATCCATAAGATCACGAACTTCAACTTCAACAAGATCCAAAAGATCTTTATCATCAACCATGTCGCACTTGTTCAAGAATACAACAATCTTTGGCACACCAACCTGCTTTGCAAGAAGGATATGTTCTCGAGTCTGAGGCATGGGGCCGTCAATAGCTGATACCACGAGAATAGCACCGTCCATCTGAGCAGCGCCCGTGATCATGTTCTTCACATAGTCAGCGTGTCCTGGACAGTCAACGTGAGCGTAGTGACGATTCTCTGTTGAATATTCAACGTGAGAAATCGCAATAGTGATAATCTTTGACGGGTCACGTCGGCCTTCTTTTTCAGAAGCCTTAGCAACCTGGTCATATGCAATAGCGTTCGCAAGACCTTTGCGAGCTTGCACCGCTGTGATAGCGGCTGTGAGAGTTGTCTTGCCGTGGTCAACGTGGCCGATAGTACCAACGTTTACGTGTGGCTTTGAGCGATCAAATTGAGCTACTTCTGCCATAATAATTTAACTTAAATTTTCATTATCGAAACTAAACGCGCGAGATGGGCTTAATTTCAGTAACGAATAATGTACTAATAATCAGTCTTTATTTCTTTTGGGCCAGATGCGAGTGCGCATCAAAACAAAAACGGCGCAAAATATGCGTACCGCCTATACTAGCAAATAAAAGCAAGGAGTCAACTCTGTGAGTAATTTAGGTCGGGAATTTTCGATGACTGACGCCATCGAAAATCTTCCGATATCATTTTTGTAGTGCAAAAATAAAAAACCTCAAGGCATATGCCTCAAGGTCATAGGTTTATGATATGTATCGAAGACTGAGAGATCGATGAGCTTTGTACGAATCAAGCCTTCTGAAATACCGTCTCCCTCATTAAGGATGTGATGAGCAAGATCGCTCTCAATTCCAAGAAACCGTCTTGTAACTATCGAAACTCCACAATGAACAATCGGACCACCCCGATCTGCGCATACGGCAGATAGAGGGCAAAAAATCCACACCCTTCGATAATTCTCTGTACGAAGCACGATGTTCGGAGCCGGAGTAAGCCAGATTGGCTTTATCTTTCTCTTTACTACTCCCCAATATGTTCTCCAACCTTTTCCAAAAAGTGTTCCGTACGCAGCCAGAAATTGCTCGAGATCCATCTTCGGTTTTCTTGATCTAGCCATAATCACCTCCTTCGGTTAAAGGTCAATTTCAATCCAAAACAAAAATATCATGCAAAAAGAAAAACCTCAAGGCGGAGCCGAGAGATTTTAATAATTTTTTTGGTTGTTATCTCATGTCTCAGGTGCGTTATATTTCTGATTACGAGCGAACTTGTGACAAGGGACAATTCTGAATCCTTCAAACGTCTGAGGAAGTTGATTGAGAACATCTTTTGGTGTATTGCCACGCAATCTCACATGAAGTTCATCACCAAAAACTAGCGCACCTAAGACCCAGTAACTTTTACCAAGTCCTACATAATACTCATCGAGAAATTTCTTAATCACCGGATGAGCCTCCTCTTTTAAGAGAAGTTGGTTATCTTTAATGCGGAGTGTCGTATCACATTCTGCTTCATTATCAAACAAACAGTCTCCACCTTTCACTTCGATAGAGTTCATCTTGTGCCCATTTCCTTCCTGATGAAAAGTTTTCATATGAAGTGCCGACCTACCAATATGATCCTGATGATAAAACAATGCACCCAGGGGTAAATCTCGAATCAGATAAAAAACCACCCGCAAGACTTCGTCTTGCGGGTGGTTTTTTAAAACATATTTCAAGCTATCAGGATTTTTTGTTAATTTCGAGGCGAAGGTGAGGTTTGCGACCAAGCTGTACAAATAGTACTGCGCGGAAGTAAACGGAACCTTCAACGATGAAATTCACGAAAAAGACGATAGCGACTTATTTACGTTTTTCTATAATAGTTTGCGCTACGTTAGGTGGAACAATATCATAATGATCAAATTCCATCGTAGAGCTTGCACGGCCTTCGGACATCGAGCGGAGCGTTGTTACATAACCAAACATTTCTGAAAGAGGTACTTTTGCTTTGATAACCTTAAGCTCCCCTCTTTCTTCCATTCCTTCAATCTGTCCACGCTTTGAACTCAAGTGTCCTGTGATATCACCCATGAACCTGTCTGGGGTAACCACTTCAATTTTCATAATAGGTTCAAGAATAACTGGCTTTGCTCGCTTTGAAGCTTCTTGGAATGCTTGTGAAGCTGCAATCTTATACGCGATTTCAGATGAGTCCACATCATGATATGAACCGTATGTAAGTTCACACGACACATTCACCACCTTGTAGCCAGCAGAGATTCCTCGATCCATTGCCTCATGAACACCTTTTTCAACAGCAGGAATAAATTCCTGAGGAATAACACCTCCTTTGATTGAATCAATAAACTCGAAGTCATCGTAACGAGATACATTCTTTGGTATTTTCTTACCCTCCTCCAACGGTTCCATTGGCTTGATAGTGATCTTTACGTGACCGTACTGACCCTTACCTCCAGACTGTTTGATATATTTGTGCTCAGCCTCAGCGGAAGCGGTAATAGTCTCTCGGTATGCTACTTGTGGTTCACCCACATTCGCTTCAACGCCGAATTCGCGCTTCATACGATCAACCATAATTTCGAGGTGAAGTTCACCCATACCTGAAATAATTGTCTCCATTGTTTCTGCATTGCTTGAAATTCGGAATGTTGGATCTTCATCAGAAAGTTTTTTCAAAGCCATACCCATTTTCTCTTGGTCGGCTTTTGTTTTTGGTTCAACACGAAGTGACACCACTGAATCAGTGATCTTGATTGGATCAAGAACAACCGGACTGTTTTCATCGCACAAAGTGTGAGAAGTTTTTGCTTCTTTAAGTCCAATAGCTGCAGCAATTTCTCCAGAGAAAACTTTCTTTACCTCTTCGCGCTGGTTTGCCTGAAGGCGTACGATACGGCCCAAGCGTTCTTTCTTGCCTGTTGTTGAGTTATAAACATAAGAGCCTGCTTCAACTGTTCCTGAGTACACGCGGAAGAACGCCAACTGACCAACGAATGGGTCTGTTTGGAGTTTAAACACAAGGGCTGCGAGTGGCTCTGAATCTGAAGCATGTCGCTCTACTGGCTCACCCGTATGAGGATCAACACCTTTAATCGAAGGTACATCGAGAGGAGATGGAAGATAGTCAACCACCGCATCCAAAATAAGCTGAACACCTTTATTGCGCAGAGCTGTACCTGTAAATACTGGATAGAAGTGTCCAGCAATAGTTGCCTTTCGAATTACAGCCTTGAGGTCTTCGATAGAAATTTCTTTGCCTTCAAGATAGTCACTCATGAGCTTCTCGTCGTTCTCAACTGCTTTTTCAACAAGTTCAGCACGATATTTTTTTGCATCAGCCTTAAGCGCTTCTGGCACTTCCCCTTCAATAATCTTTTCACCCATTTCACCTGAAAAGGTATAGGCTTTCATTTTTAAAAGATCTACAACACCTTCAAAACCTCCTTCTTCACCGATTGGGATCTGCATACGAACAGCTTTTTTACTGAGACGATCCAAAATAGATTTGTATGATCGTTCAAAACTTGCACCTGTTCGGTCGAGCTTGTTAATGAAACAAACGCGAGGCACATGATAGCGGTCTGCTTGGCGCCACACTGTTTCTGACTGAGGCTCTACCCCGGCTACTCCGTCAAACACCACAACTCCACCGTCCAAAACACGGAGTGAGCGCTCTACTTCAATCGTAAAGTCTACGTGACCTGGAGTGTCGATAATATTAAAACGATGCTTCATACTTTGATCCGCACCCATGTAGGTTGGATTCCAAAAACAAGTAATAGCAGCTGCGGTGATAGTGATACCGCGCTCTCGTTCCTGCTCCATCCAGTCGGTTGTTGTCTCACCTTCGTGCACTTCACCAATTTTGTGCTGAGCACCTGTGTAATAAAGGATACGTTCAGACGTAGTTGTCTTACCAGCATCGATGTGAGCAATGATTCCGAAATTTCGTACTTTTTCTAATGGATAGTCGCGGTTCATATATATTAAAATAATTATCTTGAAAATTCTGTAAAAGCCCTCATGAGAGGAACCCCTAAAGAAATTAATAACAATGAGAGTGAAGTGGCTAGTCCTAACTTGTACTCACCAGTAACGCTAGATACCAAAAAACCTGAGGCGACGAGAGAAACAAACCAAGCACTTAAAAGTATTTTTCTTCGAGACATTTTAATTACATTATATTTTTATTACCCTATACAAAAAATTTTAAAGCCAAGATATTTTGTGAGAAGTTCAAGGCTTTTTAAATTTTTACGACTAAGCTGTACGTATTGGTACTGCGCAGAAATAAAAATTTAAAATAACGAAAAAATTCTCCAAAATATCTTGGCGATTACCACGCGAAGTGAGCGAAGGCTTTGTTTGCCTCAGCCATCTTGTGAGTATTCTCTCTCTTCTTCACTGCCTCACCCTCATTCTTTGAAGCTGCGATAATTTCATCAGCAAGCTTTATGTGCATTGGCACACCTTTTTTAGAGCGAGCCGCATCAATAATCCACTTCATCGAGAGTGCCAAACGGCGCTCTGCTCGAACTTCTCGAGGGATCTGATAGTTTGCACCTCCCACACGGCGTGAACGAACCTCAACAGTAGGACCTGTATTTTTCATTGCAGTGTCCAAAATTTCGATAGGATTTTCTACTTTGCTTTTCTCTTTGATAACAACGAAAGCATCATACACAACTTTTCGAGCTGTGTTTTTCTTGCCTGAGAGCATTACATAGTTGATAAGCTTTGAAAGCTTAACCGAGTTGTAAATCGGATCAGGTAAAAGTGGTTTTTTTGCTTTAAGTTTTCTTCGCATGATTATGAGGTTTTAACTTTAGGTCGTTTTGTTCCGTACTGACTTCTTCCCTTTCGTCGAGTCTCAACACCAGTCGTATCGAGCTTTCCTCGAACAATAGTGTATCGGAGACCAACGTCTCGCACTTTTCCACCGCGGAGCACAACCACTGAGTGCTCTTGAAGGTTGTGACCGATACCTGGGATATAAGCAGTAACTTCCATACCGTTTGTAAGTCGAACGCGGGCGATTTTTCGAATAGCTGAGTTAGGCTTCTTAGGAGTCTTTGTTGTTACCTTGATGCACACACCTCGCTTAAAAGGAGCATTATAGAAAACAGGGCGATTTTTGATCGTGTTGAAACCACGCGTTAAAGCAACCGCTTGTGATTTGCGGGCTGATTTTGTTCTTTTTCGTTTAACTAATTGGTTTATTGTTGACACAATATTTAAGTTGAGATCAAAAATTCCCAAACGGGAATACGCCCTACTTTAATACCAACGTGAAAAAAAAGCAATACGCTACGTGCAATAGAAATTTTCTACAAAGAAAGACCTGTAAAAAGACTCACAAAAAAAGAAATGATTGGTGTAATAGCTTCCCAAAAGAAGAAGGCAAATATGAGCACAAGAAAAAGGCCATACTGCTCAAATGTTTCCCTCAAAGCACCCAGCCTATTGGGTAGAAATGCAAATAATATCTTTGACCCATCTAAAGGTGGAATCGGTACAAGATTAAAGCATGCAAGCACTACGTTAATGAGGACAAGGGTAAAAGAAAGCTCGAGAAAAGAAGTAGGAAGAGTTTCTGAACCAAAACGAATCACAAGTCCAAACACGAAGGCGATCAAAAAATTGGAAGCTGGACCAGCTGCCGCAACCAAAGCTTCCCCCCATCTTTGATTGCGAAGATTGTAAACGTTGTATGGAACTGGCTTTGCCCAACCAATAATAAAACCTGCTTTTGTAATAACTAGGAGAAGAGGAAGCAGGATTGAGCCAAATAGATCCAAATGATAGAGAGGATTTAGCGTAAGACGTCCTTGATACGATGCTGTCTTGTCTCCTAGAGCATATGCCGCATAGCCATGACACACTTCGTGTACCACAACTGACATAATAAGTATTGCGAGTGAAAAAATAAGATTTATATCCATATTTGCGCTTGCTATAGCCCTATGGTACCATGCAGAGCACTAAACCAAATAATATAAAACTATGAAAGTGTGTGCAGTTACAGGAAAAGGATCTATCATGGGCGGCGGTTACTCAAACCGAACGCGTGCTACTCAATTCAACCCAACAGGCAAGGTTCGCAAACATGCAAACCTCCAGAAAAAGCGAGTGTATATTCCTGAACTCAAGAAATACATGAGCCTCACTCTTTCAACTAAAGCTATCAAGACAATCAACAAGAACGGAGCATTTGCGACTTTGAAGAAGGCAGGATTGATATAGCTGTTAGCTTCTAGGTTTTAGCTGTTAGAAAAACACTCTCCTAACGGGGAGTGTTTTATTTTATTACCCAATTTTTTCCATCTGAAACCAAAGTGATTCTTCCCTCTTCGTAGGTTCCTAGAATCTTACTGTCCGTTTTTGTGAGAATATCAATCACCTCTTTGTGCGGATGGCCGTATGAATTCCCCTTTCCTGCTGAAATAACTGAAAGTGCGGGCGAGACAGCTTGTACAAATTCCTCACCTGATGAAGTGCGCGAACCATGGTGTCCTGCTTTTAAAATATCACTGTCCAAATTGTACCCATCTTTCCATACTAAAAAGTTTTCAATAGCTAACGGCGAATCGCCCGTAAGAAGAACTGAACTGCTGCCGTAGGTAAGTTTTGCAACAATTGAAGCAGAGTTTGTTTCTAAATCGGTCACATCCCGATCAGGAAAAAGAATCGAAAGAAACACTCCATCACCAAAATCAATAACGGTCCCCCGAAGAGCTTGAATTCTTTTCGTTTTCTCTTTACGAGCCCTATCCTCCAAGGCACTACAAATGCTTTTATCGCAAAAAACTCCTGGTTCAAGCAAAGCGCCCACTTCATATCGATCAAAAACTGCCGGAAACCCACCAACATGATCCAGATCCGGATGAGTCGCTATAACCATATCAATATGCCGATCAAAAAAAGACATTGCACTCCCAAGCTCTTTTAAGATTACACTACTCTTACCACCATCAACCAGAATATCCTTTCCGCTTGGGGTTTGTATAAAAATCGCATCACCTTGGCCAATATTTAAAAACGAAACTGTGAGACCTGTTCGGGAATTTGAAAGCAGAATATAAAAAATAAAAATATTTGAAATAACAAGAAACGAAATGAGGAAGATTTTACCGTGAGCTCTAAGTCTTTTCACAATAAACTCATAGTATCATGCGATTATTATTAGGTAATAAAAAACCGC
>Ga0163144_10008852_pt1 | contig 21721 bp, 26 predicted proteins | sample OliLak19BULKMAT1_FD_123175 | JGI IMG/M metagenome (GOLD analysis project Ga0163144, IMG submission 123175) | Freshwater microbial mat bacterial communities from Lake Vanda, McMurdo Dry Valleys, Antarctica - Oligotrophic Lake LV.19.BULKMAT1 | ecosystem: Environmental > Aquatic > Freshwater >... | reverse complement strand
CTCAATGGACTGGAGGTCGCGGTCGAGCAGCAGCTTGGACACGGCGCGCCAGCCAAGCAGCGGCATCTGGTGGTTGGTGTGTTCGAGCGACAGTCGCGGGCCGCTGTCGGTGCTGACGCCAACCCCCACCTGGATGTTGCTGCGTTTGGCTTCTTGCACCGTGATGATGACCGGCACCGCCTGGGGATTGCCGGCCGGGTCGATTTCCAGCACCACCGAGTTGAAATGGCCACTGTCCTGCAGACGCTGCTGGGCTTCGAGCAAGCTGCCCTGATCGTAGTCTGCGCCGGGCTTCAGACGGGCGATGCGTTCGACCAGCGCAGCGTCGTAACGTTGCAGTCCATTGACCTGCACAGCGCCGAGCCGGAATGCCGGCCCGGAATCGAGCGTGATACCCAGTTTGGCCTGTTGCTGTTCAGGGTGGATCTCGGCCCGGCTGGCGGCAATCCGCCCGAGTGGAAAGCGCTGCGCCGACACCTGTCGTACGGCCTGGGTCTTGGCTTCGGTCCACGCGTCCTGCGTGAAGGGCTTGCCGACCGGCAATTTCCATCCGCTTCGCACCGCAGCGCGTTGGGGCGCGGCAGCCGGATCTTCAGCGATGTCACCTAGAAACCCGATGTCAACCTGTTGCACGACGATGGCCGGTCCGGTCTGCACCGCGATCCGCACGACACGCGTGGATCCGGCACCGGCCACCCCTGTTTCGCGGCTGATGTCGATCTCGGGCGAAAAATACCCCAGCGTGCCCAGCAGATCGCGGGTGTTCTTGTCCGCCGCGATAGTCAGGCGTTCAAGCTCGGCGTCGTCGAGGTCGCCCAGGCTGCGGTATCGCATCAGCTCCAGATGGCGTTGAAGGTAGACCTGCACCTCTTCGGGCGCGCGGATGTCCACCTCGAAGGCTGGAGCCTGGCGTGACTCGTTTGTCGCACTGGCTGTGTCCGCGGGAGCGCTGGCCACGGGAGCCTGCTGTGCCTTGGTTGCGCAGCCCGCAGCACATGTGCATACGACAAGTAACGCGACGAGCCAGCGCCCGCTTACCCATCGTTTGTTCATCTGCCTATTTTGACAACAGCCGCATCGCCTCTTCCAGCCCCTTGATGGTGAGCGGGAACATGCGCTGGTTCATCAACTGCTGCACCACGCTGATGCTCTGGCGGTATTGCCAGACGCCGTGCGGCTCGGGGTTGATCCAGGCAAACTTGGGAAAGGCGTTCGTCAGGCGCTGCAGCCACTCGGCACCGGCTTCCTCGTTGTTGTATTCCACGCTGCCGCCGGGCTGCAGGATCTCGTACGGGCTCATGGTGGCGTCGCCGATGAAGATGAGCTTGTAGTCCTTGTTGTACTTGCGGATGATGTCCCAGGTGGCGAACTTCTCGCTGAAGCGGCGCCGGTTGTTCTTCCACATGAAGTCGTAGACGCAGTTGTGGAAGTAATAAAACTCCAGGTGCTTGAACTCGGTCTTGGTGGCCGAGAACATTTCTTCCACACGCGCGATGTGTTCGTCCATGGTGCCACCCACGTCCATCAGCAGCAGCACCTTCACCTTGTTGTGGCGCTCCGGCACCATCTTGATGTCCAGCCAGCCGGCATTGGCGGCAGTGGCGCGGATGGTGTCGTCCAGGTCGAGTTCTTCCTCGTTGCCTTCGCGCGCGAACTTGCGCAGGCGGCGCAGTGCGACCTTGATGTTGCGCGTGCCCAGCTCCTGGGTGTCGTCGTAGTCCTTGTAAGCGCGCTGGTCCCACACTTTGACGGCGCTGCGGTTGCGGCTTTTCTCCTGGCCGATGCGGATGCCCTGCGGGTTGAAGCCGTTGGCGCCAAACGGCGAGGTGCCACCGGTGCCTATCATCTTGCTGCCGCCTTCATGGCGCTCTTTCTGCTCTTCGAAGCGCTTTTTGAGCGTCTCCATCAGCTCGTCCCAGCCCATCTTCTCGATCTTCGCCTTTTCTTCCGGGCTGAGGTTGAGCTCCAGGTTCTTGCGCAGCCACTCCAGCGGGATGTCCCGGGTGAAGTCGGCGATCATCTCCACGCCCTTGAAGTAGGCGGCAAACGCACGGTCGAACTTGTCGTAGTGCTTTTCGTCCTTCACCAGCGACGCGCGGCTGAGGTAATAAAAATCGTCGATGTGAAAGCCGCTGATGGTCTCGCCCGACGCGTCCTGTTCGGTGTTGGGGCCGACCACCCCTTCCTTCAGGGCTTCGAGCAGGACAAGGTACTCCTTGACCGAGACCGGCAGCTTGGCCGAACGCAGGGTGTAGAAGAAGTCGATCAGCATCCTGGTTGCTCCTCAGGCTGGCGCGCGAGCCTTGTCGCGCAGGTGCTGCAGCTGCGCCTTTGCTTCCGGCCATTCGCCCGAACGCATGCTGTACATCACGGTGTCGCGGATGGTGCCGTCGCGCCGCAACGCGTGGCCGCGGATAACGCCGTCTTTTTTGGCACCCAGACGCTTGATTGCGTTTTGCGAATCAAAGTTGAAGTTGTCGGTACGCCAGCCCACCACCAGGCAGCCCAGGGTGTCAAAGGCGTGGGCCATCAGCAGCAACTTGCAGGTGGTGTTCACGTGGGTGCGCTGGCAGCGCCTGGCGTACCAGGTGTAGCCAATCTCGACCCGCTTGACGGAAGGAATGATGTCGTGGTAGCTGCTCGAGCCGACCACCGTCTCCGTAGCTTCTTCGACAATGGCAAAGGCGAAGCGGTTGCCGGCCTCGCGCATGGCAAGCGCGTCTTCAATGTACTTGCGGGTTTGCTCCGGCTCAGGCACAGACGTTACGCGGATGCGCCACAACTCGCCGTCAGACGCGGCAGCGCGCAAACCGGCTTCATGTTGCAAGCCCAGTGGTTCCAGCAGGATCCCGCGGTCGCGCAATTGGACGGGCTCAACGAAAGCCATAGTCAGACCTTTCAGGCCGTTGCGGCTTCGGCCGCGCGCTGCGCCTTCACATCGCCGCGCGACATGGGCTTTCGCTGCAATCGATGAACCATCGCTGTGTTCATCGATTGTGCCGTTGCATAAAGACGAGTTTTTCGAACAGGGTCACGTCCTGTTCATTCTTCAGCAAGGCCCCGACCAGCGGCGGCACGGTGACCTTTTCGTCCTTGCTGTGCAGCGCTTCCGGCGGAATCTCCTCGGCCAGCAGCAGCTTGAGCCAGTCCAGCAGTTCGCTGGTGGACGGCTTTTTCTTCAGGCCCGGCAAGTTGCGCACGTCGTAAAAAGTTTTCATCGCGGCGTTGAGCAATTCCTTCTTGAGACCGGGAAAATGCACGTCGATGATGCTCTTCATGGTTTCCGCATCGGGAAACTTGATGTAGTGGAAGAAGCAGCGGCGCAAAAAAGCGTCTGGCAACTCTTTCTCGTTGTTCGAGGTGATGAACACCAGCGGCCGGTTTTTCGCCTTGATGAGTTCGCGTGTCTCGTAGCAGTAGAACTCCATACGGTCGATTTCGCGCAGAAGGTCGTTTGGAAACTCGATGTCGGCCTTGTCGATCTCGTCAATCAGCAGCGCCACCTGATGGTCGGCGGTGAACGCCTGCCACAGGATGCCCTTGATGATGTAGTTGTGGATGTCCTTGACTTTCTCGTCGCCGAGTTGCGAGTCGCGCAGCCGGCTGACCGCGTCGTATTCGTACAAGCCCTGTTGCGCCTTGGTGGTGGACTTGATGTGCCATTGCAGCAGCGGCATGTCGAGTGACTGCGCGACTTCCTCTGCGAGCATGGTCTTGCCAGTGCCTGGCTCGCCTTTGACGAGCAAGGGTCGCTTGAGCGTGGCGGCGGCGTTGACCGACAACATCAGGTCCTGGGTGGCGATGTAGTTCTTGGTGCCTTTGAATTTCATGGTGTTCGTGTGCGCAGACGCTGGCCCCGGGGCTGTGGTGAAGACGTGGCCGATATAATCAAAACAGGATTTCCAATACCAGCCCTCTCTAGATTGTCTGCGCAAAATGAACAAATTGCTGTTGTCGTTGTTGGCCCTGTTTGTCACGTCGGTGACGGTCTTGCCTGCAGCGGCACAGGATGTCAAGGGTGACGCAAAAGCCGGGGCCGGCAAAGCCGCGATGTGCATCGGATGTCACAGCATCAAGGGCTACCAGGCGAGTTTCCCCGAGGTCTACAAGGTGCCGATGATTGCCGGACAGGGCGCCAGGTATTTGGCGGCATCGCTCGCTGCCTACCAGAAGGGCGAGCGCAAACACCCGACAATGAAGGGCATCTCAGGCAGTTTGACCGAACAGGACATGGCCGACCTCGCGGCTTTTTATGAAGCCTTGGGCGCGCCTGCCGCCACCGCGGCACCCGCAAAAGCGCCCGCGGCCAGCGCCAAGACGGCCGAGTTGCTCAAGAGAGGTGCCTGTGCGTCCTGCCATGGAGACAATTACAGCAAACCGATTGACCCCAGTTACCCAAAAATTGCCGGTCAACACGCAGACTACCTGTTTGTCGCGTTGAAGTCGTACAAGACCGAAGGCAATGCCACCTGGGGGCGTTCCAACGGCGTGATGGCTGGTATCGCGAAGCAGTTCACCAATGCGGAACTCAAGCTGATGGCCAACTACCTGCAGACGGTACCAGGCGAGCTCAAGACAGTCCCACAAGCCAAGTTCAAGTAGGCCCGTTCGCGGGGCGGATCAACCTGCGCTGGCATGGCGCTCGACGCAGGCGATGTAGGTGTCCCCATCCGGTGGCCGACCCGAGCGCTGGCTTTCCCAGACCATCTTGCCCAGGCACTCCATCGCGCCATGGTGCGCCTCGTGCAGCGAGTTGCAGCGATCGGTCAATAACTCCACCGCCTGCCGCACGCCGCGTGGCTGGTCGATGGAACACTGTTCACTGATCGACAGATGCATGGACAGGTGCAGAAAAGGGTTGGTCCGACCTTCGCTGGCTTCGAACATCCGCTCCAGTGCCATGTTCACATCAGACAGATCGGCGTGGTATTCGGGGTGTTGCGCGATCCAGCCAGCCGCAATCGCCTCGATCGCCTCCATTGTCTGGCCTTGTTGCGCCTTGGCATACACGGCGCAGAAGAATCGGCGTACATCGGACTGGGAAGGTTGCATCAGCATGCAGTGCATTGTGCCGCGCACGGCTTGATACAGCCGCCACACTGCCGGGGAGCCCTTGCACCATGACCAGCCTCGCCTTTATCTGCGACGCGGTCCGTACCCGGTCTGGCCGGTACGTCGGCGCCTTGTCCACGGTGCCCACCGCGCGGGATTGCAGGGTACTGGTGCGGGTATGGGTGATGTGGTGATCCGCCCGTTGCTGCCTTCCGACGCGGCGGCCTGCCGGGCGCTGCGTTTGCGCGGCCTGCGTGAATATCCGCAGGCGTTCACCTACAGTTTGAACGAAGAATGCGACAAGCCGCTGGAGTCGTCGACACGGCGGCTGGCGCAAGACGGCGGGCGGCCACACGATTTCTTTCCGGGTGCGTTTGTCGGCACCGACCTGTGCGGCATGGTCGGGTTGCAGGGGCGCTACCGGCCAAAGGAGCGCCACAATGCTTCGGTGGTCGGCATGTTCGTGGCGCCCGGGATGGCGGGCCGGGGTGTTGGCAAAGCGCTGTTGCAGGAGCTGAGCGCGCGCGCCCGCATCTTGCCCGAACTGGTGCAACTGGACCTCACCGTGACGGCTGGCAACGGCCACGGGCAGACCCTGTATGCCAATACCGGATTTGTCGAAGTGGGCCGCTTGCAGCGGGCAATCAGGGTCGGCGACACCTACTTTGCCAAGGTCCACATGGCCTTGCAACTGCGCTGACCACGCTCAGTCCTCATGTAACACGTCGCCTGCACGTTGCCGGTACTGCAGGCGCAGCAGCAGGATCGCCCAAGCCATGGACAGCATCACCAGCAGCGCCCCGAGCTTGTGGGTGATTGCCCCGATGAACTGTGCGCGCGGTAGCCAGCCCAGGCTGTCAAACAGGTAGATCCAGTCGTGTCCGCCGTCTTCGCCGGTCCGGCCCGACAGCAGCATCAATTGCGGCTCGAGTGCGTCGTACATGTAAGGGGCGACGTCCAGCACAGACACACCCAGCAGCCAGGCGCCGACCGAGGCCCCGAACGGATCGCGGTTTTTCACCAGGAAGGCGACCACGATGATCGCCGGCACCAGCAACTGACCCACGGTGCCGCCCAGCACCGTGATCCATTCACCAAACGGCATGAAGACCACATGCCCGGCCTCATGGAACACCAGCAACGGCCGGTGCAGAAAGGACTGCATTATTTCTGCGCTGCGGTAGTCCATGCGCACCAGCACCACGCTCCACCATGCCAGGCCGGCAACCAGCGCTGTGCGCAGCCAGAACGCAAAGTTGTCGACCCGCTGCGGAACCCGCCACAGCAGTTCGCCCCAGCCGCTGTGATCGTTCACGGTGCTTTACCGGAGCGTTGCGCGCGTTCCTGCGCCATCTGCTCCTCCAGTTGCTGGCGGCCCTGCTTCACAACCGCGATCAGCTTGGCCTGGTCCTTGTAGTGCGGATGCAGCTTTTCGAACAGGGCCAGGTTGTGCGCGCGAAAAGTGGTTGCAGTTTCCAGCGCGTCCTGGGCACTGTGGCCCAGCAGTTCCAGCACGCTGCGCGCGCTCGCCAGGCTCGACTCGAACAGATCACGCTGGACCCGCATCACCTTGCGCTCCCGCAGCTGGTTCCAGTGGGTCACATCGCGCGCGCGGGCGACGATTTCCAGTTGCGGGAAGTGCTCCTGAACCAGGTCCACAATCTCCAGCGACTGGGCCACACCGTCTACCGCCACCACCAGGATGCGCGCCTGCGCCGCGCCGGCCGTGCGCAGCAGGTCCAGACGCGATGCGTCACCATAAAACACGCGATAACCGAAACTGCGCGCCGCCTCGATCATTTCGGCGTCGTGGTCGAGCACGGTGCAGGGGATGCCCTGCGCCAGCAGCATACGGGCGACGATTTGTCCGTACCGGCCGAACCCGGCAATGATGACCGGCGCCTGCTGCGGTTCGGATATCTCCTGCATCGGTGGTTGGCCGCAGTTTGCGTAACGCGGCAGCAACCACTTGTCGATGGCCACCAACAGCAGCGGCGACACCAACATGGAGATGGCCACAGCGGCAATAAGGATGGAAGCGATCTCCGGCGTGATCGCCCGGCTGCCCGATGCAGCCTGGAACACCACAAAGGCAAATTCTCCGCCCTGGGCCAGCAGCAGCGTGAACACCGGGCGGTCCTGGTAGGACAGGCCCATGCGTTGTGCCAAAGCGTAAATGACCAGCCCCTTGACGACCAGAAAGCCGACTACCACCAGGGCCATCAAGCCCGGCGCGGCGAGAATCACCCCGAAGTCGATGCCCATACCGACTGCAATGAAGAACAGGCCGAGCAACAGGCCTTTGAATGGTTCGATGTCGGTTTCGAGTTCGCGCCGGTATTCACTCTCCGCCAGCAGCACGCCGGCCAAAAAGGCCCCCAGCGCCATCGACAGTCCGACAAATTGCATCAGGGCCGAAATGCCAACCACCAACAGCAGGGAAGCGGCAGTAAAAATCTCCGGGGTGCGCGAGCGCGCGATCCAGCGAAATACGGGCCGCAACAGCAACCTGCCACCGAGCACGATGGCTAGCACCACGGCGATGATCTTGGCGGCCTCCAGCGCCAGATTGGTGTCCGCGCCAGATTCACGCGACACACTGCCCAGCAGTGGCAGCAGGGCCAGGATCGGGATCGCAGCCACATCCTGGAACAGCAGGATGGAGAATGCCGACTGGCCGCTGGCGGTGGGCATCAGGTTGCGTTCGCCCATCACCTGCAAGGCGATTGCAGTGCTGGACAGGGCAAGGCCCAGGCCGGCAATCAGGGCCACCTGCCAGCTCTGACCCAGCAACAGAGCCACGCCACCGATGGCAAAGGTACAGCCCAGCATTTGTGCACTGCCCCAGCCAAAAATTGGCCTGCGCAGGCTCCACAGGCGACGCGGTTCCAGTTCCAGGCCGACCAGGAACAACATCAGCACCACACCGAATTCGGCGAAATGCAGGATGTCCTGAACATTGCTGACCAAGCCTATGCCCCATGGGCCGATTGCCATTCCCGCCGCCAGGTAGCCGATGATGGAGCCCAGCCCCAATGCCCGTGACAGCGGCACGGCGATCACCGCAGCGCTGAGGTAGATCAGGCTGTTGACCAGCCAGGCGGGTGCGTGTTCCATGGTGCGGTGGGTCGCTGACAGGTTGGTTGGGGTTTGCTGCGGCGCACGGGCTACATGCCGCTAACATAGCGCAAAGTCCGAATCACAGGAGTCTGCCATGCCAGTGGTTGTAGTTGCCAATCCCAAAGGTGGTGTCGGCAAGTCCACTTTGAGCTCGAATATTGCCGGTTACTTCGCCGCGCAGGGCCACAACGTGATGTTGGGAGACGCCGACCGGCAGCAGTCATCGCGTTTGTGGCTGGGCCTGCGGCCTGCGTCGGCGCGGCGCATCAACACCTGGGACATCAGCGCCGATCTGATTGCCAAGCCGCCCAAAGGCACGACCCATGTTGTGCTCGACACGCCGGCCGGCCTGCATGGGTGGCGCTTCAACGACGTGATGAAGATGGCGGACAAGGTGATTGTTCCGTTGCAGCCCAGCGTATTTGACATTTTCGCCACGCGTGCCTTTCTGGACGAACTAGCTGCCAACAAACATGCCGGCAAGACCGAGGTGGCCCTGGTTGGCATGCGTGTGGACGCGCGCACGCTGGCGGCAGAGCAACTGCATTCCTTCCTGGATTCGCTTGGATTGCCGGTGTTGGGTTACCTGCGAGACACGCAAAACTACGTGCATCTGGCGGCGCGCGGCCTGACACTTTTCGATGTGGCCGCGAGCCGCGTGGAAAAGGACCTGGAGCAGTGGCAACCGATTTGCCGCTGGCTCGACAAGTAGGACTGTTGTTCGAATTGACCCCAACCTGGTAGCGGTATGAGAATTTTCCAGACTTTTGACGAGTTATCCGAGCTGGTGGGCCAGGAAGTCGCGCTCAGCGACTGGATCACCATCACGCAGGAGCAGATCAACCTGTTTGCGCAGGCCACTGGTGACCACCAATGGATTCATGTGGACGTCGAGCGGGCCCGGGCCGGCCCTTTTGGCGCGCCGATCGCACATGGCTTTCTCACACTCTCGCTGATTCCCTCGTTCTTCCAGAGCGCCATGGAGATACGCCAATACGGCATGGGGGTCAACTATGGTCTCAACAAGGTGCGCTTTACCGGCCCGGTGACGGTGGGTAGCCGCCTGCGGGCGCGTTTGACCCTGCTCAAGTCTGAGGTGTTGCCCGATAACGGGTTCCAGATGACCTGGCTGGTCAGGGTCGAGAAAGAAGGCGTGTCCAAGCCGGTGTGTGTTGCCGAGTCCATCAGCCGACGCTACGGCTGACCAGTCGCACGACGCGGCCCCGTGGCAAAGCCATTTTGCCGCCAGGCCTCGAACACCGTCACTGCGACCGCGTTGGACAGGTTGAGGCTGCGTTGTCCCTCGCGCATCGGCAGCCGCAGGCACTGATGCTCGGCCAGGCGGGCCCGCAAGGCCTTCGGCAAACCGCGGCTCTCGGAGCCAAAAACCAGCCAGTCACCCGGCGCAAAGGCCTGCGCGAAAGTGCTGCGCGTGGCGTGGGTCGTTAGTGCGAAGAGGCGCGCTGGCGGCGGTTGCTCCGTGGCCAGAAAGGCGTCCCAGTCGGCGTGGCGTTGAACTGGCGCGAACTCGTGGTAGTCCAGCCCAGCGCGGCGCAGCTGCCGGTCGTCCATGGAAAAACCCAACGGTTCTATCAGGTGCAGTGTGCAGCCAGTGTTGGCCGCCAGGCGGATCACGTTGCCGGTGTTGGGCGGAATCTCGGGCTCGACCAGGACGATGTGGAACATGGCGCTTATTGTGCGGGGACGCCCGCTTGGGCCGCTGGCTGGTCGGCGCGCGCCATCACCATTCCGGTGATATGGCCTGCGCCAGCCTCCATGAGCACTGAGCTGGCAGAAAAAAGTGATGCGCCACTGGTCATGACGTCGTCCACCAGCACGACGCGGGCGCCGACCAGTTGCGGCGCGAAACGCGGCTCCACCGCGAAGGCATGGCGTACGTTGCGCAGCCGTTGTGCGCGCCCCAGCGTGGTCTGCGCCGGGGTATCGCGGATTCGCAACAGGACGTCGGCACGCAGCTTGGCCGGCGCCAGATGGCGTGCCAGTTCCAGTGCCTGGTTGAAGCCGCGTTGGCGCAGGCGCTGCACCGACAGTGGCATCGGCAACACCAGGTCGGCCCGCTCAAGCGCTGGCTCCACCCAGGGCGTGCTGCGCAGCAGCGTGGCGAAACTACCAGCCCAGCCTGGTCGCGCGTGGAACTTGAACTCCACCAGCAGCCGCGACCACGGGTACTCGTATCCGACCGCCGCCACGCACGCGTCCAGCGGCTTTGGCGTGAGCAGGCAGTCCCCACACTGGTCGACCGGTGCTGCGAGCGGCAGCGCACAGGTGCGACAGCGCAGGCGCGGCTGGGCGAACCGCACCACGCAGGCTTCACAGACTGGTTGCGCCGGCCATGCATGGCAGACGGCGCATTGGCTGGGCAGGTGCGCGGATATCCTGTGCAACAGGGCGCGGAACATGGTTTCAATATACTCGCGGCGCGCCACTCCCACAATCCAATGCCTGCCGAGCTGCCCCCCTCCATCGACCCGGTAGCTGCCGCGCGCTGGCACGCCTGGCGCCACGCGGAGTCGCCCTGGTTGCATGAAGAGGTCGGTCGGCGCATGGAAGATCGGCTGCAATGGATCAAACTCGTACCCAGCGCCTGGGTCGATTGGGAACCCGCCCGGGGCGGATTGCGGATCCACGACGCGCTGGTGCAGCGATACCCGCAGGCCGCCTGCCATGTGGTCGAGGTCGATGCGAACGCGGCGCTGTCGCAACGGCATTTGCGCAAACGATGGTGGCGGCAGATGCCCTGGGACGCGCCGCGCCCAGCGTTCGGTCAGCCTGCTGCGGCATCGGTGCAAATGGTATGGGCCAACATGGCGTTGCACATGGCGGCCGATCCGCAGGCCTTGATTGGTCTTTGGCATGGCTGGTTGGCCACCGGCGGATTCTTGATGTTCTCCTGTCTCGGGCCCGATACCCTGCGTGAACTGCGCGACGTTTACAAGTCACGCGGCTGGCCACCCCCTGCGCATGTGTTCACGGACATGCATGACTGGGGTGACATGCTGGTCAACACCGGTTTTGCCGAACCGGTGATGGACATGGAGCACATCACGCTGACTTTTGAGAACCCGCAGCGGGCTTTGCTGGAACTGCGCCAACTCGGGCGCAACCTGCACCACCATCGCCTTGCGGGTTTGCGCGGACGGCAATGGCACCAACAACTGCTGCAGGCCGTGGGCGCCGCGCAGGGGGTGTTGCCGCAACGACAGTCGTTGGGTTTTGAGGTGATCTACGGGCACGCCATGAAGGCCGCCCCGCGCCTTGCGCTGAAGCCCGAGACCAGCCTGCCGCTGGATGAAATGCGGCGCATTCTGCGAGCGGGCAACAGGGCAGGCAGTGGCCCTGCATGACGCTCTGGAATGCGTTTTGGCAACGCGGATGGGCGAGGTCGGTGGGCTACAATGCCGCCAGTGGAAAGAAGGGCATTTTCCCGGTGTTCCCGCTGCGGCCAGTAGCATGGCGCGGCGCAGTGGTGGCAATTCGCGTGACGAACCTGGTTTTTCGCTTCGGAACGGTGCAAGGGCACGACATCCAGTGGTTCTTGCGGCGCAACTGTTCGGTTACGCCCCGGCAACTTGGTTGGTTGTACCTCTCCCTGTGCGTGGTTTCTTTGGGCATCGGAACCGCTTTCTGGTTTCAAGGCGCCAAGCTGGTGCTGCCTTTTGCCTGGATTGAAGTCATATTGGTCGGTGTGGCATTTGCGGTATATGCGCGCCACGCCACCGATGGAGAAACCATTCGCCTTGCCGGATCCAGCCTGGTGGTTGAACTGGAGCACGGCGGGCGTCTGCAACGTTCCGAGTTTCGCCGCGAGTGGGTGCGGGTCGAGCCGGGTGCGGGTGACCGGTCCTTGATCGAGTTGTCCGCACAGGGCAAACGGGTGTGGGTTGGCCGGTTTGTGCGACCAGAGCTGAGGCCGGAGCTGGCGCGCGAGATACGCCATGCGCTGCGTTTGGCCTGATCGTCGGCACAGCGCCGACAGGCGAAATTTTTGGGCATAACAAAGTGAACATGATGAAGCGCATTCTGGCCAAACTGGCGTGGCCGTTCTCCGTCCTCTCGGTGTGGTTTGCCAGTGCGGTGTTTTCGCTGGCGCGTGCCGTAAACGATTTGCCGGGTGGTCCGGCCGTCAACCAGCTCAACCTGCACCCGCCAGTGACCAGGATTGCGGCCGACCAGGCCTGGCTGCACTGGTTCATGCTGATCATCTGCACCGTGATTTTTCTGGCCGTTTTTGCGGTCATGTTCTACTCGATCTGGAAACATCGCAAGTCCGTCGGGCACAAGGCGGCAACGTTCCATGAGTCGGTGACGGTGGAAGTAGTCTGGACGGTGATTCCGTTCATCATCGTGATCCTGATGGCCTTGCCGGCGACCAAGGTGATCGTGGCCATGAAAGACACCACCAACGCGGACCTGACGGTGAAGGCCACCGGCATGCAGTGGAAATGGGGCTACGACTACATCAAGGGTGAGGGCGAGGGCATCGGCTTCGTGTCCACGATCGACAGCGGCCACCGCGCGATGTCCGATGCCGGCGGGCCAAAGGCTGGGGAGACGGTGGACAACTACCTGCTCAAGGTCGACAACCCGCTGGTCGTCCCGGTGGACAAGAAGGTGCGGGTGATCACGACCGCCAACGACGTGATCCATGCCTTCATGGTGCCCTCGTTTGGCATCAAGCAGGATGCGATTCCCGGGTTTGTGCGGGATACCTGGTTTCGGGCGGAGAAGATTGGTGACTTCTATGGACAATGCGCCGAGCTTTGCGGCAAGGAGCATGCCTACATGCCGATCCATGTCAAAGTGGTGTCGGCGCAGGACTACACGAAGTGGGTTGACGGCGAGATGAAGAAGATGGCCGCCAGAGCGGACGATCCGACCAAGGTCTGGACGGTCGAAGACATCGTTAAACGCGGCGAGAAGGTGTATGCGGCCAACTGCGTGGCATGCCACCAGCCCAATGGCAAGGGCGCCGGGCCGATCAAGGCGATTGACGGTGCGGCAGTGGTTCTTGATCCAGACAAGAGCAAGTTGATTGCGATCCTGCTCAACGGCCAGAACAATGGCGCGATGCCGGCATGGAGGCAACTGAGTGATACGGATCTTGCCGCAGTCATGTCATTCACGAAGAACCACTGGTCGAACAAGACCGGGCAAGCGGTGCAACCGGCCGAGGTCCAGCAGGCGCGCAAGTAGTTGCCACGGTGGGCAGGTCCAGGCGCCGACAAATCCGGCATGTGGACCGGGAGCGAAGTTTTTGGGAAGTCGGGCCTGTGACAGGGTCGCGTCGAAATAGAGGGAAATCTTGATGAGTGCAGTTCTGGATCCACACGATCATCCGCAAGGCGATCACCACGACCACGCGCCCACTGGGTGGCGGCGCTGGGTGTACGCGACCAACCACAAGGACATCGGTACCTTGTACCTGTTGTTCAGTTTGACGATGTTGATGGTGGGCGGGGTGTTGGCTTTGTTGATCCGTGCCGAGTTGTTTCAGCCCGGTCTGCAGTTGGTGAACCCGGAGTTGTTCAACCAACTCACCACGATGCACGGGCTGATCATGGTGTTTGGCGCCATCATGCCGGGTTTTGTCGGTTTCGCGAACTGGATGATTCCGTTGCAGATTGGCGCGGCCGACATGGCATTTGCCCGCATGAACAACTTCAGCTTCTGGTTGCTGATTCCGGCTGGCCTGATAATCGTTGGCTCGTTTTTCATGCCCGGTGGTGCGCCCGCTGCCGGTTGGACACTGTATGCGCCATTGACGCTGCAGATGGGCCCGAGCATGGATGCCGCGATTTTTGCCCTGCACATCCTGGGCGCAAGTTCCATCATGGGATCGATCAACATCATCGTCACCATCCTGAACATGCGGGCGCCTGGCATGACGCTGATGAAGATGCCGATGTTTGCCTGGACCTGGCTGATCACCGCCTATTTGCTGATCGCCGTGATGCCGGTGCTGGCCGGAGCCATCACCATGACGCTGACCGACCGCCACTTCGGCACCAGTTTCTTCAACCCGGCCGGTGGTGGGGACCCGGTGATGTATCAGCACATCTTCTGGTTCTTTGGCCACCCCGAGGTCTACATCATGATCCTGCCGGCATTCGGCATCATCAGCCAGGTGGTACCCGCGTTTTCGCGCAAGCGGCTGTTTGGTTACGCCTCCATGGTGTACGCCACCTCAAGTATTGCCATCCTGAGTTTTGTGGTCTGGGCGCACCACATGTTCACCACCGGCATGCCGGTCACCGGGCAGTTGTTCTTCATGTATTCGACCATGCTGATCGCGGTGCCGACGGCGGTCAAGATCTTCAATTGGATCGCCACCATGTGGCGCGGGTCCATGACGTTCGAGACGCCGATGTTGTTTGCGGTCGGCTTCATCTTCGTCTTCACGATGGGCGGGTTCACCGGCTTGATCCTGGCGATGGCGCCCATCGACATCCAGTTGCAGGACACCTATTACGTGGTCGCGCATTTCCACTATGTGCTGGTAGCCGGTTCGCTGTATGGCATGTTTGCCGGTTTCTATTACTGGGTGCCCAAGTGGACCGGCGTGATGTACAAAGAGTCGCGCGGCAAGATCCATTTCTGGTGGTCGCTGATCGCGTTCAACATCACCTTCTTTCCGATGCATTTCCTGGGCCTGGCCGGCATGCCGCGCCGTTACGCCGACTACCCCATGCAGTTTGCCGATTTCAATGCGATCGCCTCGGTCGGCGCCTTTGCCTTTGGCCTGGCGCAGGTTTATTTCTTCTTCTTCATTGTGCTGCCGTGCATGATGGGCAAGGGCGAGAAAGCCAGCCAGAAGCCATGGGAAGGCGCTGAGGGCCTGGAGTGGGAGGTGGCTTCTCCTGCCCCTTTCCACACCTTCGAGACGCCACCGAAACTGAACGCTGCCGCCAACCGGGTTCTCGGTTGAGCGCATGTTGCCTGCACAGCCCATGACACCCGAGCAAAGAAGAGCCAACGCCCGCCTGGCCTGGGTTCTGGTCTCGGTGGTGCTCGTGTTCCTGGCCGGCTTTGTGGTCAAGATGGTCGTCCTGGGAGGCTGAAGCATGAACTTGCGTGGTGCCAACATGCACATGGCTCGCAAGTTGTGCGTGATTGCCGTGGGAATGCTCGCATTTGGCTACGCGCTAGGGCCAATGTATGACGCGATCTGCCGGGCTACCGGCATCAATATTCTGGCGTTGGCTGAGCGAAAGCTGGCGGGCGCGGGATCGGACATTGCGCCAAACTCCCAGATCGACAAGTCGCGCACCATCACGGTGGAGTTCGACGCCAATACGCGCGGCCCTTGGGATTTCAAGCCGGCACAACGTTCGCTCCAGGTGCATCCTGGTGAACTGGCCACGGTGATGTACGAGTTCCAGAACACCCAGAACCGGCGTATGGCGGCGCAGGCGATCCCGAGTTATGCGCCGCAACAGGCTGCTTCGCACTTCAACAAGCTGGAGTGTTTCTGCTTCACCCAGTACACACTGGAGCCGGGCGAGAAGAAGTCCTGGCCGGTGGCGTTCGTGATCGATCCAAGATTGTCGCGCGACGTCTCGACCATCACCCTGTCGTACACATTCTTCGAGGTCGGTGGTTCTGTCCCGGCGGCGCCAGGCGCCAAGTCGGCTGCAGCCATCGTGCCGGTGGTGGGCAAGCGCGCGCCATGAGCGAACACAAGTCCGGGCCTTCCGAGCGTTCCGGGCTGGCGCGCAGGGGCTCTGTGTGGGGCACGGTGAAGGCGGTTGGTGCGGCCTTTGTCGGGCTGCGCAGGGGCCGTGATCTGGAGCACGATAGTGCCAGTCTGAACTTGGTGCACGTCATCGTCGTCGGATTTGCCGGTGTGTGCCTGTTGGTGGCAGTTTTAATCGGTCTGGTGAACTGGGTGGTCGCCAAGTAGGCCCGACGCGACACGCTGGCAGCACTGATTTGACGGTTTGATTGAGAGTCTGGAGTAGCAATGAGCGCAACATCCCACGGTGGTACACCGTATTATTTTGTACCGAGTCCTTCGGCGTATCCGGCGCTGGCGGCGTTCGGGCTGTTTTTTGTGTTGCTGGGCGCGGTGGAATGGATCAACGGTGTCGCCTGGGGCATGTACTCCCTTATTTTTGGCTTTGGCTGGCTGTTCGTGATCCTGTTCAGGTGGTTTGGTGCGGCAATCGGGGAGAGTGAGGGCGGGCAGTATGGCCACAAGGTGGATCTGTCGTTTCGCTGGAGCATGAGCTGGTTCATCTTTTCCGAGGTGATGTTTTTCGGCGCGTTTTTCACCGCCCTTTGGTGGATGCGGGTGCACTCGGTGCCCGCACTCGGCAATCTGGAGCATGCCCTTTTGTGGCCGGACTTCAAGGCAGTGTGGCCCAGTGTTGTTGCAGGCGCTACCGCCTCGCCGGCCGGCATTGTGGAGCCGTTTCGGACCATGGGGCCGTTCTGGTTGCCGACGATCAACACCGCGTTGCTGCTGAGCTCGGGCGTGACGCTGACGATCGCCCACCATGCGCTGCAACTCGGCAATCGGGCTCGCACCATCAGTTTCATGTGGATCACGGTTTTGCTCGGCGTGACGTTTCTGGGCGTACAGGGATACGAGTACTACCACGCCTATGTCGACCTGAACCTGAAGCTGACTTCGGGAGCCTACGGCTCAACATTCTTCATGTTGACCGGATTCCACGGCTTTCACGTGTTCATCGGCATGTTGATGCTTTTGGTTATTACCCTGCGCCTGAGCAAGGGCCACTTCACGGCGCAGCGGCACTTTGGCTTCGAAGGCGCGGCGTGGTATTGGCACTTTGTCGACGTGGTGTGGCTCGGGCTCTACATCCTCGTCTACTGGTTGTGATTTGCGTCGGCACCCTGCGCCGGGCAGGGCCGATGGCATCGCGCTGACGTGGCCGCATAACGCGGCCCTTTTTATTTTCCGGCCGGGATGCCGGTGGGCTGGATGTAGCCCATCTGCCAGGCGGCCAGCACGCACACAAACAGCAGAATGGAAAACCCCACACGAAATGCCAGGGCCCGCGCCATGTGGTTGGTCTTGGCCTTGCCATCGCGCCCGTCTTGCATCATGAAGTACAAGGCGGCGCCCAGACTGCCCAGGATAGCGATGAATGCGACAACGACCAGATAAACCATGGGGACTATTATCCTGTGAGTTCACAAAAACTGCGCGCGCGCTTCTGGATAGTCAGTGCCGCGACGCTGCTGGGCATGGTTCTGACCGCCGCTTTGGGCTTCTGGCAACTCGGGCGCGCCAGCCAGAAGCTCGAGTTGCAGTCGACCATGGACCAGCGCGCACAACTTGCACCACTGGATTCTGCGGAACTGCTGCGTGATCCCGCCCAAGCCGGTTTGCTGCATCGCCGCGTCGCGCTGAGCGGAACCTGGCTGGACCGGCACACAGTCTTTCTGGACAATCGGCAGATGAACGCAAAGCCCGGCTTCTACGCCGTGACGCCGTTGCGCCTTGAAGGCTCCGGAGCCGTGGTGGTGGTGCAACGCGGCTGGGTGCAACGCAGCTTTCTGGACCGGACACTGATTCCTGCGCTGCCCACCGACGCTGGACTGGTGCAGATCGAGGGTCGAATTGCCCCGCCACCGTCGAAGCTTTACGCCTTCACCGGCCCGGACGACGGCCCGATCCGGCAAAATCTGGCCATGGACCACTATGCTGGCGAAATCGGTGCGAGTTTGTTGCCGTTTTCAGTGCAGCAAACCGGACCCGGTACGGACAAACTGCTGCGCGATTGGCCACGCATCCATACCGGTGTTGAAAAGCACTACGGCTACGCGTTCCAGTGGTTTGCCCTGAGTACCCTGATTGCAATTCTCTATGGCTGGTTTCAAATTGTCCGACGCGTCGCACCCCGCCCCTGATTCGCCCACGGCCGAACGCCGCGACCAACCCCTTGATCTGACAGTGCATTCGCTGCCGCGCGTGGAGGGGGCGGCCGTGCCCGATGCGCGACGCACCGTGGTTGGGCGCTGGAAGATGATCGTGGTGATGTTGATCTGCGCCGCGCCAGTGATCGCTTCCTACGTCACCTACTACCTGATCCGGCCGGAGGCGCGGCGCGTGTTTGGCGAGTTGGTGGATCCGCAACGGCCGCTGCCCGAGCTGCAGGCCAGCACGCTGGACGGTGCGCCCGTCAATTTGCGCAGCTTGAAAGGCCAGTGGCTGCTGGTCACTGTTGCCACGGCAGACTGCAACGCCTTGTGCCAGCAGAACCTGTACCTGCAGCGGCAGATTCGGGAAAGTCTGGGTCGCGAGAAGGACCGTGTGGATCGGGTCTGGCTGATCAATGACCAAGCCGCAGTGGCGCCAGCGCTGCTGCCCGCCGTCAAGGACGCAACGGTTTTGCGGGTTGACCCGGCGGCACTGGCGCGCTGGCTGGCGCCAGCGCCGGGCCACATGCTGGGTGACCACCTGTATGTGGTGGACCCACTGGGCAACTGGATGATGCGCTTCCCGGCCGCACTCGATACCGCCGCAGCAGCGAGCGCCAAACGCGACCTGGATCGCGTCTTGCGGGCCAGCGCCTCGTGGGACACCGCCGGTCGGACACCTTGACCTCCTGAGCTACGCCAGCATGGTGTCCCAGCCCCTCTACGATCTCTCGCCAGTCCTGCAAATGCTGGTGGTCGGTTTGTTGTTGGCGCTGGTGCCGGTTGGCTGGTTGTGGTTGCGACACCGCAGGCAGAGTCCGGCACAGTGGCTTCGGCGCCTGACACTGCTGACGCTGTTTCTGACTTTTGACCTGGTGGTATTTGGCGCGTTCACACGGCTGACCGACTCGGGGCTGGGTTGTCCGGATTGGCCTGGTTGTTACGGCAGCGCAAGCCCGGTCGGCGCCAAAGTGCCCATCAGCGCTGCGCAGGCGGCCATGCCTTCGGGCCCGGTGACGCATACCAAGGCATGGATCGAGATGATCCATCGCTACCTGGCCACTGCAGTCGGGGCCCTGATCCTGGCAATGACGCTGCTCGGCTGGCAACAGCGCAACAAGTCACCACCCGGCACATCCGGCGTGGGCTGGGGCTGGCCGCTTGCAACCCTGGTCTGGGTGTGTATCCAGGGCGCGTTCGGTGCGTTGACGGTGACCATGAAACTGTTCCCGGCGATCGTGACGATGCATCTATTGGGGGGTTTGTTCTTGCTGGTCTTGCTGACGGTGCAGGCCGAGCGCTTGCAGCGCGTTGAGCAGGCGCTGCAACAGATCACCGTGGACCGGCTGACGCGTGCCGTGCTGCTGGCGGCCGGCGCCGTGCTTGCCGTGCAGATCGCACTGGGGGGCTGGGTCAGTACCAACTATGCGGTACTGGCCTGTACCGATTTCCCGAAGTGTCAGGGCAGCTGGTGGCCACCGATGCGGTTTGACCAGGCGTTCCAGTTCTGGCGCGCGCTGGGCCAGACCCCGGATGGCGAAAACATCAGCTTTGCCGCTCTGACCGCGATTCATTTTGTGCACCGTGCGTTCGCCATCGTGGTGGTCGCGGTGCTGGCCTGGCTGGTGTGGCGATTGCGTTCGTCGGGGCCTTTGCGCCCCGTTGCAGGCTGGATTGCTGCCCTGCTGGTGTTGCAACTCACCACTGGCCTTGCGAACGTGGTCTTGGGCTGGCCCTTGTTGGCCGCAGTCTTGCACACTGGCGGCGCCGCCGCGCTGGTCGTACTCCTCACATGGGCTACGTCGCGGACCAGCCCTGCGCGCGCGGCCATGCACGCGCGCTGGCCTGGGCCAAGGGTGTCCGCATGAGCAGCCCATCACGCGCGGGCGGCGGTTTTTCCAGCCAGCTGCGCCAGTTTCACGCGTTGACCAAGCCGCGCGTGATCCAACTCATCGTGTTTTGTGCGTTGATCGGCATGGTGCTGGCGGTACCGGGTGTACCGTCGATGGCCGACGTCCGCCTGGCAGGGCTGGCCTGCCTGGGCATCTGGCTGGTGGCGGCGGCGGCGGCGGCCTTCAATTGCATCGTTGAACAACGCATCGATGCAAAGATGCATCGCACGGCCTGGCGGCCAACTGCCCGTGGCGAGCTGGGAAATGGCCAGACCCTGCTGTTCTCGGCCGTCCTGTGTGGGTCCGGCTCCGCAGTGTTGTACCTGCTGGTGAACCCGTTGACGATGTGGCTGACGTTTGCCACCTTCGTCGGTTATGCAGTGGTCTATACCGTGATCCTGAAGCCCTTGACGCCACAAAATATCGTGATCGGTGGTGCCTCGGGGGCGATGCCGCCGGTGCTTGGCTGGGCAGCGATGACTGGCGACGTCGGCCCGCAGGCCCTGATCCTGTTCTTGATCATTTTTCTGTGGACGCCGCCGCATTTCTGGGCCCTGGCCCTGTACCGGGTCGAGGACTATCGCAAGTCCGGTCTTCCGATGCTGCCGGTGACCCATGGCAGCGAATTCACGCGCTTGCAGATCCTGCTCTACACCGTCGTCCTGTTTGCTGCCAGCCTGCTGCCGTTTGTGTATGGCATGAGTTCATGGTTTTACCTGGTCGCGGCAGTCGTCTTGAGTGGCGGCTTTTGCCTCTACGGTTTCCGGCTCTGGCGCGACTATTCCGACGCGCTGGCGCGGCGAACATTCCGGTTTTCGCTGTGGCATTTGAGCCTGCTGTTTGCCGCGCTGCTGCTGGACCACTATCTGTTTTAACGACCGGACCCTGCACCATGCACAAGAGACAAGTACTGCGCCATCTGGGTCGCCTCGCGGCCCTGCCACTGCTGGCCACGGTGCTCACCGGCTGCTTTGACAACAAGCCCTCATTCGTGTCGATCGATGTGACCGGCGCCGACTATGCCAGGGACTTCTCCCTGCCCGACCACAACGGCCAGCAGCGCAGTATCAAGGACTTCGCCGGCAAGATCGTTGTCGTTTTTTTCGGGTTTACCCAGTGCCCGGACGTCTGTCCGACTTCCATGGTTGAACTGGCCGAGATCCGCAAGTCGCTCGGCGCGGACGGTGCTCGGCTGCAAGGGCTGTTCATCACGGTCGACCCGGAGCGCGACACGCCGGAGGTGCTGAAGGCCTATATGACCAACTTTGACCCTTCGTTCCTCGCGCTGCGACCGGCGTCGCCCGAGCAACTCGCCGCGCTGGCAAAGGACTTCAAGATGTATTACAAGCGGGTCGAGGGCCGCACCGCCACCAGCTACAGCATGGACCACTCGGCTGGCAGTTATGTGTACGACACACAGGGGCGGTTGCGTCTGTACACCCGCTACGGTAGCGGTGTACCGGCGCTGACGGCAGACTTGCGTGCCCTGCTCAAACAGGACGGGTAGGAGGCTGTCGGGCTTTGGGTAGGGTCCGCGCCAGGGAGAGCCACGCCGCCATCCGCCGTTGGCGGCTCCTTGTGTAGGCCAGCCACACGGCATCGCCGACGCCTCGACTGGCACCGCTACTCTTCCGGTCCGCTGTGCGATGCCTGTGGCGCGCGGGAGCCGGGGGAAGGTGTCGGTGTTATGCCAGACTGGTGAAAGTGCTGACCTGAAAAGCGACGACTGCGCCGCAGCGGGGCTGTGTCCG
>Ga0163144_10008846_pt1 | contig 21730 bp, 21 predicted proteins | sample OliLak19BULKMAT1_FD_123175 | JGI IMG/M metagenome (GOLD analysis project Ga0163144, IMG submission 123175) | Freshwater microbial mat bacterial communities from Lake Vanda, McMurdo Dry Valleys, Antarctica - Oligotrophic Lake LV.19.BULKMAT1 | ecosystem: Environmental > Aquatic > Freshwater >... | reverse complement strand
TAATCTGGTCATCATTGAGGATGATATTCGGTCTGTGAACTTGATGTTAGTCAGGAGGGACACTGTATGAGCTATAGAGAATTAGAAACATCGGAAAAAGTTGATTTTAGTAAACTTGTGAGTACAGAACAGAACGAAGCTCTTGTCCCTGCAATAATTATTGATCGGGCAGGACTGGCTATGGGCGAGGTTGCTTGTATTCGAATGGTCGGATTCATGAACGAGGCTGCACTGCACGAGACGCGACGATCTGGATTAGTGACGTTTTACACGCGTACAAAAGGAGAACTTTGGACGAAGGGTGAATCGAGTGGCAATATTCTTCAGGTTGACACTATGTACGTTGATTGTGATAACGATACAATTATGATTACTGTCGACGCGGTTGGGCCAACGTGCCACACGGGTGCAGAGTCATGCTTTGAAGAATTAAATGATACAATTTAAGAAAGGAAAAAACTATGACCCTATCATCACAACCATACAAAGGTACGCGCGATTATTATCCGGAGGAAAAGCGACTCCAAAACTATATTTTTAATGTCTGGCGACGTGTATCAGAACGATTTGGGTACGAAGAATACGGTGCGCCAACTTTAGAGCCACTGGAAGTATATGCTGCTAAAAGTGGGCAAGAGCTTGCGAACGAACAGACGTATACATTTACCGATCGTGGTGGGCGTATTGTTGCCATCCGTCCTGAAATGACACCAACAATTAGTCGTATGATTGCCGCTCGCCGCCAAGAAATGGCCTATCCGGCGCGTTTGTACAGCGTTGCGAATTTTATGCGCTACGAACGACCTCAGCGAGGGCGTGAACGTGAGTTTTGGCAACTGAACACTGATGTGTTTGGCATCGACACAGTACGGGCCGACAGCGAGATTATAGTAATGGCTGAAGCGATTATGAAAGAATTTGGTGCCAAAGATAAAGATTTTGTAATACGAGTGAATAATCGGTTGCTTGTTAATTTCGTCATGGTCAAATATTTGGGGCTTGATGAGACTCAGGCGCATTTGATGGTAAAGTTGTTTGACCGCAAGGATAAAATCGCAGCAGCAGAGTTCAAGGATCAGGCTACTGAAATACTGGGGGATAAAGCAACTGATGGCTTAAGTAAACTTGACAGCTTGATGAGCGCAAAAAACGTGTCTGATTTACCGATTGATATAAAGACAAGTACACCAGGAGTTGAAATAGCAGAATTATTTAGCTTGTTAGGACTGGCCGGTGTAAACAGCGTGAAGTTCGATATGACACTCATGCGTGGACTAGATTATTACACAGGAACAGTGTTTGAAGTCTTTGATACTGATCCTGACAACAACCGCTCCGTATTGGGTGGCGGACGTTACGACGGCCTGGTAGGTATGTTTGGTGCAGAACCAATATCTGCAGTTGGTATGGCTCAGGGCGGTACGACAATCGAAAACTTCCTTGAAGCACATTCACTGCTGCCAAGCTTGGCGTCATCCACTGACATATACATTGTTGTGTTAGGTGATGTCCAAAAAGCCGCAGACAAATTAGCTAAACATTTGCGCAGCGAAGGAGTCAACGTTGAATTGGACAACACTGAACGCAAACTCGATCGTCAGATCAAAACAGCAGTTAAGAAAAACATTCCCTATATTCTGTTTGTTGGTGAAGATGAAGTTCGAGACGAGATCTATACGTTAAAAGACACAACCAGTACCCAGGAGCAAAAGGTTGGATTTTCACGTATCGTGAGCCTCATTCGCGACCGACGTCGTGTTGCTGCTGACGATGATATCCCTGATTTGGACTAACTTTCATCCTCTGATATACTCATTTGAGTATGAAAACCACCATTAAACACCTATCAGATACCAAAGTAGAATTAACTATTAGCCTGACTCCTGCCGAGCTGGCCGATGCCGAAAAGGTAGCCCTCGTCAAACTATCAAAAGACGTCAAGGTTCCAGGATTTCGTAAAGGCAAAGTACCTCTTGCAGTTGCGCAAAAAAACGTAAACCCTCAAGCACTCCAAGAACAGGCGCTTGATGACGCGGTCAGCAAGGCGGTTGCGAGTGCATTTATCGAAGAGAAGATTCAAGTACTAGATCGTCCTGCGGTTGAAATCAAAAAGTTCGTACCTGGCGAAACACTGGAGTTTACGGCAGAAGCCGAAATACTACCGAAAGTAACGATTGGTAACTACAAGAAGTTAATAGTCACTCAGGAAAAAGTAACTGTAACTGCCAAAGAAGTTGACGATGTGATCGAACGCATGCGTGACGGTATGGGCGAGAAAAAAGACGTGACGCGTGCTGCTAAAAGCGGCGACGAAACTATGATTGATTTTATCGGTAAAAAAGACGACGTAGCATTTGATGGCGGCACAGGAAATGACTATGCGCTCACACTGGGCAGTAATTCATTTATTCCGGGATTCGAAGATGCAATTATTGGACACACACCAGGCGAGACATTCGATATTGACTTAAAATTCCCGTCAGATTACCACGTAGATGACCTTAAAGGCGCTGCAGTTGTGTTCACCACGACACTCAAGTCAATTAAAGAAGTCGTACCTGCTGTCATTAACGACGAATTTGCCGCAAAAAACGGTCCATTCACATCAGTCGCTGATATGAAAGCAGATATTAAAAAAGGTTTGGCTGAACAAAAACAACAAGAGCAAGCTAACAAGCTAAAAGACGACTTGGTTGGTCAGTTGATTGCTGTTAGCACAGTCCCCGTGCCCGAAATCTTAGTAACAGACCAAGCAAAATCAATCGAACAAGATTTTGAACGAAATTTAATGTATCAGAGTATTTCTATTGACCAGTATCTGATTACACAAAAATTCAAAGACAAAGATGAGTGGATAAAAAAAGAAGTTCGTCCAACTGCTGAAAAACGCGTTAAGGCTGGACTAGTACTTGCAGAACTTAGTAAATTAGAAAAAATTGATGCCAGTACGGACGAGCTAAAAGACCATATTGACCTTTATAAAAAGCAATATGCTAATAACCCCGAAGCATTAAAGCAGTTTGATGACCCAGAAGTCCAACGCGACATCGCCAATCGATTGTTGACTGAGAAAACAGTCGACCGCTTGGTTGCATTGAATACAAAAAAATAAACTCTCGGTATATAGCTAGCACTCACTTGCAACGAGTGCTAGTTTTGTATACACTTGACATATGATAAAGCCATCAAACTACTTAGTTCCAACAGTCATTGAAAAAACTTTTGAGGGTGAGCGGGCTTTTGATATCTATTCAAGACTGTTAAACGAACGCATTATCTTTTTAGGCGAACAAGTCAACGAGCATACTGCCAACCTGGTTGTCGCACAACTGTTGCATTTGGCCTACGAAGACCCTAAAAAGGACATTAAGCTATACATTAATAGTCCTGGCGGCAGTGTATATGATGGTATGGCAATTTATGACACTATAAATTTTATTGCACCTAATGTTCAGACAATCGGTATTGGCTTGCAGGCAAGCATGGGTGCATTTTTGCTCTCAAGTGGTACCAAAGGCAAACGATTTGCGCTACCTCATGCAAAAGTCATGATTCACCAACCAAGTAGTGGCACTCAGGGCAAAGTCACCGACATGGAAATTGATCTCAAAGAAGGTTTGGCGGTCAAAGAAATGCTCGCTGGGTTATTGGCAAAAAATACAGGACAAAAAATTGCTAAGATCAAGATCGACATGGAACGTGACTACTGGATGACGCCACAAGAAGCCAAAGCGTACGGCCTGATTGACGAAGTGATAATAAAAGCTTAAATATAGCTCATTTTCTCTTGACTATTACCATCTAAAGCGTCACAATGGTTAACAGAAGTAGTGAAGCTTGGTTACCTATGTCTGTTTGTCGGAGTGGCATTTGAGAACAGACTAACCCTGCTCAGGGAATCTTCGGCGCCAAAGATACCCTTTCGCTGTACAGCGAAAAACTAAAATTTAATTGTGAGGAGCATTGCATACCATGGCAAAGACTAAGCCTGATGTCGCAAAGCGTGTTTTCTTTACCAAAGATGACACTGCGTTGCCGTTACCAAATTTAATTGCTCATCAAAAGAACAGCTGGCGTGAATTCGTCGAAACTGGCCTAAGTGAGATTTTTGCGGAATTGAATCCAATCGATGACTATACTGGTCAAAAATTGGCGCTTCGTTTCAAAGAATACAAGTTCCAAGATCCAAAGACAACTGAAGCCTCAGCCAAAGAGAACAACCTTACATTTGATGCGCCACTGCACGCCAATGTAGAGCTGACTAATAAAGTAACAGGTGAAGTCAAAGAGCAAGAAATTTATTTAGGTGATTACCCATGGATGACTGACCGCGGTACATTCATAATTAATGGCACTGAACGCGTTGTTGTTTCACAATTAATCCGAAGCGCCGGCGTATTCTTTACTGCTGATAAAGCCGCTACGCGTAACTACTACGGTGCGAAACTGATTCCTGGCCGTGGTGCATGGTTAGAATTTGAAACAGCCACTAACGGTGCAATTTATGTCAAAATTGACCGTCGTCGTAAACTGCCGATTACGACATTGTTCCGAGCTCTTGGTCACAATAAAACCTCTGAAATCAAGAGTCTATTTGCCGACGTAGACAATGGTGAAGTCAAGTATATCGATGCCACTCTCGAAAAAGATCCATCTCGTGGATCAAACGAAGCGTTGATTGAAGTATATCGCCGTCTCCGACCAGGTGACCTAGCAACAGTCGATAACGCACGTTCAATGATTGAACGTATGTTCTTTGACTTTAAACGATTTGACTACAGCCGTGTCGGTCGTTACAAATTGAACCAACGTCTTGGACTGAGCGTGCCTAACACTACCGAAAAACGCGTATTCCAATTAGACGACCTAATTGCAATCGTTCGCGAGATTATTCGTTTGAACAATACTCAGGATCCAGCTGACGACATCGACGCACTTTCAAACCGTCGTATTAAATTAGTTGGTGAATTAGTTGCTCGCCAATTCCGCGTTGGTATGCTTCGTATGCAACGTAACGCTATGGACCGTATGTCTATGAGCGATCTTGAAAATGTAACTCCAGGACAATTGATTAATGCCCGCCCTGTTGTTGCAGCTGTTCGTGAGTTCTTCGCAAGTTCACAGCTATCCCAGTTGATGGACGAGACAAACCCACTTGCAGAGCTGTCACACAAGCGTCGTCTGAGCTCAATGGGTCCAGGCGGGCTTTCACGCGAGCGCGCAGGCTTTGATGTTCGTGACGCCCACCCTACTCACTACGGACGTTTGTGTGTGGTAGAAACTCCAGAAGGCGCCAACATCGGATTGGTATTGAACCTTGCTGCCTATGCTCGTGTCAACGAATATGGTTTCATAGAGACTCCATATTTGAAGGTAGTAAAAGGTAAAGTAACAGAAGAAGTTGTATACCTTGACGCATCACAAGAAATTACTGAAGTAATTGCAGATGCAAGCGCCAAATTAAAAGCCGACGGTTCATTTATCGATGAACGTGTGAGTGCTCGAAACGGCCTACTTCCAGAGCAAGTTGATGCTAGCGAAGTTACCTATGTCGATGCTGCACACAAACAAATTCTTGGATCGAGTGCAGCGTTGATTCCATTTATCGAAAAAAACCGTGTTGACCGTTCTTTGACTGGTTCTGCCATGCAGAAGCAAGCGGTACCATTGTTAATTCCTGAATCTCCTGTCGTTGGAACTGGTATCGAAGGCGAAATTGCTAAAAACACCAGCCAACTCATTGTCGCAGAAAGCGCTGGAGAAGTTGTTCGCGCCGACGGTGATGAAGTGCACGTTACATATAAAGACGGTACAAAGATATACGAAGTGATTCACTTTGCAAAAAGTAATGACGACCGTTCAATCAACCAAAAAGTAAAAGTCTCACGTGGTGACAAAGTTAAGGCCGGTGACATTTTGATCGAAGGTGCTTCTATCGCTGACGGTGAGCTTGCACTAGGTCGTGACCTGACCGTTGCGTTCATGCCATGGGGTGGCTACAACATGGATGACGCCATCGTACTTTCTAGTCGTATCGTTCAAGACGACACGCTGACAAGTATCAATATCAAAGATTACACAGTTGAAGTTCGCGAAACTAAACTTGGTCCAGAGATTGTCACTCGTGATATTCCAAATGTGTCCGAAGAATCTCTTCGTCATTTAGATGAAAGTGGCATCGTACAATTAGGTTCAGAAGTAAAATCTGGCGACGTATTAGTCGGTAAGATTACACCTAAGGGCGAACAAGAACTGTCAAGTGAAGAGCGATTGCTTCGCGCAATCTTTGGTGAAAAAGCCAAAGACGTTCGTGATACATCACAACGTATGAATAATGCAGGCGGTGGTAAAGTTGTCGGTGTAAAGATATTTAGCCGTGAAAACGGACATGAGCTCAAAGCCGGCGTATTGATGCAAATTCAAATCTTTGTTGCACAGCTTCGTAAAATCTCTGTTGGCGACAAGCTGGCTGGACGACACGGTAACAAGGGTGTTATCGCCAAGATATTGCCAGTCGAGGACATGCCTTTCATGGAAGACGGAACACCAGTTGATGTTGTACTGAACCCGCTCGGTGTGCCATCTCGTATGAACATTGGACAGCTATTTGAAACACACCTTGGTATGGCTGCACGTGCGTTAGGCTACAAAGTTGCAACTCCTCCATTTAACGGTGTACCAAACGATGTTATTAGCGCAGAACTTGAAAAAGCTGGCTATGCACCAGACGGTAAATTCCAGTTATTTGACGGCCGCGATGGTAACCCATTTGAAGAACGCACAACTGTTGGTGTTATGCACATGATCAAATTGCACCACATGGTCAGCGACAAGATTCACGCACGATCAACTGGTCCATACACAATGGTGACGCAACAGCCACTAGGTGGTAAGGCCCAAAATGGTGGTCAGAGATTCGGCGAGATGGAAGTTTGGGCTCTTGAAGCCTACGGTGCTGCGTCTACACTTCAGGAAATGATCACGATCAAATCCGACGATGTGTATGGACGTGCAAAAGCATACGAGTCAATCATCAAAGACGAACCAATTGTTGGTCCAAAGCTACCAGAAAGCTTCAACGTATTAGTAAAAGAACTACAAGGTTTGGGTCTGCGTGTTGATTTGCTAGACGAATCCGAAGACGCAATCATCGATGCTGAACAAGTGATCGGAAGTGTTATTAACGGTGAGCCTGTTGCTGCTATTCCCGACCTAGGTGATGATGGTGAAATCGAAGAAACAGTTTTGGACGAAGCCGATGATCTGGGTGACCTAGGTGACGGTGTCACGATTCAAGATATTGATGAAGTAGAAGAAATCAAGGAGGAGGCGTAATATGAGTCGCATTTTAGCAAATAACGGAATTGCAGACTTTGACGCAGTTCGCCTGGCGGTCGCCAGTCCTGAAGACATCCTGAAATGGAGCCACGGTGAAGTTACAAAACCAGAAACAATTAACTATCGTACTCAAAAACCAGAACGCGACGGGTTGTTCTGTGAACGAATCTTTGGCCCGGTCAAAGATATTAACCCGCATGACAACAAACTTAAGGGTGTTCGCTCACGCGAAGCTGCAATTGACAAGAATGGTGACCTTGTCACCAAGTCTATTGTTCGTCGTGAACGCATGGCGCACATTACCTTAGCAGCACCAGTTGCTCACATCTGGTTCATGCGCGGTACACCATCAGCAATGAGCTTGCTGCTTGGTATTACTGTACGTAACCTCGAACGTATTGCATATTTTGCAACCTACGTCATTCTTAAATCAGACGACACAAAACGTGACCAGTACGTGGCTGATTTGGAAGCAGAAACCGAAGCTGGACGAGTTGCAATCAAAATTCGCTACGAACGTGAAGCTGGGGCTGTTGATGGTGCTGAAGTCGATCCTAATATCGATGTAAAAGCTCTTGCCGAAGCAATGTCTCGTGAAGTTGAAGCACTTAACGAAAATTACACAATTAAAAAAGCTCAATTAGATAGCCTTGTAAAGGGTGCATTGATTAACGAAATCGACTATCGTGCACTTCCTGAAGAATACGAAGACCTCGTTGAAGTCGGGATGGGTGGACTTGCATTAAAGGCACTTCTGGACGAAATCAAGCTTCCAGAGCTGATCAAGCAACTCACTGAAGAGACCGCAAGCGCTAAAGGACAGCGAGAGAAGAAATTACTTAAGCGTCTGAAAGTACTTGAAGGCATGGCTGCTGCTGGCATCAAACCAAGCAGTTTGACCCTGACCGTACTTCCTGTGATTCCACCGGATCTTCGTCCAATGGTGCAATTAACTGGTGGACGATTTGCAACAAGCGACTTGAACGACCTGTACCGTCGTGTGATTAACCGTAACAACCGTTTAAAGAAACTGATTGACCTGAACGCGCCTGAAGTCATTCGCCGTAATGAAATGCGAATGTTGCAGGAAGCAGTCGACGCATTGATTGATAACTCTGCAGCTCGTGGTGGTCGCGCAGTCAACGCAACTGGTGGGCGCCGACGTCTGAAGTCAATTAGCGATATGTTAAAAGGCAAGCAAGGACGATTCCGTCAGAACCTATTAGGTAAGCGTGTTGACTACTCTGGACGTTCAGTTATCGTTGTAGGCCCAAAACTGAAAATAAACCAATGTGGCCTTCCAAAGCAAATGGCGTTGGAACTATTCAAACCATTTGTCATCAGTTGGTTGATCCGCGGCGAATACGCACATAACATCCGCTCTGCTACTCGTTTGATCGAAGCAGGCGACGCATTGGTATGGGATGCACTTGACGCTGTGATTGAAGGTAAATACGTTCTATTGAACCGTGCGCCATCACTTCACCGTTTGTCTATTCAGGCATTCCAGCCAAAATTGGTTGAGGGTAAAGCAATTCACTTGCACCCACTTGTGGCAAACGGATTCAATGCCGACTACGACGGTGACCAAATGGCTGTTCACTTGCCGCTTTCAAACGACGCGCAACGCGAAGCACGAGAGTTAATGAGTGCAACAAACAACTTGTTGAAGCCTGCGGATGGTGCGCCGGTACTGAACATTGGACAAGACGTTGTGTTGGGTAACTATTACCTTACATACGAAAAACCAAGTGCCCAAACTGGCACGGTTAAAACCTTTAGCTCTGTGTACGAAGCTGAGATGGCATACGATAACAAGCAATTGCAACTGCAGACTCCAATTCGCGTTCTCACGAAAAATGAAATCCGTGAAACAACACTTGGCCGTGTATTCTTTAACGAAATTCTGCCAGTTGATTTCCCATACGACAACAACATTCAGTCAAAGAAACAATTAAAGAAAGTTTTAGCCAAAATCTTTAACGATTATGATGCCGAAACGACCGCACAGACTGCTGACCGTATGAAAGGTCTAGCATTCCGATTTGCGACAATTGCCGCCGTATCAACAGGTAAAGACGACTACCTCCACTTTGATGAAATTGCTGAATTCGTAGCAGAAGGTGATGCAAAGACCGCGCTCATTTCCGAACAATTTGATCAGGGTCTGATTACAGAAGACGAACGGTACAGTCTGACAGTCGCCTCATGGCGTGCAGTTGACCGTAATGTGACTGACTTCCTGCAAGGTGAGTTGAAGAACATGGACACTAGCATTAGTGTAATGGTGAACTCAGGTGCTCGTGGTGATATTTCAAACGTGAAGCTTGCAAGCGCTATGGTAGGAATCATGGTGGACGCGGCTAACCGCGAAATTGAGCTGCCTATCCGTAGCAACTATCGGGACGGACTAAGCTCGCTGGAGCAATTCGTGGCAACACGTGGTGCGCGTAAGGGTCTGATTGACACCGCTCTAAAAACTGCCGACTCAGGATACCTAACTCGTCGTTTGGTTGACGTGTCACAAGACGTCTTTACAGTAGAAGATACCCCTAACAATGACGATGGATTTAATATCTATCGTAATGAATCAGAGCTGACAATGATTGACTTTGGTAATCGTCTGTTTGGACGATTTACAGCAGAAGCCGTTCCAGGTCACATCAAAGCTGACGAGTTGATTACTCGTGAAATTGCTGACAAAATTGAATCCGATGCAAGTGTTACAACTGTAAAGATTCAATCAGTACTAACGACCAAGAACCTTCGTGGTATTCCGAGGAAGAGTTACGGTATCGACATGGCATCCGGTAAATTAGTAAACGTTGCTCAGCCTGTAGGCGTGATTGCAGCGCAATCTGTTGGTGAGCCTGGTACACAGTTGACACTTAAAACCTTCCACGCTGGTGGTGTAGCGGGTGGAGACATTACACAGGGTCTACCTCGTGTTGAAGAACTGTTCGAGGCGCGTTCTCCAAAGGGTCAGGCATTCGTAACTGAACTGACAGGGCTAGTAGATGTATGGGAAGATGGCAAGAAATATGTTGTCCAAGTAACCCCAGAAGCCGGTCACGTTGAACGTCTTGAACTCGAAGGTCGTACTGCGACTGTTAAATCTGGCAGCAACGTAAAGGTTGGCGATGTCCTGGCAACTGGCGAAAGTGAATCTAAACCACTGGTTGCACCATTTGACGGCCTAGTTGAAGTAACAAAGAAGATGATTATTATTGCAGCGAACGCAAGTTCTCCTGTGAAATATGATGTTCCTGGTAATACTCAGCTCGTTGTCAAAGCTGGTGATATTGTTGAAGCGGGTGACCGTTTGACAATCGGTTCATTGAACCTCCACGACCAAATGCGCCTCAAAGGCACAGAAGCTACACAACGGTACATCATCAACGAAGTACTTCGTATCTATGCTGCACAGGGCCAAGACGTTGCTGACAAGCACCTTGAGATCATTGTGCGTCAGATGTTCAGCCGTGTTCAGATTGAAGACCCAGGTGATTCTACATTTGTCACTGGTGATATCGTATCTAAGGCTGCAGTCGTCGAGGCCAACGCAGTGTTAGCCGCAGACAAAAAAGAGCTGGTCGGATATACTCAATTACTGCTTGGTATTACCAAGGTATCAATCTGGTCAGATAGCTTCCTATCTGCTGCCTCGTTCCAGGACACCACTCGTGTACTAATCAATGCAGCAGTATCTGGTCGTGTTGATCGCCTACACGGACTGAAAGAGAATGTGATCATAGGTCGCAAGATCCCAGTTGGCACAGGTGCTCGTCGTGCGGATGGATCACTGCAAAGTGACGATGAATTGGCGGACGAAATCGCCGAAGACGTCGAAATGGCCGTCTAGTAGATATTAGCTACAAAGATGTCCCGCTTTTTAGCGGGATTTTCTTTATTCTTTTCGCCAAAGAATCAAAGGCCTTCTTTTGGCGCAAAAGAAGCAAAACTCTGGGAGTGGCTTCACTGTGCCGAGATGAAAAATCACAAAGCTGATCGCTGCGGAACTCCTTTTAGTCGGTCCATTTTATTTTTTGATTAACTAATCAAAAATGGACAAGTCCTCGCGAACTATTCCAGCCTTTGCTCTTTTTCATCTCGGGCAGCTCCAGATACCCCCAGACCCCCAAGTTAACAGACTACTTTAGCTGCTAGTGTAAATATCTGAGTGATAAGCTCAAGTGAACAGATCAATAGTGACATCTTAAAAATGCTTTTATTCATTGCATACTCCTTGTATGCCGAGTTAATACATCTTTCTACGATGAGGTGAGACGGCGTGAAACGTATTCGTTTCGCCTAAGTAAGTACGGCAACTTACTTGCAGGTAATTGAATGATAGTACTTATGACTTGAAAATGCAATAGTCATGGACATAATTAAGCATTTCTGTTAATATCATGGGTGAGTTTCCTCTTATGGAACGCGAGAGTTATTATGATGTGTACAGACTCGAACGTATACATAGGTATGACACAGATAGGGTATGCTGAATCCAATCTGTAAAATATAATCACAGAATGTTGAAGATGCTTGAAATTAACGTTTCATTCATGGATTGCGACATTCTGATTATTCAATTGTAATAATAAAATTTGGAGAATTAATGCCAACAATCAATCAACTAGTCCGCAAGCCTCGTAAGACTGCTGGTAAGAAAAGCAAGTCACCTGCGCTTGGACGTATTTATAACGCGCTTAAAACCCGTTACACGAACCAAGACGGCCCACTAAAACGCGGTGTTTGTATCAAAGTAACGACCAAGACACCAAAAAAGCCTAACTCTGCGCTTCGTAAAGTTGCCCGTGTTCGCTTGACGAACGGTCAAGAAGTGTGGGCGTATATCGGCGGCGAAGGTCACAACCTACAGGAACACGCCGTTGTGCTGGTTCGTGGTGGTCGTGTGCCAGATCTCCCAGGAGTTCGGTATCATATCGTCCGCGGCGCACTTGACCTTCAGGGTGTTGCAAAACGCCAACAAGGCCGTTCAAAATACGGCGCTAAAAAGGATGCTAAATAATGGCACGGGGATATAGCCCCAGAACAGAAGCGATGATAGCCGATTCATTGAGCGGAACTGAAGCAACTGTCAAACTACCGGCATCTCACGTAGCTTCAGAAGCTGATCTCGCATCAGCCCTCAAAGCAGCAGACCCAAGTCGAATGACATTAAAAGAAATTGATGATTTAGAACAAGCCACAAGTAACCTTGTAGCAGAAGGAGGCCCTGATGCCGCGTAAAGTAACCGCAAGCTTGCAACGCAAGCTGAACCCAGACCGCAAGTACCAAAGTGTACTTGTTCAACGCTTGATTAACAAGTCCATGCTTGATGGCAAAAAACTTATTGCTGAACGCGCTGTGTACAGTGCGCTTGAAACAGCCGCAAAGAAGTTAAACAGTGAAGATCCACTTGAAATTTTTGAACGTGCGCTTAAAAACGTTTCACCAAACTTCGAAGTTAAATCTCGTCGTGTCGGTGGTGCAAATTACCAAATTCCATTCCCAGTAGAAGGCCACCGCCGTTTGCACTACGCTTTTTCATGGCTCGTACAATCCTCACGCGCTCGCAAAGGCATTCCATATTCACAGTGTTTGGCGATGGAGATTGTAGATGCCTACAACGAAGCCGGTGCTGCTTTCAAAAAGAAAGAAGATACTCACAAGATGGCTGAAGCTAACCGAGCCTTTGCTCACTTTGCACGAGGTTAGTTATGGCTGAACGAACAGTACCACTAAAAGATCTGCGTAATATTGGTATTATTGCGCACATTGATGCTGGTAAAACAACGACAACTGAAGGTATCCTGTACCGCACTGGGATTAACCACAAAATTGGTGAAGTACGCGGCGCTAATGGCGACAGTGCGACTACTGATTGGATGGCACAGGAAAAAGAGCGCGGAATTACTATTACAAGTGCTGCGGTCACCTGTTTCTGGAAAGACCACAAGATTAACATCATCGACACACCGGGCCACATCGACTTTACTGCCGAAGTTGAACGATCACTTCGTGTCCTAGACGGCGCAGTAACCATATTCGACGGCAAAATGGGCGTCGAAGCACAGTCTGAAACTGTATGGCGCCAAGCCAATAAATACGGTGTGCCTCGAGTGTGCTTTATTAACAAGATTAACCAAACAGGTGGCGACTTCTATAAATCACTTTCTACAATTCACACTCGTCTCAGCAAGCAAGCACTGCCAGTGCATTTACCTATTGGTTTCGAGAAAGACATAAACGGGGTTGTAGACCTTGTTGACATGAAAGCGTATACATACACTGATTATGCAGATCACGAATTGGTGCAAGGCGAAATCCCTGCAGATATGTTGGAAAAAGCCAAACATGCACGGAGCTTATTGGTTGAAGCAGCAGTTGAAGCTGACGATGAACTATTTGAACGATTCTTGGACAAGGGTGAAGAGTCAATTACGATTCCTGAATTAAAAGCTGCTCTACGTAAACGCGTTTTGGCTGGAAACTTCTTCCTTGTAAGTGGTGGTGACGGTCGTGGGGTGATCGTTGAAAAACTTCTTGATATTATGGTTGATTATCTTCCGTCTCCACTTGATGTTGACGCAATTTGGGGTACTAACCCTAAAAGCGGTGACAAAATTGAGCGTAAACCTACCGAGTCTGAACCTTTGGCAGGACTTGCATTCAAGATTGCAACAGATCCATTTGTGGGCAAGTTAATCTTTGTTCGTATTTACAGTGGTAAGCTTACTGCCGGATCGTACGTATTGAACACTACAACGGGTGAAAAAGAACGTGTTGGACGAATCGTACGAATGCATGCTGACAAACGTGAAGAAATTGACTCAGTGAGTTCAGGCGATATTGCTGCTGTTATTGGATTAAAAGATACCTTCACTGGTCACACGTTGTCTGATCCTGCGCATCCAATTGCACTTGAAAGCATTACGTTCCCAGACCCACCTGTATCGATTGCAGTTGAACCAAAGACTAAAGCTGATCAAGAAAAAATGGGCGTTGCATTGCAACGATTAGCAGAAGAAGACCCGACCTTCCGTGTTCACACCGACGACGAAACAGGCCAGACTATCATGTCAGGAATGGGTGAGTTGCACCTTGATATTTTGATTGATCGTATGCGACGCGAATTTAACGTTGAAGCAAACATTGGTGAGCCTCAGGTTGCCTTTCGTGAATCAATCAAGGGAACGTCAGATGTGCAAGGTAAGCATGCCAAGCAATCAGGTGGACGCGGCCAATACGGTGATGTATGGGTACGATTTGAGCCAAACGAAACAGGCAAAGGTTTTGAGTTTATCGATGCAGTCAAGGGTGGTGTCGTTCCAAAAGAATACATCAAGCCTGTCGAACAGGGTATTAAGGAGACACTTCTTAGTGGCGTGATTGCCGGCTATCCAGTGGTTGATGTCAAGGCGACGCTTTATGATGGCAGTTACCACGACGTAGACTCAAGCGAACTTGCCTTTAAACTTGCTGGTAGCCTTGCAGCCCGTGAAGGTATTCGTCAGGCAAAACCAATCCTATTGGAACCAGTCATGCGCATCGAAGCGACAACTCCAGAAGAGTTCATGGGTGACGTCATTGGTGACCTTAACTCTCGACGTGGTCGCATTGAAGCAATGGAAGACTTGAGCGGTGGTGCAAAGCTGATAAAAGCGATTGTGCCTCTGTCAACCATGTTTGGCTACACCAACGACCTCCGCTCGATGAGCCAAGGCCGTGCGGCTAGCTCAATGGAACTTGCTCAGTACGAAGAAGTACCACCAAACGTAGCCCAAGAGATCATAGAAAAACGATCAAGCAAGTAGATATTTCTATCTTTACTTAGTACTGTTCAACCTGTATAATCAATCTCATACGTCGTGAGGTGGTTATTATCCTCATGCGAAAATAATTTAAAGGAGAAATAATCAAAATGGCAGATTTCGATCGCACCAAGCCTCACGTTAACGTTGGTACAATGGGTCACGTTGACCACGGTAAAACAACTCTAACTGCAGCAATTACGTCAGTACTTGCCAAGCGCCTTCCAGGTGCTGTCAACAAAGCTGTAGCGTATGCTCAGATTGACAACGCACCCGAAGAGCGCGCCCGTGGTATTACCATTGCATCTTCTCACCAGGAGTACGAGTCAGAAAACCGTCACTACGCTCACGTTGACATGCCAGGGCACGCCGACTATGTTAAAAACATGATCACTGGTGCTGCCCAGATTGACGGTGCAATCTTGGTTGTAGCTGCAAACGATGGTCCACTACCACAAACTCGTGAGCACGTGTTGCTTGCAAAACAAGTTGGTGTGCCAAAGATCCTTGTTTTCCTTAACAAGATGGACCTTGCTGACCCTGAACTAGTTGAACTAGTTGAAATGGACATTCGTGAACTACTCGCTAAAAACGGCTTTGACGAAAACGCTCCAATCATCAAGGGCTCAGCAACAAAAGCTCTTGAAGGTGACAAAGAATCAGAAGACGCAATTATGGAACTAGTCGCAGCTCTAGACAGCTACGTTCCAGAACCAGTTCGTGATTTAGACAAGCCATTCCTGATGCCTATTGAGGACGTTTTCTCAATCAAAGGCCGCGGAACAGTTGCTACTGGCCGAATCGAACAAGGTATCGTTAAGATTAACGATGCAGTTGAAATCGTGGGTATTCACCCAGTCCAGAACACTGTCGTGACTGGTATTGAAGCTTTCAAAAAGAACCTAAACCAAGGTCAAGCTGGCGACAACGCAGGAATATTGCTTCGTGGTATCGAGCGCGAACAAGTTGAACGCGGCCAAGTTTTGGCGAAACCAGGCTCGATTACTCCACACACCGAATTCGAAGCTGAAGTGTACATCTTGAAAAAAGAAGAAGGTGGACGACACACACCATTTAGCAAGGGTTACAAACCACAGTTTTACTTCCGTACGACTGATGTAACTGGTGAAGTTGAACTTCCCGCTGACAAAGAGTTGGTTATCCCTGGCGACACATTGACATTCAGCGTCAAGCTACTTGCTCCAATCGCTATGGAACAGGGCCTTAACTTCGCAATACGCGAAGGTGGCAAGACTGTTGGTGCTGGCGTTGTTACCAAGATTGTTAAATAGTTAGTTCGCTTTCGCCGTACAGCGAACAGTGAGTTCTAATTATCAAAATATCCCCGTGTGATCGGGGATATTTTGATTGAAGAGTGCCTTTCAATCTGTTATAATAGCAAGCGTATTATTAATCGTACCGACAACTCAGCCAGACATGCGTATTGCAAAATAACATGATTCGAGCATGAGGTTACGGTGCCGCGCTACGTGGGTAGTAAAGGAGTTCCTATGGCAGATGCCAAAGAAGTTAAAGAGGCCGGACTACGTATTCGTATCCGTCTGAAAGCATATGACCACAAAGTCATAGACCAATCAGCAAAACAAATTATTGACACGGCAATCCGTACTGGTGCCAGCATCGCTGGTCCTGTGCCACTTCCGACGCGTCGCAGTACGTTTACTGTGGTTAAATCACCGCACGTTTATAAAAAGGGCGGTGAGGCATTCGAAATGCGCGTTCACAAACGCCTGATTGATATCACAAACGCTAATCCTAAAACGATTGACAGTTTGCAGAACCTCAGCCTTCCAGCTGGTGTTGACGCCGAAATTCGTATGTAATCAAATACAAACAAAATAGCCGCGAGTAGTCGCGGCTATTTTAATAACAAGTCAGACCTATCTCAGATTATCTAGACTAATAGTTGCATTAACGTTCATAGCAATAATAATGAGCTGCATGATGATAATGAACAATAACAGCGCTGACCAATAGAATGTTTGCTTAGTCACACGCGGCTTAAAAAACACACCGGCATCAGATGCAACCTTGAATGATTGATATGTAACATTGTGTGATGCGGACTTTTTTGAACCAGATTTTGCTGCAGCCGAACGTTTCTTAGTTGTTGATGATGTCTTTTTAGTAACCATACGAACTCCTATATGTGTAATATCATTAGTATGACGATATATTGATGCAAACACAAGCATATTTTACATCAAACTTGCCTAGATAATCTTGACCTCTGTGCCCGGGTGTGATAATATAAATCGGTAACTTATTACGAAAATAATAACTATTCTTGGTGAATTGGTAAGTCTAACCCCTTAAAAGGGAATCGGATACTGCCTTGCACCAAGAATTTTAAGTGGGAAAGAGATGTCAATGAAGGCGCTTCTGGGTACCAAAATCGGTATGACACAAATAATCAGTGAGAGCGGTGTTGCAATTCCTGTGACGCTTATTCAAGCTGGTCCTGTTACCGTTACTCAACTAAAATCTATCGAAACCGATGGATATAGCGCTGTTCAGGTGGCGTTTGGAGAAGGTAAAAACCTTTCGAAGGCTGTTGCTGGACACGTTAAGGCATCTCATACCACTCCGAAACACATTCGGGAATTTCGTGTAACAGATCTTCCAGAGGGGCTTGCAGTCGGCAATACTATCGATGTGACTGCATTTGCACTTGGTGACATTGTTGATGCTACTGGCACCAGCAAAGGAAAAGGCTTTGCCGGTACCGTTAAGCGTCATAACTTTGCAACAAGCAAAGCAACCCACGGTGGTAACGGTAATGTTCGTAAACCAGGATCAATTGGATCAATGTACCCGCAAAAAGTCTTTAAAGGCAAGCGAATGGCAGGACGCATGGGCCACGACCAAGTAACAGTCAAGAACTTGGTAGTTGCCTATGTAGACGCTGAATCTAACCTTATTGGTCTTCGTGGTGCTGTGCCTGGTCCTAAAAAAGGCTTGATTGTTATTGGAGGAAAAGCATAATGGCTGATACCGTAAAAGCAACTGCACCAAAAGCAGCGACGCTTCCAAAGGCAATTTTCAACGTGGAAGTACCAAACCACGAACTGTTAAAGTTAGCGTATGATTCATTCCTCGCAAATTCACGCCTAGCAACTGCAACGACCAAGCAACGTGGTGAAGTAAGTGGTGGTGGTAAGAAACCATGGGCGCAAAAGGGAACTGGACGTGCTCGTTTCGGTTCATCACGAAACCCAATTTGGCGTGGTGGTGGTATTGTTTTCGGCCCTCGGGGTAACGAAAATTACACAAAACGCATGACAACCAAGTCTAAGCGTGTTGCCTTGCGTCAAGCATTGACTCTGGCACACATTGACAAGAAAATTGTTATCCTTGACTTCAAGACAACTGGCAAGACAAGCGAAGCTGTGAAATTTATGGCTGATAATAAGCTTGAACGTAAAGTACTTCTTGTTGTAGATGAAAAAACACCGCAGTTAATCCGCGCAACAAACAATATCCAGAACTTGCTGTTAATACGTGCAACGTATTTAAGCGTGTACCACATTTTGAACGCTGACCACATTGTGCTTGCAGGAGCATCTGTACCTGTCATCGAAAACTGGCTTGCTAAGGAGGAGAAATAACTATGTCTGTCTCTACTACTCACCCGACTCAAATCGTTGTTATTCCCCGTGCTACTGAGAAAGCCTATGGCCAGTCGCTAATGACCAATACATACGTATTCAACGTACCACTTGACGCAAACAAGCAACAAATAGTAGCTGCGGTTGAATCACAGTTCGAGGTGAAAGTAACCAACATTAAAACACTTGTTCAAAACGGTAAAGCGATTCGTTTTTCTCGTGGTAAACGTGCTCAGCCTGGTAAAACTACTCGTAAAGACAGCAAAAAAGCCTACGTGACACTTGCCAAGGGTGACAGTATTAAAGTCTTTGACGAAACACCAGTTGAAACATCAGACAAGAAGGAGAAGAAGTAATGGCTATTAAAATGTATAATCCAACTACTCCTGCTCGTCGTGGAATGACATCCGAAGATTATAGTGAAATTACTACCCGTAAGCCACTAAAAAGCTTAATTAAAAGCAAAAAGCAGAATGCTGGACGTAATAATACTGGTCGCATTACTGTACGTCACCGCGGTGGTGGCGTTAAACGACATTATCGTTTAGTAAACCACAAACTTGCTCCAGGGTTGACTGTGACTGTTGAAGAAATTGAATACGATCCAAACCGTAGTGCACGTATTGCTCGTGTCAAAGACCAACATGGTCTGTATCACTACATTCTTGCTGATACATCAATGCAAAAAGGAAAAGTTATCGTGAGTGGCGAAGACGCTCCTATTGAGTCATCAAACCGTATGCCACTTTCACGTATTCCAGTTGGTACTCAAATCTATGCAATCGAGATAACTCCTGGTCGCGGTGCACAAATGGTACGCTCAGCTGGCGTAAAAGCACAATTGATGGCAAAAGAAGGTGACTACGCACAAGTACGTCTCCCATCAGGTGAAGTCCGCAGGTTCCGCCTGGAAGCAACAGCTGCTATCGGTGTCGTAGGTAACGTACAACACCAAAATATCAAGATTGGGTCTGCTGGACGTAATCGTCGTAAGGGCATTCGTCCTGGTGTTCGTGGAGTTGTTATGAATGCTGCAGATCACCCGCATGGTGGTGGTGACGGTGGACGTCACGGTACTGGTAAGGCGCCTCGAACTCCATGGGGTCAATTGACACTTGGATATCGTACTCGCCGCCGCAAGGACATTGGTAAGTTGATTATTAAGACGCGTCACGACGCTAAGAGGAAGAAATAATATGAGTCGTTCACTTAAAAAAGGCCCATTTGTTGACTTTAAACTCGCTAAGAAAGTAGCGGCTTTGACATCAGATGACCGTACTATTATCAAAACATGGGCACGCGCCAGCACAATCAGTCCTGAAATGGTTGGCCGAACAATCGCTGTTCACAACGGTAAAGTTCACGTGCCAGTATTGGTATCTGAAAACATGGTTGGTCACAAATTGGGTGAATTTAGCCCAACTCGTAAATTCCGTAAGCATGCTGGAAAGGACAAGAAGTAATGGCTGCGAACACTTCCGCTATTCGCTCGTACACTAAAGGCGTTGACCAGACACCTCGCAAGGTATCATTGGTTGCCAGTCTTGTTCGTGGACGTACAGTTGCAGATGCACTTGTTATTTTGTCTCATACGCCGAAACGGGCTGCGCTTCCTGTTATCAAAGCAATCGAAAGCGCTAAATCAAATGCCGTCAATACACACGGCCTTGACGCCAAGACACTCACTATTTCGACACTATCTGTTACTGCCGGTGCTCGTTTGAAACGATTCAAGCCTGCAAGTCGTGGACGTGCGCTACCTTTTCAAAAGAAGTCAGCGAACATTTTGGTTGAAGTAACTGGTGACGTAAAGCAAAAGAAATCCGCTGTACAGCAAACAGCAACAGCTAATGCTGAAACTACAGAGATTAAGGAGAACAAATAAGATGGGACAAAAAGTAAACCCAATTAGCTTCCGTCTGCAAGTTCACAAGAACTGGGAATCTCGCTGGTTTGCGCCAAAGCGTGACTTTGCAAAGTGGCTAAAAGAAGACATTTTGGTTCGTGAGTTGATTGAAAAGCGATTTGAAAGTCGTCCTACGATCGCACGTATTGAAATTGAACGTTCTGCAAACCTGATTACCGTTACAATTCATACTGCAAAAGCTGGTGTTGTAATTGGTCGTGGTGGCGCTGGCGTGACTGAATTAAAGACATTACTTGAAAAGATCGTTAGTTTGCCAATTCGTTTAAACATCGAAGAAGTAAAACGACCAGAACTTTCAGCTAAACTTGTTGCTGAAAACATTGCTCGTCAGCTTGAACGACGTGGTAACTTCCGCCGTGCAATGAAAATGGCTGCACAAAACACAATTGCAGCTGGCGCAAAGGGTGTTCGTATCCAAGTTGCCGGACGGTTAAACAACGCTGAAATGGCCCGCAAAGAAAAAATTATAGAAGGTTCAGTCCCACTTCATACGCTACGTGCTGATGTTGACTTTCATACAGCGCGCGCAAACGCTCCCGGTGTAGGAATTATTGGCGTTAAAGTATGGATCTATAAAGGCGAGAGGATCTAGTCATGTTAATGCCTAAGAAACAAAAGTATCGCAAAGTTCGTAAAGGCACGAACGAAGGCGTTGCAACTCGTGGAAACTACGTTGCATTTGGTGACTATGGCTTGCAGTCACAAGCGAATAACGACATTACGTCACGTCAAATTGAGGCATCACGTCAAGCAATGACTCGTCACATTAAACGTGGTGGTAAGATTTGGATTCGTATTTTCCCGCATATTCCACGTACTCGTAAGCCCCAAGATGTGAAAATGGGTAGCGGTAAAGGCAACCCTGAGTTCTTTGTTGCAAAGGTCAAAGCCGGAACCGTTCTGTTCGAGATGAAGGGTGTTGATGAATCTGTTGCTCGAGAAGCTATGCGTCTTGCGTCACACAAATTGCCTGTCAAAACCAAGTTCATCATGAAGGAGCAAGTGTAATGGCTACTAT
>Ga0163144_10008844_pt1 | contig 21731 bp, 19 predicted proteins | sample OliLak19BULKMAT1_FD_123175 | JGI IMG/M metagenome (GOLD analysis project Ga0163144, IMG submission 123175) | Freshwater microbial mat bacterial communities from Lake Vanda, McMurdo Dry Valleys, Antarctica - Oligotrophic Lake LV.19.BULKMAT1 | ecosystem: Environmental > Aquatic > Freshwater >... | reverse complement strand
TGCAGGAATTTTAAGTGTCATTTCTGCGAAAGCCTGAGAGAATTTCTCTCCTACCAGCACCACATTTTGGAATTTTTTATCTGCTATAAGCTGAAGAATATCCTTGTGCTCCTGGATCTCATACACACCCAGCTCCCTCATATCCCCCAATATCAGCCATTTGCCTGCCTGCCGGTCAGGCAGGTTGTCTCCTTCCATTTCATAGAAATTCTCAATAGCTGCACGCATGCTGCTGGGGTTTGCATTATAGGCATCCAGTATGAGAGTATTGGTTTTCGTCTTAAGAACCTGTGAACGATTATTGGATGGAACATACTTTTCTATTGCTTCCTTGATTTTTTTTACTTCCACACCAAAATATTTTCCAATGCAGATCGCAGCAGCAATATTTTCAAAATTATACCTTCCGATAAGATGAGAAGTGATCACCTCTCCCTCATATTTTATCTTCAGGAATGGATCCGAGCCAACCAATTGACAAAAGCAAAAATCTTTTTTTGCACTGTATGTTATTTGTTCTATGACGGCTGCATGCTCTTTAAGCAATGCATCTGCTGAATTAAGAAATACTTTTTTGCCGTTCTTTTTCAGGAACTGGTACATTTCAGTTTTTGCTTTTACAATAGCTTCAAAGCTGCCGAATTCTCCTATATGCGCCCTTCCAATATTTGTAATAAGTCCATAATCGGGGCTTGCAAGATCGCATAGCATTGCAATTTCCCCTATGTGGTTTGCGCCCATTTCAATGATGGCAATTTCAATATCCGGAGTAAGCTCAAGAATGGTAAGCGGAACACCTATGTGATTGTTCAGATTCCCGGCTGTAGCTAAGACCTTATACTTTTTTGATAAAATACTTTTAATAAATTCTTTTGTAGTAGTCTTACCATTGCTGCCGGTTATAGCAACGAATGGGGTCTTTAATTGCTCCCGATGATATTTCGCAAGCTCCTGCAAAGTGGTAAGACAATCTTTTACCAGGATATACCCTCCGTCCGTCAGGGTGCTGTTGTTCCTGCTTTCTCCCTTTAGGGAAGGGGCATAATACTCTTCTTCATCTATCACTACATACCTGCAACCCTGCTTTAAAGCAGCTTCCGCAAACTGGTTGCCGTTAAAATTATCCCCCTTAAGTGCAAAGAAAATTGTTCCTACAACCGCTTTACGGCTGTCTGTGGTTACAGTAGGAAATTTCCTGAATACGGAATACAATTCTGAAATGGAAGGGAATTTCATTTGCTGCAAATGTATGCATATAAATAAAAAATCCTGCTACAAAAATGTAGCAGGATTTTTCTATTCCGATTTGATCGTGATTTCTATTTTCCTCCCAGGCCCTTAGGACTTCCTACGCGTGCCATTGCACAACGGAAACCAAGCCAAGGTGCTGCCTGACGATGTTCCAAGAACCTGCGTGTTCCGGGAACCATCCAGTACGCTCTGTCTTTCCATGACCCGCCTTTATATACGTGAACTTTATCATTTATCATCGACATCTGGTACGATTCACGGGGATTTGTTACTTTATCTTTAGAAACCGGATACTGATACATCTCAAAGTTTGCTTCTATCTTGTCTGCAGGAGCATCACCGGAATAATTCAGACTTGACATGTGATCACCATCGCGGTAATTGATATTATCAGCGTATTTATAGTTTCTGCGCTCATCCAAGTGATCTTCCTTTTCTGTGATACTTACATTACGTTGTTTCACCAGTCCCGGGCGGCTGATCAAATTGCTATCCGCGTCATATAACAAGGAGTCTCCCTGATCCACCATGATTCCATCTTCATCCTTCATAGCAGTTTTGAAAACATTACCACGGAAAGGACGGAAATCATCCATATCCATATAAGTAAGCGGGCGGTACACATCCATTACCCACTCGGATACGTTTGATGCCATGTTATAAAGGCCGTAATCATTTGGCCAGTATGAATAAACAGGAGCGGTAATATCCGCAGCATCATTCAGCTTTCCTGCAATACCCATGTAATCACCACCGGTAATTACAAAGTTTGCCATGAAATCTCCTACAAACTTATCATTGGAGTTTCTCACTGTATGTTCTCCGTTCCAAGGGTAAACACGTCTTTCGAGGATACGTCCTTCAACCATGTTTCCTATCAAACCATATGCAGCAAATTCCCACTCTGCTTCTGTAGGCAGATGATATCGCGGCAATAAAATTCCATCTTCCATACGTACTTTTCTTTCAGTTCCATCCGGGCGTGGAATCAGTTGCTTCACAACTCCTTCGTATTTTCCTGCAAGGTATGCATCGGTATTGAAGTTGTTGGATAAGCTTTGTCCCAAATCCCAATCCAGAATTCCTTCGCGGATCAAAATATATTCATTCACGCGGTCTGTACGCCACACGCAAAAGTCACTCGCCTGAAGCCAGTTGATACCTACAACAGGATAATCCCTGTACGCTGGATGGCGGAGGTAATAATCCACATAAGGTTCGTTATATGCTAAACGAGATCTCCACACGAGTGTATCAGGCAATGCTCTTTTATATATCTCATAAAAGGTTTCATCCGCTGCGTAGATCCTATTCAGCCAGTGCAGATATTCAAGATAATCTAAGTTCCTGATCTCTGTTTCATCGATGTAAAAAGAAGAAACAGTAACTCTTTTAGGAATAGTGTTCCAGTCGTAATTCACGTCCTGTTCAACACGGCCCATGGTGAAGGTTCCACCTTCAACCAAAACAAGTCCGGGGCCTGTTTCCTGTTCTGCATATGGAAGAACTTCAAATCCTCCGTTTACAGCATCGTTGTAGTTCCATCCCGTAATAGAAGATGATTCAGTTCCACAAGATGTAAGAATAAAAACGCTTCCTAAGAGGAAAGCTGCTTTTGCTGTGTTGATCATGGTTTTCATAGTTGTCTTTTAATTACCTCGATATATATTATTAACGATGGTTTTTGTAAAATATTATTAGGGTATCAGAACGAAGGGCAGCTTACTGTTCTGAACCTTGGCTTTTTGCCTCTGCATTTAAACAACAGCTGCAAAGAGATCTCGTGTGATCCCGCTGTAACAATCCCTAATTTGGAAATTGTAATATCATAGCTGTAACCCATTTTAACCATGTCTTGCTGGAATCCTACCAAAGCAACAAAGGCATCCGCATTGCGGTACCATAAGCCTCCTACAATAGGCCCTTTCGTAACATACACTCCCAGGTTTAACTCCCTGAAATCCTGTTGCTGTTGATATATGATATTAGGGGAAATATTAGAATCGCCATATCTGCCATCCAAAGGAACCACCGATCCCACATGGGCTGTATATTTCATGGGAAGGGGGCTTTCCTCAGCACCAATAAATGCTTCATCCGGTTCTGCAAGGTGAAACACCGAAAAGCCGGCATAAAATCGTTTGCTGTATCCAAGTACTCCTGCAGAAAAATCGGGGTTAGATCTAACCTCTCTGTTTTTACTCTCCAACGTATTGTATATAAAGCCATACTTCGGATCGATCATATCCCCAAAATTTAACTTTGACCAATCCAGTTTTTTCTGTCTGAAACTTGCCAGGAATCCAAATGCCATTGAGAATTCACGGGTAATAGCAAGCTGATATGCGTACATACCACTAAAGCTGGTAATCATCATTGTGCCCTGCCCTGCCCTGTCATTGAGAAATTGAAATCCAATACCACCGGAAACCGCCTCCACGCGCATATCAAAAGAAGCGGTGGTTGAGACAAATGTTCCAGAAATATTAGGCCATTGATTACGGTAGTTGAAAATGATACGGGGACAACGGTGGCTCCCTGCAAAAGCGGGGTTTAAATAAAGAGGATTTGCGTAAAACTGGGTAAAATGCGGGTCTTGAGCAAATGACTTTTCGTTCAAAAACAAAAGGGATGCGAATACTAAAAGAGGTAGTGCAATCCTTTTTGTCATAATTTTCTGGTTATATTTTATAATAACGAATTAGAGAAAAAATATTTTACGACCTTAAAAATCATTCCTCCAATAAAAGAGCCTGCATTGCGTTCAGCCAAATGTACACGTTAGCAGATGACCGAATGACAAAGGTACAATTAAAATTCTGAAATGCAAATATCTTGATCTTGAATTTATATGCAGTCTTTAAATATTTCCTGAAAAATAATCATACCTTTGAGAATCATTGATTTTTTAATGAAAAAGAGCCTAATCATACTTATCCCCGCAGTTTTATTGAGTTTTTGCTCCTTTTCGCAATCCCAATGGGGCCCTTCCCAGCAAAACAGTTCGATTCGACAGGATATTCCGGGGTTCAAGTCGATCAGCTGGAAAAAAATTGTCGACCAGGAGATTCTCGGACTTGGCAAACAGTCTTTACTGTATTTTGAAAATGCTCAATATGATCTGGGCAATCATTTATTTCCAATCTATGTTGAACGAATCAAATTGCCTTCGGGTTCTACGGGAGCAAGCACTGAACTTATTAATGCCATCTACCAACCCTTAAATGAATCCGAAAAACTTACGATAAAAAATAATGCAAAGGCAAAAAAAGGTGATTTTACTCCTGATCAGGTTATTCCCGCAGTTACTGTTTCTTACATCAAAAAAAATCCTTACGCCTATGTTCAGTTTGTACCTATCCGCAAAAATAAAGCGACCGGGGAGTATGAAAAACTGGTCTCTTTCTCATTGCAGGTGAAGCGGAATGATAATGCGAACAAATTAATTCAGTCTACAAAAACCCTTGCTGTAAATTCTGTGCTTGCAACCGGTAAATGGCACAAAGTTTCAGTTGCTGCGGACGGAATGTATAAAATGGATTTTGCTTTCCTGAAAGCTCTCGGAATAGAGGTTGACTCCATCAATCCAAAAAATATCCGCATTTATGGAAACGGGGGCGGACAACTTCCTTTTGCCAACGCGAAATTTCGGCATGATGACCTGAAGGAGAATGCCATTTCAGTGGTTGGAGAAAATGACGGCAGATTTGATTCAACGGACTACGTTTTATTCTACGGGCAATCTCAACACCGTTGGAAATACAAACAAGCAGATAAAAAATTCCATCATGCCTTTAATATTTATTCCGACACAACTTATTACTTCATTACAACAGACCTGGGCCTTGGAAAAAGAGTAGCTGCACAAAATTCATCTGCTATTCCTCCTACTCATACAGTATCTTCCTTTGATGATTATCAATTTCATGAACTGGAAGGAGTAAACCTTCTGAAAACAGGCAGGGTATGGCTGGGAGAGACATTTGACATCATCACTTCTTACAGCTTCACTTTTAATTTCCCGAACATTGAAAGTATATCGCCTGCTTATGCGCGCGTAGAAGTTGCTGCGAGGGCTGATGCTCCGGGCACAAATTTTTCATGGAGCGCAGGCAATGCATCTTCAACATTTAATGTTACACAGGTAAATACAACCGATATTTATGGAACCTATTACCGGATAGTAGCGGATACGGCAAGTTTTTATCCGAGCTCGGGAGCTATTACAGTTACTGTTACCAAAACAACACCTACTCCAAGCATTGGCTGGCTTAATCACATTGAAGTAAATGCCAGGAGATTACTCACCATGAATGGCGGGCAGATGGTTTTCAGGGACGTTAATTCCGCAGATACCGGGAATGTTTCCCAGTTTGTGATTTCAAATGCATCCGCTCTTTTGCAGGTATGGAATGTTACTGAACCTACTAATTGCTTTCTTCAACAAGGAACTTTTTCCGGAAATACGTTTGACTTTACATTAACAACTGATTCATTAAGAGAATTTGCTGCTTTTAACGGGCAATCCTTTTTCACACCTAAAAAAGCCGGGGAAGTTGCAAACCAGAACTTGCACGGACTGGCTCAAAGTGATTTCATCATAGTTACCCATCCTTTGTTTCTGCAACAGTCGAACGATTTGGCTGACCTGCACCGCACTCAGGATAATATGAGTGTTTCAGTAGCCACTACAGAACAGGTTTATAATGAATTTTCTTCCGGGTCGCAGGATGTTTCTGCGATACGTGATTTTGTAAAAATGTTCTATGACCGTGCACTAGATTCTACTCAAATGCCAAAGTATCTGCTTCTTTTCGGCAGGGGTTCTTACGATGTAAGGTCAAGAACCAACAACACCAATTATGTTCCCGCTTATGAATCCGGCACCTCGGAGACACCCACCACTTCGTATCCTTCGGATGATTTTTACGGGATGCTTGATTCGAACGAAGGAGCATGGGACTTAAACCCGGATATGCTCGATTTGGGAATTGGAAGATTACCGGTAACAACCGAAAGTGAAGCTAAAAATGCAATTACAAAGATCATTTCTTATACAAGTGTTCCCGGCACCATTGAAACCGGAAATTCCTGCTCAACGGACATTTGTTATGGTTTGGGAGACTGGCTCAACTCGGTCACATTTATAGGAGATGATGGAGACGGCAACGACCACATGGAGCAAGCCAATGAGATCGCAACCAAAGTAGATACTACCTACAACAATTATAACCTGGACAAAATATATTTAGATGCATACCAGCAGGTGTCCACGCCAGGAGGAGAAAGATATCCGGATGCAACGGCAGCATTCATGCGAAGAATGGACCGCGGTACGTTGATAGTAAATTATACCGGCCATGGAGGGGAAGTAGGCTTGACAAAAGAACGTTTTCTTGAGATATATCATATTAATGAATGGAAAAATAAATGCAGGCTTCCTTTATTTTTTACAGCCACCTGCGAGTTTAGCCGATGGGATGATCCGGGAAGGATCTCTGCCGGGGAACTTACCCTTTCCAGTACTGAAGGCGGAAGCATTGGGTTGATGTCCACCACGCGCGTTGTTTATTCAGGGCCAAATTTTACACTCAACCAAAATTTTTACAAACACACATTTGTTCCGCTTCCCAACGGGACAATGCCTAGATTGGGAGATCTTCACATGCTCACAAAAAATGACATGGGGCCCACCCAGATCAACCACAGGAATTTTTCATTGCTTGCTGATCCGGCACTAAGCCTCAACTATACTGAATATTCCATTACCACCACGCATGTTAACGGAGTACCTGTAAATGCTTCACAGCCCGATACCATAAAAGCTCTTAGTCAGGTAACGGTTCAGGGAGAAGTAAGGGATAAAAATGGGAACCTTATTCCAGGCTTTAATGGAATTATTTATCCCACAGTTTACGATAAAACGGCAAACATTACCACACTTTCAAATCCGGGTGTAGGCTCGGAGGCTCCCGGCCCTCCGCTCACTTTCACCTTGCAAAAAAATATTGTCTTTAAGGGAAAAGCAAGCGTAACAAACGGAGTTTTTTCATTCTCATTTATTGTACCAAAAGACATAGCATATAATTTCGGCAATGGAAGGATCAGTTACTATGCACACAATGGATATGAGGATGCTAGCGGGGCTTTTGAAGATGTAATTATAGGCGGAACAAATACTGCAGCTCCGGCTGATGCGTTGGGCCCGGAAATAAAGCTTTATATGAACGATGAAAAGTTCGTTTACGGAGGCATTACCAACACAGATCCGAAAATTTATGCCGTGGTGAGCGACTCGAATGGAATTAATACAGCAGGCTCCAGCATAGGGCATGATATTACGGCCGTGTTAGACGGAGACAATTCCAAACCCATTGTGCTGAATGATTATTATGAATCGAATCTGAACGATTATAAAAAGGGGACTGTACGTTATCCACTCACAGGCCTGGCGGAAGGAAATCACACCCTTACAGTGAAAGTTTGGGATGTGTATAATAATTCTTCCTCTTCTAACACAGAATTTGTGGTAGCCCCTTCTGCTGAGCTTGCCCTGAAGCATGTTCTTAACTATCCCAATCCATTCACAAGCAGAACTTGTTTCTACTTTGAACACAATAAATGCTGCACTACCATGGATGTGCAGGTGCAGGTGTTTACCATCTCCGGAAAGCTGGTAAAAACTATTCAGCAGCGGGTAAACCTGGAAGGCTTCCGGTCTGACCCTATTGAATGGAACGGAACCGATGATTTTGGCGACAAAATAGGTCGCGGGGTATACATTTATCGGCTGCGTGTAAAGGCAGCTACCGGTGAATCGGCAGAACAGTTTGAAAAATTAGTAATACTAAAATAATTTGATACTTTTGCCGTTGTGAGAGACAACAGTAAAACCTTAGTTAATGACCAGTATATTTTTAACCCGGATTTTGCAATTAAGAAAGGACATATTAAAAATATTTGACGCAACCTATCCGGTCGGTTCGAAGGACTCCTTTGGAGTAAGTGCCTGGATAGATTGGTCAGGGTTAACCCAGACATTGAAAATGAAAGATATTCTTTCATCAAAAATAAAGGATAAATCATTCATTTTCAATCGTCTGCCCAAGGGGCAAAAAGTTCAATTGAACTTTTTGGGTTTAATATTATTCCTTGTTGCAATTGTGGGTATTTTGCTTCCTGCATCTGCCGGTGCTCAATCAACTACTTTATCCGGGCAGGGCATTGGAAAAGACCTTAATACCATCACTACTTCTGTACCTTTTTTATTGATCGGCCCCGATTCACGGGCAGGCTCTATGGGTGATGCAGGCGTTGCCACTTCTCCCGATGCTAATTCCATGCACTGGAATCCGTCAAAATATGCCTTTGTAAAAAAACAAACGGGGGTATCCGTTTCATACACTCCCTGGCTTCGCGCATTGGTACCCGACATTAACCTGGCTTACCTTTCCGGTTATTACAAGCTGAAAAAGCGCGGAACTGTTGCTGCTTCTCTTCGCTATTTTTCTTTAGGGGATATTACATTCACTGACATTGTAGGAAATACGATCGGGCAGTTTCGTCCAAATGAGTTTGCTATTGATGTAGGATACGGTACTAAATTGAGCGATCATTTTTCGGGAGGAGGAGCTATCCGCTATATTCATTCCAACCTTACTGGAAATATCACGGTGGAAAATTCCCAGACACATTCCGGTAATTCTGTTGCTGCAGATCTTTCCGGGTTTTACCAAAGTGATGAAAAAGAGATCAGCGGGAAAAAATCCATCTACCGTTTTGGCGTAAATATTTCAAACATCGGTGCCAAGATCTCTTACAGCGACCGAGGTGAAAAAGATTTTATTCCTATCAACCTGAAGCTGGGATCTTCGCTTCACATGCAGCTGGATGATTACAACGAAGTATTATTTACCCTGGATATCAATAAATTACTGGTGCCTACTCCTCCGGTATATGCCACGGATGATTCTACAGGCGCTCCGCTTAAAGATCAGAATGGAAACTACATCATTGAAGCAGGAAAAGATCCCGATCGCGGTATAGTGAGCGGAATGGTTGGATCGTTCAGCGATGCACCGGGCGGATTTAGCGAGGAGCTTCGTGAGTTTAATATTGGTGGTGGATTTGAGTACTGGTACGCAAAGCAGTTTGCAATACGTGCCGGTTATTTTAATGAGCCATCTACCAAAGGAGGAAGAAAATTTATTACACTGGGCCTTGGGTTAAAATACACTGTGTTCGGCCTTGATTTTGCTTACCTGATTCCTACAGAACAACGCCACCCTCTTCAAAATACATTGCGTTTTACTCTCCTTTTCGACTTTGATGCTTTCAAAGACAATGACACTCCTGTTGAAAATAAGTAATTTTATGATGCTTATACAGACACTTCGGCCTGCGTTAAGATTGAAACAGTTTTGATATGAAGATACGTGTAGGTTTTGGTTACGATGTTCACCCATTACAAGAAGGAAAAGAGTTTTGGCTCGGAGGAGTAAAGATCCCACACACACACGGTGCCGTTGGCCACTCGGATGCTGATACATTGATACATGCCATGTGCGATGCATTCCTGGGTGCAGCTAACCTGGGAGATATAGGCATTCACTTTCCAAATACTTCTGAGGAATTTAAAGGCATTGACAGCAAAGTGCTTTTAAAAAAAGTTGCAGGCATGCTGAAAAAAGAAGGATACGAAATCGGCAATGTGGATTGCACAGTTACACTTGAATCTCCTAAAATTGCTCCGCACATTCCCGAAATGAAAAAGATACTTGCTGAAGTGCTGCACATTCCCGCCAAAAATATTTCCATAAAAGCTACCACTACTGAACATCTGGGATTTGTAGGAAGGGCTGAAGGCGTTTGTGCGTATGCGATTTGTCTGTTGATGGGATACTAAACAACCAGCCAGCCAGCAATGGGCAATGGGCAATGGGCAATGGGCAATGGGCAAAAACCAATCCTCTTATTGGTAAATTTGTCCCGATTATTTTTAGAACCACTATGTTTATTTATAACGTCACCGTTACACTCGAAGAATCCATCCAGGATGAGTGGCTGAAATGGATGAAGGAAGTTCACATTCCCGATGTGATGCGCACAGGGCTTTTTGTGGAGAATAAAATATGCAAGCTCCTTTCCGAAGAACTGGAGACTACGTATGCGATCCAATATACATTCCGCACCATGGATGACCTGCACAAATACCAGAGAGAATATGCACCCAGGCTGCAGCGGGAACACAAAGACAAGTTCAAAGATAAATTTGCCGCCTTCCGCACAATCTTAGAGATCATCTGATGTCAAATTTTGTTGCTGCTAAAAAGCACCTCGGCCAGCATTTTCTCAAGGATGAGAACATTGCTAAAAAGATCGTGGGCTCCTTAGTAAAAAAAGAAAATTATAAAACACTGATCGAAGTGGGCGCAGGCACCGGTGTGCTTACCAAATATCTTTTGCAGGATAAAGGATTTGAAACATTCGTAGTAGAAATAGACAGGGAATCGGTGGCTTTTCTGAAAAAAAATTATCTGAACCTTGAAAGCAGGATCATTGAAAAAGATTTTTTGAGTTTTAAGGCCGAATGGCTGCCACCCGATAATTCTAAGTTGCCGATCGGGATCATTGGAAATTTCCCATACAACATTTCTACCCAAATTCTTTTTAAAGTACTGGAATACAGAAACCAGATCCCGGAAGTGGTGGGTATGTTCCAGAAAGAAGTGGCGGAACGGATAGCTGCTCCTCCCGGAAATAAAACATACGGCATACTCAGCGTTTTGCTGCAGGCCTATTATAAAATAGAATATCTCTTCACAGTAAATCCTCAGGTATTTGTTCCCCCACCGCATGTAAAGTCCGGAGTGATACGCCTCACGCGAAACAATGTGCAAAAGCTGGATTGCGATGAAGAGTTGTTTTTCAAAGTAGTAAAGGCAGGATTCAACCAGCGAAGAAAAACACTTAGAAATTCATTGGGTTCAATGTTCAAAGTTAAAAGTTTAAAGTTGGAATTATTAGAAAAACGTGCTGAACAACTATCCGTGAATGATTTCATAACACTTACGAAGGCTGTTGAAGAATTGCCAACTGCCTAGTGCCAACTGCCAACTTCATTTCAGCGTACCCAAACTATCCAGCTCCTGAACACTAAGGCTCGGAGGCATAATATTGTTCCGGATTTTGTAAACAACGAACTCCGCTGCTATTTTGGCCTGCGATTCTGCCTTAAATCCTCTGTTGCCATTGATGGCCGGTATATGCGGCTGGTGTACGTACAATGCATCGTAAATTAAAATATCATATCCGAATCCTGTGATATTTGCCTCCTTATTCTCAAATACTTTGATATCAATTTTCGCATTCCTATAAGGGCTTTCGCCCTTAGGTGCTTCATTCTTTTGCTTCTCTGCCATTTCTTTCATTTCCATTTCTTCGTGCGACATAGATGCGCCTTGCACCCGGGCTGAATCGTTGCTTTCATTCTTGCTTTCATCATTTATATTGCTGCATGAGAACAAAAATAAAATTGCGGGTAAAAAAAGAATAGAATATTTTTTCATACTAAGTATTTTTTGTTTTCGTATTTTTTGTACAAATTCGTTTCGTTAATTTACCAGCTCCCTCCTGCTCCTCCTCCGCCAAAACCACCTCCGCCAAAGCTGCTGCCTCCCCCTCCAAAACCTCCCCCACCACCAAATCCTCCGAAACCACCTAACCCGCCTCCGAAAAATGTTCTTCCTCCCCTTCCTACGGTATATCCTCGTTTTCTGGATAAACGGGAAATACCAAGAATAAGTAGAATAATAAAGATAATGAGGGGCTTCCAGTTTTTCGAACCTGTTTCCTGCTTTTGATAATCTGTATATGCAAAATCTTTTTGTGCCAGGCCAATTAAAATAGTTGTACCTGCATCCAACGCATTATAAAAATCTCCATTCTTAAAGCGGGGTAGAATTTCAGTATCCAATATCCTGTTCGCTGTAGCATCGGGTATCACACCTTCCAGTCCGTAACCAACTGCAATGTATGCGGCACGCTGTCCGCTGCCACCGGTTGGCTTGATCATTATTACTACTCCATTGTCAAATTTTCCCTGCCCTACTCCCCAGGCCTGGCCAATACGCGTAGAGAATTCGTTTGCATCATATCCGCAAAGATCATCCACTATCACAATAACGATCTGGTTGGAAGTTGCTTTATTGAATTGCTCTAACTTATTCTCTAGCGCCTGTGCTTCTCCTGCAGAAATAAAATCCGGAAATTCTTTTGAAAAATTATTTACAAAACGGGCGGGAGAGGGTTTGGCAGGAATACAGGAATCCTGCGCAAAGGCAAAAGTAAAAAGTAACCCGCCTGCCAACATTAATAATGCACGAAGTCGGGCAGGAAAGGCAAAAGCAAAAAGAAGAAATTTTTTCATCATTTGCCGAAAGTTACTTCGTTAGAAAGCTCATCTTTATCAGAGGCTGAAAGAGGAAAATATTTTTTCAATTCAATGCCTGTCATGCTAATTCCTTCGCACAGGCCTTCGGTGAATTGTTGGTTTTTGAAATGCTCCTGCATTTTATCACGCACCAGGTCCCAGAATCCGGTAGGAACATGTTTGTCTATACCGGAATCCCCTATAACGGAGAATTTATGATCCTTTACTGCCACATAAAACATAACGCCATTATGCATATCTGTTTTATCCATACCCAGCTTATGAAATACTTTTTGCGCGCAAATTACCGGATCTCCCCCGCTGCAGCTATCTTCAATATGCACACGGATCTCTCCCGAAGTATTCTTCTCAGCGGATTGAATGGCAGATTCAATTGCCTCCACCTGTGAATCGGAAAAAAAGTTTCTGGTGGTAGGCATTTTATTTTGAAAACGTCCTTGCGAGGAATCCGGATACTTCAATCTGGGATGACGAAGCAATCACTCAGTTGAGATTGCTTCGTCTTGATCAAAACATCAGGCCCCGCAATGACGATTAATTATTTTGTCTCAAATTTTACCGTAGGTGCCTTTTCCGCTCCTGCATCCGATTCAAAGTATGCACGTTTCTCTATCCCAAATAATCCAGCCCAGATATTTTTGGGGAATCTGCGGATATAACTGTTCAAGGCCTGCGCGGATTCATTGAATACTCTACGCTCGTTAGCAATTCTATTCTCTGTCCCTTCCAATTGTGCCTGCAGATCCAGGAAGTTCTGGTTTGCTTTCAGGTTTGGATATTGTTCGGCCACAACCAATAAACGTGAAATAGCAGAGCCAAGCTGTCCCTGTGCTTCCTGAAATTGTTTCAGGCTTTCGGGATTACTTGCATCCACTTTGATCTGCCCGATCTTTGCACGCGCTTCCGTTACTCCCATAATAGTTGATTTTTCAAAATCCGCATATCCTTGAACAGTGTTCACCAGGTTAGGAATAAGATCTAATCTTCTTTGATATTGATTTTCTACCTGCTGCCAGTTGGCTGTCACAGCCTCATCCATAGTTACCATTTCATTGTAGGATCCGCAGCCAGAAAATCCAATTATAGCAAGCAAAACTACAAGGCTGATCAAGATTATGCGAGTTGTCATGTGTGTGATATATTAAAAGTTAGGGTTAAAATTATAATTGATTAATCTGTTACTGCTTCAACAATTCTTATCTCAGGAACTGCGTTTTTTATCGCTTCCTCAATACCTGCTTTCATTGTAATGTGACTGATAGAACAGCCTTTGCAGGCACCTAGTAGTTTTACGCGCACAATATTATCGTCTGTAACTTCCACCAGGGAAATATCGCCTCCATCTGCCTTCAAAAAAGGACGGACCTGCTCGAGAGCATTTTCTATTTTGGAGATCGTTGCTGAATCTTTCATTGACGAATAGCGAATGGTTACGAATTTACGAATTAATACAAACAGCCTGCGTTCTATGCTTCTGCTTTAACTTCTACTTTTTTATTAGCATTGGCGATAGCCACCTGCTGCACAACTTGATTTACCATTTCCATAAGGGCCAAAGCCTGCGGGGTATTTTCCTGGAGGATGGCAGGCCTTCCTGCATCACCTGATTCACATATACTTTGAACGATTGGAATTTGTCCAAGCAGCGGCACTCCGATCTCTGTCGCCAGATTTTTTGCTCCGTCCTTCCCGAAGATGAAATATTTATTCTGAGGTAGCTCTGCCGGAGTGAAGTACGCCATATTCTCTACAATACCGAGTACGGGTACATTAATTTGAGGCATGCGGAACATCCCAACGGCTTTGCGGGCATCGGCCAAAGCTACTTGCTGAGGCGTGCTCACCACCACTGCTCCTGTAACAGGAACTTGCTGCACAAAGGATAGATGAATATCGCCTGTACCCGGAGGAAGATCCACCACCATATAATCCAGCTCTCCCCATTCTGCATCGGAAAACAACTGCATGAGCGCACGCGATGCCATAGGGCCGCGCCAAGGAACCGCCTGGTCGGCTCCTGCAAAGAAACCAATGGAAAGAAGCTTCACTCCATAATTTTCTACCGGAACCATTTTATCCACTCCGTTTACTTTTTGTATGAGAGGCTTCGCGTCCAGCACATCAAACATGATCGTTTGCGATGGGCCGTAAATATCTGCATCTACCAAACCAACTTTTGCGCCCAGCTTTGCAAGTCCGGTCGCCAGATTAGCTGCAATGGTAGACTTTCCTACTCCACCCTTTCCGGAGCTTACTGCGATCACATTTTTAACATGCGGGAGAATAGCTCCTGCATCTGTCCTGCGGGAGGTAGTATTCGCATCCATCTTCACATTTACGTTAGCTTCCTTATCTACAAAATGTATCACCGCATTCACCGATGCTTTATGGATCATATCCTTCATGGGGCAGGCAGGCGTGGTAAGCATTACCGTAAAAGAAACATTCTTTCCTTCCACTACCAGGTCACGCACCATTCCGAGCGTAACTATATCCTTTTTCAGATCCGGATCGTCAACGTTTTTAAGGGCTTCAAGCACCTGTTCTTTTGTAATTGCCATAGCTAAATTATAGGATTGTAAAGTTATGAAAATATAGCAGTCTTCTCATAGCAATAGTCTTGCCGCACATTGGTAGGATCCTGATTTAATAACCGGCAAAGGCGTTTAAAAATAAACGGCAATCGCATTTTGAATTCGGAAGGAGCTTCGAAAAAATGTTCTACACTCACGGCAAAGAACTCATGCTCATTAACTCCACCGTACGATCTCAAAAAATGAGGCGTCTTCTTTCTCAGCTTTTCCATTTCCACATTCCCGGCTGCTTCCCATTCTCCGATCTCTGCTTCCAGCTGGCGGTTGGATCTTGTTCCATGCAGCATATCTAATAGTAATGCATGTGCCATTTCGTGCAGGCCCAGATTGATCTTGTCATCGGTACTGGCGTGTCCTTTCTGAAAATCCTCCCAGGAAAGCATGATGATGCCACCAGGCGAGGTGCCTCCTTTCAACTCGGCATCCAGGAGCTTTGAATAAAAGATCTCCGGATAGACCCTGATCGTATGAAAATGAGGCAGATGATATATGTCCAGCCCAAAAGTGATCTGTATGGCTGTGGCAGATATCCACACACGCATTTCGTCCGTAACATTAAGGCCATTCATGCCTACAAACTTTTTGTCTGAGAGAAAGTTAATCAGCCGGGTAATAAATTTTTCTTTCCCTTCTGGGGAAAGCTCCTTGTAATAGGAATAATGCGTTAACAAAGATGCAACATCAGGATGGTCAATTGTAAGTCGCGAGGGATTTACGTTGGCATCATATTTTATACTGAATTTTCTATACTCATAGAAGAGCCCGCTGATAAGCTTCACAACACTTACAATAACATACACGGCCATACCAAAAATCAGAATGCCAATTACTAACATTATTTTTTATTTAGCGGTCAATTTGCTTTTTCAAATCTAACATCATCCACCCAAACGGTCAGGTCATTGTCACGTGAGTTAGCGGTTATTCCAATTTCAACGCTGCTATACATGCCTTTGGTGCCTTGAAGAGAGTACAAAATATCTTTTGGAAGTGTGCGGTTATTCTGAGTATCAATAATTAATTGTCCGCCTTGCCAAAGTTTAACTGTTCCCTTATTTTTCTTAGAGAGTTTTACCTCCCAAATGAGTTCCACCCACTGATCACGTGGAAAATCAATCTCCTGTCCTGTCGGTTGAAGGATATCCCTTTCATTGAATTTATATTCTACCCTGAGCTGATTTTTCACTAAAGCAAGGCGCATACCAGGACCGGCACCTACAGGGGCTTGCTCTTCCAGGTCGAAGAGGAATAACCACTCGGCATCCTGCGTTCCTTGCAGGTAATACCAAGCACTTACGCGCATTGTTTCCCCTTCCCAGAATGCCATCTGCTGTTTTGCAATACTGCATTTGGAAAGTGCGCCTTCCGTAGATTTGGCTGATACAAATTTCAAAGAATTATTTCCGCTGTGCACGTTGGCTGTATCTATGGAAATAGAATTTTCTGTTTTTGTGATCTGTGTATAAGACCATAAAACATCATCTGGCAAAAGCATGTCTGCTTTTTCAGCATAGGCTTCAAATCCATCCTGATAATAATTCGGACCGCCAAAATATTTTTCTTTGCTGCAGCCTGCAAACAGAATAATAAAAAATATGCCAATAAAAATATTCTTCATTTTTCCTTTTTAGTAAGTGTATACCCAATGCTGACACCTGCCCATTGCTGAACCTGAAAGTCTATGAGGTATGAAATTAAAGGAGTATACGTGATCCTGTAAAACCATTTTTTTGATTCGTGCTGGTAACGATACCCAATTGCAGCAGTGGCGAGAATGAACCCGCTTCCTTTGGTTGTAATGGTGACCCCTTGCCCGAGTCCCAATTCCAATTTGTGTGCTCTCTTACCAAACAAACCGTTCACCATGAGAGGAAATACAATTCCCACCCCGTTGTTCCTGTCAATGGGCGCAATACTTATTCCTGCTCTCCAGGTGAACTCGATGTTTTCATTTTGGTGAAAAAGCTTTTCATAATTAATGGAGCCTAATCCACCGCTTCCTGCAATTTCAAAAAAGACAGATCTTCTTTTATTGATGTCTGTTTGACCACATGCAATAAAAGAGATAATAAAGAAGAAAAATATAGCTGCTATTGGTTTCATTTTATAAAATCCAGATAGAACAATTATAAGGCTCCTAAGAACAGAGCTGTTTCATTCTACCCCCTTTGCGTTCTTTGCGGGCTGTATCTCTGCGTATTCTCTGCGGTTAATGGCTGTCAAATACAGGAACCGCAGAGGACGCAGAGAAATTCATAATGATGCAATACCCAATATTTGTTTTCATTGTGACAATTTTAGAATGGAACAGCCCTGCCCTAACGAGGGCTTAGTGTTCATTTTTTTCTTTTACAACCACATCCCACTATATGATCATCCACAATTCCAACAGCCTGCATGAAAGCATAGCAAATAGTAGATCCCCGGAACTTGAATCCGCGCTTCCCCATATCCTCACTCATCGCATCGCTGATGGATGTTTTGGCAGGAAGGTCTTTAAGAGTTTTGGGTTTATTAATAATGGTTTTCCCACCCGTGAAACCCCACACATATTTATCAAACCCGCATGCCGGACGGGCAGGAGAGCCAAACTCCTTCTGTATCTTCAAAAAACATTTTGCATTGTTGATGGCTGCTTCTATTTTGAGGCGGTTTCGGATGATCCCCGCATTTTTCATCAGGGAATTGAATTTTCTTTTGTCGAATTTGGAAACTTTTTTTGCATCAAAGTTTGCAAACGCTTTTCTAAAATTCTCACGTTTATGCAAAACCGTGCGCCAGCTAAGTCCTGCCTGGAAGCTTTCAAGAATTAAAAATTCGAAAAGCCGAGTATCATCATGCAAGGGTTTTCCCCACTCTTTGTCGTGGTACTCGATCATTAATGGGTCTTCACCCGGCCAGGGACAACGAAGCCCCACACCAACCCTCCCCTTCAGGGAGGGAGTTAGAGTAATATTTTTCTGTTTTGTCATATTACTTTCTCCCCTGAAGGGACAACCGAAGGTTGAGAGCGTAGCTCGTTAGAGGGGGCTCCTTAACCCGCCATTGCTTTTTTGGCGCTCACTAGTTCTTCAACTGCTTTAACGATTGCCGCTACATCGTATTCACATTCTGCGTACAATTCTTTTTGTTCTCCGTGCTCAATTATGCTATCCGGTATTCCAAGGCGTTTTACCTGTGAGTGGTAGTTATGTTCTGCCATGAATTCTATCACCGCACTTCCCATTCCGCCCATAATGCAGCCGTCTTCCACGGTGATCACCTTATCGAATTTTGAGAATACTTCGTGCAATAATTTTTCATCCAATGGTTTTACAAAACGGATATCGTAATGAGCAGCGCTGATACCTTGCTTCTGCAATTCGGCACAGGCGGTGATGGCAAAATTTCCAACTGTTCCTATTGTGATAATAGCAATTTCGTCCCCATCCTTTATTTTTCTGCCGGTTCCAACTGCAATCTTTTGAAAAGGTGTTTTCCATTCGGGCATTACTCCATTTCCGCGTGGATAACGTATGGAGAATGCCATTTTCACTTCATCCAGCTGGGCGGTGTACATTAAATTTCTAAGCTCTTCTTCATTCATTGGGGCACTCACGATCATATTAGGAATACAGCGGAAATAAGCAAGGTCATACGCACCATGATGCGTTGGGCCATCGGCTCCTGCAACCCCTCCCCTGTCCAGGCAAAAAATAACCTTTAGCTTTTGTATCGCCACATCGTGTATCACCTGGTCGTATGCACGCTGCATGAAAGAAGAATAAATATTGCAGTACGGAACCAGTCCCTGCGTAGCTAAGCCTGCGGAGAAAGTCACCGCATGCTGCTCCGCAATTCCAACGTCAAAGGCACGATCGGGCATGGCCTTCATCATAATATTCAAGGAAGATCCGGAAGGCATCGCGGGCGTGATCCCAACTATCTTGTCATTTTTTTCTGCAAGCTCCACCATCGTATGCCCGAACACATCCTGGTATTTCGGAGGCTGAGGTGAAGATGGTTTTGATTTTACAATCTCTCCGGTTTCCTTATTAAATAATCCGGGTGAATGCCACACAGTAGGATCGCCCTTTTCAGAAAAACTATATCCTTTCCCTTTTACAGTCAATGCATGCAGAATTTTCGGGCCGGGAATATCTTTCAAATCTTTTAAAACTCTTACAAGACGAATTACATCATGCCCATCCACCGGACCAAAATACCGGAACTTGAGCGACTCAAATAAATTACTTTGCTTTAGAAAAAATGTTTTTGTGGCATGATCTACTTTAGATGCAATTTCCTGCGCACTTTTTCCAAATGCACTGAATTTTCCCAGCAGCTGCCAGATCTCATCTTTAAATTTATTGTATGTGTGAGAGGTTGTAATATCTGTAAGGTATTCCTTGAGCGCGCCCACGTTTGGATCAATGCTCATGCAGTTATCATTGAGGATAACCAGCATATCCGCTTTTGACCCTCCGGCATGGTTCAATCCTTCAAACGCCATTCCGGCTGTCATGGCTCCATCCCCGATTACTGCAATAACTTTTTTGTTGCCTTTATTGTGACGGTTCGCAACAGCCATTCCCAACCCTGCAGAAATAGAAGTGGATGAGTGGCCTACGCCAAATGTATCGTACTCGCTTTCGCTTCTTTTTGGAAATCCGCTGATGCCTTTATAAATGCGGTTGGTATGGAAATTTTTTCTGCGTCCTGTCAGAATTTTATGTCCGTATGCCTGATGTCCCACATCCCAAATCAACTGGTCATCGGGAGTATTAAAAACATAATGAACTGCTACGGTAAGTTCCACCACTCCAAGGCTTGCTCCAAAATGCCCGCCCTTTTGGGAAACAACATCGATAATAAACTGGCGTAATTCTTTGCATAGTTGCGGAAGCTCCTCTTCTTTCAACTTACGAAGGTCAGAAGGGTAATTAACTTTATCGAGAAGGGGTCCGGCTTGATAGGGCATTTCAACGTGAACTTTGAGGCACAAATTTAACTATTATTCCTGATTAGGGGTTGTCGCTTCAACGAGGGTATTCTTCAACGAGGGTATTGTTAATGAACTATAGAAAACGGAGAATTTGTCATGTTGAGCAAAGCAAAACATCTACGATTTTCAGATTCTTCCCTGCGTTCAGAATGACAAAATCTATCTTTAGTTAACAATACCTCAACGGAACAAATATCGAAATATTTGCAAAGTTTTTACCTTTAACAAAATTTGCATGTCTATGAAAGCTATTCCTATTTGTTGCTGGATATTATGGTGCTGCTCATTCTGCCACGGGCAGAACAATCAATCACTGGATACCGTTAAAGCATATGGGAATTACGAAAACATTTACAATCGTCCGATATATTCCGATTCCCTGTCGAGCAGCTTTGTCATTTTTATTAAGAAAGAAGTGAAATCGCACAAGCATGTTACGCATACAGAACACATGTATATTTTAGACGGAACCGGAGAAATGACCTTGGGCAAAAAGAAATTCCCGGTAAAAAAAGGAGACATGATCTTTATCCCAAAAAATACATTTCACTCTCTGAAAGTAAGCTCTTCCAGCCCTGTAAAAGTGCTTTCTGTGCAGTCGCCAAAGTTTGACGGAAGAGATAGAATTATGGAAGAATAGGTGCCCCACCCTAAAGGGGGCAAGAATTTTTCACCCTTTAGGGCTGGGGCAAAAAAAATCTTTCAAAATATTTGATTAATTCAATAATAATTTCACCTTTGTGAATACCTACTAATTACGAATAAAGACGAATCTACTAATGATAAGGGTGTACGAACAAATCTGCCTTTCTATCGCCTCATCCCTGCCTTCTCCAAAAGAGAAGGAGTATTAGGTGTCAAATTTGTCGTGCACCCAATGATAAAGACCAACAACGGAGAACGGCTGTTATTAGTATATTTAGTATCGGTTAGTCCTTCGGCATAGTTTAAACGAAAAAAACAAATTTTATGAATGCAGCAGATACAATGCAAATTGCAGTGACTAAAACTAAGCATTCGCGCTTAAATGAGATCGACTGGAAAAATCTTGGTTTCGGGAATTTCTTTTCCGACCACATGTTCATCACAGAATTTGACGGGAAGCAATGGAAAAACCCGAGAATTGTTCCGTACGGAAAACTTGAAGTGACTCCTTCCCTATCAGCGCTGCATTACGGACAATCCATTTTTGAAGGAATGAAAGCATATCGTTATGATAACGGGGATATTTATATGTTCCGCCCGCTGGATAATTTTAAGCGCCTGAATATTTCTGCGGATCGGATGGCGATGGCGGAAGTTCCGGAAGATCTTTTCATGGAAGGACTGAAACAGCTTTTGCGTTTAGATACTATCTGGGCTCCCAAAGAAGAAGGCTGCTCGCTCTACATTCGTCCGTTATTGTTTGCAACCGAAGAACATCTCGGGGTAAAGATCTCGAATACCTATA
>Ga0163144_10008843_pt1 | contig 21732 bp, 30 predicted proteins | sample OliLak19BULKMAT1_FD_123175 | JGI IMG/M metagenome (GOLD analysis project Ga0163144, IMG submission 123175) | Freshwater microbial mat bacterial communities from Lake Vanda, McMurdo Dry Valleys, Antarctica - Oligotrophic Lake LV.19.BULKMAT1 | ecosystem: Environmental > Aquatic > Freshwater >... | reverse complement strand
TTAATTTCATCAAACGAATATCCTTGGTCTTCAAATATTTCCAAAAGTGTAAATGAGCCTTCAGATGTTTTTATTTTTGTGTTGAATTCAAGACATCCTGCTGGCTTAACACATGTGGCACGGGCCGTTGGATTGATGCCGATCTTCAGGGCAATCTCTTCATTGACATCCAAGATCAGTTTGGCCATCTTCTGTTGAAGATGTGAATCAAACAGAACGCCGGGATTATCCATCATCCCCGTGATGGAGACGCCTAACAATGCTTCACGGCAGAGAATCTTTCTGGTTGTTGGTCCGAGATAATCCAGATCAACATATCCAGCTTGACATGTACCAATGATCGCAGCAGCCTTGGATGCAACTGCGTAATCTTCTTCGCTCTTGCAGTAACGCCCATTGATCTCACAGAGATTGCACGCTTCCCAGCCTGTGGCTCCAGTCTCAATATCGACAGGATACAAACCGATTTCAACGCAATTATGTGCATACACGCCATTTGCATCAAACGCATGAACTTCATCAATTGTGCAATCGTAAACTGGCAAACGACCTATCAGTTTTTTGTTGATTATCTTGTCTGTGAATTTGGATCGGTTTGGAGTTCTAGCATATCCATCAACAATTTGTTGAATTTTTTGTATCTTATCTTTGTTTCGAATTGGAATCATTTTTTGAAATTCTTGGATATTATCACAAGAAATACACAATTCATGAGTTGCTTGACAATGATACAACTTCATTCCACCTTGACCATCAGGCATAAGGCGATCACCTTCTGGATAACGATCATTATAAATTTTGGAAAACACTCCAAAACTATTAAGAATGATTTGTAGGTTTTTAAGGTTGTTTTTGTTTATTGATGTTATTCTTAAAGAACAGCCTTTTTGATGATTTACACAGACTGTGCCATCGGCATCGAAATAGCCTGCCACCAATCCGGCCAAATACCGCCAATCACCAGCCAGTGCTTTTACGTCAAGATGTTTGCCGTCTTTAAGGCAATTTTTAGACTCAGCAAATTTACTTAACTGTGTAGATTGTAAACAACTATAAACAGAAGAATTTTCTTGTGCGTCCTTATGGTGTGGCGATCTCCATCCTGCGTTTTCCAACAAAGACAAAGCATCAGACCGATATTCTTCTCTGTTTTCTCCCCACCACTTCATCTCAGATGTGTTATCGACTAGATTTCCATCAGAAAGTAAATGCCCTAAACAATAGCCCCTTGCAAAGCTCTCTCGATCTGCTTCAAGCCATTTAACCTTTCGCTCTGTACTTGCACGCCATTCACCAGAACGATGGTTATGAATCACCACGTCGTCTTCAAATGTAATATCTCCAGATTCCTTCCACCCATCAGTTGTTAACAACTTGTGGTTTGTCGTCAATTTAAGAGTTCTTCCTGAATCAAACTCTAATTCAATTACATCTTTTACATCAGTTTTCCAAAAACCATTTATTGATGATTTGTGTGGTTTTCCATCTACTAAAGCAATGAATTGTTTAGAAATCAAATTCTCTACTAATTGAAGTCCGTCGTGAGTTGATACAACTGTATCAGCCGTAACGCATGGATTTACCACGAGTTCTGTGCTATCTGACCAGACGAATCCGGGTTCTCCGAACTCACGAACGTAGCCCATCAACTTCTGGAAATCTTCCTTGCTGGTCTTGCCACGCAATAGAAGTGCTGAGTTGTTTGAACGACCACGCTGTGGGTTCTCAATGAACCAATTGCCGATCTTGGCTGTAGCCATCTCTTCATCATCTGGAGAGAACAAGCAGATTGTGGCCGAACGACGGACGCCGCCAGACAACACGGCATCTGAAGCGTGCATCACGATGTCGTATGCGTCAATTGGACGCAGGGCCTTCTGGCCATTCATGACACACTTGTTGAGTACATCACGAATCTTCTCCAATGCTCTCATCAACGGTTTTGGGCCGGGAGCCTTGCCAGATGATGAACCCAATGGAGCACCTTCCGGTCGGATCAAACTGTAATCGAACACAACTTCTGTGCCTTGGTATTCTGGAAACTCTCCGTCCTCAAAATACGCACTCAACAGGACGCCGAGAGAATCAGACCAACCCTCAATGGAGTCTGGAATGATGTATACCTTCTTTGTTGTTTGAGATGTTTCTTTTGCCCAAATAGAATCAAATTTTGGCAATTTTGCAATGTGATGCTTCTGTACAGAGAAGCCAGTCCCGCAACCGCACAACAATAACCAAAAACACTCTTGAAAGAATCTCGATCGATCACAATATGATGCAATACAATTTCCAGTCGGTAATCCAAACGGCAACATGAATGATTGATCATCTTCAACTTCAAGACACCAAACAGAATCAACACGAGAATGTTCGATACTTTCAACACGGAATGACTTTGCTGTCTTGCCAAATGCCGTGACGATATTGAATTTAATTGTTATATCTGATCGGAAGCCAAAGTTTGTTTCTTGTCCTGTCAGATCTGTTTCGGAAACGATATAAACTCCAGCAATTGGAAAACATTTCCTGATGAAATCTACAGATTTCTGCCCAGTAGCTTGGATTGAATCATAAGGCGACAATTTGCCATGTGATGCACCAACTTTATAACTACGACTCTTTGTCCCATCTGCGGTTAAATAACCACTCACAAACGCTCGTATCATCTCTGGAGAGTCAACGCTTGGATCAGGCAAAGTCTTTAGATATTTGCCAGTGTAGGCGATAACATCTCCTTCTAATGAAGCAGAAGAGCTGCTAATAAAACCATGTTCCAAAAATCTGTCTTCGTATTTTTCTTCTGCACCACACAATCTAACCCCAGACCAACGATGTTCTCCGTTCTGGTCTTTGTAGAGAGTTCCATCGCCATAAGTGTAGCCATAACACCAATACAATCTCTCCATTGGATTGGCATTTTCATAAACAAAATCAGAAAATACTGTTGGCCCAAAAGTAAGCTGGTCTTCTTCTTGCAAATTATCAGTAATTTCTTGATTTTTCAAAATCCAACGATGATTTTTCGTGGCATAAATATCATAAGGATCTCCGCCACGAACAACAGATATCTTATAAAGACAATCTTCCCCATAACATCTTACAATCGCTTTTTTCCAATTCCCTAAATGAGACATGACAGTGACTTTATCACCATCTTGGAAATCACAAAAACTTTTCACACCTTCAGATGTAATAAACTCTGTTTCCCTACCCAAACAATTGTAGATTCTGGCATTCTTCTTGAGGATCGGATCACCGCCAAATTGTAAGGCTCTCTGCGAACCAAGAACCTTGCGTTGTTTCACTTGTTCAAAAGCCCAAGTGATGTCCCGCTCGATTTGCGGATACCTTTTGATGTGCATATCTCGCACACGATCAACAGCCTCTGCCCACGTTTCTCTTCTTTTCTGTTCCGGCAAGTAGCGGGCGTACTTACTGGCAAATGTGTAATCTTGTAATGCTTTAACCGACATGGTTTGTTCTAGTCCTTTCTTATAGGTGGAAGGTAGCTAAGCTTAACAGCTACAAAAAAATCCACCTCAATTGATTGAAAATCAGTATTAACTACTGCGATGGATTATGAGGAAAGAACAGTGACATCGTTGTGTTTTTTCAATGTCAAAGTCTCACATCCATGCAGCATTGACATCAGATTTTCGTTGTGTGTGGTAACGAAAACTTGCCGTTCTTTAGCAAGTTCAAATATCATGTTGAAGATGCCAACAACACCAGCTTTGTCGATGCCCCCGCCAGTGATTTCATCAAGAAACACCAAGCTTGGGCAACAGCCAGAGTTAAGCATCATCACATACGCAAAAGCTTGTGACACAGCCAGATTGATCCTTCTTCTCTCTCCATTCGACATGGAGTAATAGAAAGCAGGATTCCCGCTGCGAGTGATTGTTTCTTCAAGCTCGTTGTTGAATTTGAGTTCGATCTTACTGTCAATCAAATATGACAGCCAATAAGCGATACGGGCGTTGAGAGCGGGGATGATTCCATCTACCACATATCTACGAATGCCTTTGTCGCCGAACGCTTCAACCCAAAATTGATAATAAGGAAGCCGCTCCTCTGCCTGATACATCTCTTCGGCTTTCTTATCAGACCGTTCTTTGGTGTCGGTCTTCTCAGCTTGTGCTTCAACAATGATTTCTGCGTATGGCGTTTTGCCAGTCAATTCTTCTTTAAGAACTGCACCCTGCTTACGCAACTCAGTAATCTCTGCTTCAAGCACTTGCTCTCTGGAGCTACCTTCAGGCTTGCTAATTGCAGCCAGCTTGGTGATCTCCTTACGATATTCACGGATTTCACCTTCAAACAAAGCGATTGAACCTTCAGCAGTGCTGATGCTCTTTTGACTTGCCGCAACAGCCTGAACCCTCTTGTCCAATTCGATTGAATGTTGATCAATCGCAGCCTTCTCTTTATGGATTGTGCTGCGTTGTTCTTCCGCTGTCGTATGGCTATGCAGAAGAACTTTACCGTAACTATCCTTCTTAATAGTCCCCAAACACACTGGGCATTGGGCACCATCTTCGAGTTTGTCCAACTTCTCGATCTGCTTGAGTTGCTTATCCAACTCAAGTTGTGCTGATTTGATGGACATGTTGTGTTGTTGGATCACAGATGTAATCGCATCTCTGTGTTCCTTAGAAGATTCAAGTGTTTCACGAGCCGCAGCCAATGGCCCTTTGACATTCTTGATCTTCTGTTCTTTGTCTTCGATCTTAGCGGTCAGTTCTGTGATTCGATCCTGACCTTTCTGCCAGTTCGTCAACTGCTCGCCAGCATCGGTGTTTTGCAACGCCGCTTGCTTCTCTTTGACACGGGCCACAAGACTCAAGAAGTCATCCTTCTTTTTCTTCTTCCACGTAGCTTCCTGCTGTTCCAAAGTTTGTATTCTTCGATCACACGCTTCCAAGTTGTTGAGCAACAGTTCGTATTCGCTGCCCAATGATTCAATCACCTTCTTGCGATCCTTCAACAACGACTTGGCATTGTCGTGATACTTCCGATACTGATCCAAACCCAACAAGTTCTCAACGAACTCTCGCTTTGTTGGCGTGTCAGATTCAAGGAAGGAATAGAAACTGGAATCATCGAAGATCACGATGTTGCAGAATGCGTGATGATTCATGCCCAGCTTTTCATCAATCCAATGCTGGGTCACAGTAGGCGTTCCGCCCTTGGTGACTTCAGAACTTTCATCCCAGATGTGGTCTTTGCTCTCCCACACCTGAATCTTGCCAGCAATTGATCCAGTCGATGACTTCTTGTATGTCCTCAAGACACGATAGTCATCCCACTGAATCTCAATTGTGCCTTTGTTCGCAAGAGTGTTAAGAAACTCTTTGCCTTTAAGTTTGGTCGGGCTTTTGACAGCTTTTCCGAACAAACCAATGGACAAAATTTCTTGAACAGAACTCTTCCCAGAGCCATTGCTGGCGGGGCAGTCTTTTGTGCCGGGATTGTCAAGATTGACGCCCCTGACCTGAATCACTTGACCGTAATCGGAGAAGTGAAAATGCACCCCTTCAGGGCCAAAGCACAGGATATTTTCTGCGTGTGCAGAGTGAAATTTCAGGTTTCTCATGCCAACTCCATTCTAGGACAGCCATCTTAAAGCATCAGTCGAGATGCGACAAGAGAGATTGTCTTAAAGAATCATCCAGCCTATCCCATTGGTGAATTACAGCATACGGTTGTCCTTGAGGATTCTTTAAGACACCATCTTCATGCTGCGGCTGAACAACGCCTTCTTTGACGCCTTCTCCAGTTAAACAAAGCCAATCGTGTTGCGGATAGGAAACAGAGTACGAAGCGTCTTCATTCAGAATTGTCATAAGATAATTGATGGCAGATTGATCTGTGCATCGACCACGAGTCTTTAACATTGTGGCCCAAATCAAAAGGTGGAAATTCATAAGAGCTTGAGGAGTTCCTAAAGAAACACCTCCATTAACAACCCGTTTATCTTTGATGTCTTTAAGATGCACTGCTGGAACATCACTTTGGAACTCAAAGTTATCAATACAGGCAAATCCACTTTGTGAAACCTTGAATCCTTCTGATGTTAGAACAACAAAATGATCCAAGAAGTCCTTGTTGCCATGAACGCTGCCAAACCTTGCTTTCCAAGCATCAACCCATTCAAAAGGACTTTGTTGAAACAGCACATCTCGGCAATCTGTAATAATGGCACAACGATACTTATGGCCATGATCATTCAGATAGTTCCAATAAGCAAGATGCCTGTCACGGAATAGATTCGTTAACTCCGTGACAGGCACATAAGCAATCTCATAGAAGTCCAATTTGTCGAGAACTTCTTCGGAAAGGTTGTCGTCTGTAAGAAGTACAACATCTGCTTCTGGAACTCGTTTGGTTGATTGGATATACGACCAAAAGCATGGATCGTTTAGGACCGGACCATTACCAAAGGTTAAGATGAGATTAGGTCTTCTAAGCATTCTTCTCCGGCAGCAAGCAGCAGTTTTTCGTCCAGCCCATCTGGAACGCCCTTGTCTTTGATGTACTTTTCCAGCATCTGCTTGGTATCCATCAAGATTGATCGTGCTTCTTCTATAACAGAAGAGTCCTGATCCTCGATTTTCTTGTCGTTCTGTTTCACATCGACCGTCAGAGGCTTATATTCACGGGCAATTTTTCTTTGAAGATCAATCAGATCTTTCTTGCCCATATCGTCGGATGTGATCCTTACGAATTGATTAGTCAGATTGTAAGCCTCATTTTCAACATCTTGTTCTGAAACAATCAGATGTTTGGGGCTGAAATCATTGACAACGTATTCCTTCTCCATCGTCTCCAGATCGAGGATGATCAGATGTTTCTTCTGGAATGCTTCACCATAAGTCAATTGAAGTGGTGAACCAACATATTCAGCCTTTGCCGTAAGCGGCTGTGCTCCATGATAGTGGCCAAGCATGGTCATTTCCCATGGCTCAAACAGCGATGCGTCCACATGGATCATCTCTCTGTCATGTTCCACGATCACATCAGACCTGACTCCATAGAATGTGTTGGTCTGTGCTCCGCTGACAGCCATGTGGCCGAGCAAAATGTCTCCCACGCCATTCTTCTTGAAGTTGTTCAAGTCGCCAATGGGGTTCTCGCTGTATGGAAGCCAGTCGATCTTCCTGCCTCCGAGTTCCATTGAAGTTGGACTTTGGACAATCGAGATTCTTGGAATCGCCGACAATGGTTTCACAGAGTTGATGTCACAACTCTCTTTGTGGTACATGTCATGATTTCCAACCAACAGAAACATCTGTCTGGTGGATGCGTCATTCAACATGTGCTTCATGAAGACATCGAATGTCATCAAGTAGTTCTTGGTGTCGATCTTGGATCGTTCGTGGAACAGATCGCCAAGGAAGAAGATGTAATCAACATTCCTTTCTCCGGCAGTCTGGAAGATCCACTCCAGAACGTCGAGACAATCCTTGAGACGTTCAACCCTGTCCTTGTGGTCGTGAAGATGCAGGTCACTAAAAACAAGTGCTTTAGCCATGTGGTTTCCTTTGAATTTCTTTCCTGCCCCAAGTCAGAGTACGAATATATTGATCGTTCTCTTCTGTCCAAGTTTTGGACCAAGGCCCTGTAAAGAGAATAGAGAGCGTGTTCGGCTTTGATTTCAAAAGCCGATGGTTGTAGGCACGAGGAATGAAGCGAATGCTGGGACCGATCCATTTTCTGTAAGTTTCGGACCCTTCTTTAACTTCTTCTTCGTAGCCGCCAGAAAGCAAGATGGCGATACCATCAAAGGCGTGCGTGTGGAACCGGTCTTGCTCGACCGTATTGAAGATGTGGAAGTAGATGCTGAAAAACCGCTTCCACTCAAAAATGGTGTAGCGTTCCAGAAAACCTTCGCCGAGAGCTATCCTTGCTTTCTTAAACATCGAGGCATTCTAACAGAACACCTTTCTGTAAGTAAAGGCATCAACTCAATAAAGCACCGTCTGATGGAGGACCACCAGATCCCATTCCCGGAGGAGGTCCGCCACCCGGAGGACCGCCCGGTGGTGGGTTTTGGGCAGAAAGTTCTGCCTTCTGAGACTTATACTTCTTCAGTTGCTTCTCTTGTTCTATGGGTTGATGTCCCAAGATTGAGTCCAAAACATCCCAGACATCCGCATGTTGTGGGATTGGCTGCGGCTCTGGTGGAGTTGGTGCTGCACCGCCCGGAGGAGGTCCGCCCATACCGCCACCCATAGGATCGCCACCCGGAGGTCCGCCCATTCCACCGGCCATTGGGTCCATCGGCGGTGCCCCCGGTGGGCCACCGCCCATACCCGGATCTTGCTCTAATAAGATGAAGTGTCTGAAACGCATACATCTATTTAGAACTTTGCAGTGCAAAAATTGGGTTGAAAACAAATTGGACTTGGCAAACTCAATTCCAGCCATTACAATTGGGTCCGCACTGGCAGCAATGTGGCTGCAAAACGCATGAGAATCCCGTTGGAACCCGTTTCAAGGAGTGAAAGATGAATCAGATTGGCGAATTTCTAGGGCAGTACGCCACCAAGGAAGTGCTCACCGTAATGGGAGCACTCGTCACCGCTTGGCTGGGATGGAAAGCTGCAAAGGGCAGTTACGGCATGGTCGCCAGCATCGCCAAAAAGGCGAGCTTCATGGGTCTGGCTTCTGCTGCAATGCTCGCTGTTGGCCTCGGTGCGGCAGGACTTGGGATCGGCGAACTCAACAGCCGCCCACCGGTGAAAGAAGAGACCAATGTTGTTGGTCTCAGCAATCACGATCTTCTGAAGATCGTTGGAAACGAGAAGGCTTCGCCAGAACTCGTGAAGGCAATTCTGGAATACGCCAAGGCTCGTGACAAGAGCGACAACAAGCCTGCACCGAAGATCGAGCAGGCCAGCACGAAGGTTGCCTACAGGATCGAAGACAACAAGTTGATCCCTGTCTCACTGGAAGAGCCTGTTCTCAAAACTCCCTACGAAGAGATCACTATCGACCCTGTGAAGGAGTCTGTCGCTTCGGCGGAAGAGTCCATTGTGTCGCTGCCAATGGCATGGGCACTCATCGGAATGGGCATCGCTACCTCGATCTCCGGCATCGCCGTGTTTGCCAACCGGCACAACAAACGCAACACTGATGACCCGAACCACCCGAACTTCGAGTCTCAGTTCAAGCGTGCTTGAAAACTGATCCGAAGCTGGGTGTAGGATCAGCAAGGAAGGTGTGTGAGGGTGGAACCCAGCAACCACCGCACTCAAAGTAGATCTGGAAAATGATCTCGCCTGCTTTACCAGCCCCGGACGACTTTGCAGTCGTCCGGGGTTTTTTCTTTTGAAAAGATTCAGAATCCTGTGAACCTTTCCTGAACCAACTGCGTCTATTATTCTGTGCGAGCAACGATCTCAAAAATTTTTGAGAATAGGGCTTGCAAAATTTGTTCGAGACGACTACTATATCATTACACGTGAGCGAAGTGCTCACACAACGAGAGAAAAAGAGTTCATCATGCGATCCTTGCTAAGTTCATTGTCGAGTCTGTTTTATTCCCTTACAAGGGGATAACGCAACCGCTATGGACTATGCTCAGGGAAAAAAGCCCGGCAACCCAAGTGGTTGCCGGGCTTTTTTGTTTTTGTCGCTAATGTGAAAGAAGGAAAAGAACGAAGACGGTGATGTAGACCAATGGCAGGAGTCGCCAGCATGAGAGGCTGGACAGTGTGGGTTCGAATCCCACCATCACCACTAGATGCCCAAGTAGACCAACGGCAGGAGTCGTCAGTTTCAAAAACTGAACAGTGTGAGTTCGAGTCTCACCTTGGGTATATGGCACCGTAGACCAACGGCAGGAGTCGCCAGCATCAGAGGCTGGATAGTGTGGGTTCGAATCCCACCGGTGCTACTACAAATTTTGGAAGTGCTGCTGTGTGGGAACAGGCCGTCGCTGTAACCGACGTGTCTCTGACTAGGGGGTTCGATTCCTCACACTTCCACTGATGATTGCCCATGTGGTGAAACAGGTAAACGCACATGTTTCAAAAACATGCCTCTTAAGTGAGTTGCAGGTTCGATTCCTGCCATGGGCACTATGGATTAGTAACTCGACCGGCGTCGGGCACTGTTTTGAAAACAGTTGGAGCTATGAGAATAGCTTGGGGATCGACACCTCACTTCTCCGCTTGTTGATCTTTGACAACTTGGATATGATACGGCACTGTGATGCAATTGGCAGACATCTTCGACTTAAAATCGGGGTTCTGTGGGTTCGATGCCCACCGGTGCTACTTTGGAAGATAAACTGGCTAGGTCGGCCAGCACGGTTTGCTAAACCGTTGGTCCCTTCGGGGATGAGAATCGTGTTCTCTGTCTTCCGCTTGATTGGAGGAATAACCTGACAGGCGTCAGGCACCGTTTCGAAAACGGTTGGAGCTATAATGGCTTGGGGTTCGAGACCTCATTCCTCCGCTTAATGTCCAAGTGGCGTAATTGGTAGCCGCAACAGGTTGAGAGCCTGTCGCCGTCATAGGCGTGGAGGTTCGACTCCTCTCTTGGACACTTGGAAGATGAACTGGCTAGGTCGGCCAGCACTGCTTGGAAAGCAGTTGGTGCCCTGTGTGGCATGGGAATCGTGTTCTCCGTCTTCCGCTTGCAACTTGTTCTCCCTAACAACTATGGGACCGGGGGAGCGTGAATACAGGTTCGAAGTCTGGCCTGCGGCTGCACAAGCTAATGGCGAGTCCCAGACAAGTTGCAAAATTGGAACAATGGCAGAGTGGCTTAATGCACCGGTCTTGAAAACCGGAGATCTCGCAAGGGGTCCGTGGGTTCAAATCCTACTTGTTCCGCTGAAAAATTGGAGTGATGGCAGAGCGGCTTATTGCACTCGCTTGGAAAGCGAGAGTCCCCGAAAGGGGACCGGGGATTCGAATTCCTCTCACTCCGCTTGATGGAATATAACTTTGACAACTTTTTCATAGAAACTGTTGCCAACTTTACTCGATGCGAATTACCAGATCGAGACCCAGACTTCTTTTCGTTCAGCGGATCGACATACTGGGACTGCGGTGATAAAGTAATACGCTGGAGTAATCACTGGGGAAAGAACATCAGCACTTGTTGCTGGTATCTGGACTTCAAAGAATTGAAGTTACAGAACTCCTTGGCTGGCTGCTGTTACTACGAAGATTTTCGACACAAAAGGAATTTACTAGATGGATACGAAAGTAGTTCAGATTGAGCTTACAGAAAGCGACATCAAACGAATTCGTGCGAACCTTGTAGTAGATTGTTTTGTCACTCTGGACAATGGCCAAAAGGTACTTGTCAGGATGACTAAAGAGGACAAGAAGTAATGATGAACTGGATTTTGATTCGTGATGGTCCGTGGACCTCCTATTCGGAGGTATTTCATGGACATCACAAAGATCTGGTTGTCGCAGAGGAATCTGCGTCGTGCTGGGCAGATCCCGGCAATGATTGAAACTTTGTGTGAAGGCGGCGTACTGCCACCAATCACACTGGCTCGATGCGAGGATGGAGAAATCCAAGTCGAGGACGGCCACCACCGCTTGACTGCCATTTGGCTGTCAGGCAGAACTGATCTGGACGATCACGAGTATTTCGTGGTAGAAAAAGATCAGTGGAAGCCAAGAGTCGGAAGACTCTCAGTACAAAAATTGGAATGACGGGTCGTAAGCTAATCTGGTGAAAGCGATTGCCTGAAGAGCAATAGAGGTTGGCTCGAAACCAACACGACCCACTGGTTGCTCGATAATAGCTAAGTATCCCTACTGTCGATTGGTGATGGGGTGAAAACGGCTACCAATCTTGTCGAGCAACCTTTATGGTCAGTGAGCTAGTACGGTTATTCAGCGTATGCCTGAAGAGCATAAGAACTCGGTTCGACTCCGAGACTGACCACTGTGGCTAAATGCCACAAACTTTTCTCGTTCATTTGGAATCACGGTGATTCCTTTTGTCCGCTTCGGCGGAATGCAAAATGCGAAGTGTGGAACCTTGTAGGGGAAGCATGGGAGAGGAAATACATCATGATTCTTTTCAGACATGAGGAGCGATAATGAAATATCGACCGCAATTCTTTCCGTAACGCAATAGTGCGTTTTTGGAGAGAACAACATGGGAAGGTATCGTCAACATCGACGCCCAAGAACAACTCAAGAGCGTCGTGAGAACGGGAAACGCAACTCCATCGACTTCGATGGATACAAGGTGAAGATCAGAGCAAGCCGCAACATGAGCAATCTTGTTGAAGCTTGGGATGACATCAACAGGAGCAGTTCTGAGGATCGCTCTTGGAAGAAGTTCAGGAAAGAACAGTACAGACCAAGAGATGTTCTCGAAGGGAAGACTGTTGGTCAATTGCTGATTGAAGGTCTTGAAGAATTCCTTAAAGATCTGAAGTCTGGAATTGATTTGGACACAAAGTATCGAATCACGAGATTCGAGTAGGCAGGGGCCGAAAGGCCCAAATCGGGCGTAAGCAACTGTGGTCAATGCGTCGGTCTGAAAAACCGAAGAATCTGGTTCGATCCCAGAACGTCCGGCTTGTGAGAATGTAGAACGGATTACATCTGGATAAAGCGACTTTTCCGAAAGGATTGGTTTCGAGGCAGGTTCAAATCCCGCCAATCAGGAGCAATCCTGAAAACGTATCTGTTCAATTCTTGTCTCACAAAATTGGAAGCGAGTAGAAGAGGCTATCTTACCCGGTTTGCTAAACCGGCAGGCGGTGAATGCCGCCTTGCGAGTTCGACGCTCGCCGCTTCCGCTAGGTGATATTATGAGCAAGAAAACTTTTTACAGACAGTGCCGTCTTCAAAGACACAACACCGAAACAGTCAGTTGGATTCCCTCTGAATTCGCCAAAGTTGGTTGGGTGTTGAGTTTGAAGGACAAAGAAGATTGGACACACGATTGGAAAGTCCTTTCTGCTGGTTCTGAACATGAAGGTAAGCTTGTAGAAAACCAAGCTCATAATTCAGGAAACATCTGGGAGCCGAGTGCCTTACTTACTACCAGAGGAAACAAGTAACTTGGAACAAGAAATCAAATGTCCTTTTTGTGGTCGAAAGAAAGCTGTCGTGAAGCAAGATGACTATGTTTATCTCTGCACTCATTGTGACAAGCTGTTCGATCCCAGAGAGGATTAACAAGGAGGATATCATGCGATACGAACACGAAGAACAACCGAACGAACAGTCCTGCTTTCGAAACGATGAGTAAGAGACGTAAAGGTTTCCCATCAGAAACGAAGGTCAAACGTGGCGTGAGAATCGTTCACGGAACAAAAGAACTATACGAGAAGCTCGGACGTAATGATTTGTGTCCGTGCGGAAGCAACAAGATCTACAAGAAGTGCTGTCTACAGTCAGGCCGGTTTTGATGGCGTACTCAGACATGACTTTTTTTAGGGAATAAACTTCCAGAGGGTTTCGGCCCTCAAATGCCGTCGTGGTGTAACTGGTAGCCACGCTAGACTCAGAATCTGGTGCCCGTAAGGGCGTGGAGGTTCGACTCCTCTCGACGGCACTTGGAGACAATGTAATGAATGATGTTGAATTCATGGATCGAGTTCAGCTAAAAGCCGAAGTTAGAAGACTTCGGCAAGAGCAAACAGAAGTTCGTCAGATAACGCAAGAATGGTTGAATCAGCAAGGACACAATCGTTGCTGGTATTACCCAGAACTATTTGCTAAACTGGCGGAGACTTTGGGACTTCAAATTACGGTCGATCCGGCTTTGCCGCCGAGACCAGAATTTGAAGAAGGTTGTCGGAAATTCCAGAACGAGGAATTCGGATCATGAGAAAGAAATATCGGGACTACTGCATCAGTTGTAGCCCATCGCAGTGTCGGCCTTGCATGGTCGCTGCGGTGGGAGCAACTTACCATGCAGGAGTCCAAGATGAAACGATGGCACGAAGAGTATTCTCGCACTCACCGAGAATGGAAGAAGCACTACCTTGTTCATGTTGAAAGCAACATCAACTACAATCGGGTTGTAGGGCGTGATCCCTTCAAGATCGACTGTATTTGTGATCAACAAAAAGGTCGCTTCAGGAAGATCAAGAATTTAGACTGTGGCGTTCCTCAATGTTGGTTGTGTCACAGCGACAAATTCCCTGTGAGAGAAAAGACAAGAAAAGAACTGATTGCTGATCTCAAGTTGGAAGAAGGAATCTCAGAACTGAAGGGAATCGAGTGATGTCAATCAAATACGTTGTGATGAAGGTGAAAGTATCTGGCGACTTTGAGGTCGCCAGATTTGACACCGAAGAGAAGGCTGAGGAAAAAGCCAAGAGTCTGGCGTCAGCCGATGTGTCTGGAACTGTTGAGTTCTACATTCGGAAGACATGGACAAACAAATAACAAACGGGTCGGTATGCAAGTGGCTAAAGCAGCCAGACTGTAAATCTGGTCTCTCCGAGTTCGGGGGTTCGAATCCCTCCCGGCCCACTGTTTGTAAGGGGAAGTCTGCTGAGTGGGATCAGCACCTTGGGTCGTAACCCAAGGCGTCATTGATCAAGACTAGGAGGTTCAATTCCTCGCTGCCCCATTTGAAAGACATGAAATGAGCAAAGCATCTGACCTTCTTGACGACTATGTTCTTTTCATTCCTGATTGCTACAAAGCACCATGGACTAAAGTTGGTCCGGGAGGAATGATTGAAAAGATGTCTCCTGAAAAAAGAGAGATCTTGAAGACTTTGAAGTCAGAAGATTTGCAAAATGTGCGGCCTGATTCGACGTGGATTTATCAAAAGCCACAAGGAAAAGGTCGCTGGGGAACTAGAAGATAATTGAAGATGTGTAGTCTTCAAATGCTCGTGTGGTGAAACGGCAGACACGCCAGACTTAGGATCTGGTGCCGAAAGGCGTGTGGGTTCAAGTCCCTCCATGAGCACTAAGGATTGAACGGCTCCAAAAATTGTACCAACCTTCTTTGTCACAGCAAGGAGGTACAACCAAAAGGATAGTGAGATGGCAAAAGCCACATTTACTTGCGAAAAACCCCACGTGAACGTGGGAACAATCGGTCACATTGACCATGGAAAAACGACTCTGACAGCAGCAATTCTGGCTGTGCAGGCCAAGAAAGGTCTGGCCACAGCAAAGAGCTACATGGACGTGTCGAAGGGCGGTATCGTTCGTGACCCAACAAAGCAGGTGACAATCATCACCAGCCACGTTGAGTACGAGACCGAAACTCGACACTACGCACACATTGACTGTCCGGGACACGCCGACTACATCAAGAACATGATTACCGGTGCGGCCCAGATGGACGGGGCGATTCTGCTGATTTCGGCAGTTGATGGCCCCATGCCTCAAACTCGTGAACATATTCTCTTGGCTCGCCAAGTGGATGTTCCCGCTCTGGTTGTGTTCCTCAACAAGTGCGATCTGGTCGATGATCCAGAAATCATCGAACTGGTTGAACTCGAAGCCCGTGAACTCCTTACAAAATTTGGATTCGACGGAGAGAACACCCCAGTCATTCGAGGCAATGCCAAGGCGGCTCTGGACTACCCAGATGACGCTGTTGCCAACAAGTGTATCGTTGATTTGCTGGATGCTCTGGACAACTACGTTACGGTCCCAGAGCGTCGTACAGAGAAGTCTTTTCTGTTGGCAATCGAAGGTGTGCATCAGATTGAAGGTCGTGGAACAGTTGCCACTGGCAAGATCGAACAAGGCAAGTGCCGTGTCGGTGACAAGGTTCAAATCGTCGGCTTGACCGACACGCTGGAGAGTACAATCACCGGCGTCGAGATGTTTAACAAGCCGCTGGATGAAGGTCTGGCGGGCCACAACGTGGGAATTTTGCTGCGTGGAATCAAGGGTGAGGACATCGAACGAGGGCAAGTGGTTATCACTCCGAACTCGATCAAGCCGCACACGAAGTTCAAGGCAAAGGTCTACGTGTTGTCGAAGGAAGATGGCGGTCGGCACACTCCGTTCTTTGACGGATACAAGCCACAGTTCTACTTCCGCACGACCGACGTGACTGGTTCTGCCAATCTGCTCAATGGAGTGGAGATGGCCGTTCCGGGTGACGTTGTGGATGTCGAGGTTACGCTTGGCAAGGTTGTTGCTCTGGAAGCAGGCAGCAAGTTCGCCATTCGAGAAGGTGGCAAGACCGTTGGTTCCGGTGTTGTTGCTGAGATTGTTGCATAAACCAATCGAACAAAGACGTTAAAAAGTTGACGATAATTTCAGAGGCGTCATCTACGTTGGCCGAAGTACAAGGCGTCATCTTTGTTCGATTTCATGGCTCGGTAGGCAAAGGCAGACCACAAACATTTAGAATGTTTGATGCTGTGGGTTCGAGTCCCACCTGAGCTACTTTGGAGAAAAACGTGAACTATTTCAACACGATGATGTCGCTCAACAACTTGCAAATTTTGTTGAACACATTTCAATTGGGGTTCTTGTACAACGCTCTTGTGCGAAGATTGAGTGTTGTTCCACATCCACCGGATACAATTTATCCAGTGATATTGGCGTGTATCGGCATTGTTCTTTACATTCCGCTATTTGTAACAAGACAACAATTGTTGCGTCGAAAGAACAAAGATGATACATCACAGATTGGCCACAAATAACGAACAACATTTTGGGGTCAATGTGAACCATGAAAAGACTCGTGTTTTGCTTCAGCTAGGAGACGGGATGGAGCAAGTGCGAGTGCAGTTGACGGCAGATGAGGTTGATCAAGTCATCACTCATCTGCAACAACGAAGAGAAGAGATTAGGCCCAGCGAACAGCTTGGCCAAGAAGATTGATTGTCCAAGTGGTGAAATGGCAGACACGCCAGCTTGAGGGGCTGGTGCCGCAAGGTGTGGAGGTTCGAGTCCTCTCTTGGACACTATGTTGACGAGTGTGTTGGTACAAGTGGCAGCAAGCCTCATTGGAGTAATTGCATTATATGTCTACCACAACTGGAAGAGATAATGGATTGCTTCCATGCGGACATGAAAAGAAGTATTCCTATTTTCATCCAGCTTTGGTAGGATCTTCTAGGTTTCGCTGTGGCAAGTGCGATGATCCAAACAGGAATACAAGAGCAATGCAAGAACTAGAACCAGAACAACAGCAATTGCCAAAGAAACCGTGTGTGATATGCGGAACAGAGTTGGAGTGTGCGGTTCAAGATTGGACCACTTACCAGCCATACAAGGGTGGTGAAATTCAGTTGTTGTTTGGATATGGCTCTTGCAAGTTTGATCTGAACTTGCATGGCACGGTGTTCCGTGGAATCATCTGTGATGATTGTTCAGAGAAGTTGGTCCAGAAGATGGACCCAAAATAATCTGGCCTCGTGGTGAAACTGGCAGACACGCATGACTCAAAATCATGTGCCGCAAGGCGTGAGGGTTCGACTCCCTCCGAGGCCACCTATGAGTAAAATCGAAATCCCCGGATTCTATCGCTTCCTCAGAAGGCGAACAAGAACCAAAATTCTCAACAAGCAACGTCATGGTTATCGAGGCGTCAAGCAACGATATTCTGTTTGGCGAGCGGAATACAACCAGAAATGGGAAAAGTCCGACAAAGATCTTGTTGAGAGAATCTGCCGTGACAACGAACTGAATCTCTGTGATTACTTCGTTGGAGACGAAAACGAAAGAACTCCTTGGGAGAAGACACTAAATAAACTCAGATCCGCTGGGTTCGGATTGTCCAAGTCACCGATCAAGGAGTTATCATGATGAAAGTTTTAGATGAATGTATGTGTGCGGTTTGTCAGGCAGAGCGTCAGTTAATCGAACTGATGAAACAGCTAGAAGCAACAAATAGCTAATAAATGACAGAAGAATGTCCCAAAAGAGAATGTTTCCATTGGATTCCTCCCGGTGGAGCCGCAGACATGTCTAGGAAGACTCACAAATCCGTTCAGGATGCGTTCAAAGACGGCAAGTGGGTGAGTTTCCCAGAAGGCGGTTGTTCATGCACATGGGGGTCATGCAATCGAATTGACCCAGCTAGTGAAGATGATTTTTTTGAACCATGCTAAATGGCCTCGTGGCGTAATTGGTAGCCGCACAGAGCTTAAGCCTCTGTATCCTTGGTGATGTGAGGGTTCGACTCCCTCCGAGGCCACCTTGAATAAAAGTCCACTTTCCATTATCATGGCTCCAACCTTTAGGAGAAATGATCATGAGAAAGTGGACTTTTTTGTTGCTGGTGTTAGCACTCGCTGGATGCACAGAGTCAGCCAAACCGGTCGAGAAGATGAATTCCAAGAACGGCTGGCTGGTCGAACTGTGCTTTGAGAAGGATGACTTCAAAGTCTATCGCTTCAGCGATGGCCATTCAGAATGGCGGTACTATGTTGTCCCAGTGGGGGAAATGATCGACCATGTGACGACTTCAGACGATGAAGGAAATGAGACGCATCATCCACGGAACACAAGAACTCTCAAGTAAGCACTAGAGGTTCTCTGTCTTTTCGTTCCTTGACGATCATCAAAGCTTCTCGCACCTGATTCAAATTGGTCCCATCATAGCGGATCACATTCGGGTGTGAGAAGCTTTGGTTATAATGATGGGCTGGCATGATTGCCAATCCTCTGGGTCGATGCTTGAGCCATTCTTCGACATACGGCGGGTAGTCGTCGCACAGGAAGGCCCCGTAGTACCTCTTCTTCGTCTTTCCGACGATGTTCGGGACCACTTCCTCCCCGAAGTGCCGCATGATGCACTCAACCTTCTCAGCCCACGCCTGCGGCTTGCTACGTGGCCCCTTGGTCAAGATGTCGATGCAGAATCCAAGCTCTACAGCGATCTCGTAGACATCCCAGCCGAGCTTGAACTTGGGCAGTTCTCTCCACCAGCCGGGCTGAGATTTGATGAGGTGCATCCGTGCTTTGATCCACGGGATGCTCTCATCGAAAATGTTTTCTGGCATAACTTCGTTTGGAGACATCAACGTCTCCAGATCTCTGCGAAGTTGTCCGTCGTAATCGAACAGCGTTCCGTCCATGTCGAATAGACCGACCATTTCGGATGGCATGTTATCCCTTTGCTATGGCTCCCAGAGTTTCACCAAGATTTTTGAGAGCCTCGTCAATTGTTAAACCTGTGACCTCGCATGACTTTTGTCCCTTGGTGGCGACAACTTTCCATTTGAGGACTGTTCTCAGGGCTGGATCTGGATTGCTCCTTTTGATCGGAACCTCCAGTATCTTCCACCCCAGTCCTTGTATTCTAGCACGAATCGAGCTTGTGTCCACATTCCTCCTTATCCGATTGTGTGGATGTTCCAAAATTTGCACTTCTGGTTTGCGTGGCCTCCACAGATCGGTTATCCATTTCCACATTACCTATAAGAGTGTCACTTTCTGGGTTCGCCAATTAAAGTCTTTTTGTCGTACCACTTTGCGGAGAAGTTCATGATATCTTGCGGAGAACGGTTGCATGGGTTGTCCCGAATATCCATTCCGCCAGCAATCATGGCCCTTGTGGTCATTTCTGCACAGTGAATCCCTTTGACCGGTTTGCCAGACAAGTAACTGGAGATCCTGTACTTCCGGCCCATTTGTCGAACGCAATAATCTTTCATCTTGTCTGCGTCGGACGCTTTGAGATCTTTGGGTTTTCTAATCCAAAGTTTCATCTGTTTCTTCTTTTTGGCGTTATCAGCCTCAATCTCTTTGATGTAGTCTTCAAGCGACACCTTCCTGCAAACAGGGCGGACGGCCTCAAAGACGTGTGGTTTGCCATCTTCATTGAAGATGATTGCTACGTGCGAATAAGGGCTGTCGGTGTAATCCATGACAATCTCACTGCCGCCCTCGACGAATAACAGTGTGCCATCTGGGATCTGTGGCTCTGCAAAAAGAAAAGCCAACAACATAAATGCGTACATGTTGTATTTATGTGTGGGTGCAAAAAATAAGCCCGGCCTTTTCAGGCCGGGCTTAAAGAGATCGGTTAGGGCTGCTCGTTTTCACGCCTGACCCGGTTCCCGACCCGGAACTTCAGTTTGAGGATTGCTCCCTACGCCGACAGTTCCTTTTCTTCGTTGCATCGCTTTAGAAATGTTTTCGGAGAAGTCGGTGTCTTGAATCACCTCCTTTAGACGGACTTCTACTTCCACGATACCGCACGAGCGGCAGCAAGGTTTGTACTTCCTAAGAGCTTCCACTGATGGGAAAACTTTGTTCCCATCAATGGCTTCGCCCAACTCATGGTCGAAGTCAACCTTGTCCATGTAACCGATAACAGTTCTTTTTTTCATCTTCTCTCGGCTTGTTTTACTTGGCATTTCGCCGGTTTCCAAGGGTTCTTCGGGTTGTGAAAATTCACCTACCGCAGATAACCATTATAACGCCTGCGAAGATTATCACAACCCCAAAAATGGACATCAAACTCATCGTCTGTCCAAACAGCAAGAAGGCAATGACCATGCACCAGAAGGGGTATGTGATCTCCAAAGATGCCGCCAGAGAAGCGTTTGATGTCTCGATGGCCATGATCGACATATATGTGCCGATGCAAGAAGCTGCCAAAGCGGCAACCAGCCAAATCGAGACATTGTTGGTGTTCTCTGTGATTTTTGGCAAATCCTCCAAGAACTTGTTTCGACCAACAATTCCACAGATCAACAATAGGATAATTGAAGAAATTGTGATGTAGGTCAATTTATCAACAGTTTTGATGACTTGTTCTACTGATGTATAGCAGATAGCCCAGAGAATGGCCGTAAACACGGCGTAGAATATCCAGTTCATGGCCTTCTTTCTTAAATCGAGCTACATAACTAATATAACAGAGAAGAGCTAGGAGAACAATATGTCTTTCTTTCAAAACCCATTCACACAAGACTTTATCGCCCCATGGCTGTTGAGCGACCGTCAATACAACCCAGATTTCAAGTGCCCTCGGAATGCAGGCAGAGGCGATGAGATGGTTGCGTCTTTTGGCGTGGCCCCATTCAACTTGTCTGGGAACGATTCTGATGGCAATTCAAAAGCTGTTTTGACTATCAGCTTTGCGTTAAACGACACAAAGAACTGGGCAGATCTGGCTGTTACAATTACTGGATCATCGCTGTCGGCGATCACTCTCAATGAAGTAGTGACTTCGTTACAAGCAAATGCTGTGTTTGGAGATTTCTTCACAGCCAGAGTCCGAACTGACAACAAGGTTGAAATCAAACAGATCAAGCCAATCACCAGCATGAAGTTCTTTATTAAGAACGGTCGTGCAGAATCGGTTCTGTTGTTCAACAAGTTGGCTGGCGTTGCAGAAATGCCATCATTCTTCGAGAGGCACTCAATTGCCAACAGATTCACTTACACAGATAGTCAGAACGCATTGATTGTTCTGAATACTGGATTGAATGTAGATTCTTCTGTTATCGACAATGCCGTGGATCACAAGGGAATTTCTCTTGGATTTGATCACACGTCTGTCAAAGCTGATTGGCAATTGATCAAAGGCAAATCTGGAATCTTCAACTTCCAGAAAATCACTGTTGATGGAAGCGACAGAATCACTCAGATCATTGAGTATTCGGCAGGGTCCGTGGCTGGCGACTTGGCAAGAAAGATCGCCCACGCTTACACTGGAGCCAACAAAAACCCAAACCAAATTACAGAAATTCCTTATACGTTGCAAATCGTCGATATGATCAATCCGTAACAAATTTCTCAACAAAATCAGTTAAATTTGATGTCCAATACGGAATTACTAACAATGGAATATT
>Ga0163144_10008841_pt1 | contig 21736 bp, 12 predicted proteins | sample OliLak19BULKMAT1_FD_123175 | JGI IMG/M metagenome (GOLD analysis project Ga0163144, IMG submission 123175) | Freshwater microbial mat bacterial communities from Lake Vanda, McMurdo Dry Valleys, Antarctica - Oligotrophic Lake LV.19.BULKMAT1 | ecosystem: Environmental > Aquatic > Freshwater >... | reverse complement strand
GTGCCGTCAGGCTCTTGGCAAAGGACGATCCCTCGGCTGGCGTCCGCAGTGACCTTGGCCGACAGTCCGGTTGCCGTGAGCGATTGGACCATCCACCCCACAGGATCCCGAGAGGAAACAGCGCTCGGGGTTGTCCAAGAGAGGAGACGTGGAGTGTGCATCCCCCACCATAACAGCCTTTCGGCGGATTTTGGGAAAACCGTCAGCCGCTGGCCTGTGGATCAGGCAGCGTTGATCGACTGGGCGATGGAGTCGATGGCTTCCAGGCGCCTACGAAGGACCGGGATCAGGGCCGGGAGGGGAGAGTCCGGCATTTTGAGGACAATGTCCTGAATCGGGTTCAGGGCACCGGCGTGTGCCAGCTCACCGAGCGAATATAGGGACAACCACTTTGCGGTCAGCAGGCGTTCGGCGGAGCGCCGGTGTGCTTTGGGCGCAAGGTGGGGGACGAATTGGTGTTCGATGGGCGAGACGATCGATTCCGGCAGATTCCAGTTTCTCAGGGCAAAGGCGGCGGCGGTCCCCTGATGCCAGCCCAGGACCTGCTGCTCCTGTTTGATGATGATCCGGCTTTCCTCCAAGTAAAAGCGGGTGCGAGGTGGAACCGCTCGATCGACCATGATTTCGCCGATGGAGTGCAAGAGGCCGACGAGGTGGTAGTCAATCGTCGCTATTCCTGCCTTCTCAGCCAAGAGCTCCATGGCGTACGCGCAGGCCACGGATTTGCGCCAGAAAAAGTCGATCGTTTCGGCATAGGCCGTGAGTGGCACCGCGACCTGCCGCATCACGACGTAGGACACGATGCGGTTGATCTCTTTAAGGCCGAGCCGAATAAGCGCCTCGTTGAGGGATTCCGGCGGTGATCCCCGACAAAATGCCGGACTGGAGGCGACTCGCATGATGCTCGCGCTCAGTCCCGGATCCTGGGTGATGAGTGCCGCGAAGTCCTCCGCTCGGGCGTTGTCCTGCGTCAGTAGCGGGTGCAACTGCGCAAGGATGCGCGGCGCGACGGGAAGATCCCGAGCGCACATGGCAATGCTGAGAATGGGATGCGAGCCATCCATGCCGGAATTATGCACCAATCCGGCGCACCTTCGCAACTCGCATTTTGATCAGAAACTGGTAAGAATCGCCGATTCAACTTGCTTTCAGGACACGCATAATCGCGTCCTCTTTAAGCACTTGAGACGCTTGGTGCTCGCTCAAATCCTGCCAGCGCTGGCCCGGTTTCAAGATCCCTGAGCCGATCAGGAGGAGGTTGAGTGTGCCGTCGCGACCCTCCGCGAGTTGGCGCAACGAGTGTAGGTTGGGTTGGAGGGATTCCGCTGCGGCTGGATCGCGTGCGATGACAATCTGGTCCGGGTCGAGTTGCTGGTAGAGTCCGTCCCTGGTCGCCTGAACGTAGATGAGAGAGGTCGCCGATTGGATGTCGGCCGACGTGGGCTCCGCTACTCCACTCAGCCGCAGGGCTTCGACGGCCTGTTCGCGGGCGAGCACGTACAGTACGCCGAGCCGGCGCATGGACTGGGTGGGTTGCACCACTGCGGATGCGCCCGAGGACGCGCTCATGGGGGTCACGTTGTTGGGAACCGGTGCCGGGGCCTGCGGGGTCGGGGGGTGCGCAGGGGAGATTGGCTCTGCGGAGCGAGACTCCGGGGCGGGGCGCTGCATGGAAAACAGATCCGGTGCGTCCGGTCGCCGCTCGAGCACCTTCACGAGGGCCTCGCGTTCGATCTCCAGTTTGGCGAAGGGTTTGCCCCGGTTCACGGTGGGCCGGGACTCCTGGGCCTTCCAGACGACGCTCCCCTCGCCATGGGCGGAAACTTCGATCCACTTATTCACGTCGTTGGAGGGACTGAGGAACGAATCGCGCTTGCTGAGCATGAATTCGATCTCGGTCCCGGTGTCGGGGTCACGGATGCGGCCGTTCTGCAGGGACCAGCCGGCGCGGGCCATGGGTGCAAAAAGCCGGGTGATGATGCCTGCGACACCAGGGACGGGCACGTTCCAGGGCATGCGGTGGATGTCGGAAACGGAGGGAAGGGTGGTGGAGGTCATGTCGAGGATGCGAGTTTCCAGATTCAAACCATACGGAAACGATCCGGAGCCATTATCCATAACGCGAGGAAAAAGCCTCAGCCCGTTTCGGGAAAACGGTTGCCACTGCCACGGGTTCCCGGCAGGTAGAGACGAATCCCTTGAGAACCAAAGACCCAGCCCACGAAAAGGAGCACGTCCGCAAGGTCCTGGCCCCGGTGGTCAAGCGGCTCTCCCGCAGTGTGGAAGATCAGGTCGAATTTCTGGAATTCGCCCGGACCCACGGGCAGGCGGATCCCCTGCAGTTCCCGGCGCGTTTGGCGCGAGTCCTGAAGGGGGAGCACCCGACTGCTTACCTGTCGATCCTCCTGATGGAGTGGGGTCGGATGAAGTCGGGAAAGTGAACCGGACTGCACGAGGACGTGGGCTTCAGTGGAGTAACGACCCAGGTGGAGGATCACGTGGTGGATATGCAGGGCGTTGGGTCCGAAAAACGCCGACCATCGGAACGCCGGGGAAAAATGATCCGGTTCGCCCCAATAATCAACGCAAGGCCACACCACCCAACTCTCGGTCGAACTTCAATGTCGAATAGGCTGAGATCGCGAGTTCTTGAACAACTTGCCCGGGCTGAACTATACCTCCCTACCGATAGAGGCGGGTTCTTGCGCGGCGTATTTTCAGGATACGCAGAACTCTTTGGCGGAACAGTGGCCAGGGCGGCCAACGCGCCTATCGAGATATCCGGCGAGAGTCTCTTCGGGTTGCTTGGCGCGGAGCAGGTATTTAAAGTGAGTCCTCATCCATTCTCCGTCGACGGCCTGCCAGATCACTACCCGAGGACCATATAGGCTTAAGAGGTATCCCTCAGAGCGACTCAGCACTTTGACCTCGTAGCTTTGCTTTGCGCTCCCTGCGCATAATTGGCGTGGAAAAACTCGATACGCAACATACCCAGCCCGGTCTTTAGTGCTTCGACTGAGTTTATATAAACGGGCGAATAGTGCCAACTTCCGTTAGGAAACAGGCATGACATCGCCAACCATTTGGCTCGGATTATTTCGAAGGGGGAGGTTACTTGATCCACAGGAGAGGTGGGTTTTCCGGGACCTCTTACCCAAACCAGTCCGCGTTACTCAACTTTGTTGACCTCGATCAGGGCGTTACCGGTGGCGGTGCCTTTGCCCGAGAGAATGACGGTGTAGGCGCCGGGCTCAAGGGTGACCAGCAAGGCGGGTTCCCTCGGGTCATTGGGCCGGTCTGGCCGGTCGCCGATGGCGGCCGCCTCGGTGGAGGTTTGCCAGTCGTCGTTGCTGGTGAGCAGGGTCGCGCCGCGGTACAGGTCGATCCGAGGATCGGAAAGGACGTCGGATACGCCGAACAGGGTGAGGGTTGGGCCGAGGGCTCTGATGAAGACGGTTTTTGCCTTTGGTTCGATGACGAAGCCGGCGATCATGACGCTGGCGCCGGTGCCGACGAATCCCCTCGTGGAAATATTGACGAGATCGTTGACGGCGCTTTCGCGTCCCCCGATAAAGTCGTAGCTGGTTGTCCCGCGAAGGTACGAGCCGGTGAGGGTCGGGGTGCCGGCGATGGGCACGGCGCGGCCGGTGGCGGTGTTGCCGCCGACAAACCGCAGGGTGAAGTCGCCGGTGGATCCAATGAGGCCGGATGCGCCGTCGGAGGTCGTGGGGCCAGTGCGGGCGTAGGTGAGAATGAGGCCATCGGCGGTGATGATCAGGCCGTGGTCGAGGATGGTGGTGGGGGTGACGAGCCAGCCGGGAAAAGTGCCGGCGAAGGCTTGGGCGGGACCGACGGTCGGGGATTTGGTCCCCGTTATAATGATGCCACCGGGCGAGCCAGTGCCGGTGAGTCGTCCATTCTGGATTTGGCCGGTGAATTGGGTGGTGCCGGCGATGAACGAAAAACCACCCGCGGGGCTCAGTGGTGCATTGGGGACCTCGAAAAAGCTACGACTGGCGTAATCGTAGACCAGGCCGACGGCCTGGCTGTTGGACAGCACATTGACGAGCAGCACGGAGTCGGTCTTCTGGCCACCGACAAAAACATTTCCGACGTAAACGCCGCGAAAACTGGCTTGGGCGAGGGCTGCAGAAGTGATGCAGCAGAGCATGAGTAACGACCGTAAATGCATGGCGCAGTGTTGTAGAACCCCGAAAATTCCGTCAAGTAAAGTCATCAGGAGGTTGCCCAGCCATCCCTCCATCACGGGAAGAAAACCATTTTAATCACCATTCTTCACGCCCGTCGCTCTCGGGCTTGTTCAAAAAGGGTCGTGTTTCGGCCCAGCCTGGGATTGGCATTGTATTCTTAGACTGGATCAGCGTCCCTAATCAGCGAACGGGCGCCTGCGCCCGTTCGCTGAACCGGTCTGTTCTTAGCTCATTCAATTATTGAACACGCCAGTCTTAAAATTCACTGGCGATTCGCTCATAGAATACTTTTTTACGACGCCTTTGTCGTCGAAAAGAAGGACAAGCGTCTTCTTAGTTCCGCTCGCCGACGACCCGAAAAGGCCTACAAGTGGTATGTAGTTTACGGCATCCGCCTTCATCTTGGAAAGTTCATAATTCCAGATCTCGAGGCCTCCGTCCGTAAACGAAGTGCTGGATGGCGAACCAAACATAGTCCTCACTTCCGACTTCGTGGTCTTGCCTTCGACCACCTTCGTCTGGACTGAGGCTTCCGTCTCCTGACGAAGGCTCTCGTTTCCGGCGCTTGCACAGCCCGCTAACGCGAGTAGAGCAAGAGCAATTGCGACACTGGATGTTTTGTTGATGTTCTGCATACGGAAACTTTCTCTTTCGAACTATGTATATGCCAACCCACCGTCGTCATATTCAATTGGATTAACGGTTGGCCGACAGATCATAGCCAAAAGATAGGTCAGAGGTTTTACCCGACTGAGACTTGGCAGGAGATAATTTGCCGTGAGGAAAAGCATTCACGATGGTCGATAACAACCGCGCAGCCCGAGGAGTCGGCATGGAACCGACCCTGCACGTGTGCTTTCATGGACGCAACCAACCCCTAGTGAAATCTGGAGACCAAGAGGTGGCGCGGGCACGGACCCAAAAGCACCTGCGGCATTTCTCATCCAGCACAGAGCAACGCTACTGCGGTTGGGTCGGCCGGTACTCCGATTACGTGGCGCGACTACGCCTCGCGGCGAGCTCGGAGAAGAAGCCCGAGTCGTTTCTGAACCAACTTGCGCGCCCGGGCGTGAATCTCCGCGTGGAACCAGTACCGGGCACTGGCCGGGCGGCCATCTTGAATCCCTCTGCATGGGTGACATGGGGGAGCCGCAGCAGGAAAGTGTGGAATTCGTGCCAGGCGATCCCAGCACGAGCGTACGGGACCATCTTGCCAACGCGCAGAAGCGCAGCCGCGGAAATGAACGTGGATCGACGGAATCAGTACCGAGTTCACCGGCCGGTGAGGGCCGCAACTGTTCTCCCGAAACCGAGACCTCTCCCTGCCCCGTCCCTCCGACCCTCGGCCCGGCGCCCGACGTCGACGTCCCGTCCGTGCGAGACGTCGGTGCGTCCCCGTCCACGTCCGAGGGGGACGTCCACGTTCCGTCCGTTCCGTCGGTCGGTTTGTCCGTCGGCTTGGGGTTGAGTGGATGGCCGCGTCCCCCGTTGGGGGACGCAAAGCGCGAAAAAAAAATTCGAGTGATGACGCGATGAACGTCCCCAACCCTCCGGAGGACGTCTCCGGACCTCACGTGACGTTCACGTCCCCACCTCCACCGTGACGTGACGTCTGGGGGGCCGGACGTCACGTCGGGGCAGGCGTCGGACACGACCTTTGGGCGGGTCGCAGGCAGGTTCGCAATCCGAATCCTCAGCTGCGCCCGCAGGACAAACAACTGTTTCCATTCTACCAGCGGACCCAGTGCGGTCGACTTTGACACCTGCTTGGTCCGCTCTCGTGCGCGAATTATCTCCAAAAAGCGCCAAGCCCCGGCTCCAATTGTCAATGGCTACGATGATTACCCATGTCATCGTTTTAACCTACCCCAGCCGCACCAATTTTCCGGTGCCGGTGAAGTAAACCGCGATTTCGCTGGGCAGACCGGTCGCCGCTTTTATGGCCGCGGCATAGGTGGACAGCTGCGGGCGGTAGGCTTCGGCGTCCGATGAGTTCGTGCTCTTCCAATCCACCAGCAGCCACCCCGACTTGGGCTCGTTGAGGATCGCCAGATCGATGATGCCATCGACGGTGAACTGGCCATCGACCGGAACCAGGCAGGGTGATTCGGCGAGAACGAGAGTACCCTTCTGTTCCAGGATCGCGGCAAGGTCGCTCGCAAGGAACAGCTTCCACTCGCGGCGGGCGCGAACCGGATCGGGACTTTGCAGGCACTCGCCTTCGAAGCCGGCGACCCACGACTCGCAGCCTTCGTCCCAACGGATGTTGCGGACGAATTCGTGCCACCAGACCCCGTAGTCGAGAGAACTTCCGGAAGTCTCACCACGAAGTTCCGGATCTTCCGTGGCAACCACCGCGGAGTTCATCTGCGAGGGGCGGACCAGTTTCGAAAACTGGCCGGCTGCCTCCCGGGCTGACTCGAGATTGAGGGTGGACTCGAGCGGAGCGGCAACGGGGCCTCGAATGCCGATGTCTGCGGTCAGGTGTTCGTCGGGGGTTGCAACTTCCGGCAGTTGATCAAAGACGGACCGATTCTCCTCAGTGATCCGCAGTGCGTTCGCGCCGCATAGGGTCGGGGTTCCGGAAGTCCCAAAAAGTACCCGATCGTCAACCAGGACCAGAGTGTGGCGCGGCCGCGTGCAGCTGACATACAGGAGCCGCTCCAATTCCTGGAGTTTGAGCATGTCCTCGGCGGCCCCTTCCTCGGGAGGCATTTCATCACGGTTAAATATGACTTGGGGACTCGTTGAGCGGCGACCAATCAGGCGTGGGTAGGATGGGGGCGGCTCGGAGATTTCCCGGAAAAGGTACGGCACCACCACGCAGTCCCACTCCAGGCCCTTGGATTTGAGGTTGGTGATGATGGACAGGCGCGAGGGATCTTCGGGTTCGTCGGGAACCACATTCCAATCGCCCAGGAGCGTCTCGGTGAAATCGTGGAGCGAGGCACCTTCAGTCTCGGCGAGAGTTGCAGCGAGGAGAAGGCGGTCAAAGTCTCCTCTCACTGTAGCCAAATCAAGGGGCAGCGTGTCTAGCCGGGGCGTGAGCAAGTCGGCGATGAGTTGGGCTTGAGCGCGGACCGGTTGCGTCATGCACTCGGCCCGCAGCGCCATGAGGGTCGCAAGGGCGCGCTCCACCTGCGTATCGCCATCGGGTGCGGCGTTGAGATTGAGCCGGGATCCGTCTCCATGGGTAAAGAGCGCTAGATCACGGTCGCTGACCCCGAACACTTCGCGGAGCACACCTGCGAGTTCGTAACTATCGTTTGGCGACGTGAGTGCGTAGGCGACGGCCGTGAACCAGGCGTAGGCCGGCGAGTCCGCGTTGCACACCCGGGTGGACAGCAGCTGGCTTTCGATTCCCTGGCGCATCAGCGCATCGCGCAAGGCCGGGAACCAGCGCTTGCGAGGGCACAGAATCGCCACTTGGCCCCATGAGCGCGCGCGTAGTCCGGAAAGCCCGGCGCTCGCAAGGGCCTTCGCAAGGAACTCCGCTTCGGCCCCGGCGCGATGAAGGTCGTTCTCGCAGGGCGTCTCCGGTACGCTGAGCCGCAGGACCTGGCCTTGGGCAGCGGAGGGCTTGGCCTGCAACGGGACGAACGCCACCTGCCCGCGTTGGCCGTGCAGAATTTCCGGAAAAATCCCATTGGTGAATCCGATGATCGCGTGCGCACACCGGAAGGTGACATCAAACCCGAGGGCTTCACCGATGTGGGCCTGAGACAGATAGGCGTGGACGCGCAGGTACGTCTGAATGTCCGCCCTCGATGAGTAGATGCTTTGTTCCGGATCGCCCACCATGACGAAGCGGCCGGGCGCGGGCGGATGGCTGCCGTGACTCCAATGGCCGGTGGCATCGATGGGGCGAACGGCCTCCAGCAGAAATTCGAATTGGGAGGGATCAGTGTCCTGCGCCTCATCGAGCAATATCCGGAAGTTGCGCGCGCGGATTTCTCGGGCGGCCTTCGGATGGCGTACCAGTTCCACGGCGAGCTGGGTCTGATCATCGTAGCCGAGCGCACCCTTCGAGATGCGGTAGGCTCGGAAAGCATGGGCGATGGCGCCGGACACCTCGGCAGTCGAGGCTGCGATCCACTTTTGGATCGGCTGGCTTGCCAAGCGGCAGACCGCGAGGAATTCCTTACCCCCCTTGGAGGGCCGCGGAAACGGGACAAAGCCCTCACCTGCGGTGGCGCTCACCTCCTGGAACCGGGCGAATTCTTCCTTCGCTTTCCGGATATTTTCGGCCGTGTCCGCTCGTTTGGGCGAGGGGAATGCGTGAACTTCCGGAAAAGTGACCGCAGGAAGCTCTCCCACCGGTTTCGCTGCGGGCCGGGCGAAGTCCCAGGCTCTCGCCAGATTGAATACTTCGCTGACATTGACGTGGCGAACCAGGCGCCGACTCCGCGGCACAGACAGGACCGCCTCCAGCTCTGGACTGTAGAGGAATTGCTCCCACAGCGGGGTGTCGTCCTCGATCACCTCGAACACACTCGGGACCCCGATGTGGTGCCCGTAGGTGCGCAGGAGTTCGACGGCGAAACTATGAATCGTCCCGTAGAAGGACTGATTGAAGGCATGCTGCACCGAACTTTGGACGCCTTGCGAAACCAAGGCCGCGCGCGCTCGCTGCTGCATTTCTTCGGCAGCTTTGCGGGTATAGGTGACGACCACCAAGGACGGGAGCACCTTCGATGCGTCCGACCGGGAGGCAAGCGCAACCGCCCGACTTGTGAGTGAGTGGGTTTTCCCGGAACCTGCGGGGCAGATGAGCGAGAAATTCCGGTCAGTTTCCTGAGCGAACCGGGTGCGGACGAGGTGATCGGGTGGAAAGGAGGACATCTCAGGCGAAAGATAGCCGGACCAGATTTTCGCGGCGGGAAAGGAGGATGCGCTGATCGACTGCGAGGGTCGCGAGCGGCAACTCAGGCGTGTGGGAGTACTCGTCCCGAACGGCTTCGAGTTGTCCGAAGGCCCCGTGTTCGAGCATGGTTGCGAGGGTGCTCCAAAGGGCGGTGAGACTCGCCGCTTCGTCACCGTTGACCTGCTCCTCGGCCGGATCACCGGGCCTCAATATACAGAGCCCCGTATGGGCAGCACCGGCCGCACGGGTCCGTAGTCCATAGAGACCGAGCTGAACGCCGATTCCCTGTTCCATGCGAGCGATCGAAAGCGGTTTGTCAGAGCCCGTTTTGAGGTCGACGACCAGGAGATTTGCGTCTGAAAAGTCGTCGCGTCCCACCGGCATCCGGTCCGAGAAGATCAGGTCGGTTCGGCCTCCGATGGGCAGCACCTGGCGACCCGCCAAGGACACCTCGGTGAACGGCAGCGGATATTCGACCGCGGCCCACGGGTGTTGGATCGCGGTCAAGGACTGCGCAAGCAAACGGGCCTTCGCGAGGGACTGCCCCCAGAGGCACGACCACCATGTCGGCACGGATCCGCCGTTGGCGGCTTCGACTTTTTCCCGAAATGCCTTTGCCGCAGCTACGGTCTTCGGGACCCACTGCGCCCCCGGGTTGGGAACGAACCCGCGCCCACCGGCATCCTGGACCCACGCATGAACCCAGATTCCCAGCGCGCGCCCCCAGGGACTCGACTCGGTACGGCGTTGCAGGGAAACCCCGACATAGGACCGCAGCCATTGGATCGCCGGAGTGCGAGCCACCCTGCCCCACTCGGAGGCTGAGAGCCGGACCTTGCGGTCACTGGGTCCACCCAGGCAAAAATCGTAGATCCCGCTGGGTGTCGTCGGGTCACGGCGGCAGAGGAAGGCACGTGAGACGGCGCTTAAATCCTCGGTCACTTCCGGAAGTGGCATCCTCAGGACGGGTGCCAGGACTTGTTTGCCTGCGTGATCGAGGGTGAGCGCTTGGCCGCGCACCAATTGATAGACGCGCGAGAGGATGGGTCCTGGCTGAAGGGGGGAACCGGGCTGCAGGGGATCACGTTCCGAGCAGGCCAACGTGAGACTATCCGTTGCGCCAAAGAGCCGCAGGTAATCGCGCATTTCGAGGGAACGTCGCGACAGGGGCGACAAACAAAGCGACTTGCCGGGGCGGACCACCAATTGACCAACTCCCGCGAGGCCCTGTTCAGTCGACCGACGATTGAGGGTGCGAACCTGGCCGTTCAAGCGCTCGATGCTTTCTTCCGAAAACAGACCGTTCTGGCGAACCGGCGACGGCGAAATCCCCTCGTTTTGTCCCGCCAAAATGACATGGCCCCAGCGGGTCAGGATCGCCTCCCGCAGTTTGATGATCTGAACCCGCGCCAAGGGATGGGCGGATTCAGCCGGTGCGGCACTGTTCGGCTCCGACGTCACCGCCCGGGCCCACTCACAAAAGGCGTCCCGGGAGACGCGAATATCGGCGAGCCGATCGAGTCGGCGGGCCAAACTTGTCAGCCGTCTGTTGAGCGACCCCATCCCGAGTTTTTCGGCGTGGTCCCCCACCATGCGAACAAAGACGCTGATCGGCGCATTTACCGGAAACGAGGGCCACTCGGTGACGACCTTGCACGCCGCTCGGTCTTGATCTCTGGGCGATGTCGCCAAGATTGTCCCGACAGCGCTCAAGCAAGGCAGGAGCAGATCGTCGCAGGCCCGGAGCAACGCGGCTCGCACGGTTTCGGAGTGGGCTCCGCTGACCACTTCCGGAAGTGAGTGCACGGAGCAAAGGTTGGCCAGGGTGAGCGCATCGGGTGCGGCGATCACCGAAAACAAGGCGCTCCAAGCGCGTTGTTCCGGGGAGGTCACCATGGGCACGACCGAGCTGTAGTGTGCGATTGCGTGGACACTGAGGAGCAGACTGATTTCGCGGGCCAATGGACCCGCTTCCGGAACGACCACGGCAATGGGGGTGATGCCGGCATTGAGTTTTTCGACCACCACCCGGGCAATGGCCGCGGCCTGGGCTGCGTCATCCCGCGAGAACGAGAATTCAACCGGCGCATCGGAGAGGGAACCCGCGGAAACTTCCGGATAATCGAACTGCTCGGCCAGCGGTGCGAGTGGGCTGATCGATCCGTCCCCATCGCCGACAACCTGCCCGCCCAGGTTTTCCCAGGAGCCCAGCCACGTAAGGTCAAGGTCTTCCGCCCGGGGGCCGTTCACCGAAGTGATCACCAGGGCGTCGCGGGACATCTGCGCACTGGCTTTCAGAAGCGGCCACACCGGGAAGGACGCTGCGTCGAAGCCCACAAACAGGAGTGACTCGAAAATCGGCTCCCCACCCGCCTTCCGTTCCATTTCGAAGAGACGGTTTTGCAGAGTGTCGGCACCACCGGAGTCCAACAATGAGCGAAGTTTGTTCGCGACCGCCCGATACGCCTCCCCCTCAATCTGCGCGGCCCCCCACCCGCCCGATTCGAGAACCCGGAGGGTTGCGAGAAGGGGCGCCGGAACCTGGGAGAGCGTGCCAAGGGACGCATCCTCCGGACTTTCAGCGGCGAGTTGTTCCGCCGCCGCCCGGGCCATTAACGTGACGTCAGCGGGAGCGGACACAATCGTGCCCATCTGCAGGGCATCCGCCATCCGAAGCCACAATTCCTCCACACTCCAAAACCGGACATTGAAGAGCGGCATGGCCTGGGCATCGATCCGGCGGCGCAATTGGACCGCCTGCGCATGGGTCGGGGTGACAATAGCCGTTGGCAACAAAGACTGCCACGCCTTCGCGCCCGCCTGATGCAGCCACGGACCCAGGTGCTCGGACCACGCGGAGTCCAAGGTGGAGGCGGCAATAATCGAGAGTGAACTCATCGTGAAACCAAGATAGCGGCAGGAAACGGACAACCGAGCACTGGTCAGGTGCACGCGATCACGATGCGCTCGCGAAGACTGGTCCAGCGCTCATTGCACCGGTTGTTTCCCACCGCCCGCCGAATCGCGGTAAGTTCGCCCAACAGGACCACCAGTCTTTTCCCTCGCGTGATCCCCGTGTAGAGAAGGTTCTTTTGCAGCATGGGAGCGTGATCGGCAGTCATGACGAAGATGATGGCCGGATACTCGCAGCCTTGCAGTTTATGGGTTGTTGCTGCGTAGGCGAGGCGCAGCTCCTCGGAGGCCTCGCCCGTCGGGTACTCCACCGGGCGCCCCTCGAAGTCGACGACAACGTTGTCCGCCGTCACCCCGGTCACAAATCCCGTGTCCCCATTAAAAACGAGCCGGTCGTAGTTGTTGGCGATCTGCATGACTTTATCCCCGATGCGGAGGCGGCCGGTGCCCGGGACAAACAGGTCCTGGAGAAATGAGTTCAGCGTGACCGTCCCCAGAGGACCCTTGTTCATGGGGGTCACGATCTGGACATCCCGCAGAGGATCGAGTCCGAAGACCTTTGGAATTCGTTGGAGCAACAACGTCACAATGAGGCACTTGATCCGTTCCGGATCCGATTCCTCGATAAAGTAATAATCGCTATGCGTGCCTTTGGGGGAGGATTCCGGCAAGAGTCCCTGATTTATGCGGTGCGCATTGGAGATGATCCGCGAACTCAGTGCCTGCCTAAAAACCTGCTTTAAGTGGCAAACCGGGACCTTTTGCGAATGAATCAAATCGGACAGGATCGAGCCCGGTCCAATGGATGGCAGTTGATCGATGTCTCCTACGAAGACCAGGCTGGCCGACTCGGGAATCGCTCTGAGCAGGAAATAAGTTAGGGGCAGGTCGAGCATGCTCGTTTCATCGATGATGAAGCAGTCCCCCGAAATGGGATTGCGATCATCGTGGAGGAATGAGTTCGAATGCGGATTCCATCCCAACATGCGGTGAATGGTTGATGCTTCGTGACCGGTTGCCTCGGTCATCCGTTTGGCGGCGCGTCCGGTAGGGGCCGCCAGGCGGACCCCGAGGTGTTGGTGTTTCATGCAGCGCACCAAAAAGGCGATGATCGAGGTCTTTCCCACACCCGGCCCACCCGTAATGATGGTGACCCGGTTGCACATGGCAGTGATCACGGCATGGCGTTGTTCGTCGGAGAGCGTCATCGAGTCGCCCTTTTCGATGGTCGCCAGCAGTTCCGCCGGTTCCCGTGGAGCGTAGGCGGTTGACCCCAGTGCCATTCGTCGCGCCAGTCCCTGCGCCACACTGTGTTCTTGGAGCCGGACCTTGCGCAAATACGTGAGGGCACGGCCGCCAAGAGTCTCCTCGATCACCTCCTGTTGGTTGCGCAAGTCCTCCGCCGCTGCGATGGCCGCTGATTCTTCGCACCCAAGGAGTTTCGCCGCGGCCTTTGGCAGTTGTGCCGACGGCATGCACGTATGACCACTGACCATCGCCGATTCGAGTGCATGCACCACGCCGGCGCGCACGCGACGCGGGTCATTCTTCCCGATCCCCAGGTGCGTTCCGACTGCGTCAGCAGCCGCAAACCCCACCCCGTCAACCTCTCGGCATAACACGTACGGGTTGGCCTTGATCAATGTCAGGGCATCGACCCCCAATTTCCGGAAAACCTTGATCGCTTTCTGGACCGAGAAACCCAGGCCCACCAGAAACAATTCGAGGTCTCGTCTCGCGGACTGGTCCACCATGGCCGCGCGGATCTTCGCCGCCCGGTCTGCCCCGATGCCCTTGATGCGGGCCACCTTCTGTGGCTCGTTTTCAAGTACCTCCATCGTGTTCTCCCCAAATGTGCACACCAATCGTGCGGCGATCCCCGGACCGATGCCGGGAATTGCTCCGCTGGATAAGTAGGCGAGGATTTGCTCCGGCTGTGTCCGGGTCCGGAAGGTCAGCGTAGAAGCCTTAAACCGATGGCCGTATTTCTTGTCGTCCGACCAACCTCCACCGGCATCGAACACATCGCCTTCGCGAATGCACGTTTCGAGGCTCAGTCCGACCACGGTCTGTTCGACTCCGTCAATCGATGCCCGCAAGACGCAAAAACCGGTGTCAAAGGTGCGGTGGACAACCCGGACAATGGAACCGGTGAGCGTGATGAGAATTTCTTCCACGCCGCCAAGATAACAGGAAATTTCCGCTTATCGGTCGTAGTCGGGCGCGTCGGGTGTTGGGACCCCTTTTGGCTTTAGAAAAGGCAAAGCCGCAGGAGGCAAAGTGGGTGCGAATGACTTCCCGGGTTGAGGTCCGGAGGGGGCCGCCGGCTTTGGGGTCGCAGGCGCAACGACCTGTTTCTCGGGTCCGGTCCGGTCGTAGTCCCGATCGAATGAGCGCGAATACACGTGATGGGACCAGCTAGTCCCGATGAATTCCACGGTTGCCGCCTTGGTGTCTTCCAGTTCGATCAATGAGGCTGCGGCACCTGGAGACGTCACCCCCCGATCCAATTCGGCCATGCTCTTTTTCGCAGTGTCGGTTCGTCCGGGACCATTAACCAGTCCCTCAACCTCACGGGTGTTCTCGGTTGTGACACGAATGATACCGTCCTGGGTCGGGAATTCCTTTACGGTGTGTTCGTGTTTGGTGAGCATTGCCTTCGCGCGTTCGCGACGGACCTCGCCCTCTGGGGTGGCTGGGTACCCGAACACCGCATGCGACTCGGGTTCTTCGCGCTTGAGCAACGCAGGCGAGATCCCGAGCTCCAGAGCCCGCCGGTGGATTTGATCACCCAGGGCTCGTCCTTGGGGCGTCGCATCCATGGCGACGGTGAGTTCGATTCCTCGCTCCTTGCAAAGTTCGAGCAGTCGTTCCGGCACTTTGTCTCCCACAAAACCCATGATGCACCGGGTCTTTTCGCGGGGCTCCAGCATGACCCTTGCGGCCGCACTCTCGAGTGATGAGGTGAGGACAAGCTGTTTTGTATCCGCATCGAATCGGCGAAGCGTGGAGGCTCCGTGATTGGGTGCTCCGAATGTCCGGCTGCGAGAGGGGGCTCCGGTCGTGGGAATGCTCTCCGCCACAAAACCCACGGGGCGGCCGGAATCGAAGTCCGCCAGAGGGGTGTTCACGGTGACGCGCGGCGCGACGTTGGTGGCGGAAGAGGGGCTCGCGATGCAGTGCGGATAAAAGATGCGTGCTTTCACCAGCTTGACGGCAAGCGACGGATCCACCCGCTTCACCTTGACCAGGTAGTTGGCGGCCGCCGAATCTTCATGCGCGGCACTCGCTGGCAGCCACGGACCCGCCACCGCGACGGGTTTGAATTCCCCACGAAGGACATCGTTCCAGTCCTTGTTCAGGGGGGCCGCTTGAAATTCCTTCGGGTACAGATTCCGCTCGGCCTCCGGCAAGGCACTGCGCGTGGCGCTTGCTTCGCGCGTCAGCCGGTGGATCAAAGCGCACGACTCGGGCGTATTGGCTACGTGAATGGTCTGCCAGTCGAGTTCGTCGATCCTGTCAGCCGGAATCTCCTTGTCGGAATAGGCCCGCTCAATACGGTTCCGGCGTGCGAGCCGGTCCCCGGGCTTGTTGCTGATGCCGATCGGCACCTGATGCGCGGTGGCCCAGCTAAGCACTTCGTGGAGGGCCTTTTCGCCGATCCCAGCGGGCCCCCGGGTCGAAGCGTCGATGACGAACTCCCCTTGCGGCGGCACTTCGACGCGGCCGTTCAGCCCTCGCTTTTTCGCCTCGTCGGCCAGGGCTTGAGAGGCGTCCCGCCCAACCTGGTCATTGTTAAAGGCGCCGACGAAGGTTCTGGCGTTTGGAAATGTCCTGAAGAAGGCGTCGATGTGATCGGGCCCTGGGATGCGGGCGCCGGTCATGGCCACGTAGGCCGACTTCGGATGATCGGCCTTTTTCAGTTCGTAGAACGAGGCCACGTCGACCGCCGCCTCCGTCAGCCAGACGGTGTCCGCAGTGCTGGGGTCACCGAAGACGATCCCGCCACGCGCAGGACGACCTTCGTTGATGCCTTTGCTTTTCCCGCCCTTGGCCCCCTGCCCCGCCGCGGGCTTGATTGCCACGCCCACCATCAAGCCGGTCTCCCATCCCTGAATCGGACTGCACAGAACCGGACCTTCGCTCGCTTTGTGGAGGCTGAGCGAGGAATAGAAAAACCCCTGGCGGTAAAAGGTGTCGATCGTCTCGCGAGAGAGTCCGCGTTTGGCTAGATACGCACGGCAGCTCTGGTCGACCGCGTCCCCGGTGTGCTTCGTGGGTACGCGCTGCGGGTTGACCCGGGTGTCCACTTCCTTTGGCGGCGGAGTGTACGAGTTCGCCTTGAGGACAAAGTCCTTCGCCTGCCCAGCGGGCAGTGACTCCACATCGAGATGCGGATACATCTGGTTCAGCCAGGTGCGCGCGGCTGCATAACAGGACGGCTCGTCCGATCCATGGCCCTTGATCTCCATGATCAGTTTGACCAGGGCCAGGTTCCCCCGCGATCCGCCCTTGCCCTGACAGGAGGCGAAGGTGGTTCGAGCGGAGCCTGACAGAACTCCGAACGCAAACCCGGCCGAACCATCGACGCGGACATTCACCGTGTGGTCGTCCACTTTGAAATGCCACTGCCGTTCCGAGTCCTTGGAGTAGTCGTTGTAACCGAGGCAGCCTAGAAGCTGGATCGTATCGAGGCTCGCGACGCGATGTCTCCATGCCTCAAGGTCACGCTGATGGCGTGCCTTGTCCGCATGTTGCTTTTCATCGAGCTGCTTCCTACGGGCGGCCACCTCCTCCGCAGTGGGCTTGTACCCGTCAACCTGCGGATAGTGCTTTCGAATCCACGCCAGGGCATCCTGAAAGCAGCGTCCATTGTCGCGCTGATTCTTGAGGATTTCCATCAAGACACAGGTCAAGGGGAGGACTCCGCTGCCATCGGCCTTGTTGCGCAGAGTGACGAAACCGTCCTGCGGAGGATTGGTGATGCGAAAGGAATCCCCCTCCGCGTCTACCTCGAGGCGGCGCCCGCCCTTAATCAGGTATTGCCCCTGTTTCGCTTCAAGAGGCTTCACGTAGTCCCGGAACTCATTGAGCAGTCCAGGCAGGGTGTCGCAATGATTGGCGGCCTCTTTCCAGAGGATGTCCGCGATCGGGTCGCGCGACGTTGGCATCTTCGGTAAAGCTGCTGGAGAAGTCTGCGGTGCGGCGGGCATGTTCCAAAATAACAGCTTTCCGAAAGGGTTTTGGTTACGGCTCAATGTGCCGGCAGACCTCTGCGAGCGAGGTGTGTCCAGCGACAACCTTCTGCAGTCCCTGAGCGTAAAGGGGGATGTAGCCGTTGGTGAGGGCGGCAGCGCGGATCACCGAATTCTTCTCGGAGTCGGCGATGAGATCGCGAATCTCGTGCGTTACGACCAGCGACTCGAGGACACTGATGCGACCCTTGTATCCGGTGTAGTTGCACTCCGGACATCCGACCGGGTAGCCGACCCGCCGGCGTCCTTCCGGAAAGGTGACGCCCCGAGTGGCAAAATGGTCGACTGTGGCCTGGTCCGGTTCACGGACCCGGTGACATTTGCAAAGACGTCGGATGAGGCGCTGGCTGGTAATCAGTCGCAAGCCCGCTGCGAGATCGCGCGCGTCAACGTCCTTGCCACGCAAGCGATCAAGCACGGTCAGGACATCGTTCGCGTGGACCGTCGAAATCACCAGATGGCCCGTGATCGCCAGTTCGGACGCCGCCTTCGCGGTCGCGCTGTCGCGAATTTCACCGAGCATGATGATGTCGGGTGCGTGCCGCAAGAGCAGCTTGGCGCCTTCCGCAAAACTCGGGCGTGAAGGGGACACCTTGTTCGGATCCGAAGAGCACTGAATCTGGGTGACCCCCGGCAGCACGTACTCGATTGGGTCCTCCAGCGTGTAGATGGACTTATCCGGGCTATTCACCTCCATCAGCATCGCCGCCATCGTGGTCGACTTGCCTGCTCCGGTCGGACCGGAAGTCAGGATGATCCCCTGCTTCTTGGTGATGTGCTCGCGCAGCAGCTTCATGTCGGCCGCCGCCAGACCCAGTTCGCTGAGCGAGCGCAAAGCCAAGGTCTTGTCGAGCAGCCGCAGCGTGAACTTGGGGTCCACCCCGTGCGAATAAATCAGAGCGACGCGGACATCGATATCCCGTGACGCAAAGGAGAAGGTGAAATGACCTTCAGCGGGTTCGCGGCCGTCGAGACGGATTTCGGCCCACTGCTGGATCTTCGATTTGATCGGTCCCTTGCGCATGTCGGGTTGCGTCAATAGCGGCACAAGGGAACCGTCGACCTGGCAGCGAAGCCGACACTCCCCATTGAACTGGTCGATGTGAATGTCGCTCGCCCCCCGGCGCATGGCCTCGCACAGCATCCACTTGAGCAGGTATTCGATGCTTTCAAAAAGGTTCTGGGAGGCGCGTTCGAATTCGCGGGGATCGATCGCAAACTTTGACCGGCGTTCGCCCGTCACTGTTACCGCGCCTGAGGTCTGGGCCGTCGTGACTGGTTTTTCCTGCCGGTCACCCTGCAAGAGGCGGTGCAGCTCGTCCGATCCGCACCGCACCGGGCAGATCTGCTGCTTTACAATGGAGGAGAACTTGTCGGCAATCTTGTAGTTGGACGGATCCGGGGTGATGACCCAGATGCGATCCCGCGACATGAAAATTGGATACGCTGCGACCGTGGAGAGCAGGTCGTTTCCGAACTTGCCCGCCAGATCCCGATTGGGAAGGAGCATGTCTGAGCGAGTAACCGGAGCGTGATGGAGGGTGCTTTCAATTCCCAGCGCCAGATCGGTGGGCAGCCGGGAAAGGTCGATGGGGCCAGTGGTCGCGAGGGCCATCTGCAGGACGCTCGCATCGCTTTGTGACAGAAGCGGCAAGCGCATGATCCAGCCAATGGTGTCGCGAACCCGTTCGTCCCGGCTGCGACTCGGCGACTGCACGAAGGCCTCGTGGTCCGGAAATCCGTTACCAACAATTTCGCCCGCGAAGAGCACACTGATCTGTTCCAACAGGTCGATCCGCGCCGCTTCGTAGTCTTTCCTCGAGAGAATCAGGCGCAGGGTCAGGTCGTTGGGAATGAAATCGGCCTTGGCGAACGAATCCGGGTCGTAGTGACCCACGGCGATCTTGTGTCCCAGGAGATAAACCGGGATGGGCAAGCGGTCCTCAGTGATGACCGATCGTTTCACGTGGGCGTGCGCCGCGTATTCACAGAAGGTGGTCACCGCCGAGGAGAGACAACGAGCCGATCGCAGCGGGTACGGGAGCGCTTGCCACTGGGTCCAGCACAGGAGCATGGCTTCTTCGTAGGCATCGGTGTGGTGAGCGTGCAACCACTCCAAAAGCGAAAAATCGGCATCCCGATCGTCGGGCAGGGCGTTTAGATCGAACGCGACGGCGAGCCGTGACTCAAGAGAGGGTTCGAGAACCGGAGAGACCATGGGAGAATTGCTAGGATTGGCCGACGAGGGATGACTTGAGTGAGCTGGCGGAGCGTTACTCCGTGGCCGGGTACAGGCCGCTCCCCGTGGGGGTCGTCCAGATGACCGAAGCCAAGCGATCAATGTTCGTCCGAACCTTTTTGCGCAGGTCGTGGCGGGGTTTGCCGGCGAGGTCAGCCTCCCGGAGGGTGACGTCCATCAGGCGCAGTTCATTGCGCAGGAGGGTCGCCGTTTTCTTGAGCTCTGCGTCTCCACGTCCTTCGCGCACGGCCTGCACCAGATTGCTGACCTCCCGGTCGACACCGCGCAGGCTCTCGATCACGTCATCCACCGTGGCGTGCACATCCCCATCAAAAGTTGACCGAGCCTCGGACTGCTCAAACGCCGGCGTTGTGTGCTGCGGACCCGCGAAGTTGCCGCCCTTGTAATCCGGCAAAAGGGTCGGAGTCACGTAAAGGGTCAGGAATGTGCGGGTGTTGTCCTTATTGAGCGTCTTGAACGCGAAGCCGAAGAAAGGCAGATCGCCCAACCACGGAACCTTCGCTGAATTCATGCTTTTGAGGGAGCTTTCCAGCCCACCCATGGACAGCGAGAAGCCGCTGCGAACGATGACCTCGTTGCTGTAGACCTGGGTCGAGGTGATGGGATACGAGTTTCCGTCGATTTCCTGGGTTCCGGTGATGCTGGATACCGTGATCGAGATGTTCAGGAGGATTGCGTCGTCGTCTAGGACGCGCGGCAGGATGTTAACGGTGGTGCCCACATCGATGAACTCCACGTCGCTGGTGCTGGAGTTGCCGGCGCCAAGACCCGAGGTCTGCGAGCGTGTCGAAATGACCGGAACTTGAGCGACGGAGCGCAGGAGGACTTCTCGTCCAGAGAGGGTTGTCTGAGTCGGGTACTGAACCTGACTCGAATCGCGACCGCGCGCAACGAACTGCAGGCGAGCGGTCAGATCCGCAGCGGAAAGGATGGCCGTGGGGAACTTGGTTGCGGCCAGGTGACCAAAGTCGATGCTCAGATCCGAGCTGGGGACAATGCTGAGGCCTTTGTTCAGAATGGCGGAATCAATCCCGCGCTGGGTCGTGGGATTGGTCGTCGAGAGAACGAATTTCGTCTCTAGGTAGATCTGCTTCTGGGGCTTGTCCGTCGAGGCAAGGTAGGCCTCGAGCAGTTGATGCTGCTGGCGGGACGCCACGACGTAGAGCGAGTTGGTGTCATCGTTGTAGAAGACCGTGCTGAGGTTTTTGCGTTCGGAGGTGGTGGCGTCGCTCTTGAGGTTGGCGAACTGGGAGGTGGCAATGTTCCCGAAGTTCCCCACCGAGGCGGTGCCGGCGATATTGGCTTCGCTTCCGCTCACTGGCAGACCGAGCAGGGTGGTGATCTTCTGGAGAAATTCCTTCGAGTCGGTCTTGAAGACCTGGTTCGAGCCCTGCTCCATTGAGGACCGCAGGCCGGAGCCTCCCGAACCCGATGCAGGACTGCTCGAGGCACCGCCGCGGGACACATTGCCAAGCGTGGTGAAACGCAGTTGGTAGGTCCGCTGAATGAGTTCGTGGCTATTGAGCGTCAGGAACTGCCAGAAGCCGTCGCGGTAAAGTATATCCACCCCGTAGGTGCGGGTGATCCCGATCAGGATGTCGTACGGGTTCTTTTTGACCGACATCGACACCAGGGTCGCCATCAGCGGGTCCTCCGGAATCGTCAGGTAATTCATTTTCACCGCATCGGCCAGGAATCGAATCACCGTCCCAAGAGGTGCTCGGTTGAGCTCGACTTGGAGCGGAGCGATCCCGCGCATCCGGGCGATCTCCAACAACTCGGATGCCGCTGAACTGGTGAAGCGCGTGGGTGCCGTCCCGGGATTGGAGGGGGCGCCGGTCGCGGTGACGGTGATCTGCGGCCCTTGCAGCAGGTCTGCAATCGAGGACGCTGAAGCAACCGGGAGTGACTGGGCTGCGAGGGGGGCAACCGACAGGAGGAGTGCGAGGATACTTTTCATGCGTTCCCCCACCCTAACAGTCTTTTTGAGCTTTTTTGAAAATCGCTGAGCCGCACCCCCGAAGCCCGCGACCGATCCGAAAGGACCCAAAAACAGAAAAGGGGCGTTGGCCTGGACCAACACCCCTGAATGGATTCGTAAAATGCTATCGCGCTGACTGCTACGGTAGTTCGTAGACCTCGATCATGGTCTCGCCGGTGCCGTTGTTGGTGCCTGAAACTTGGACAGTGTAGGTGCGCCCGGCATCCAGAGTGAGGATGAGAGCCGCGTCTT
>Ga0163144_10008840_pt1 | contig 21736 bp, 19 predicted proteins | sample OliLak19BULKMAT1_FD_123175 | JGI IMG/M metagenome (GOLD analysis project Ga0163144, IMG submission 123175) | Freshwater microbial mat bacterial communities from Lake Vanda, McMurdo Dry Valleys, Antarctica - Oligotrophic Lake LV.19.BULKMAT1 | ecosystem: Environmental > Aquatic > Freshwater >... | reverse complement strand
TAAATGGCGGAGGGAGCGAGACTTGAACTCGCAAGCGGTTTCCCGCGCCGCATTTCGAGTGCGGTGCCTTACCAATTAGACTATCCCTCCAATGGCGATTCAAAGTCGCATAGGCCGTGCTCGGTTGTAAAGCTGGCGTAGTGAAAATCGGGGGGATTGCTTCGCTTGGCTCGCAACGACTGCAGTTATTTCGCGGCTTCGATTACGCCGCAAGCGATCCGCGCACCGGAATTACCCGATGGCTGGGATTTGAGATCGTCTTCCGACGCGTGGAGCACAACCGACTTGCCCACGATATCGCCCCAAGCAGCTTGGACTCCTTCGTCTTTAGCATTCAGGTCGAGGGACAATTTGCCGCGGCCGTTTTTCTCGACCTTGATGTTGCCGAGATCGCCGGCATGGCTACCCGTAACTCCCGGCGCACCATGGTTCTGAGCAAGTGGGCTGTAGTGTTCACCGGCGCTTTTTGCATCACTGGAGCTGCAATCGCCCTTCTCATGTAGATGAATGCCGTGCATACCCGGAGTGACTTTTTCCACCACCACTTCAATGCGCACTGCATCGGGCCGCTTCTTCCAAAACGTCACTTTACCGGTAGCAGTAGTGCTGCTCTTTGGCTGCAAAGCCGCGAGTGCAAAGGGTTTCTGCTCCTGAGCTCCGAGCGCAGCGATGCTAAACACCATGACAAGTACGGCACCGACAATGAGAGAGTTTGGGTAAGTAGAATGGCTATTCACAATTCCTCCAGACAAAACTTTCGATCTTAAAAAACCATCTGTCCGGAAGAAATGCAGAAAAAGTGCCAACTTACTTTACTTTGAAAGAAACCGATTCAATCTCCGGAACCCCAGCCGCACCGAGGGGGCGCAGTGAAACAGCTTTGAGATCAATCTTCTTCATCGCAGCATCCGGGAGCCGATAGGAATCGGACTCACCATTTGCCGAGTAGAGGAAAAATCCGATTCCAAAAGTCTCCCCTTTTCCCAGATCGGGGGCCATCTCCGGAAGCTCGAAGTTCGCTTCAACGCTATCTGCTTTAGAGTCTTTGAGAACCGCATCATCACCATAGCTCTGCATGCTGGATTGGGAGCCATCCGCGCGAAACTGCGTGATGCCCGGCAGTGCCTTCGCAATCGGGGCACCGGTATTTTTAAGGATCAAACGGATGCTGCGACCTTTTTGCTCGAGCACTTCTGCGTCGACCAACTCCGGAACAACGAGATCCGCTGCAACCACTGGCCGGCTTTTCCATTCAAATTTAAAATCGCCATCGACCGAACGATAAGCGGCCTGATTGGCTACTCCGTCCCAAACATCAATTTCGAGAACGGGTTCGCCGAAAATCGTTTCTGGTAATGCAAACTCCATTGAGCAGGTAAAATTGGCTTTCTCGCTCTCGCAATCCGTTTGCTCTGCAAAGAAATAGTGTTTACCCGCTTCGATACCGCGGGCTTTGTCTTCGTTCCATCGGGATTGGACGGTAAATGCAGCTGCGCCTAATCCTGCTTGGTCTTCAGAATCAAACGTAACTTTTACGTGGGTCGCGTCGATCTTTTTCACTTCAACGTTGGAAATTTTCGGAGCGTCATCGTCTACAGGAAGCGCTTCCACGTTGAGGGCAGTGTAGAAGTTAAAATAATTAATCCGCTTTTCTTCGCCAGCGGATGCTTTCGCAACGTCCTTTAAATATTGTTCGCGATCAGCATCCGTCGCTCCGCGAACAAAGGTAACATCGCCGTGACCATAAATTTCAAAACGGCTGTCGCTGTCTTCTTTAGAAGAAAATTTGGGGACGGTAAACTCGCCAACAAGCGATCCAGTCTTTTCATCGAGCTTCAACGGCGTGACCGACCCGCCCCAGTGGAAACGAACTAAATCCGTCAGCGACTTTGGATTCTTAATTTTCACGGAGATATCGACTTTATCCCCAGGCTTCAAAACCTGCTCCGGCTTCACCGTCGGAACGATCTTATGAGGAACAGCATCTGCTGCAATCCCGACTAAAGAAAACAAACCCAAGCAAGCGAGCACAACTAGTTGAAACATCTAAAAAATCCTCCGAGCTTCTTGAGCTAGGCGGACCAGCCTGGTCTGGCAAGCTTAATCCAGTAATCGCGAGCACCAGTCGTTGCGAGCGAAGCGAGGCAATCCCCACCCACAAAGGAGCGAAGAATAGGGAGAAATTACATCTGCCGACTCCGCACTGCTCCCGCCCGGGACGCCCGGGGGCTCGTAATTTCTACAGGCTTGCCTCGCGCTAAGACCGCGGAAGTGGGGCTGTGACTTCGACTGTTTTTTTTGCCCGCGGTATTCCCGGTCGGGAGCAGTGCGGAGTCGGCAGATGTAATTTGTCCCGTTCTTCGGTCTTTGGGGGTGGGGATTGCCTCGCTTCGCTCGCAACGACGGGTGATCGCTGGCAAGGTTTGGTGGAGGCTGACAGGATCGGCGTTACGCGGTTTAGTATGCGTATGCGAAATTTGATTTGGGGTGCGGTGGCCGGGCATTCAGTTTGTACCGACTGAACAAGCCGATTGGACTATGCAGGTGGTGTTTAGAAATACGCAGCTTGGCGTTTTTACTCTCGATGTAGTTTTTGAAAAGAAGATCAATCCCGAGGCGAATTAATGGCGAAGAAGTATTGGTTGATGAAGACAGAGCCCTCTGTGTTTTCGTTTGAAGATCTCGTGAAGGCACCGGGGAAGACGACTCCTTGGGAAGGTGTGCGGAATTATCAGGCGCGGAATTTGATGCGGGATGAATTTCAGTTGGGGGATCTGGCGTTTATTTATCACAGTGGGATTGCAGAGCCGGAGATTGCCGGCATCGCTGAAATTGCGAAGACTGGGTATGCCGATCCGTTTGCGATGGATTCGAAGAGTAAGTATTACGATGCGGATGCGAAAAAAAAAGGGGTGAACCCTTGGATCTTGGTTGATGTGAAAGCCAAGAAACGATTTAAGAAATCGGTCACTCGTTCCCAATTGAAAGACTGTAAGGCACTCGCCGGGATGATGGTTTTGAAAAAAGGGGCGCGGCTCTCGGTACAGCCTGTGACCGAAGCGGAGTTCAAAACGATTTGTGATTTGACCACCTCTGAAAACGTCTGAAGTGCCGCAAAACGATTAACTGGAAAATTCTTAGTCGCGCTCTGGTGGTTTGTTACAGCGCTGAAACAGTTCATGCGCTCTTGGAACTTCTCGAAGTCCTAAGCAAATTACCGTCGATAAAGTATTACAGCGCGCTTACAAAAAAGTGGCAGCGTAGTCTTTCGTTAGTGATCGCACGCACTTCTTTCCACCAGCTCACTCCGCGTTGCCCACTGCTGGTACACCCCTTGCTCCTATGCTGCTACGGACGAGGAAAAAGCTGTCATCAGCTCTTTCCGGTTTTAGTTAGTTAATGAAGGAGTAGAAGTTATGTGGTTCAAATCTCTCATGGTCGCGACAGTGTCGCTGACGTTGTTCGGTTCCACTGTATCCGAAGCTTGCTCGCACGGTTGCGCTACACGCACTGTTGTCGTCGTCAGACGTCCAGTTGCGCCAGTAGCGGTTTCCGTAAACGTAGCAGCCGCCCCGGTAGCGCCCGTGTCCCATCCATACCCGTATCCGTATCCCGTCTCGGGATCGGCATCGATCTACGGGCCTTATGGTGGGTACGCGAGTGCGAGTTACTACGGCACACCTGGATACAGCGGTAGTGTGAATGTCAGCGGATATTCGCCTTACATCGGTTCATTTGGTGGTTATGGTCAGTTCTCGCCTTACGGTGGGTACTACAACGGTAAGTACGTTGATTTTTCGTACAACCGCACCCCAGGTTACGGCACGACATTCTCCGGAACCGGACCCTACGGCGGAAGCTTTTCTGGCTCCGCTTACCATCTCTAATTTTCCGGCAACGAGTTACTCTCACAGACTCTGCCCGGTTGCGCTTTACTCCTAGCTGCCCACGGAAGCGCAATCGGGTAGTTTTTTTTCTTAACGCCCCGTGCGTTGCCGCTGCTCGACACCCAAATTAGTACATGAGTACAAATTTGGAGGTCTCGGTATATGCGCTCACTCTCTCTACTACTGGCCACGGTCCTGGCCCCTATTGCTGCGGCGAAGAATGAACCGATCGATATCTTCCGTGGCAAATTAGCTACGTACGGCGCACAAGCGATCCTTCATGAGGCAGCGGTCCCACCCCTTGCTTACCGCTACAACGTTGTTACCGGCGTTTGTATCGACACTGCGAACAAGGTAGGACTCAATAATCCCAAGGTCACCACCGAGTGCGCAGACTTTCGAGAACAAGACGAGAGCTCCAAAGACTTTTCTAAGCAAAATCTTCGGGGCGCCAATTTCGACGAGAGCAAAGTTAAAGCGGCCAACTTTAAGGAGGCTGACCTCCGGGGCGCCAAACTCAATTTCACCAATTATAAAGATGCCGATTTTAAAGGGGCACTCATATCACCTGATACTGAACTGCCCTTCTCCCAGGAAAAAGCACTCACTCTGGGAATGATCTGGGCCGACGCGAAGATGCTGGACCAACTCTTTGTCGACTATTCTTGGTCTACGCTTGAAACCTTGCGCGGCTTGATCGCCCTAGGCTCTAACCCGCACACGCAAGACGACCTGGTACTGAGACAATTCATCCGCATTCAGAATGTAGAGCGTTTGACAGTGCTTAAAAAGCTTGGCCTCGACATGGGCTCTGGCCTTGCAATTTATTTCGCAGGCTTGAAAGCCGACGACTACCCCAACCAAAAGGCAGAATCCAAGTTTGTCCAGGAGCTGATCACTCTTGGCGCGAATCTCGACTACTCGGCCAATGGCGAATCACTGCTCGCCTCCCTCGTCCGTCTCAATCGCATCGAACTGGCTAAAGAACTCATCGCGGCCGGTGCATCGCTCCAGGTGAAAGGCGATCAAATCAACGTTCTCACCGCCGCACTGGAATATGCTCGTTACCCGTTTGTGTTTTGGCTGTTAGAGAAAGGCTCCGACCCCAACCTCTGTACGGATCGATCCGAGGCGCCGCTGAGTGCCGCCGTTCGTCGTTACCCCACCACCAACGAAGTCGCCCAGTTCCCCGCGGGCCAGCCAACTGACCTTTTGGAGCTGTTCTTAAAATACAACGCGGATCCCAATAACTTCTGCAACGTGGGGCTAAGCCCACTTGCCGCCGCCTTTGAGAGGGGGCAATACCCAAAGGCGAAAAAGCTGCTCGCTTTAAAAGCCGATCCCAATATTTGTGACAAGGCCGGGCAGTGTTCAGTGCTTTCCAAAGCCCTCTCTAGCGGCGCCACTCTCTCGCTCGACGCGATTCAAGCACTCGTCACGGCGGGAGCCGATGGTTCGTGGGGCAAAAGCAAAGGCATTAATTTGCTCGATAGAGCGCGCGGATCGAATTTGCTCGCCGAACTGGTGAGAGCCGGTGCCGACGCAACAACTGCTCGCATTCTGGGCCGTAATGATCTGGATTCCGTAAAATACTTGGTCGAGCAAGGGTCAAACATCGAGCAAGTGGATGCAGGTAATATTACGGTGCTGATGGGCGCCATAGCGTTTAAGAACCAGCGGCTGGTCGAATACCTGCTTCAAAGCCCTAAGCTCACCCCTGCCCTGCTCAATGCGAAAAACAGCAAGGGCAACCATGCGCTGATTTATGTCGAGTACTACTTGCCGGGGTTCCTTAATAAATTCTTGGCAGACACGCGACTGAATCTGTTCACGGTGACAATGCCAGTGGAACACGACGTCCGAGATTATTACGGCGTTAAGAAGAAGCTTCTCGACGTCCCAGTGGCCAATTGGGCATTCCGCCGACCCTACGAATCTCAGTCAAGCAACCAGGACCTAGTTAAACTTCTTGGCACGCGTGGCGCCAATTTAAATGGCATAGATCCGCGTACTGGATTGTCACTCCTCCACTCGGCCCTCGGTCCCGACCACAAATTCCTTGAAGAGATCATCGCGCTCGGCGCCAATCCCAAAGAACCTCGCTTGCTCTTCGCCCTGGCGGAACGCATCCGCTCGGACTTTGAAGAGTCCGCCACCGCCGACTTTATGTTCCTGTTGGATCACGGAGCCGATCCAAACGCGTCCGACCGCGGTCAGTCCATTGCAAAACATGTGGCCAGCTACACCAAAAAATCCCCCTTCTCTCTCGTTGAAAAACTACTCGATAAAGGCGCCAAACTCGAACCGGGCCTCCTCTCAGCCCTCTTGCAAAGAATCCCTGAGTCACCTGTGGAGCAAACCACCAACGCTGCAAAAGAAGCTCGCAAGAAAATCGCTGATTTTGCTACTCGTTATGGCGCCGAGCCATTGGAGACCGAGAAATCCATGCGAGAAGGATTGGCTGGGTTGGTTGCCAAGTCCTGCATGATCGGCAGCCCCAGTTGGGACAAACCGGTGCTCACTCCTAACAAAGATGTTTATGAAGTTTTATTGGAATACTTAGCCACAATGCGCAAAGGCAGCTTCACAATCGGATCTATCGACGAGGCCCTACTGAGCGGCCTGTTCTCAAACCAGTCTGCAGACGGCATGACCTGCGAACGCGCGCTATACACTTTGATAAAAGCCGAATTCGCAAGCCTGCCCACTAAACAAGTAGTCGACGGCCTGCGCAACGCTAAGTGGAGGTACGAGACCACACCGGCCGCTTTCACTGTTCAAGCGTGGGAGCAAATCGGGAACTTTTTGAAATTACTCGAGGTGGACGGCTCTCCCCTCGTCAAAGAAACCGAGTTGGTAGAGACGTTACTCGATAGCAATCACTTCCCACTGGCCTGGACCTGGTTCGGCAAAGGCGCGCCGTTCAAAGCGTCTTCGCCAAAGATGAGCGCTTTGAAAAAATCTACAATGACGGCAACAAACTTTCATCAATTTGGACGCAACGGAGCGGCCGCAAAGGCAGAATGCGGGGTAAACTCCCTGGCAGAAATCCGGGAGCTCTTTGAGTTTGCAATCGACTCGGGAGGATTAAAATCTTCGAAACTTCTGACGGGTCTCTCGGCGTATCCTTTCCGCGCTTACCTCTTGGACACGACAACCGGAAAGCTTCGAATAGAGGAACTCTCCGATAAAATGAAAGACCTCGAGATCGAGTTTTACTGTCGAGAATATTGACGGTTTTGGCTTGGAAAATGGAGATAACTGCGCTTAACACCTAAGAGATTGCTCGAGGCATTTCGCAAAAAAACCCTGTGGATAAGAGACAGATAGCTTTTTGCCTTGCCTTACTGACACTTAGACCGGCCTTCACAATCCTGCTCAAAGCTTCGACAAAACCGTGACCTATACCGAGCCCGGGGCGGGCACGGAACTTGTCATACATATAAGTGAGATCCCAAACAAAACTGGAGGCCTACTGTGCACAGCACGTGGGTAAAATTCCTAATCGCGCTGCTTCTACCGATCTTCGCGGTCTCGGCTTTTGCAAATGAGCCAGAGTCCGATCCCAATGAATTGGATGACGATCAGTATTTCGAAAGCGCCTACACTTCCTGCATTACACGCTATCAAGCTTCTCAGCTGACGCGTCGTGAAGTGGATTGCGTCTGCGATCGCCTGGCCAACTACGCCTTAGAATGGCGCAAGAACCCACAGGCCAGCGAAACAATGCCCGCCGCTCCCGAAGCCGTCTACCAAGACTGCCAGCGTTAACTATCCTTGGATTAAACTACGCAGCATCCACGCCGTTTTTTCGTGGAGTTGCAGGCGCTGAGTAAGCAAATCAATTGTAGCTTGGTCATTTGCCTTTTCTGCCCATGGGAAAACACTGCGAGCTGTGCGAATCACGGCTTCGTGGCCTTCCACAAGCTGCTTCACCATGTCGGTGGCAGCTGGAACACCGTTCGCTTCCGGGATGCTACTAAGCTTCGCGTACTCAGCGTACGAGCCAGGTGCAAATTCGCCTAGAGCACGGATGCGCTCGGCCACCAAGTCCACTGCGAGCGCTAGTTCGTTGTACTGCCCTTCAAACATTAGGTGCAGCGTTTGGAACATGGGGCCAGTGACGTTCCAATGAAAATTGTGAGTCTTTAAATAAAGCGTGTAGGTATCGGCCAATACACGAGCGAGTCCGCCCGAGATTTCTTTTCGATCCCGTTCTTCAATTCCGATATTCAATTTCATAGTCATTAATTACTCCTTAAAATCATTAATGTCTCGGCGACTCCGGGGTAGCCGAGCACGAACCAATACGTCCAAGCAGCCATCATAATCAAGTGGCCGACAAAGATAAAAAAGTGGCTCCACATCTCTACCCGGTCTGAATTGCCCTGGTAGAAACGAAACCAATGCATGGCCTCGTCGATAACACTGTAAAATATTGATAGAAAGGTCATCACCAGCGCCGGAATTATCAGCGCTTCGCGAAAATCATAGGCCAGGCAAAGCAAAACGTTGGATGAGATCCCAGCCGCAATGGTGATGTGATGGACCAGCGCCTCACCCGTTTGAAGGGCCTTTTTATAAACGGTACGGTGGCCAATAGTGTCGAACGAAATCGCGACTACGAAAATGAAAGTGCCTATCGGGATATTCCAAACGTAAGCAGGGTACACCACACCGCCAAAATAGCCCGCACCAAAGAAGATAAGCTCTGCCGCCAGAAGCCCAACCATCAAACCAATCCAAGCCGCATAGACTTTCCAGTCCACCGTCTCAAACTGCGAAATCCGACGTGCGTAATGGCCCACGTCCTGAATAAAGTTTCGTCTCGATCCGAGCTCTCTCACGCATGCCTCCAAACCGTGGCAATCTTAACCTCTCGCCAAGGTTCGCGCCATCGAGATGGAATCGACGCCAGAACCCACAGTACCCCGCGCGCCAGTGCATAAACCTTTCGCATTTTACCGACGATAGACCGAGTCTCCCAAGCGCCCGCACCGCGTTCACGCACTAGGGCGCCGATTTCGGAGTACACACTCGCCGCTGCGGCCACCGCAAACGCTGCTCTCAGCGGCAGGTACTTCAACCCTTCCCTTGCCGAGGCGTAGCGCCGATCCGCTTCGCGGAGCAGGCGCTCTACTAGTCCCACTAGCTCAATGCGGCTGTGCTCTTTTAAAAGTGAATCGGGAGTGATCCCCACTTGCTCCAACCATTCCGCTGGGAAATACACCCGGCCCATGCCGGCATCTTCAGCAACGTCGCGAGCAATATTAGTCAATTGCATGCCCACTCCTAAATCGCACGCATGCCGGAGTGCCTTATCGGAGCTAAGTTTCATGATGTGGGTCAAAATCAACCCCACGCAGCCTGCCACGCGATAGCAATATTCAAACAGGTCTTCGGGCGTGCGGTAGACATGGCCCAGCGTATCCATCCGCATGCCTTCTAAGAGCTCGGCGAAATAATGATCTGGAATAAAGTACTGCGCCTTTAACCGGCGAACCGCTTCAAACGGAGCAGGCAAGCCGATTTGGCCGCGCAGTGCTTTCGTAGTTTGCTCCTGCAATTGCTCTAGGCGAACCGCTGCTTCGGATTTCGATCGGGTATCGTCGATAGAATCATCACAATGGCGACACCACAAATAGAGCAAGCAAGCCGCTTCGTGCAATTCACGGGGAAAAAGCTTGGCCGCTAGGGAGAAGCTCAGGCTGCCTTTGCTAATGCGCTGCTTGGCGATGTCCACTAAGTCCACGCCTTGCCGATCGGCTACCACCAAACCGGCCGTCGCTTTGGCCGAGTTCACTACCCCAGGAATACCGGCACCAGGATGAGTTCCGGCACCGACGAAGTACAATCCCTCAATTTGGGGATCCCGATTGTGAACTCGAAAATAGGCGCTCTGCCACAGCACAGGCTCGAGTGAAAACGCACTTCCCACGTGTGCCTGCAACTGCTCTTGAAAATCCCCTGGATGAAAAATCCGTTGTGTGATGATGCTCTCGCGCAATCCCGGCATCTGGTGTTTTTCCAAGTAATCGATAATTTTGTCGGCGTATTTTGGGCCGACTTCTTTCCAATCAATATTAGCTTTGCCCAGATGCGGAACGGGCGAAAGCACGTAAAACCCAGCGCAGCCTTCAGGCGCCAAGTCCGGATCGCTCACGGTCGGAGAATGCAGATACAATGAGAAATCATCCGCCAATACGCCCGCATGGAAAATATCCTCGAGCAATTCCTTGTAGCGTTTTCCAAAGAGAATCGTGTGGTGCGCCAATTCGGGGAACTTTTTACTCGTTCCAAAGTACAAAACAAACAGCGACATGCTGTAGCGCGCGTTGCGAACAAACCACTTACTCGAACGCGCAGAGCGCGTTTCACTGAGTAGCTTAGTGTACGTGTGATTGACGTCGGCATTACTCACTACGCGATCAAATGCTTCAAATTCTCCATTCGCATACTCAAGCCCCTGCACGCGGGCATCTGCGACGCGGATTTGCCGCACTTGCTGGTTGTAGCGAATGCGCCCGCCCTTTTTCTCGACAAGTGCGACGAGTGAGCGCACCAACGCATGCGTACCGCCCTTGGGGAAGAAAACGCCCCATTTGCGCTCGAGATAATGGATCAAAGTGTAAATCGCGCTGGCACCGAAAGGATTGCCGCCGACCAACAAGCTATGAAAACTAAAAGCCTCTCTTAAATGCGGGTGCTTGAGAAAATGGGAAACGCGCGCGTACACGCTGCGATACGCTTTGAGCCGCACCAAGTGCGGAGCGACTTTAAACATGCTCCAGACTTTTAAAAACGGTACGTGGGCCAGCTCCGTGTAGCCGCGTTGAAAAACGTTCTCGGTGTATTCGAGAAACTTCCGATAACCAGCGACGTCTTCGGGCGAGATCTTTTCAATCTGCTCCAGCGTTTCGCCGAGATCGCTGCTGTAGTTAAACTTCAAACCGTCTTCCCAGCACAGCCGATAGAGCGGCTTTACTGGCAACATCTCGACGTAATCCGATAATTTCTCGCCTGCCGCGGCAAAGACTTCCTCTAGGCATTCGGGAGCGGTAATGACCGTGGGGCCCGCATCAAAGATAAAACCATCTTGCTCGTAGACGTATGCGCGACCACCTGGCTTATCGCGCATCTCGACGATAGTGACGTCAAAACCTTCGGACGCCAGGCGCGCTGCCGCACATAGCCCACCAAAGCCACTCCCTATGACGGCTACTTTTTCTCTAATTGGTTTGGAGTACAGATCGTTGTCAGTCATAAGCCTCTACCAGCGTTTGCTCGAGAGCGCGCGCTTGATCGCGCGACGCCGTCGTCAACTGTGTATTTGAAACAAAGGAATCGACAGCCGTTTTCAAAAACGCGCGGGCTTGAGTCTTAGCTAGCGCCGCCACACCCGTGCGCTGGAGCAATGCTTCCAATGTATCGACGTGCGGCAACGCCCGTACCGCCGATAAAAACTGCTCATAGGTCTGGGGCGAAAACTCACGCGCTGCCACGCACCAAATCCACGACGGCCGTCGCAGGAATAGATCTTCGAACCGTTTTACCGACATGGCTCCCGGCGGATTGAGATTGCCGATGTCGTCAAACATCTGCAGCGCTACGCCATAGGCCCGACCAAACTGGCTGACCCATTCTGGGATACGCCCCGGAGCCGAGAGGCTAGCGCCCGCAGCCACGGCTAGTTCCGTCAATGCGCCGGATTTTAATTCCATCGAGGCCATGCAGAGTGAGCCGACTTCGTCTGCCGGTACCTCATCCATCCGCACGCCAACATCAAGAGCTTGGCCGAAATGGGCGCGCAGAAGCGATGTATGAAAAAGACGAAAAACAGTGTTCTCGAGATCTGCAGGCAAATGCATCTGCCGAATCTGTTCAAGCGGAAAAAAATACAGCCAATTGCCAGCGTTCAAAGCTTTAGCAATGCCAAATCGGCGGTGCAGTGTCGGCTGTCCTCGACGCAACAGGCTTTCATCTTCGATATCGTCGATAACCATCGAACCGGCGTGCACGCTTTCCAATGCAGCGCTGACAATGCGTAGGCGTTCGGTTCTCTCAGCTGATCGCAGCACGCTTTGATCTTCAAATGTCGATACACCTAACTCGACTAAGCGCGCGCGCAATTGCTTGCCCGAGCGCCCGAGAAAGTCCGAAAGCGGAGTGAGTAAACTCTGACCAAGGTAACGGGCCAGAACGGGCTTACCGACTGGCTCAGTGCCTGCCCAACGCAAGTCGAGCATCTCCCGCACTGATTCCATATTGGGTAGTTCAACAGCCATGTTCGAATTGCACCTTTGTGTTAGTTGGAAAAATAGTTAGCGCCTTGGTTGTCGGGATGGGCGGCTTGCCACCAAAAAACCTTAGATAATCCCAGAGTCCGAATCTGGCGGAATAAAACCGCGCCACCGTACCTCCCGGCAAGCGGTAAAAGCGTTGTAGCAGCTTGTAACGCCGCGCAGGCCGTTCCCAGAACAACATGCGGTTAATCCAGTAAAAGAAGCGCTGCCGCCTTGCCATTTGAGCGTGCAATCGGCGGACGCGCTCGCCAAAATCAGCGGACACAGGCTCGCGAGAAATTAAATCAGCCGCCTCCATGGCAAAAACAAACGAGTAACCCGTGGTGGGGTGAAACGCGCTGGCGCGCACTCCCCAAGGTATGGCCGCGGTCTGGGGTAAAGACGCGGGTTGAAACGGAATAGGTAAACAGCCCTGCTCCTCGCGTTCTACTGCAGCGATTTGCCAGCCCTGGGCCTGGGCATAAACAGCAATTTCGCGCCGCATTTGTTCCTTATCGATATCCGGATCAAGCGTGTAACGCGTGTCCTCCACGAGCAGCGAATCCGCTGTCCACGGCAGCACATAGAGAAACCGGAAACCATCGAGTTGAGGAACCGAGGCATCCATTACGCGCGGGAATTTCAGGCCATGAGGCGATTGCAACCGCAGGTCCTGCCCAAAAAACTTTTGGTAACCAACCGTTCCTTTTTGGCGATTTTCAGGAGGCTGCCAACCACGCGCATCAATCACATACTGCGCAGTTATCAACGAGCCATCGGCTAGGACCAGTGCGTTTGCCTGCACGTCGACAATCTCACACTGATCGCGCAAGTCGGCGCCCATGAGAGCTTTAAGATAGCGGAAAAAATCCGTCGCACGCACCGAGGCGTATTCCAAGTCGACTACGCGCTTATATTCGGGAAAATAAACTTCATACGCACGCCATTTTGCGGACAATATCGGCTCGATGGCCGTTCTTTGCGAGGCCGTCAGATCACTGCCATGGAAAGACCACGTCGGACTTTGTTTCTGAGATAAATCGGCAGCGTCCACTAACCCAATGCGCAACTGGGGCTGGCGTTTTTTTAGCAAAATAGCGGAAAGCCCCGCGGATAGCCCCGCGCCCGCAAAAAGAATGTCGTAGTGAAAATGCACCCACCCATAGTTAAATGACATCCAACGTGAAAGCCATCCGAAATCAGCTCGCTTACGTGTTTGGAAATTCGGTCCCTTTGCCCCTGCGCCTCGCTCTTGGAGCGGTTTTAGTGGCTTATCTGGTTACAAGCGGGGTCCTGGGATTTCAAATTGGACCCTACGACTACAATCACCTATCAGCCTATTACGAGATCGCTTACCGCTTTTGGCAGTGGGGACAAACTCACACCATGCAATGGGTCGCAGGATTTAACCCCTATCTTTGCGGTGGCCGCACCTTGGCGGCGGATCCTCAAACGCCGGTTTATCACCCGATTATATTTTTAGTCGGAACTCTAGGACCCGTCTGGGCGCTGCGACTGGAAATGCTCGTGGTGTTTTTTCTAGGTACTGTGGGGCTGATTCGTTGGCTGCGTTGGTATGGATTAAATAATGAGCAAGTTGCCTGGGGGGCTTTGCTCTACACCGCTGGTGGCGCGGTGGTTGCGAAGTTTCTCGTCGGGCATGTCACACTCGATTTCTACTTTCTCTATCCGTGGATGTTTTATCTCTCCTACCGCGCGTGCGATGCGCGCGGGCAACGCACGTACCGATTCTTTGCTATTTACGCAGCGGTTTTCGTTTACGCTGGCCTCTATAAACCTAATTTCGTCGTCTACGGGCTTTTGCCGCTTTTGGTAGAAGCCATACTGCGCTCCATCTTGCGGCGTTCAATGCGCCCACTGCTGTTTCTCTTTGCAGCCGCTGCCATTTCGGGTCTCGTCCAATCAGCATCCGCCCTGCCCGCGATGGATTTCTTTACACGCTATCCGCGCGCACGAGAACACGCATTTGTCTGGGCTCCGACGTACGCGTTTTTTTCAAATTTGATTTTGCCGCTCAAGACAATTCCTAAGGTGCTCTACGGCGATTTCCTCTACATGCCGCATGAAGCCACCTTATTCATTGGGCCAGTTGCGTTTCTTTTTGCACTCGCAGGGATTGCTCGCAGTCAGCGCAAACCCGAATGGCAAGCGTTGGCGGGCATGGCGTTCTTTTGCCTAATGCTTGGATTGGGATTTCGACGACATGAATTTAGTTTGTTCTCTCCGTTTAAATGGTTTGAGGGCATCTGGCCTGGTTTTTCGAGCATCCGCGTGCCCGTTCGGTTTTGGTTTGGGGCATTTGTTTTCTCTATCCTTCTCAGTGCGGGCGGCTTTCGGCTGGGTAATAAAACCAATCGCATAGCTGTTTGGTTGCTGGGCGTTTTGCCGCTAGTGATCTTTAGCTTTTATCACTTGGGAAAAACCGTCATAGGCCAGGAAAGTTCGCTGGGATTCCCTCGCCAATACGGCATCGATTTCACTCAGCAAAATATTAACGATCTCAATCAGCCGCTGCGCGCGGTGCAAGCGGACCTGGGCGCCATTGAATGCGTTCCCAATATGGAAATCTCGCAAGCAACCGATCTCCATCCCGGCAGCTTGCTCCAGACTGAAGGTGCAAAGGATTTCCACAATAAATGGAAAGACTGGAGCCACGCCGAGATCCAAGCCACCACCGTTGCCGGCCAAATCGTGCGCTTTAATCTGAATCATTCTCCGTATTGGAAATGGACGGGCAGCCCTGCGCTGATTGTCTCGCGGCCCGGCGAGCGCTTAGCGCTTCAACCAAAAGGCTCCAATCTAAAAGGAGAGCTGGAGTTTAAAGATCCACTGGCGCGCACTGGGCTTGCGCTCTCGGCGGTCGGGTGGGGAATCTTACTGCTGTTGTTCTTAATCGCCTTTGGTCGCAGTCCGATCTACCGCGTGGCACTCACCGGACAAATCGCAACGGGGAAAAGCACCCTCGCCCGATTCTTCTTGGAAAACGGTGTAGCCGTACTAGATATGGATCAAATCGCGCGCGGCTTGCGAGAAGATCCGGAAGTTGCGGCGCGCGTGCGGCAACAAATTCCCGAAGCGTGGGACTCGCAAAAAAATTCTCTCGATAACGCCGGCTTGCGCAAAGCGATTCAAGAAAATCCCGAGAAACGACGCTGGTACGAAAATTTAATGCATAGCAGAATGCGCGAGACCTTCGAACGCAAATGCGCGCAATTGGAACGCCAAGGTACGTCGCTCGTGGTGTGTGAAGGATCCCTTTTCATGCAAACGGGGTATGCCGAGCAATTTAATGAACTCATAGTAGTCGACGCGCCAAAAGAGCTTAAACTCTCCCGTCTACAAACGCGCAATCCAGACTGGGACGACCGTGAGCGCAAAGCTTGGCTGAAGAAGCAAGAGCCACATGACATCGCGGGATATCAACCTGCAACTTTGGTGATCAATAGCGGTAGCGAGGACAAGCTGAAGCAGGAGGCGTTGCAATTTATGGGGCGGTGGGCCAGCGGAAAAAATCCGCCTTTGGCCTTCCTCATGAAAACTAAATGAATTAGAGTTTTGCAAAAGAAAAAAAGGGTTTACATTAGTAGCTCATTTATTTCAGGGAGTAAGATTTGCGTTTATTCATCGCGCTAGTTCTAACAGTTAGTTTCTCCACCACTACTTTCGCAAAAGAAGAGAAAAAAGAATTCGTAGTAAACGACCCAGGTGGGCGCGATACGGTTCGATTTGTTCTCGATGCTCCGTTTGAAGTTATCAACGGCGTCACCAACACCGTAAAAGGCAAATTCAGTTTTGATAAAGGAAAGTTCAGCGCGAACTTCTCTGTTCCTGTTAGCTCTTTGAAAACAGGGATCGCAAAACGCGATGAGCACCTGCAAAACGACAAATGGCTGAACGCAGCTAAAAGCCCCAACATCGAATTAACGGTTAAAGATGCCTCCGTTTCCGAAAACCTGTGGAAGAATTCGGAAGTCACGACAGAAGTAGACGGCGAATTCAAACTGCACGGAGTGACGAAAAAAGAGAAAGTTAAATTAACTTTCCGCCACTTCCCAGCGGATGAAACTACGGCAAAGCGCTTGCCCGGCAATTTAGTGCGCGTAAAAGCAGATTTTCAGTTGAGCCTTCCTGACTACGGAATCGCGCAGAGCGATTCGAAGGCAAAGGAATTAATCGGATTGAAAGTTGGGAAAGTCGCTGCTGTTACAGCAGATTTAATGGCGAGCGACCAATCTAAACTGTAAAAACGAATTCGGGACCCGGGGGGTTCCGATGCAAAAAAAGGAGAAACACCATGGAAAAGAAAACGTTCAACACAATTCTAGCTTCTGTTATGGCCGGTGCGATGACTGTCGGAGTCGCTTCCTTCGCGAACAAAGCAGCTGACAAAACTGCGAAGAAAGAAACGACCACGAAGACCACCAAAACAACTAAGGCAACTAAAGAGCACAAAGATGCTAAAGCTGCTGATCACGAGTGCGCAAATAAAGAAGGCCACGATGCAGCAAAAGACGGCGAACACCACGAGTAGTCGCTAGTCAGCTTTATCGTACTTTCAAAGGTACGTTTAAATGGCGCACTGTCCTTGTGACAGGCGCCGTTTTTTTTGGTTACCTACTTTATTAACAACAGCTTTTGGCAAATAAGGAGAAACACAGATGGATAAGAAAACATTCAACACAGTTCTAGCTTCGGTTATGGCCGGTGCAATGACCGTTGGCGTCGCTAGCTTTGCAAACAAAGCAGCCGATAAAACAAAAAAAGAAACAACAACGGCGACGACCACCAAAACTACAAAAGCTACTAAGGAACATAAAGAGACCAAAGCAGCTGACAAAGACGCCAAAGCGGCGGACCACGAGTGCGGCAAAGAAGGCACTTGCAGCAATAAAGAATAAGTATTCGCAGGTTGAAAAAACGGCGCTCTGTCCCTGTGACAGGCGCCGTTTTTTTTGATTATCTTCGCTTCAGGAGTTTTTAAGTGAACCAGAAGGCTTTGGCAGCAAGCGCAGAAATGGGTGTCGGCATAGGCCTGCGCCGACCGCACTTTTCTGCCCTCCTTAAAAGCACGCGCCGAGTGGACTGGCTGGAGCTTATTAGCGAAAACTTTATGAGCTACGGCGGGCGCTCGCGCTCGGTGGCTCGAGAGGCCGCCACGCGCTGGCCTGTTGTCTGCCACAGCGTGGGACTGAATGTAGGGTCCACCGATCCGGTGCCTGAGGAGTATTTCACTAAGTTAAAAGCGCTCGTCGAAGAAATGAATTCCCCGTGGTTTTCCGATCACCTCTGTTTTAGCGCCTACGGCGGTCATTACTTTCACGACCTTCTGCCTCTGCCCCGCACCGAAGAAACAGTCGAGCATGTGACCGGTCGCATCCGCAAAAGCCGCGATTTGGTTGGGCGGCCCTTTGCTTTGGAAAATGTCAGCGCCTACGTCGAAAGCCCGAATTGGCCGATGAGTGATACCGAGTTTTACAGCCAGATTGTCCACCGCTCAGAATGCCTGATGCTTTTGGATATCAATAATATCTACGTCAATTCGCTCAATCATGGTTGGGACTGCGAGAAGTACTTGAAGCAACTCCCACTCGATCGGGTGGTGCAAGTACATCTAGCTGGCCACTCGGCCAAAGGCACTTTTGCAATTGATACGCACGGTGCACCCGTTTGCGAGCCCGTGTGGGATTTGTATCGTCGTTTTCTGGAATTGGCTGGCCGCAAAGTTGCCACACTCGTGGAGTGGGACAACAACCTACCCGATTTAGATCGCGTGCTTTCCGAAGCCGATCATGCACGATCGATTGTCGACGAGGTATTCTCGTGAATTTAGAGAGCTACTTGGCCAAATGGAAAACAATTCTAAGCGGCACAGGCCCCACCGAAAGTGCAGCCAAAGAATTGGGAATGCCGCTCGATCGCCTAAAAACCTATCGACGCTTCATCTGGGATCATTATCAGGACGCGATTCGTCTAATGTTCACTCGCGTTGAAAAGGTGGCGCCTGAAACACTCACGTTGGAATGCATTGAAGACTACTATTCCAAATTTCCGCCGACAGAGTGGAACCTCAATCAGCTGGCTAAGCACTATCCGACGTATCTCAAAGAACTACCGGTGCATTCCGCGGTTGCGGAATTAGCAGAATTTGATTGGGCAGAATTTTGTGTATTGAGAGATTTAGCCGATGAAACGCAATTGATTGCCGACTTAGCACCTAAAGAATTACTTCTGCACCCGTCGCTCTCTCTGCTTACTTTTCAAAATCAGATTAGCTCTTGGGTGCACGATATCGACGAAATTGAAGAAAACGCCCAGGATAACGCCGCAGCCGGCACCAAGCCTATTTATCCTTCCCTGCCCGTAGCGGGGCCTGAAACCCTACTAATGAGCCGAGTGCGCGACCCTTTCCAGATGCGCCTTACCCAGCCATCGCTGGCAGCCCTGGCGGTGATCCAGTCCCTGTCAGATGGGAAGTTGAGTTTAGAAACGGCACTCACAGCAGCAGCAACTATCTGTGGTTTGCCGGTAGAAGATTTGAAATCCGAAACAGACTTCCTGGTCACACAGGGAATTCTGCTCACTGCTCCGTCGTAGAACCCAGTTCTCTTTCGCCTATTTCTGCGAATTTTTTGCGGCCGTGATGAGATTCGCCATCAGCATTGCAATGGTAAGCGGCCCCACTCCACCCGGAACAGGAGAGAGATAACCGGCAACGCGACCCACACTCACTTCGTCGACATCGCCGCAAAGTTTACCGCTGCTATCGCGGTGAATACCAACATCGACAACCACGGCACCTGGCTTCACAAAATCTGCGGTGATGGCGCGCGGTTTTCCCAATGCCGCAATTAAAATATCTGCCTGCTTGGTGACTGCCGCTAAGTTCTGCGTTTTGGAATGGCAAACGGTAACAGTGGCATCTGCATTCACTAAGAGCTGCGCCATCGGCTTGCCGACAATTTCACTACGGCCGATGACAACAGCATTCTTGCCCTGCACGTCGATGCGATAGAATTTCAGCATCTCCATAATCCCACTCGGCGTACACGCAACGAGCGATGGCTTGCCTGCTACCAGTTTCCCCAAATTACTGGGATGAATGCCGTCGACGTCCTTTTCCGGACGAATGCTCCAGAGAATTTCGTTCTTATTCAGACTTGGCGGCAATGGCAGCTGAACGAGGATGCCGTGGACCGTGGGATCCGCGTTTAAGCGCTGCACGTGGGCGAGGAGCTCTGCCTGGGTAATAATGGCCGGTAGTTGCACCGTCTCGCCTCGTAGGCCCAGTTTCTCGCAGGCAGTGGTCTTATTGCGCACGTACACGTGCGAGGCCGGGTCTTCCCCTACCAAAAGAACGACTAATCGAGGCTGAACTTTTAATTGAGGAACAATTGGACGCAGTGAGTCATAAACCTGCTCTGCGACGGGTTTTCCTAGCATTAACTGAGGCATCCCCCGTTATCTCGAACCCGAGGATTACCCGTCAAGAGAGGTTTGTTTCATATCGCACTGAGCCAAATTTTAGACGACAGCGGAAATCGACTCTGTTAATCCCAAGAAAGTGGAGGGGTAGAATCTGTTGTTAAAAATCCGGTCTGGGTTTTTGCTTGCAGGCTTGGCGGCAATCTTGACCGCTAGTTCTTTCGGGGCAGAGATCAAGGCACAACTTACAACCTCATTCGGGCGGGCTCTGGATTCTGCAGAGCCGGGTACCTCTTTTGTTTTTGAGCCTAAGTTCGGATTAAAACTTTCCCCAGATTGGTCCCTGCGTTTTTACTCACTCATTGATCGGCCAGTGGATCCGCATGAGAATTTCTCTGTGCCCAGCATGGATATTTCTGCGGATTATTTGAAACCGGTCAGCACTCAATTAAAAGTTGGCGCGTTTGCGCAGGCATCCGCCGTCGATGTGCACCGCTGGAGCACCGATGGTTGGGTAAGCCGAGTCGCCGCTGGCCCCACCCTCGCTTGGCAAGCACTCTCATTTTTGCGCATTGAAACTACCGCTGCGCCCTTCTCCCAACAGTCGCAGTATCGCACCCGCGCCGATGGAGAATCGTTTTTATCTTATGGATTTGCGGAAGAGGTTTCTCTCATCGGTCAGTGGCGTGGCTGGACCGTAGAGACTTCGATTTTTTTTATCCAAAGCCGCAAACGCAATTGGCGCAATAGCTACTTGTCGTTTCAGAAAATATCGTACGCACCATGGAAAAACTTGGTCGTAGGAGTTTCGCATCAGCTCTCCGATGAATTGGTTTCGTTCTCGACGGGATTGGCGCGGCCCTTTGGCATGTCAGATGCTCGGCTAAGTCGTTTGAGTGGCTTTGTGCGGTGGCAGATATGAGAAACTTCACCGTATTTCTAAAGACCGTATTTTTAACCTTTGTATTGCTAATTGCAGGCTGCGCAGTTGAGAGACCAACCGAGAATGTGCCGCGAAACGTGCAGCGGATCGCCAAGAAGTCGCTCATTAGTAATGAGTACCTACTGCTCAAATCCATTTCAAAAGTAGAAAGCCCGTCGCCCGCGTTCCGCGAATACATGGCCGGCATGCAGATGGACGGCTCGAGCCAAATCGTCCATTTCGTCATTCGTGATAAATTCTTAGAACTGTATTCCTCCGATCCCATTCAGTCGGAAAAAGGCCCCGCGGAGAAGAGCCGGATTCTCGCAAGCTTTCCGATTGAGCATGTCGATGTTTTGCCGAGGCAGAATTCTGATGGCGAAGACACGCACCTGGAAGAAGAGACCAAGAATCGCCGACCCGCCGAAGAGCGAGAGTATATCTTGGTGGATTGGACGAGCGACCTAATTGAGACTTGGCCCGATAAAATCCGACGGGCCACCGTCATTCAGAATTGGACCGAGAACGACGCGCATTCCGCCGTTATCAACGGTTGGTCGGTAGAAAAAGCCTTTGAAGATGGCACCAGCATTCAGACGCGCTACCAGTTAAAACACTGGCAAGAGGCGCCGATTGCAGGCCGCCCCTACCCCCGCGAAGATCAGCTGCGATTTGGTTTTGTGAAGAAAACCATCTTCAACAAAGATGCCTCCGGGAGGTACACTCGCTCCGCCAAACAAGATTTTCTTGTGCGTCGCAACACCGCAAAAGCAATCCGCTTTAGCGTCAGCAAAAACTTCCCCGAAAAATGGCGTCCCGTTTTGCGCTTTGCGATTCGCCGTTGGAAAGAAGCGATGCACGACGCCATCGGCGATTCGGTGATTTTAATCGACGAGAACGATGAATCGGAACCTGGGGACCTAAGCAAGAATCAGATTTATTTTGACGATTCTCCACACGATGAACATGGGCTGCTGGGATACGCGCCCGTGGTTTGGGATCCTCGGACAATGACGATTGAAAAAGGCGATATCTATCTCTACGGCCGAGTGCTGGAGCGGGCGCTTTATTACGATCCCCTGTGGCGGAAAAACTTAAAGCCGCCGCTCACCGATCAGGCGCGCAATGATTTTGAAGGCGATACCGTGCTTCAGTCTTTCGACCGCTCGGGCGTAGAACCAAATGTACTGCCGTCGGTCGGG
>Ga0163144_10008839_pt1 | contig 21736 bp, 16 predicted proteins | sample OliLak19BULKMAT1_FD_123175 | JGI IMG/M metagenome (GOLD analysis project Ga0163144, IMG submission 123175) | Freshwater microbial mat bacterial communities from Lake Vanda, McMurdo Dry Valleys, Antarctica - Oligotrophic Lake LV.19.BULKMAT1 | ecosystem: Environmental > Aquatic > Freshwater >... | reverse complement strand
GAATCTCTCCTTCGACCAGCAGGGAGCGGCTTTGGACTTCGATCGCGGGGCTGAGGCGGACCACCCGGCCCGTGCGGACAATCGGAGAACCTTCCAGCCGGACCTCGATCGCCTGGCCGCGGGCGATCCGGGCGGCGAGGCGTTCCGGCACGTCAAGACGAACCCGTAAGGGGTGCTGCCGGACGACAGTAAGAATGGGAGCGTTGATGGGAAGGTACTCGCCGACGGAGGTGGGACGGCGGGTGACGGCACCGGTGAACGGGGCGCGGATAGTGCAATCGTCGAGCTGTTGGCGGGCGAGCGCGAGCGTGGCGCGGCGTTCGCTCAGTTGCGCGCGAAGCTGCATCACATCGGCGAGAACGGCGGAATAGTGCGCCTCGGAGCCATCGCGGCGGACCTGTGCTTTCTCGAATTCGATGCGAGACACAACCCCTTCTTTCTGCAACCGGGCGGTCGTATCAAAAATGAACCGGGCTTCCTTCAGAGCGGCCATCGCTTCCCTGACCGTGGCGGTGCGTTCGGCGTCGAACTCTTCATCGGGACGGTTAGCAATTGCTAGGCGGGCCCGGATTTGGTCGACGGTCGCTTCGGTTTGGCGGACCCGGAATTCGTATTCGGTCTTCTCGATTTCAGCCAGGATATCGCCGGCCTTGACGATGCTGCCGAGGTCAGCGAAGAGCTTGACGACGCGACCGGGAACCTTGGCGGAGACGGTGGTGAGCTCTTCGGCGAAGAGTTCTCCGTTCGCGCTGATGACCTCGGGTAGGGGGGAAAGCTGGACGATGACAGACTTAACGGAGAGGGCAGGAGGGCCCTGCTTAGCTTCGGAAACCACCCCCGGGGTGTAGGGCCCAGAGCAACTGGTTAGCAGAGCGAAGAGGGCCAAAATGACGACTATAAAGCGCATAGGGAGGGACGAACCATTGTTTCACAGCGAACGAACATGATGAAGAGACGTTAAGCCGTAGAACTATGGTTACGGCACCGATACCCCCGTTAGAGGGAGGAGGGTTATAGAACCCAGCGTATTCCCTCAGGTCATCTTCCTCAGATTTCGAGAAGCGTTCCTAATTGGATGAAGATGCGGTTCCCGGCAAGATGGAGTCATGAAGACCTCAGTGATCGCAGCAAAGTTTCTGACGGCCTTGGTTTTGTCGAGTTTTCCGGTGTCGGCAGCAACTTTGTCGGTGACCGGGATCGATTGGAATCTGGGTCAGATGGTGGATTTGTCAACCAGCGGCCAGAGCAAGGTGACCTTCGCCGGGATCATTTTTGCTGCATACGAAAACAGTCCGGTATCGGTATTTTGTGTGGATCTATTTACAAATGTTGGTATTGAAACGTTTTCGGTAAACTCCGCCAGCGTCGATCTGGTGCTGAACGGACGCCGGGCAGCCTGGCTGATGCAGACCTATTTGCCACAGATCGCGAACGCCGGCCAAGCAGCCGCGGTGCAAGTGGCGATTTGGGATGTAGTCCACGATGGCGGTGACGGCTTGAGGAATGGTGCCCTTCAAGGTGGAGCGACCTCGGCGCAGGTGGTTCAATTAGCCGAGCAATATATTGCGGCCAGCAGTGGGCAGGAGAGTTCGGCGGGTAGCGTTTTCACGCACGTCGACGGCCCCAAAGCGAGGCAGCAATTGATGGCTCCGGATAACTTTACGGCGGCGGCTTTTGGGTTTGTCGTTCCCGAGCCGGCGACGTACTTAGCAATGGGCAGTGGCTTGCTGATTCTCGGCTTGGCGCGGCGCAAACGAAACTCCGATTAAGCTGGGCGCAGTATACTGCCTAGATGGCAGCCCGCTCCCAAGCAAACATTGGAGAGTTAGTCGAACTGCGGGAGCTTGCTCCGGGTTCTTTACATTCTCTTCTTCAAGAGGAGATCGCAGTCTGGCGACGGGACTTGCGTTGGGATTTTCATTCCTCCGCAGCGCTGGTCCGTAAGTTCGCCGACGAGCAAACCCTAGGCGGCCATGCCTTAATCTCTGGTCGCGACGTTCTCGGCTACGCATACACCGTAGCCGAGAACGGCAAGGGTCTAGTGGGCGACCTCTTCGTAAGGGAGTCGTTCCAATCGGTTGAGGCCGAGAACCGGCTGCTGGCCGCTTGCGTTGATTCGCTGGCCAAGATGCGTGGAATCACCCGCATCGAATCGCAGATTTTGCTGCTCGAACATCCGCGACGGATGCCGGCCGCTTATGACGCTCACCTGAAGCTACACGAGCGTCAGTTTATGCAATGCTCGCTGCAGCCGTGGCCGGCTTGGCCGAGTGGTCCATCTGCCCGAAGATTGGATTTGGATACGTGGCAGGATCGCTATCGAGACGATGCGGCGCGGATGCTGGCCGATGCGTACGACGGGCACGTGGATAGCCTGATCAACGACCAGTACCGGAGCGTGAGTGGGGCGCGGCAGTTCTTAACCAACATCGTTGAGTATCCCGGCTGCGGGCGCTTTGACGAGGGTGCTTCGTGGCTAGCGTGGAGCCGCGATACGGGTCGGCTGGCGGGGGCGTGTTTGGCCAGCCGGGTGGCGGAAGACGTTGGCCACATCACCCAGGTTTGTGTCGCCCCGGCGATGCGGGGGCGCGGGGTGGGCTACGAATTGATGATCCATTCGATGCGATCGATGGCGGAGACCGGGTGTACGCACTGCAGCTTGACGGTGACGAGTGCGAACCAGGGCGCGATTGCGCTCTATCGGCGCATGGGCTTTGCGCTGCGACGCCGGTTTGCGGCGATGGTGTGGGACGGTTTTAACCCGGCCAAACGCGGCTTTTTCTTCTAGCGCGCGGGCGGGAGAAACTCGGCGAGCACTGCCTGGCGAAGGAGTTTGGGCGGCAGCAGCCCTTGGCTCAAAATGAAGTCGTGGAAGGGTCGCGCCTTGAACTTGGGGCCCAGTGCTTTTTCCACCTCTTGCCGCAGCGCAAGCAGGTTTAGGTAGCCGTAGAAATAAGAGGTGGCTTGGGCCGGAGCGCGGAACATGTACCGCTCGGTTTCCTGGGTGACCATGGCTTCGGATACGACGACGTCTTCGAGCAGGATGCGGCGGGCTTCGGCGGGAGTCATCTTGCCCATGTGGAGTTCGGGGTCGATGTAGGCGCGGGCGGAACGCAGGAGTCGATGCTGGAGCGAGATGAGTTGGCCTTCGAGGGGGAAGTAGGGCATGGTCAGCCATTCGGAGTAGAGCCCCCAACCTTCGACGTTGACCGAGTTGAAAGCAAAGACGGCCCGGGCGGTGGAGACGCCGCGTTCCACCATCGTGGCGAACTGCATTTCGTGGCCGGGACGGGCTTCATGGGCGGTAAGGGTCCAGGAAGCGGCAGCGAAAGTGAAATCGTCGTACTGTTGCGCGTTGCCATTGGAAGCCGGCACCTTCAGCGGCAGAACGAATTCACCCGCTTCTCCGGTGTTACCGATGAGCCGCGGGGGCCGCATGTTAGGGGCGGGTTGCTGCGCGGACTCCGCGGCGGAGGCGAGTCGCATGCGAGCCTCGCGGTCGGGAAGCGTGACCAGGTCGTGCGTGCGGACGATCTTCTCCAGGTCCTTAATGCGGCCGACGTAATGGGCGAAAATGTCCTCGCCGTTGAACTGCTCTTTCTTCAGTTCGCGAATGACGGCGCGGTAATCGGTCTGCTTCCAGCCACGAGCCGCGGCGACCTTAGGAGCGATCACCTGCATCTGCTTTTGAAGATCGGTGAAGGCGGCACGGGCACGGACGGTAAGTTCGGTGGCAGGGATATCGACGCCATACTGCTTGAGGCTAAAGGCGTAGAGCTCGGGGGGAAGTTTAAAATCGGTGCGGGTGAGGGGGAGGACGTCCTGGCGGAGGAACTTTTCGTAAGCGGTGAGTTGGATTTTGAGCGCGTCGTATGGTTCGCGATAGCCTTCGATTTTGTACTTCTCCAGTAACTGGCCGAGGCCCTCGACCAGCGTCTGGGCGTTGCCGAGGTCGCGTTCGAGTTGCGCGCGGGGCGGGGGGAGCAGGCCGGGTTGCTTCAGCTTGGCGCGGGTTTCGCGTTCCGCGTGGACCGTGAGCGGCTGGAAGCCGGGTTCGAGGCCGGCATACTTTCGAAGCCGGACCAGCGCGGCGGGGCGGCGTTCCGGGGCCACTTGGGGGTCGAGAAGCTGGCGAATACCGCCAAAGACGGCGCCTACGGCATTGAAATAGGGGATTTCGTATTTCTCGTTGAGTTCGAGACCCTCGAGAGACTCGGTGGCGGCGAGGATCATGATGTCGAGGTCCTGACGAACCAAAGGGTGGGTGGCGTCGCGGCGGCGCTGTTCAAGGCTGGTCTTGGCTTCGGTGAGCACCTTGCGAGCACGGGCGGTTAGGCCAGGGGACAGATCACGAATTTCCCCATCAAGGCCGGGGAGGCCGAGGGAGCCGGCCGACTCCGGAGCGAGCTTGGCTTGAGCGCCGAGAAGGATTTGAGCGTGACGGTTGGATTCGGCAACCCAGGAGCGGTCCTGCGCGAGAAGCGGCAGAGCGCAGAAAAGAAGGAGGTGGCGCATACGAGGCGATGGTAGCAAGTTTAGTTGGAACTGGAATAGATGGAACCAGCGGCCACTTGAGTCTTGGTGATGCGGACGCGAGTGGGAAGAACTTCTCGGGACCGGACCAGACGATCGAGGCGTTCTCCCACCAGGAGGTCATCGGAACATCCTTCTCATAGACTCCCTTTTCTCGATACAGAGCCGTGCCGGTGCAACCGAACTTTTTGCCGATGCCGCGATTCCGAAAGGAGCAGAGGGTCCAGGTTGTCTCTTCGCCACCGCGTGATTTGTCGAGGACCTCGATGCGGATGGGGACCGTGCCGTTGCGGTAGTCGACCGGAGAGGTCTAATCCTTGGGGCGGTTTTTATTGAGGTCAGGCTCGCGGACGTCGTAGTGCGACTTGCTCGGCGTGGAATTGTCAGCGTCAGCCTTCATGTAGAGGAGTGACATTCCGGGGATTTTCCACGGTCGCACGAACTTTTTGGAACGAATCAGCGATCGGCGTGCATTCAAGGAGGAATGCAGATTTCAACCTTGACATGCTTAGTCGATCAAGCCGAATGCCGCGAATGATGACCGTATCATGATCCGGATGATGCCCGGCGGGCGATTTGTCGCGACCGGAATTACCGTGAAAGAGCTGATCGCGCAGGCTTACAACGTGCGACCGTTCCAGCTTCAGGGAGGGCCCGGCTGGATCGACAGCGAACGGTTCGATATCAACGCCAAGAGCGAAGGGTTGCCTGACCGGGTGCCGCCCGACGTTCTGCGGCCGATGTTGCAGGCGCTGCTCTAAGACCGGTTTGGACTGAAACTGCGGGAGGAAAGCAAAGAGCTGGCGGGGTTTGCGTTGGTGGCGGGGGAAAACGGCTCGAAACTGAAGCCGGTGGAAGGATAAGCGCAGCGGCAGATTCGGATGGGTCGGGGACAGATCAACGCCAAGGGGATGCCGATGGCCATGTTGACCCAAAAGTTCGGGCAGATGCTGGGGAGGACGGTGGTCGACAAAACGGACTGCCAACGGGCTTACGACATCGAGTTGAATTTCACCCCGGAAGCAGGAGCGGGGCCTGACGGCGTTGCGGCGTCGGACAACAGCGGACCGACCATCTATACCGCGCTGCAGGAGCAATTGGGCTTGAAGTTGGAATCGCAGAGCACGGCCACCAAGATGTTGATGATTGAGAAGGTCGACAAGTCAAGCGAGAATGAAGGGGATGTGGAAGCTATGGCTGTTAGTGGGGCTGGCGGGAGCGTTGGCCGGGGCGGAGTTACGCGGAATCGTCCAATACGGCGGCTTACCCGTCCCGGGAGCCTCCGTGTTGGCGATACAGGGCACAACGCGAAGGACGGCCCTGACCGACCGGGCAGGGGTCTACCTAATCGGTGAGGTGGCCGAAGGAACCTGGACGATCCAGGTGGAGATGCAACTGTTTACGACGCAGCGGCAGGAGGTAGCGGCCGGGGGGAAAGCGGAGTGGGCGCTCGTTCGTGCGGAGATGGCGGAGCCGGCGATCCGCTTCGAAAAGCCGCCGGTAAGAACCGCTCCACGCCCGGCTCCGGCGACGAAAAAGAAAGCGGAGCCCGAAGCGCTGGAGACCGATGATGGCCTGCTCGTGAATGGCAGCGTCAACAACGGTGCGGCGTCGCCGTTTGCCCAACTGCCCGCGTTTGGGAACAACCGGAAAGGGCAGCGGTCGCAGTACAACGGCAATCTCGGGTTCATTCTCAACAACGCGCTGTTCGATGCCCGGGCGTTTTCCTTGACGGGCCAGAATACGGCCAAGCCGGACTACAGCCAAGCGCAGGGATTGGCTTCGTTCGGAGGGCCAGTGAAGATTCCGGGGTTGCTCGAACGGAATGGCCCCGTGTTTTCGGTCAACTACCAGTGGACGCGAAACCGGAGCGCCGCGGTGCAGACGGGGCTGGTGCCGACGGCGGCGCAGCGAGACATGCTCATGAACCCGCCAGCCATTGCCTTAGTTCGCTTGTATCCCCTGCCTAACTTCCTCGGAAGTTCCCGCTATAACTATCAGACGGCCGTCGTGAACGGCCTGCACCAGGACGACTTACAAGCCCGTCTACAGAAAAGCGTTCGACGAAACTCGTTCAGCGGGTCAGTCGCCTGGCAACGGCTGCGGACGGATTCACCCGACCTGTTCGGCTTCCTGGACACCGGACGCACGGGCGGCGGGAACGTGACGTTGGGCTATCGACGCAGTTTTAATCCCCGAACCTACGTGAATGTAGGAACCCAGGTGAGTTGGCTCGACAATGTCGCGACCCCCTATTTTGCAGGACGCCAGAACGTATCCGGAATGGCCGGCGTGAACGGAAACAATCAGGATCCGGTGAACTGGGGACCGCCCGGCCTCGAATTTTCGAGCGGGATCACCGCGCTGCGCACCGGACAAGCGGCGAACCGGCGGAATCAGACGATCGGACTTTCGCTGGACGGTTTCGCCAGTCGTGGGAAGCATAATGTGAGCGGCGGGGGCACCTACCGGCGCCAGCAGTTTAATTTAATCGGCCAGGAAGACGCCCGGGGTACCTTCGTCTTTACGGACGATGATTGGACTAAGTTCGGCCGAGGGACGCCCGACACGGCGACCATTGCGTTTGGAAACGCCGATAAGTATCTACGGGGTAAGACCGTCGAACTATTTGGGAACGACGATTGGCGGGTAAGTCCGGCGCTCACGATCAACGCCGGGCTACGGTGGGAGTATTGGTCGCCGCTCGAAGAGAAGTACGGGCGGCTGGTAAACGTCTCGGGAGCGCAGCCGCGGCCAGATGGGAATAATGTCTCGCCGAGGGTCGGGATTGCGTGGCGGCCATGGGCGGCGGCGTCGACAGTGGTGCGGGGTGGTTATGGAATCTACTACGACACTTCGGTGTATCTGCCGGTAGCGTTGCGGATGGCCCAGCAGGCGCCGTTTTCGCGCAGTATTCGGGTGACGAACTCGGCCGCGTGGCCGTTGACCCTGGCCGATGGGTTTCCGGCCGGAGCCGCGGCGGCCACGTTTGGCGTAGATCCGAACTTCCGGTTGGGCTATGCGCAAAGCTGGCAATTATCGCTGCAGACCGATTTGCCGGGGGCCCTGCAGGTGATGGCCCTTTATCAGGGCACCAAAGGGACGCGCGGGCAGCAGCAGGTTCTGCCCTTTACCTTCCCAGATAGGCAGGGGCCGGGGGCAGGACACACTCATCTGAGTTCGGAAGGGAATTCGAATCGGCAGGCGGGAATCTTACAGGTGCGACGGAGGCTGCGGTCGGGGTTTACCGCGGCGGCGACTTACACCTGGGCGAAAGCCATCGATAACTCCGCGCTGGGCGGTAGAGGCCAAGGAGCGACGTTGGTGGCGCAAAATTGGTTGGATCTGCGGGCGGAGCGGGGGCGGTCGAATTTCGACCAGCGACATGGGTTGAGCGGAATAGCGCAGTATACGACCGGAATGGGGCGGAACGCCCTCTTGCGGGGTAAGTGGCTGAGTGATTGGACGGTGAGTTCGCAATGGGCCGTGGGGACGGGATTGCCCCTGACGCCGGTGCTACTGCGGCCGGTGGCCGGGACGGGCGTGACGGGAAGTTGGCGACCGGATTACACCGGCGCTGAATTATTCGCTGGCTCGCGACCGAATCCGGCGGCCTATGCCGTGCCGGGGCCAGGGCGGTGGGGAAACGCGGGGCGGAACACGATTACGGGGCCGAAGCAGTTGGCGGTAAACGCCGCGCTGTCGCGGACCTTCCGGGCCAATGACAAACTGAGTTGGGACTTCCGCGTGGAGGCAACCAACGCGTTGAACAATGTTACGTTTCCGGGCTGGAACACCGTGGTGGGAAACGCACAGTTCGGATTGCCGATGACGAGCAATCCCATGCGGCGCGTGCAGGTGTTGGGGAGGTTACGATTTTGATGCGGATGGCCGGGTTGGCATTGCTCGCGGCGACGCTGTGGAGTCAGGCGACGTTTCGGGCAACGACGCAATTGGTGGTGGAAACAGTCGCCGTCAAAGACAAAACCGGGAGACCGGTGACTGGGTTGACGGCCAAGGACTTCGTACTGACCGAAGACGGGGTGGCCCAGGAGATAAAGTTTTTTGAGTTCCAACGGCTGGCGGAGGCCGTCGCCGCCCCCGCAGTGGAAGGGCCGGTGGAGGCGCTGGCCAGGCTAACGCGCGGGGACATTGCGGGCGCCGACGTCCGGTTTCGCGACAAGCGGCTGTTAGCCTTGTATTTTGACCTCACCGCGATGCCAGGACCGGACCAGGTCCGGGCGTTCCGGGCCGCGAAGATTTTTGTACAGCGGCAGATGACCGGGGCGGATCTGGTGGCCGTGATGGCGTTTCAGGGCGGCAGCGTGCGGGTGCTGCAGGATTTCACCGACGACCGGCGCCGGCTGCTGCGAGTGATCGAAACGCTGCTCGTGGGTGAGGATGAAAATGCCCCGTAGACCCGGCCACCGCCGCCGACACGGGAGCCGCATTTGGGCAAAACGACACCGAGTTCGGTATCTTTTTCACGGATCGGCAGCTGTCGGCACTGCAGACGGCGGCGGCAGTGCTGGGTCGGCTGCAGGAGAAAAAGGCGTTGGTTTACTTCGCCAGCGGATTGCGCCTGAACGGAACCAACAACCAGGCGCAGTTGCAGGCGACCATCAACGCGGCGGTCCGAGCGGGGGTCGCATTTTGGCCCATTGACGCGCGCGGATTGGTGGCGTCGGCCCCGATGGGAGACGCGACGCAGGGCTCCCCGGGCGGGGTCGGGATGTATACGGGGGCAACGGCGAACGCCCAACGGGGCATCTTACAACGATCGCAGGATACGCTTTGGACGCTGGCTGCCGATACCGGCGGCAAAGCGCTGCTCGACTCCAACGACCTGGGCGCGGGAATCGTGCAGGCGCAGAAAGCAACCGAGAGTTACTACATCCTCGGCTTTTACTCGACCAACGAGAAGGCCGACGGTAAGTTTCGAAAGGTGAAGATCACCTTGGCGGGGGGCCGTGAAGGGACCGTGGAGTACCGGCAGGGTTACTACGGGAATAAGGTATTCAGCAAGTTTTCAACAGCGGATAAGGAGCGGCACCTGGAAGACGCGCTGCGGCTGGGCGATCCGGTCACGGAGCTGCCGATCGCGCTGGAGGTCGGCTATTTTCAGTTAAACGGGGCCGAATACTACGTTCCGGTGATGGTAAAGATTCCCGGGAGCGAGTTGGCCCTGGCACGACGAGGCGGGGCGGAGCGGGCGCTGATCGATTTCCTGGGGGAGGTGAAGGATGAGTATGGGACGACCGTGTCTAACGTCCGGGACAAGGTGGAACTGAGGCTGACCGGCGCGACCGCGGCAGAGTTGGCGCGGCGGCCAATCGAATATGATACGGGGATGACCCTGCTGCCAGGGAATTATAAGTTGAAGTTACTGGCAAGAGATGCCGAGACAGGCCGCATGGGCACCTACGAACGCGCTTTCGTCGTGCCAAATCTGGCCAAAGAGACGCAGCGGATTCCGATTAGCTCGGTGGTGTTGAGCAGCCAGCGAATGGACATGCGCGAGGCAATTTTCAATGCCTCGAAAGACAAAGCGCAAGTGGTAAACCCGCTCGTCTGGGAAGGGAAAAAGATCATCCCGTCGGTGACGCGGGTCTTCCGGGCGTCAAAGGACCTCTTCGTCTATTTTCAAGCCTACGGCGAGGAGGCCGTCGCGGCTTACGTGACGTTCTTTTCGAACGGCAAAAAAGCGTTGGAGACGGCGCCGGTCGTGGTGGCAGAGGGCGGAACGAACCGGCTGAAGGTGCGGCCGGTTCGTTTCGAAATTCCGCTCGGAACGCTCCTGCCGGGCGAATACCTGTGCCAGGTGACGGTCGTGGAGGCCAAAGGAGCCAAAGCCGCGTTTTGGCGGGCCCATCTGGTCGTTCTTCCCTGAGTTAAAGGACCGTCGGCAAAATCTCGAGTTCCGGCACCGCGGCCCGGGGATGAAGCAGGGCGACGCTGAGGATGATCTCGGCGACGTCTTCCGGTTGGAGCGCCTTGGCCAAAGTTTCCGCAGTAGGCTTGACCGGGCGCTTTTCCATCAGTTCCGAATCAACCAATCCCGGGCAGACCACACATGTACGGATGCCGTTTTCGCGCTCTTCCTGACGAATGGCGGCGGCCAGTCCGAGGACGCCGCGCTTAGAAGCCTGATAGGCGGCACCTGAGACGTCACCGTACTTGCCGGAGATCGAAGAGACGTAAATCAGGTGGCCTTTCCGAGCGGTTCGCATCGCCGGCAGGAGCGCGGCCGTCAGGGAGTAGGGCCCGTTGAGATTGACCTCAATGAGTTCATTCCAGATGGCGCGATTGAGGCGGGTCATGGCGCGGTCAGGGGTGTTGGTGCCCGAAGCGAAGACGAGAATATCAACCCCGCCCATCTGCGCAATGGCATCGGCGGCGAGGGCTTCCATCGACTCATGGGAGGCGGCGTCGGCAGTACCGTAGGCGATGGGATGACCTTCGGCGGCCAGTTCGACGGCGAGTTCAGAGAGGCGCTCGGCGCGGCGGGCGGAGGCGTAGACGCGCGCTCCGGCACGGGCGAAGAGGCGGGCAGTGGCGCGGCCGATGCCGCTGGAGGCACCGACGATGAGGGTTCTTTCCCCTTGGATGGATACAGGCACCCTGTATTTATATCACTGCCAGCGATTCCAGGAGGGTTGCGCTGTAAGGGGAGCGGGGCGGGAGCGCCATTCGATATGATGTTGCGTGATGCAGACCTTGTCCCGTCGTTCATTCCTGGCCGCTTCGGCGGCGGTTGCGGCTGTTGAAGCCAAACAATTGAAGAGTTTTGGCGCTCAGCTTTACTCGCTACGCTCCATTATCAATGAGAAGCCGCTCGAGGTCCTCCAGGGTCTGGAGGCCGCCGGCTACACCGAAGCGGAGGTGATCCGCGCGAATATGGACAAGATTTGGGATGCGCTGAAACAGACCAAGTTGAAGCCCGTGAGCCTGCACATCGACACCCAGATGTTCACGAAGGACATCGACAAGCTCAATCCCACCCTGGATGACGCGAAGAAAAGGGGCTTCAGCTATGTCGTATGCCCTTACATCGCGCCGGCCGATCGGGGCGGGGTGGAAGTGATTAAGAAGTTGGCCGATACCCTGAACAAGGCCGGAGAGCGGTGCCGCGCCGCGGGAATCAACCTCTGTTACCACAACCATGCATTTGAGTTTGAGCCGGTCGCCGGCGGCGGGAATTTACTCGACGTGCTGATGAAAAACACCGACCCGAAGTTAGTAGGATTGGAGTTGGATATCATGTGGGCGAAGGTGGGCGGCGTCGAGCCGGTGAAAGTATTTGAGCAGTTCAAGGGCCGCATTCCGCTGGTCCACATGAAGAATGTCAAGGGCGGGATTGGGCCGCAGTATAACGAACGCGTCCCCAAGGAAGCATTTGAGGAAGTAGGCAAAGGCGTGATTGCGATTGGGCCGGTGCTGGTGGCGGCGCAGAAGGCCGGCGCCAAGCATTTCTTTGTCGAGCAGGACCAGACGCCGGGCAATCCGTTGGATAGTTTGCGGGGCAGCGCGACCTACTTGAAGGGTTTGAAATTTTAGGAGCTTGAGATGAGTAAACGGACGTCGATTGGTACCTGGGCGTACACGATTGGACCATATGGGCCTAATCCGATTGATTTTGAAACGGTGTGTTCGAAGCTGAAGGCGCTGGGCTTTGACGGGGTGGAGTTGGGATCGTTCCCGCCGCATCCGAACCCGGGGAACCCGAACGGGCCAAACGAGGGCTGGGCCGGGGCGATGCCGGAGAAGGCGCAGCGCGCCGAGTTAGTGGCGCAGATGAAGGAGCGCGGGCTGGGCTTTAGCGGCATCGCGGCTAACCTATGGGGCGAGAAGTTAGTCAACACCGACGATACTTCGAAGTATGTCGACGAGTTCCGTAAGAATTCAGAGTTTGCCAAGGACTTGGGGATCGGGGGGGTGCGGGTGGACTGCGTGCAGCCGCCGACGATTCACCGGGACGTCGATTACGCGACCGCCCTCAAGCGGGTGGTCGGCGCCTGGAAAGAATGCGCCGACATTGCCGCCGGGAATGGGCAGTATGTCGCCTGGGAGTTTGAACCGGGGTTTGCGTTCAACAAGCCGAGCGACATGGTACGGGTGCATGACGCCGTTGGCAAGGACAATTTCGGTTTGATGTACGACACCTGCCACGGGCAGATGGTCGGCGTGGTCGGGGTTCGGCAAGAGGGTGAGAAAGAAGTCTTCGGCAGCCAGGTGGAACTCATCAAGCTGCTGCATGGGCGGATCAACCATATTCATTTGATTGACTCTGACAACCTATGTCACAAAGATGCCAATGGCGACGACGAGACGTCGAGCCACCCGCCCTTCGGGCTCGGTGTCTTGGATTTTGACGTGATTGTGCCGGAGCTGCTGAAAGCCGCCGCCCCCATGATTCGGCACGACTGGTGGACGATTGACTTGTGCTTCTGGCCCGACGCCTGGGCCGCGACGGAGACTTGTAAGAAGGCCCTGGACGGCTTAGTGAGTAAGTACGGAGCATGAGCATGAAAGAGTTACGCGTTGGCATGATTGGCTATGGCTTTATGGGCCGGACGCATTCGAACGCCTATAAGCGGCTGAATGACTTTTTCCCGGTGCAACATCGGCCTGTGTTGAAGGCGGTCTGCGCGCGGAACGTCGAGAAGGCGCGGGCATTCGCCGATAACTGGGGCTATGAGCGGGTCGAAACCGATTGGCGTAAGCTGGTCGAATCGTCCGATATTGACTTGATCGATATCGGCTCGCCGAATAATACGCACAAAGAGATTGCCCTCGCGGCGGCGGCCAACGGCAAGATGATCGTTTGCGAAAAGCCGCTGGCGATGACGGTGGCCGAAGCCGAGGAGATGGTGGAGGCCGTCGAGAAGGCCGGCGTGGCAAACATGGTTTGGTTCAACTACCGGCGGGTACCCTCGATCGCCTTGGCCAAGCAGATTGTGGATGAAGGCCGGGTCGGCAAGACGTACCACTACCGGGCGACGTATCTACAGGATTGGACGATCGCCGAAGACGTGCCGCAAGGCGGTCCGGGGCTCTGGCGATTGGACGCCGACGTCGCCGGGTCGGGCGTGACTGGGGATTTACTCGCCCATTCGATTGATACGGCGATGTGGTTGAACGGGCCGATTACGCGGGTGGTGGCGAAGACGGAGACGTTTGTCAAAGAACGAACCCACGTCGAAACGGGCAAGGTGCAGCCGGTGACGATTGATGATGCCTGTATGTTCCTGGCCGAGTTTGCCAATGGATCGATCGGCACGTTTGAATCGACCCGTTACGCGCGGGGCCGGAAGAACTTCAACACCTTCGAGATGAATGGGGCGGAAGGGAGCGTCTATTTTGACCTGGAGGAGCCGGAGTATCTGCAGTTCTTTGAGTATCGGCAGCCGGGGAGTGCAAAGAAAGTGGACAGCCATTTGACGGGTTGGCGCAAGATTCACACGACGAACTCGGAACATCCTTACATGAAGCACTACTGGGTTCCAGGCACGTGTATTGGCTATGAACACACGTTCCTGAACGCCATTGCCGATTTCGTGATGGGCATTGAATCGGGGGTACCGACACAGCCGGACTTCCGAAATGCGCTGCAGACGCAACGGGTATGCGATGCCGTCCTCGACAGTGCTCGGAGCGGACAGTGGAAAGCAACCGGCGTCGAATTGGCGTAAGGTATTCAGCCAGGTTACCGATGAGTAACCTAGCATGACCCTCACCCGAGCTTGCATAGCGATTGGCCTGTTTGCTCCCTTGCTGTTTAGCGTAGGGGGCGGCGAGGTGACCATCGGGCGGTTGCTGGATTCCCAGGAGGACTGGCGTTGGCGGTCATATGGGTCGGAGCCTGGCTGGGAGATGGGCAAGGTATCCGTCTTCTACGAAGATGGAGAAGGGGTGATGTGGGCCGGTTCGGACCACGGGTTACGCCAGTTTGATGGCTATCGTTGGGCGCAGGTAGCTTTACCCGAATCAGGGACGGTGCCGTCGCCAGTGATGTGGCTTTTGGAAAGGGTCCCGGGGGAGTTGCTGGCGATCGCGCCGGAGCATGCGTATTGTCATAGCGGAGGCCAATGGGAGATGCTGCGGTGGCCGCTCGAAAAAGGGGAGCAGGTGTTGGGCGCGGCCCCGGTAGCGGGTGGCAAAATTTACCTGGTTACTACACGACGACAGGTGCTGTTTGATGGAACGAAGTTTGAGCGGGTGCAGGATCCGGCACGATCGTGGGACGCGCTGTATTTACAGCTCTATCCAGGATTGGACGGAGAGGCTTGGTTCAATGGCCGGGCCGGGCTGCTGCGGCGTCGCGCGGGGAAGTGGGAGATAGTGATGGGCAACCCGGAGCCGCTGACGATGGGATCGTTAAGATGGGGCAAGCAATACGGTCTGCTGGCCGTGCGGGGGCCGACCGCGTGGCGAGGATCCTGGGAGTGGCAGGGTGAGGGCGGCTGGCAACGCGAGCCAGGCAGCGAACGGGACATAGTGAACTTGAGTGCGATCTCGTCGACGGACGAAGCGATGGCGTTGTACGAATCCGGGCGGGTTCAGATTCGAGCCGCAGGTCGCTGGCGCGATGTTGAAACGAGTTTGAGCCGATTGGTACTGCGCCGCGCGACAGCGCTGCACTTTCAGCGCGATGGAACGTTATGGGTGGCGACCGAGAACGGGATCTATGTTTACCGGACCGGGGCGAAGACGTGGGAGAAGTGGCAATACCCATCGCCGGACCTGCGGAATACAGTGCATGAGATCCTGGTCCGCAAAAATGGCGAACTGTGGACGGCGGGAATTGAGGGGGTGACGATTCGGCGTCCCGGCCAAGCCGAGCAGTTGGTTCGGCAGGCGGCGGGGGTGACACTGCGAACGGTGACCGGCCTAGCCGAAGACGGCGATGGAAACGTGTGGGCGAGCAGCGGAGGAGAGTTCGGCGGGGCGGTGCGGTGGGACGGAAAGCGATGGGAGCGGGTGGGGGCCAAACAAGGGCTAACGGAGGAAAAGATCAACCGGATCTTTTATCTGCCGGAACTGGGTGGAAGGGCGGGTGAACTGTGGTTTCTGGTTACTCTGCCCCATTTACAAGGCAAACCGGATGCGGCCGGGGCGTTTCGAAAAACTAAAAACGGATTTGAGCAGTGGACAACCAAGCAGGGGCTGCTCCACAATGCCGTCTATTCCCTGGCGCGGGCCCCGGACGGCTCCCGCTGGTTCGGATCGAAGGCGGGGCTGACCCGGTTGCAAGACGGGGAGCCGCCGCGACATTGGGGTACCAACGAAGGGGTGGCAGGAACCCGGATTCAGGAAGTGTTGCCCGACCGGAAGGGTCGCGTTTGGTTCGTCCATAAGGTTTTGGGGGGAGTGGGCGTATTGGATCCGGCCGACGGGTTGCGGAAACCTCACTATTTCGGCGTGAAAGACGGATTGCCTTCCGAAGAGGCATGGGGACTGCTCGAAGACAGACAGGGCCGGATCTGGGTGAGTACTAAGAGTGGCGTGGCGACCTGGGCGGGAGGTCCGTGGGTGAAATTCAACCTCGGGATCGGCATTGAGTTGACCAACGCCTGGCCGATGCGGGAACGGGGGGGCGAGATGCTGATCGGCACGGTGGGGCAAGGGCTGCATCGGCTGGAAACGAGCTGGTCGGCGGACCGATTTCCGGTGGTGGAGTTTCGGCGACCGATCCAGGTCGATGGCCAGATTGGCGTTGAATGGAACGTCCTGACTCGGCTGGCGGACCAACGCAGTGTGGACGTTTTGACGCGCTCGAGGCTCGACGGTGCCGCCTGGTCGGGGTGGTCGACCAAGCGGCAGAGAACGGTGGCGGCGACGGCGAGCGGTAAGCACGAGCTGGAGGTGCAGAGCGCGGGCTTACTAGGCGATGTGAACCCGGCGATGGCGAAATACACGTTCGAAGTGGCTTACCCGTTTTATCTCGAAAGGGGCTTTGTCGGGACGGCGATCCTGCTCTTGGCAGGGCTATGTTGGATGGTAGCGGCCAATGTGCGCCGACGGACCGAGTATACCCGGCAATTGGAAAAAGCCAAGGAGGAGGCCGAAGAGGGGGCGAAGGCAAAGTCGGTTTTCCTGGCGATGATGAGTCACGAGATCCGAACACCGATGAACGGGGTACTCGGCATGTCGTCAATCTTGCTCGAGACGCCGATGGGCGAGGAGCAGCGGCAGTGCGTCGAGACCATTCAGAGCTCGGCGGAGAGCCTGCTCCGAGTGATCAACGATGCGTTGGATTTTTCGAAGATCGAAGCCGGGGTGTTTGAGATCCGGGAGGCACCGTTTTCGCTCGAAGAGTTAGTCGATGGGGTCGCCCTGCTGCTTTCGCCACGGGCAGAAGAGAAGCGGGTGGATCTGGTTGTGACGATAGAAGAGGGAGTGCCCGTGGAGGTGATCGGGGACGGTGCGCGAGTCCGTCAGATCCTCGTCAATCTGACGAGTAACGCGATCAAGTTTACCGACGCCGGCTGGGTGGAGATCCGGGTTGCGGCGGGGAGCGTTGACGATGGCGTCTGCCCGGTGCGGATTGCGGTCCGCGATTCGGGGATTGGCATTCCGGCCGAGAAGCAGTCGTTACTGTTCCGGGAGTTTAGTCAGGTGGATTCGTCGTGGACGCGGCGGCACGGCGGGACCGGGCTAGGGCTGGCGATCTCGCGCAGGCTGGCCGAGCGGATGAAGGGTGCCATGGGCATGGAGAGCGAACCCGGAGACGGTTCGACATTCTGGTGCGCCTTGCCGTTTCGGGTGCAAAAGGGTGCCGGAGAGCGAATCGAAGATCTAACGACGGTGGTCGTTTCGAGCCCCGGTCCAGGTCGGCGGGTAGTGGGCTTCGCCGGGCTGGCGGCGTGGGAGGGAGCGATCGACCGGGTGGTGGTGGACGGTTGGCTTTCGGCGGAGGAATGGCGGTCAATTTTGCAATGGAGGGCGGAGCGCGAAGCCGGGTCGACCGTCGATTGGGCGGTGTTAGCGCCGTCGAACGGGGTGATGGCGCCGGTGGAATTGGGGTCGGGTTGGCGAGTGATTCACCGGCCGTTAACCGGGCGGAAATTGGTCGGGCGGCCAGCGGGGTCGGACAAAGCGCCCGCCGCGGCAGGGGTCGCCGTGAACGGGATGCGCATCCTGGTGGCGGAGGACAATCGGACGAACCAGCGGGTGGTACGACTGCTGCTCGAACGAATGGGGTGCGTGGTGCGGATGGTCGAGAATGGCGAGGAGGTTCTCGCGGCCGCCGCCGAGGCCGAGTTCGATTTGGTGTTGATGGACTGTCAGATGCCGGTGATGGATGGATTGGAGGCGACCCGGCAGTTGCGGAGTCGGGAAGGCCGGAACCAGCAGGTACCGATCGTCGCGCTGACGGCCAACGGGTTTGAGGCCGATCGACTCCGGTGCCTGGAGGCGGGGATGACTGACTTTTTGGCCAAACCCGTGGAGAAAGCCGCGCTGCGCGCAGCCTTGGCGCGGGCTGCGGTAAAGGCTGCGTTATCCTAGGCGAATGCGGACGGATCAACACCAGGAGATTGAAGTTAAGCTGCGGGTCGCCGACGGCGAGGCGATGCGAGCTTCTTTGGAGGAACTGGGATTTGTTGAGGTTGTGCCCCGCGGTTTGGAGCAGAATCGGATTTACGATACGGCCGAAGGGGCGCTGCGGGCACGGGGCGAGTTGATTCGGCTGCGGGAGTTTGACGGCAAGAACGTTCTGACCTATAAAGGACGGGCGACGGTAGGGAAGCACAAGGAGCGGGAAGAAATCGAGGTTATGTTGGGGGCCACCGAAGCTATGGCGACGATCTTGGGTCGTCTGGGGTTGGAACCTCGGTTTCGCTACGAGAAGTACCGGAGCGAATGGCAGCGTCCAGGAGGCGGGGGGATTGTGATGCTCGACGAGACGCCGATCGGGACCTTTGTTGAACTGGAAGGAATGGGCGACTGGATTGATCGGACGGCGGTGGAGTTGGGCTACAGCGAGGCGGACTACCTCAATTTGAGTTACGCCCGGCTATTTGCGGCGCGTTGCCTGGAGGAGGGGAAGGCGGCCGGGGACATGGTGTTTGATTCTGTCTAGGGAGAGGCGTGTGAGTGGGGGGAGTACGGTAGTAGGCCGTTCGCAAAATCACCCTACTACCCCAAAAAATGCTTGCCTCATGTAGCCATGATCCCTATACTTGTTTTAGCCACTAGTACCTATAGTACGTGGATGCGAGTGAGAAACGTGTTGAACTTGAACAACCAAGAAAGTTGGGGATCGAAACAATGATTACTAGTATCGTGATCATCATTTTATCGCTGGCGATGTTCATCTACTGGTTCCGGTATTCGTGTTTGCTAATTCTAGACTCTCGTTGGAGCGAGGAAGAGGCCAAGGCGGGTGCGGGGAGCCACGACCTGGGTTTGGCGCAACTGGAGGTTCAGTTGGCGCGGGCGGTTACGGCGGTTGATTTGGACCGGGTGCGGAAGAGTCTCGATCGAGATCTTCAGACGGTCCAGAAGATGGCGCGGAACTGTCGGGAACTGCAGGTAGGCGGTGCGTCGCTTGAAAGCAGACTGCTAATGATCGACTACAGGATAATGCAGGTTTGGTTTGCTGTTACGCGACCTTTCGCTGGTCCGAAGGCGCAGAATGCGCTTCGGGAGATGGGCCAGATCGTTGCCTATTTGGCGGCTGAGTCTGGGACTCGCCTGGCGGCGGCCGAGAACTAATCGGGCTGTCGGACAGGTCCGAAGTAAACGACAAGACTTTTCCAGGAGCGAAGGCCCATTTCGTTGGGCCGCCGCTCCTTTTTATTTTTCTTTTTTCGATTTCGAGCCGAAAGACTCCCAACGTGTCATCCGGTTGCCATAAAATGAGAAAGTGTTCACAGACAGCGCCCTCCGTCAAGCCGTCCAACATCTCGACCAGATCCGCAAGGAGATCGGCAAAGTAATTGTCGGTCAAACCGAGGTGGTAGATGGCGTTTTGATTTGCATGATCGCCGGAGGCCACGTACTCCTCGAAGGGGTTCCGGGATTAGGCAAGACTACGCTTTTGCGAACGTTGTCCCGTGTGCTTCATTTAAAGTATTCGCGGATTCAGTTTACGCCGGATCTGATGCCCGCCGACATCGTCGGCAGCATGATTATGGACTCGGACAGCGAGGGGCATAAGGCGTTCCGGTTCCAAGCGGGACCGATTTTTGCGAACCTTGTGCTGGCGGACGAGATTAACCGGGCCACGCCAAAGACGCAATCCGCACTGCTCGAAGCGATGCAGGAGCGGACGGTGACCAGCGGCACAACGACGCATGTGCTGGAAGACCCCTTCCTCGTCATGGCGACGCAGAACCCGATCGAGATGGAAGGCACTTATCCGTTGCCGGAAGCCCAGCTCGATCGCTTCCTGATGAAGATTTTGGTCCCTTACCCGTCGAAGGCCGACTTGGGGCGGATCGTGGAATTGACGATGCACCGGGAGGAGATCCACCTGGACCAAGTGGTGGACCGGGCGACGATTATGGAGTTGAAGACGATTGCGCGCCAGGTGCTGGCGGCTCCCCATGTGCGGGAGTATGCTGTCGATCTGGTGATGGCAACGCAGCCGACGTCGGAGAATGCAGCCGAACGGACCAAGAAATATGTCCGTTATGGCAGTTCCCCGCGCGGGGCGCAGGCGCTGGTCGAGTGTGGCCGGGTGCTGGCGTTGATGCGCGGTCGAACACATCTCAGCATCGAAGACATTCAGGCGATGGCACCGGCGGTACTGCGGCACCGAATCATTCTCAATTTTGACGCCCACGCCGACGGGGAGACCCCGGACACTGTATTGCAACATATCGTGCGCTCCGTTGCGCCGGCCGCAGTCTAGGCTGGCTCTATGGCGGAACTCTCGATTGATCAATCCTTTCTCGAAAGGCTGGAACGGCTCACGTTGCATTGGCAGAAGTCGTTTCCCGGGCTCGTGGGAGGGCACAATGCGTCCCGCTATTCCGGCGCGGGGCAGGAGTTTTTGGATCATCGGCAGTTTCACCAAGGCGACGACCTACGGGCGGTGAACTGGCGAGTGTACATGCGTTTGGAACGGCTGATTTTGAAGCTGTTTCAAGTTGAGCCCCGGGTGCCGGTGCGGATTCTGTTCGACGTCAGCGAGTCGATGACGATCGGAGAGCCGAGCAAGTTCGATTACGCCCGCAAACTGGCCGGGGCGATGACCTACGTGGGTCTCGTGCGGCTCGAAAGCGTCCTGCTCCAACCGTTCTCGAATCACCTGCTCGATCCACTGCAATGTGGTGGAGGGCGGCATCGGTTTCGGCCCTGCGTCAATTTCCTCGAAGGGATCAAGGCCGGGGGGAAAACGGATTTCATGGGCTGCGTGAAGCGGTTCATCGCGGAGTATCCGCAGCGTGGGCTCGTGATTGTGATCTCGGACTTTCTGGACGACCAGGGTTGTGAGAAGCCGTTGCAGTATCTGGCCGATTTCGGCCACGAGGTCTTTCTCGTGCATTTGTGGGCGGACGAGGACCGAGTGCCGCCGTATAAGGGCGAGATCGAGATTGAAGACGCCGAGACGGGCGAAGTACAAAAACTGAATTTTGACGCCGAGGCGCAAGCGGCCTACACGGCCAACTTCGATGCGTATGCCCGAGGCGTGCGCGAGGTAGCCCAGCGAAAGGGTGGCAAGTACGCTGGGGTGACGACGTCGACGCCCGTGGAACAGGCTGTATTTGGGCCCTTGCTGGGAGGCGGCCGGTAGATGTTTTTTCTCAACCTGGGTTTGGGTGAGTTTTTAGCAATTTGGGGTGTAGTGAGTGGTGCGGTGCTGGCGCTGTACCTGCTGGATCGGTCCCGGCGCAAGATTCGGGTGGCGACGATGCGGTTCTGGACGCCGTCGGAGAAGCCGCCGGAGGCCAAGCACAGAAAACGAATTCAGCAGCCGTGGTCGATGTTGTTGCAGTTGATCGCGATTGGTCTGCTGCTGGCGGCCTTGGCGCAACTGCGATTGGGTTCCCCGGATCGGATGAGCCGGGGCCATATTCTGGTGCTCGATAGTTCGGCCTGGATGGGCGCGCGGGCAGGGCAGATGAACTTGCTGGACCAAGCCAAGCGCGAGGGCATTTTGTGGTTGCGCAGCCTGCCCGCCGGCGATCGGGTGATGCTCGTGCGAGCGGACGCGCTGCCCAGCCCGGCGACTGTATTTACGAACAACCGGCAG
>Ga0163144_10008838_pt1 | contig 21737 bp, 21 predicted proteins | sample OliLak19BULKMAT1_FD_123175 | JGI IMG/M metagenome (GOLD analysis project Ga0163144, IMG submission 123175) | Freshwater microbial mat bacterial communities from Lake Vanda, McMurdo Dry Valleys, Antarctica - Oligotrophic Lake LV.19.BULKMAT1 | ecosystem: Environmental > Aquatic > Freshwater >... | reverse complement strand
GTAAAAGCAATTGAACCAAAAACACTTAAAGTTCCTGCTAGCAATGCAGAAAATCGATTTAACTGAGCCATGATCAATACTCCAAAAAAGGTAGAGGTGAGAGAGAAATAGAATGAAAAGTTGACTAATTACCCAGCGATCGCAGGCGATCCACTACGGCATTGGGAATCCCGGTTTGCACAATTGCAGTCCCGAACGGGGTTCCCTGGTTCAGCAAGGCAATCAGTCGCTTTGCCTGGTCATAGGAGGGACTGGAGCGGTCGATCATCCCTTTGGATTCAGCAACCGCTAGTCCCTTGCTGAGTTGGCTGAGGACTGTTTGGTTGTACTGCACCGTCAGGTTGGTCAACTGAGCGGCTTTAATCGGGGGCGATGGGAACAACTCAACTAAGGGGTAGGGCGATTTCCCAGAGGTGAGGGAGAGTTGAAACTGATAAATCGTGCGAGTGCCGCTTTTGTTGGTCACCACGGTCAGAGCGGTGGATCTGGGATTCGAGAAAATCCCTTTGGGAAATTCCAACGGCGATACCAGCGATCGCAAATGAACAATGCCAGCACCCGCCGAACCAACTGCATTGCCGCCATCAGAAGCAGAAGCAGAACCGGGCAACGGGGAATCAAAATCCATTAGGATTTGGCTGGGATTATCGAGCCATACCTTTTGAATTAGCTCTCCAGTCTGCAAGAAGCTGAGATTGACCCCAGAATCCGTACCAATCTGGATTTTTTGAGGGGTCGTATCCGGGGTGCCCTGCGCCTGCTGAGTTGAGATTCTCAGCACCGCTGATTTCGTCCGGGCAAGGGCAATGCCGCTTACCAAAAGGCTTGCTGACAGTGCGCCAGCAATCATCAAACTTTTCAAAACCTGCTTTGTATTCATTGCTCCTATTCCTATATTTCAAAACTTGAATTCACGTAGACGGTGACCGCACTGCCAGCTTTCAACTCCCAGGTTTTAGGAGCGCTCGAAGATTGCTGCTGTGCGGTTTGGGCGTTCTGCTGGACGCGCTGTGAAAGATTCTGCCCTGCCCCTTGAGCAAATGCGGCTAACGCATTCGGCTTGGCGCTGTTGACGTTGGTAGTAATCCCACCATTGCTAACGCTGGTAGACGATTGCGGCTGGTTGATTGCCTGCCCTGCCTGAGAGATTCCAGCCAGCACGGAAGGGAAAATGCCGCTGAAGAATCCAGCCCCTTTATCTCGATTCGAGAATGCCAGCAGTGAACCAGCGGGAGAACGAACGACCATCGCGCCTGTGGGCACTTGATACTCTTTGCCGTTGGCAATCACCGCAACAACTTGCAGTTCTCCCAAACCTGATTGAGGGCTGAAGGTTTTCACCGCCAGCACCAGTTGGCTTCTTGGAGGAATCGCGATCGCGCCGTTGCCATCTTTAATCGAGTCCGTCAACTCCATCAGATATTTAGGAGAGAGCGGACTGGTTGGATCAATGCTCTGAGCGTTATCGGCAGCCACAATCACCGAGTTGTTGATTCTGCCCGATGCGGATGTTCCAGTCAGCACAGTCGCCAAGGGCGTGTCGCGCATTCCCGGCACAGAAGAATTGGCACGAAGCTGGGTAATCGATCTGGAGCTAGCAGAGGTAGTAGTAGATGCTGGAGGAAATGCGGTAGAGGCTGATGATAGGGAGGCTTGTTGCGCTCTAGGAGGAAGGATCATGCCATTCGCTCCTAAACTTTCATTTGAGAATGCAGTCGCCGGATTGGAATTGAAGGCTTGAGATTGCGGACCTCGCTGCACCGCGCCGTAGGACCCTAAACCTGCCAAAGCCTGCCATTTAGCGATCGCCTCTTCAACGGTGGGAGGCTTGATCGGTTCCAGAGATCCAACAGATCTAAATGCCGTGGGCAATGGCTCCAGGGGAGTTGACATCATAGTGGCAGGAGCCGGAAGCAGTGCCGCAGCCGTAGGAACGGGCTGTTCTGGGGTATTCATTTTTGCATCTACAGCATTTCGTCTAACAGGCTTCACTTGCCCCTGTTGGGGTTTGGCATTTGCCAGCAAATTACGCTGAGTCGTGAGCGCCATTCCTGTTTTGTAGGTGCCAACTTCATTCGCTACACCAGGACTGGCGATCGCGCTTGGGTCTTTCGCAGACTCTTCTACAACTTGAGCTTTTTTAGAACCGCCGAACTGACCCATCAACATCCCGGCAGCAACTACGGCAATCAATCCGCCGCCGCCGACAAATGCAGCCTTGGAAAGCGGGCTATTGATCAAGCCCACCTTGGTTTTGTTGCGGCGAGGATCGAGGTCTAGGCTCTCATCTTCGTCGTCGTCGTCTTCACCTTCGGCACTGACACTCGTTGGTGGGGGGGTAGAGGCTCCCATCGCTGCTAGTTCTTCAGGGGGGGCGGCATAGCCTGAGTATTGGAGTAGTGCTGCTTCAGAATCAGCCGCGCTCTTTTCTTGAGCAGCCTGAGCAACTTCTACAAATTCATTTGGGGCGGATTGAAGCGCCTCGTCGTCAAAGGCGTAAGCAGCTTCTAGCCCTTCTAAATCTGCGGATTCTGGATCTACCGACTCATATTCATGCTCTACCGACTCATATTCATGCTCTACCGACTCATATTCATGCTCTACCGACTCATAAGAATCATCCGTAGGGATATCCTTTTCTTCAAGCAGTGAAGCGCTGCCATTTGTGCCATTTGAATTGCCGTTGGGTGTGTCCATCAGAATTGCCTAATAAGTGCCTGGATGCTGAGTAAGAGAGGGTGGATATTTATTTGAGGTTGGGAGCCACGTAATCTTGAATTGCATAAATTTCCAGACCGCTCGCTCTGACCTGACCAATCTGGCGCTCCAGGTTGGTCGCTGTTACGTCCAAAACGCTGGGAGCTAAGACGGATCGCACAAAAATTTCCTTATTGAATGGAATCGCGGTGCTGCCTTTCTCGACTTCAAAACTAATCAAGTTGGCTATCAGCACTACTTTCCACATACCGTCGCCCACCTTTTCAGGCACCGAGACATCTTGGGCAATCAGCACCGCTTGAGCTTGACCGCGAAAAACACCTTGAGGGGTGATTTGAGCTAACTGTTTCAAAAAGTCAGTCCGAAAGTCTTCGCTTAGACCAAAACTGGCAACACTGGCGATCGTGGTAATTCTGCCGGAACCTGTCTTAAGTGCAATCTCAACGCCGGGGTCATTCACTGGAGGTCGGACAGTGGTAGTCGGGTCTTTCGCATCGGGTTCGGCATTGATTTTGCCAGAGGCTGAAAGCAGCAATACCATCGTGTCTTGGGTGAATTTCTGGATTACGGCAGGGGTGCGCTCCTTGCTGCCCATCGAGGCGGTTGCGATCGACTTTCCGGCTTCTAGCTGCACCAGGGATGGAGCGGGTTTACTGTTGAGTCCGGAAAAGGCAAGCAGCAAGCCAATCTGAGTTGCTACAACAACACCATTGAGCGCTAGCGACCCCAGGATGTAGATGCCTAAATTGTTTCTCTGTTCTCTAGCGATTAAAGTCTGCATGGGTCCAAGTCCTTTTGTTTCAGTGATTTGATTAGGAATATTTGAATTAGCTTCTCCGGCTGGCGCTGGCAGCTAGGGTCGCAGCGCCAGCCGTCGCCGAACAGATGCCGTTGAAGATTGCCATGCCACCACCACTCGCGATCGCCATTGCCAGGATGGGAGATAGTAGTCCAAAGAAAATTGCAGAAACTACGGTATCCGTGCCACCTGTTTTGTAGAATGCGACCGCCGTGACACCAGAGACGATGTTGTAGCTGAGTTTTGCCAGTCCCAAGCCGAACATGCTCGAAAACCAGGCATACAAAGGTTTTGCCCCAATGGGTAGCAAGGTCGTTCCTACTGCAATGGGAGCCATCAACGCTGTGAGTAATAGAGAGGCTTCAATTAATTGGGCAAATGCAGCGGCAAAGCCCATCATCACGATCTGAACAACTACGACTAGGGGAGTGAGGGCGATATTAATCAAACCAATGCCAGCCGATTGAACACGTTCTGCTGGATCTTTTGAGCTAAGACCTCTTGACTCTTGCAGCCGCTTATAGTAAACACCGTTGCTAAGGCTATGCTTCGCCCGATACTGAGCCAAGATCGCATCTTGGGCTTCTGTTTGCAGTTTTAAGCAATCGTTCAATCTTTGCTGCTGCACGATTGTGTTGCACTGCGATCTGAGGTTGGCAAACTCTCCTTCTGCTGCCGCATAGTCGGCTAACTCTAATGTGATTTGCTCTAAATTCAGCTTTTTCGCCACATTGTCGAGCATCAGTCTATTCGTCTCGTTGATGGTGTTGCGAATGCTGCTAGCCATGAGTTTCGTGTTCGCGCCGTTGTTGGTTAAAAGCAGGATCACAATCATTGGGAAGATCAACTCTTGCAGCGCCGATATTCCAGATTCGTTTTCTATCCATTTCCGTGCGAATTGCAGTGTCCAGAGCAATAAACACCCCACCGCCATCCAGGTTCCAATTTTGGTTAATTCTTCAAATAGTGGTCCATTGATTACCTGATCCCAGGTGTAATCCCAGGACGCGGTAATCGTCTCCGATATGTTCTTGGAGGCTTCTAAAGTGAAGCGACCGTTATCTCGACCGTTATTTCGTGATTCTCTGTCGGCAAATTGTGCTAGGAACGTGGAAATCATGGGAAACCTTGACCAGCAATAGAAGAACCAGAAAATTAACGCAGCAGCAGAAAACTACCGCTGCTCAAGCTGCGTAGCCGATAAACCAATTGGCTATTTTCTGCGAGGCGAGATTGTTGCTCTCCCCGCGCCTGGTCGTTGATGTCCGCCAGTTGTTGGAGTGAGCCAGCCGTCGATAGGTTGATTTGACTCAGCCGAGCGGTGGCAATCCCGTTAAGTTCCAAGGCGTTGGATTGAATATTGGACAATCCTGCAAACTGCCCCGCCGCAATTTCCAACTGACTAGAGACATTGCCTTGAATTGTGTTTAAGTCTTTAATTGCGTCTTGGGTTGAGATTCTCGACTGCGCTTCCTTTGCCGTCTTAGCCGACTTTTGAGAGAGAGTCGTTGATTGTTGAGTCAGCTTGCCGATCGCGCTTACCGTGCTAGCTCCGACGCTAATTTTGTTTTTGACCAGTTGCGCTTCTTTGGCTAATTTTTCCTGGTTCTCTTTCGAGAAAATACCAGCGGCGTAGACCCTGGCTGGCAGTGATGCAATTTTGTTTTCGTTAAAAATGACTGGGTTGACTCCTGAAATTGATTGAATCGTCGCTTTAGGAGAATCAGTGCCAGTACCGCTCTCAGCTTCAGTCGTAGACCCTTCAGATCTAGAGCTTTTCAAAATATCTTTTGAAAGCTTATTCAGGTCGGGCAGACCCAGAGCGCCTAAAGCACCCTGGAACACCTTAGAAAGTCCACCCGTGATTGACCCCAAAAATTGCCTCACCATGCCCTGGATCAGGTCTTTGAATTGACCGAAGAAGTCTCCGATCTCTCCACCAATTCCACCCAGTCCACCGCCAGCGTCATCGCCGCCTGATCCACCCGATCCACCTGATATACCGCCGAGCAGTCCACCCAGTTGATCAAGCCCTGGAATGCCACTGCCGCCGAGTAGTCCACCGAGTCCGCCACCGAGTAAGCCACCTAATCCACCGCCGCCACCGAGTAAGCCACCAACTAAACCGCCCAGTTGGGCAGATGCGGGAACTGCAAATGCCAAACTTGACGCGATCGCAATGCCAACCAGCAATCTACGCTTTTTAGATTGAGGCTTCTGGGTTTTCACCAAAGGGACTGCCTCTAAATAGGGGCTATCGGAAGGAGGATGCTGAGTATGGGTGATTAAGATTGTTCTGGGGTATTTCATGGCTGTAGAAGATTTAAAAGAATGGTTGAGTGGTTATTTCTTGGCAGCAGCAAGCGCTTTGGTTTCTGGAGTGATAGTGGTCACCGGGGGCGAACTGGCGGCAATTTTCTTAGCGCCTTTTTCCTTTTTCTGGATTTCTGGAACATTCATCGGTCGCCCGTTTCTCATGGCAGATACCAATTCATCGGCAAACTTAGAAAGCGCCTCAAACCAGTTGGGGTACATCGCTAAAAAGGCATCCCGCGCACGTTGCTCATGCGGATTATTCGCCACCGCTGCCAGTTGCAGGTAGTTGGAGTAGAAGCGCCCGTAGAGAAAGATGCCAGAGTCATCGATCAGCCATTGCGAGTAGACTCCTTCCCGTTTTGGGAAAAACTGATCGGTGCTGTTTCTTGAAATGATTTCTTCCGGGTAGCCCAGATACTTCACGAAACTCGGAATCGCAGTCGGCTGAATCCGCCCAACCAATCGAGTTGAAAGGTTTTGGAGAATCTTCGCCGCAGGCTTCGACCTCGCGATCGTGTCAGGGTCTTGCGCTGAAAGAATGACTCGGACTCCGGCTTTCGCACCGTTAGCGCACAGCCTTGCGACCAGTTCGGCAATGTCTTCAAACGTGAATAGAATTGGGGACTCATCAATAAAGAAGATGGATTCTGGCGACTTGAGCGCATTTCTGTACGCAACGGAGTAGGCAGAGAGCGACAGAATCGCGGCATCATCGTCTTCGCTCAGATTCCGCAGCGCGAACACCATCAGCGGTGAATCCGTTCTAAAGCTCGACGGCGAACTAATCGCTTGACCCACCCGGCTATTCACCCAGAATTTCAACTGCAACCGAACAAAATCCATTGCCTTAGAAATATCTGAGCCTCCGCCCGCAAGGGCTTCGGATTCCTGAATCCTGTCCATCGTGCAGTAGGACAGGAAGTCTCGTAGAGTCGGCATCGTTTGCCAGTCAGTAGAACCGAATCCAGCTTCAAACGCTGCCGTGTAGCGATCGCAGATACCGTCGTCTTCAAAAAACTGAGTCAGCAGCAGCACCAAAATGGACCGAATCGTCTTCCGCAGCATTTGAATGTCAGCACTATCCCCAGATGAACTGAGGATCATGGTCATCATGGCGGATTCTAAAAACGACACATAATCTTTGTGTCGGTTGATTTGGTCATTCAGGGGCAGCCCACGCAGATCGGGCAGTTCAAATAGGTTGTTTTGCTCTTTGCCGATGTCGAAGTAAGCTCCGGTGCCTGCTCCTAAGAATTTTGTGTAGTCTTTGAATGTGCTGGCAGTGTCGGTTGGGAAGTCCAGCACGACGATGGGGATGTTCCGCGCCAGCGCTTGCGACAGAATGCTCGACACCAGCACTGATTTCCCGGCACGAGTGGTAGCGAATAATGCCAGATGCCGATGGCGATTAAACAAGTCAATGTGGATCGGCACTCCGCCCTCTTCACTTAAGAGTTCCAAACCGTCGGAGTCCATTTCGCGAGGACGAACGATCGGCAAGAATCCCGGCACCTCAGAGGTGAGATACACCATGCGGCGATTGAACGGAGAACTGAGCAACATATCCCACTTGATCGGCAGTGTTTGCAGCCAAATCAACCAGGCATACTCTCTTTCCCGGTCGATCCAGGCAGGGCGACGGATGCAGGATTGCATATACCGACACGCTTCATCTAAGCGCTCTGGGTCATCCCGGTGGATCATCACCGTCACACCGCAATACACAGGCAGCGCGCCTTCATAGAGTTGTTCCTGTGCCTGCACTGCTTTTTTGACCTTTAGCTGCGCGGCAACGTCGATACTTTGGTTGGCAGACGCATTGTCAGCACTGACGATGCTCTGCTTTGCCAGCCGTTGCATGTTGGTCTTGACGATACTCTCGTTGGCGCGAGATAGCTGACAGAAAATTTCGGTGTCGAATACCGTGTCCCGTGCCAGCAAATCCCAGAGGTAGCGCAATTGGTCAGTTTTATCTGCCCATCCCATCGGCTTGTCGATAAAGACCATCGGAGCGACATACTTGCCCTTGACATGAACCCAGGCGCGATCGGGGATGGGGCAGTTCGCCTGATTTTCAATCAGTAATGAAGTGGGATGCACATCAGAGCGAATCTCTTCCGTCATGCCAGTCTCAGTCAAAGTGATTAATTGCGGCAGATTGGGCGGCTCTGAGTCGTTGAAGCGCGACCAGGTGTGTGCCCATAGCTCGTTTTCGTCCATCACCTGAAGGTCTAGCCCTAACTTATTGCTGATTAGTTGCTCCCAGATGAGGAAGCCATCGGTAAACGCTTTTAGGAATAGGTTTTCGTAATTCTGCTTCTGAACGTCTGCAAAGTTCCCCGTGAAACGGTGCCAAATATCCATCGCAGAACTCAATGCTTTTTCAACCGGGTCGGTTGCACCAGCGGTTTTAGGGTCGATCGTGTAGGTCACGTAAATCCGCAGGAATTTTGGCTTGCGAACGCCCAGCGCGGTTAATTCCTGCACCCGTCTTTTTTCGCCATACATTAAAAAACGCAGTTGCTCGGATGGTGCATTTGCAGCCACTTTCGACAATTGCGTTTGTCTGACAGAATCAGAGGAGAAGGAACCCATATGAAAGGTGATGGTTTCACTTCCCGGTAAGTCCTTCAGCCCTGACTCAATCCCATCAAATACTTTTTCTAACTGGCTCGTTTGCAGAGTGGAGTGGATTCCTTTGCAGTTGAACCCAAATACAAACTTGAGCCGATCCACGCCCTTGGACAAGACAAACGCTCCAGCCGTGCGACCTCGCAGTTCAAATCTGAGCGGGAATTGCAAATCAAACTGATCTTCGATCGCCGATAGTTTGACTTTATTGACTCCGTTATTGACTGTCCGTTGCCCTTGCCGCTTGCCAGCTTTCATGCCCGTTTTGCCTCTTGATTCTTTTGCCGTGTTCTCTTGCTCTTAGCCCGTCGTTTTTTAGCCTGCTGACGTTTCTGAATCATCAGTTCGGCTTGAAGTTCACGCTCTTGTTGAACGGCACGGAGCGATCTATAGGTGACTCTGCCTCTTGTCCAACTGGGGCAGGGAACAAACTTTCCGAGGAATTGCCAGGACTTGCTCCCGGTCAACACCCACCAGGTTCCGCAGCCCCAAAGGATCAGCAATACCGTCCAGTTCCAGCCCAGTTTCAGAGTTTCTTGGAATAGAAAATAGAAGACCATCGTGATGGCTATCCACGGGATCACCTGATCGGCTGGGAGCGGACCAAACCTCGGCTGCATTCCCAAGGTTTGGTTAACTGGACGGTGCTTTTGCTCTGACATTTAAAGAACTCCAGAAAGGGGCTATTTTGCGCCTGTGATCAAACCGCCTAACAAATCGCCCATCGTTACCGTGACCAGGATGATCAAAGGTGTCCGCGCCAGTGTTTGCCAGTCTTCGCCTTCCCGTGAGGACTGCACAACCTTGACCAGGGCAATACCGAGGTAAATCACAAACAATGCTCTCAGCACGTTAAAGATCAACTTGCTGAGTTCGGTGTCCATGCCTTTGATGGCAGTTTGTAACCAAGTTTCAGTTTTTTGGAAGAACTGAGCCGATGCAGGTTCAACTCCCAAAATGGAAGTTGCCGCAAACGCGATCGCACCAATAACCAAGAGCGCAGCCGTCATGTTCCAGCGATGTTTCGCCATGAACTTTTCAACGTCGTAATATACGAGGACACACTGCACGGGGAACAGCAGCAAGATTGCGCTCATTACTAGGAGTCCGCTGTATAGCTGTCCTTCTGAGATCAGTTTTGCTGCACCAAACCCTAAAGCAGAACTGACGAATGTGGGATAGGGATTAGCCTGTAAAGCCTGAATCCAGGCAACAGATTCAGGATGGCGAGAAAGTTTAAGAGTTGTCATGGATTTATTTGGGTTTATGGACTTCAAAGCAAATTTCATCATTTCTGCATCATGAAAACCGCCTTTCTAAATCAAGAAAGGCGGAACTAAAAACTTGTGATAACTCTGAAAAAAGGAGGAGGCGAGAGTGATCGAGTATTCGCTGAAGCGTTTACTTTTCTTTACCGGATAGAGACAACGTAGATTCTTTGAGAACTCAATAGAAATGTTGAAATTAACTAACAAGTATTATGTTTTTTTAGTTTTTTAAGCGTTTTTACGCAACACATAACTACTGTCGCTGTGGCGATGAACACACTATAAAGTCTACGTATTGCCGGAGTCGAATTTTGATAAATTTTTGAGATTAGTGATATTTAATCGTCGGGGTTGGGTACAGTTAATAACTGTAAAAAATGACGTAAGAAATAATCATTTGAGAGGCTTAAAAATAATAAAAGAGCAATAAAAAACGCGCATCGAAAAATCGTGCGCGTCGTTAGTTCTGTTCAATAGCAAGAAGAATCAGCAAAGACCAAGGATTAGGTATTAGCTAAACTGAGATAGTTTTAGGATTTGTAACAAGGCTTCTGCAATGTGGGAATTAACTAAAAAGTATTATTGGACTTTTTAGCACATTGAATTTTCATCTAGATGTGAAAAAAATAGATAGATCTGAAAAAATAGATAGATCTAAATTCTAAACATCAACCAGATCGAAATACCCCGATCGCGGCGTTGTGATAATACCGTCCCAGGATTTGCAGATAAGAAAAACCTTGGTTCGCCATCTCTGCCGCTCCAGTCTGGCTCATGCTGTTGTACCCACCGTGAGCGCTGTTCACGATTTCTTGAGTCGCCGCATACTGACTCATCATGACGGTATTGGATCGCAAGTCGATTAGCACCTGTCCACGGGTTGCTTGAGTTGCAGCCCAAGTGGTGTTGTACTCACTGGCAACTCCTTTATAGACTTGATGGCTTTCAGTGTTGCCTAAATCAAATAGGGGGGATGCCGGACGATTGCGATAGTTCATGGCATAGGAACGCGACGCGATCGCTTGAGCTTTGAGCGCTTCAGCATTCCAACTCGGAATTGATTCAGCCCCGACGACGCTGGCGGTATAGCTTTCTAAATCAAGCCAATTGACGATCGTTAATTTACCCCGATCTAAAGAGACTAGAATTCTGCCGCGATACCACTTACCGTTTAGGCTGATCAGACCGTTATTAATAGGTTGAATAAAAAAGCGACCGGGAAACTTCTCAGTGCCAATTTGAATTTGATTATTAATCGGCGTGGTGACAAAGGCAGTTCCACCCGGAATATAGTCGATTGGAATTCCTTGGGTGTCGAGTATCCAGGCTGGCGTAGAACTCCCAAGTCGTACCGCAGGCGATCTCTGAGCAATAGCGACTCGAATTTCATTCGATTTTAGAATGGCAGACTTTCTAAACTCTGGGTTCGCGGCTCCAATTTGTCGAAAGAGCGATCGCCTATCTGCGGGTTGTTCAGTTTCGCCGCCCATGCCGACGAGTATCGGTGGGGAGGCAGATTGATTAATTCTGGCGGTGGGCAGTGGGGCGAGTGCAATCACCTGACCCGATGGCTGGATGTCGGCTTGAGTATTATAAACAGTCTCGTTTATATTCCCGTTGGAGTCCGCAAAGCCCATGCTGACTTTGCGGGCTAACTCTGCCGATTGTAAGCTCGGTAGAAAATTGATTGCTTGATACCCTCCGGCTTGAGTGGGCATTAGCCATTCCAGATGTAGATGTGGACCTGTCGAGTTACCTGTGCTGCCCGAAAGACCAAGAATACTAGAGGCTTCTACAGACTGCCCGGTCTGAGCGAAAATTCGATCCAGGTGGGCGTAGAGAGTCCGACTGCCGTCTTCATGCTGCAAGACCACTTTGTTTCCGTATCCGTCACCTGCGTTGCCTGCCTCTACAACCACTCCAGGGAGAACAGCGCCAACCGGAGTTCCAGTCGCCACCCCTAAATCAATGCCCCTATGCAATCTGCCCCAACGCCAGCCAAAGCCAGAGGTAATCGGAACAATAGAAGGCAATGGGTAAGCCATTACTCTGCGAATCGCTGGCAGTGACGGGTAATTTTGACCAGGCAAAGCGAGAGAAGAGTTTTGGGAATTGACAAGGGTTCCGATTTGAACTGGGCGATCTTGTTCTGGGGTCTTTGCAGCCTGAGTCGGTCGAGATTGTTGCTGTCTTGGCGGTTGCAAATTGGCTTGCACCCGCACCAATCGGTCTACCACCTGCTTTGAAGTTTTCGGAGTCAAAACAGTTAGCGTGAGCCGAGTCGGTTTTTGTTGTTTTTCTGGGGAGGATGGCTGCGTGACCTTAAAAGGTTGAATCACCTTGTCTTGATCGCGTTGTTGCTGCACGGCTGGCTCTGGAGCCGGATTCGCTACGCTATCGCCGTACAGTAGGTCTTTCTCGATTTGATTAAGTCGCACATCAATAGGTGTAGGTGCAGAAGCCGACTCAATCTCCTCAATCTCGCTGCCGATATCTGATGTCTGGATATCTGCCGCACAGACGGTGGCTTGAACCATAAAAGGCGCAATCGTAGATAATCCCGCTGATAACAGCGGCAGGACGCGGCGATGAAAAATCATAGAATCCTTTGTGTGGCTGGGTCGCAGTATTTTTATTCGTGCAAAAAGATACTGGAGCGTTGTGCCAAAGAGATAGACAATCCCTGTGTCTCTTTTAGCCTACCCAAAGACCTCAAGAGACTGTGTATGTGTTTTTCGCCAAAAACAATTTGATTTAGCCGGATTTATCGATCTATCAATTTCTAATTAAGCGTAGTTACGGATGTGCCGAAGCTATAGGGTCGTACGAATTGAGAGGCTATCTATAACTGGCACAGCGTGGCTTGTCTGATTAGAGTTGATGTACGGTTTAGTAGAAGGCTTGATCAAGAATTGGCGATTTTGAACTGATCGCGTTACCAATTTATGGGAGTACACTCATGGGTCGTTCGAGTACGTGGAAGAATAAACCGACATCATCGCTGCCGGTTCCGGTGTTGTTTAAGCCAGTCCTGCGGGAGGTTGGCAGAGCAATTGATGCGGCTGAACCGGTGTCGTTTGAGCGCGAAGTGACCGATTGCGACGGCACGGTTTTGGCACTCTCGATCTCAATCGCGGTTCTTCAGGTTGTAGCAGTGGAACCTGCCAAGGTTGAATCCGCCATTGCGATCGCTTCTACGATCGCAATCGAGCCAGAATTGCTAGAACTGAATACCCCAGAACAAGCGATCGCCATCGAACCAGAATTGCTAGAACTGAATACCCCAGAACAATCGATCGCCATCGAGCCAGTAAGCGAGCCTGATGGCGACAATCCTTCTATTAATTTGCCGGGAGTGGCTTCAACTGACTCTGAGCCTTCTAAATCAAAATCGGTTTTAGACCCAGTTGCCGATATAGAAGCGCCAATTGAAACGACAGTCACCATTCCAACGGTGATTCCAAATAAAGAGATCAACGCGATCGCTCAAACGCACCCCGCACCGCCTGACCCTTATGCTGAGCCTCCACCGATAGCACTTACCAAAACACCGTTTGTAGATCAACTCTATCAAGCGTGGATGTTTGAAATCGGTGAGGCTTCTAAGCCAAAACCTGTTCTTTTAGAAGAAATCTATGAAAACCATTTTTCGTCAATCTCAGGCGTTACGTTTATACGGAAGGTTGAGCAGTCAATTAACCTGCCGGGTTCAGGGATAAAAATTCATATCAATTTGGGCGCGACTGAAACCTACAAATTAAAAAATGGACTGACCTTAGAAGGGATTAGCTTCTCTCATCCCCCAGAACAAAAAGGGGAATCAAATGCAAATAGTTCGACGGCTCATGCTCAAGTGCTTGCAACGATCGCTCTATCTGTAATTGGCACTTGTGTTGTTGCATCCTCGGTTTTAGCGTTCATACCAGGCATGAACGGGATTCAGCATACTATCCCCTCTAAATACAAATAAGCTCAAAACGGAGTTCTCGCAAGCGGTGGGGCAAGATAAGCTGAGAACTTTTTTTATAAGCCAAAAAGTGTAACCAAGGGTAACCGAAGTTAACCCATCTCCAAGTCAAGCTGTTTTCTGATTTGAAAGTAGCCAAAAAATGTAACCGAATTTAACCCATCGCCAAATAAGGGGCAAAAATGAGTGTATTAGCAGTCATAGATCTCGGTTCTTCTCTAGGGAAGATTTTCTACACGGGTACTGACGGGAAGCCTCAGCCATTAGCGTTGCGTCCAGAAATTGTCAGTCATGTGTCAAAGCCTCAAGCGGACGCTCAATTAGGTGAATACGATGACCCCTTGCGGAGCGCTTTTGTTGAAGACTCTGAAGGCATTCTTTATGCGGTGGGTGACTTTGCCGCAGATTTGGGAGGAAGGCAATTTCACCAGCTTTCCAAGTGGGACAATCTACTCCCCAGAGTCCTGGCGATCATCGGACTGATCCATAGCGATCTGTCGTGCGGATTAGGTTTCGGCAAAGAAGTCTTTGTTATCTCCATTGGGCTGATGCTGCCACGGGATGAAATCAATCCATCCAATCGTGACATTCGTTTGGATGCAATTAAAACGGCAGCAAAGCGATTTAGATTTAGAGGGCGAACGATTGAATGCACTTTGAGGCTGAAAATCGCCACAGAAGGATCAGGATTATTTGCGGCTCATGCTGCCTACTTGGAGTCGATCGGGCAAGATATGAGAAACATCGACATCCCGGTTTTGATGGGAGGCGAACGAAATACAAGCCTATTGGTATTTCGTTCTGGCAAATTAAACCCGACTCTTTCTTCTTCAGATGGCGAAGGGTTCTACCGTTTTGCTGAACAAATTAGAAAACAAGTCGGGGGAAATGTCAGCCTGGAAGAAATCATTCGGGCGATCGCGCAACGTCGAGAGCGGATTCGAGTTGCAGGCGGAGAAACTATCGATCTGAAGCCTTACCTGCATGGAGCGCTGGAAAGCTATTCCAATAGCTTAAAGAGCTATTTCAGGGCAAAGCTGCCACCAGGCGATATTAATGTCGTTTGCGGTGGAGGCGCGATCGCCCTGGTTTGGCTTCAGTTAGAAGAATGGTTTAAAGATCAAGAAATTCCTGGAGTTTTCCTGGGAGCTATCTCTGAGGATCTGCGGGCTATTTTCGCAGGGCGATCTGATTTAGAAGCCTTTAATTGTGTGCGCTTTGCTGATGCACTCGGCTTGTATCTTGTCCTCGCCCAACGAACCCGACAAGAGGCAGCGGGAGCTAGATGGTAATGGAGGAAAAAACAGAGGTGGATGCGAACCCTCGCATCCTGTTCCGGTCTTACGTCAAACGAAGCTCGTTGGCGGGAGAAGTGTTTAGCCATCTAATAGAAAACCCCGTCTGGGATGCGAAAGCTGGCAAGGATCTGGCTGTGCTTGCGCTGGCAGCATTCTATCTCCCTTATGCCCGTCAAGAATCGGTACGAGCTAAAGCCTCCGCCCAGTTCGCAATCGAGGCTCTACAACGGCAGATTTATAAGTTGCAATCTGACTTTGGGATTTCTCCACAGGTTACTACAGCCGCCCATGAAGGAACCTATGCAGGGACTTTAATCAAGAACTCTTCTAGCCCTGTGATTCCCCAGTCAGCACAACCATCCTCAAATTCCAGTAAAACGACTGTTCCCGCCTCATTTTACGGAGCGTATGATCTATTTGAAGAAGGTTGATTGAAATCCAACCCAGACACCCTCATATCGAAAAGCTCAATCTTCTTTTTTGAAGGAAATTGAGCTTTTGCTTTTTTAATCAAAAATCATGCAACCCAAAGCCTGGACTGAATCCCTGGCATATTTGCCAGATAGTAGCGCCAAGGCACATTGCGATTTAGATGCCCAAGGTCGGGCGATCGCGCCAAAGCCTCATCGGGCAAATCTGCATCTAAATATCATCACAGACGCAGTTAAAAACGCAAAAGCTACGGCACCCGGCACAACCCCTAAAGCGCTCTTAGTCATTGGGGCACCCGGTAGTGGGCGCAGTGCATTGATAGACACGCTGCAAGATTTTGTCTCTATTAACCCAGACCGAATTAAAGAGAAGATACCAGAGTATCAGGAAGCGACTAAAAATCGGGCGAAAAATGCGGCACTCATTGTCCATGCTGAGTCATCGCTGGTTGCTAAACAAATTCAGGTACATGCAGTTTCCAACCGGATGAATTTGGCGATCGAATTGACTGGAGAAAAGCCAGAGGCGATTAAAGCCGCGATGGAATCACTCAAAAAGCATGGATATGAAGTTGGCGTGGCATTGTGCCACTGCCCACAAAAGGACCATATGCGGCGAACGATCGCCATGAGTGAATCAACTGGGCGCTGGCTGAGTGAAGATTTTATTAAGGAGTCACACCAGCAAGCGCTAGACACATTCAAAAAGATCCGAACCGGGTGCGATCGCTTTCGGGTCATCGACACCCAAAATCCCCAGGCTCCTGAAGTCGTCTGGGAGAAGCGCCCAGACGGTGAAACTGTCAACTCTCAATCCCAATTCATCAAGGCTCTATATGCAAAACCAGAATCAACCCACTCAACCCAATCAAGTCAACCACGAGGAACTGCATCAAAACGACCATCTGCTAACCGGGCAGTTGGAGACGGACGGTGAGATTATGAGCCTAGAAGAAATCCAGAACAGAGCCAATGCTTATAAAGCATCGCTCATGCAGCAGAGGGCTTCAAAGGCAAAAGGTGCGGATTTAGGACGCTGAAGCGCCACTTAGAAGCCACAAAAATGATCACCTTGCCCACGGCTCTGCCGATTCTGGCTCAAATCAATATGGCGATCGCGAATTGACAACTCCCACTGGCTTTAGTCGTGGGAGTTGTCAATTTGATGTCATTTTGGCAGATGGCTCGTGCCTATCGTTGATCTGCCAGCTAATATAATTAAGTGCCAGGTGTCCGTTTGGAACATCTGTCAGATTTGCAATGCGAACCCTCACCATCTGCACCGGGCTTTCTGCCGAATAGCAGATCAGCACTTCACACATTGTTCGGTAAACGTGAGCTATTTGGCATCTGAAACAGACACCAGAATCATCTCTGTACCAAAGCTCTTTCCCAATAATCACGATGCACCCTAGCCTTTCTAATCAGTCGTAAATGATCACCTTGCCCAGTGATGCCATGAACGATGCAGAAGCGCTAGAAGCTTCACCAATTAACAAAAAAATGGGACTAATTGTGAAGAACCTGTGCCAGTGACTCAGCATCCACCCTAACTATCAACACTTCTCCGTAAAAATCTTCCTGCCTTAACTCGATCGCGGGTTGAAATCTGCCTAGCAGTAGCCCGATCCAGACCTCGATAGGCGCTAGATCTATTGCGTTGCAGAGCTTAGAAAGAGTAATGGAGTTGCAGCTTTTGTTTGCGTCAAGCCATACGGCGATCGCCTTTGACCATCGTTCTGGGGTGTCATTGCCTGCCAATTCTAGGAGATTAATGAAGTCGATCGCCTTTGCTTGATCGATTACTCCAGCGATCGAAGTTTCAGGGCAACTCACCTGCTCTTTCTCTTTTCGAGGTGATCGAGTGTCTTGAATAAAATCGTCGATGCCAACACTCATTGACTGCCGAACATAATCCTCTAAACCCACAACCGGAAAAGTAGCGGGACGACCTGCAAAGTCCCAAGAGTCGAGCGATTGGTTTGCTTTTTGGTCATAGACTCCCACAATCCGAGCGATCGCGTTCCCTGCCACTGCTAATTTTTGGTGCAGTGGCACGTCAAGATGCGCGATCGCCTGATCAAATTCATCGCACATCTCGACAATGTTTCCCTGTTCTGGGGCATTTTCCGCAGCAACCAGGGAAGATAAATTTAGCTCTAGCTGTTGGGTGGGCATGATTTTTAATGAAGTCAGTTTGATCTAAACCTGCTAAACCTGAACGAAGCAAAACAGCCCCAGGGCAACCCTCAGCCACCCAGGAACTTTCAACCAGGGGCAAACGGCTGTGCTTAAACCCAGCCAGGGCAATGCCAGGTCAATATCTCCAGCCGTGAATACGATCGCCGCAATCACCGCGAAGCTCACGCATAGAATTGCGCCCAGCAAATTCTGAATTCTATCCAGCGGATCTTTGTGGAGACGATTGGGGCTGCGCCTGATGATTTTTGATGGTTCTTCCAGGGTTCTCATGCTTTTCTTCTTGCTTAATTTGAAAATGGGTTTGGCGTTGGGCACCGACTGATATGCCGCTCTATCTTTGCCGCAAATCGGCTAAAAGACTTGCCTTGATTGTATTGCTCTGAAAAACCTTTTGAAAAGCTGCCCAGAATTTCGGGCATTAGCCCGGTCACCTGATCGCCACGCATCCCTAAACAGGATACGGGTTTCATGTGCGCTACTTCCTCTGTGCCGATCCAAAGCTCGGCTCCAATCGCATGAATTGGAGCATCCTTGGTAAATTCATCTTTGTAAATTACCAAGACAATGGAGGCAACCTGAGAGGCTGGTAATTTAATCTCCGCAGTTCCATTTTTTAACCTTGAAAGCTTGTAAGCAACCTGCCGCTTACAATTGCGATCTCTTCGCTTTCGGTAGTGCGATCGCCTTCGATGGCACCGAGAAATATCCCAGCAGCCGTCACCCTCTTGCCCATGCAGAGCGATCGCGTTTTCAACCGATAATTCAGCGCACCGAAGACACTTATGGTCAATCAGACGAGGCATCTTTGCGTCCTTTCTTATTTTTAGCTTCAGCAGCATCTAGAGCTTCCTTCTGGCTCAGGCTGGGGCGTTTTTTGCTTGTCGTTTCTTTTTTTTGAATGGATACGGGCTTCCGCCCGATCTTTGAGCGAAAATCGGCATATTTGAATTGCAGCGGATAGCCGCCGTGATCAAGGGCACGAATGATTTGGCGTACCGTACTATCGTGAAGCCCTGTCGCCTCAGAGATTTCGGCGTAGTCTCGCGCCTTCCCATCGGCAAACTGGTCTAGCACCAGCAGCGCCGTTTCTAGGGGCGAGTCCAGATAGCCCCGTGCGGATTGAGCGGTGGAAGTTGCTAGGAATCGGGCGGAAGATTCGATGCGCTCAACAAACTTTTGTCCTGCCACTAAATACCTATAATTTCCTGTCTTTTCTCATTGAATCCTCTTTATTATCCCTGTCAGGGATTAGATTGTCAACCCTGTCAGGGATTGAATTGTCAACCCTGTCAGGGTTGACAATATTACCCACCGAGATCGCGTCCCCTAGCGATCGCTTTTTATGGTCATTTTCAACCGTCGAGTTATTTAGTAAGAGTTTAGTAAGACAAAGATATTAAACACATATCTATGTCTTACTAAACTCTAGTACAATTGAACTGAACTTGTTGAATAGGTTGATTTGAATGCGTTTCAGCTTGATCGCGGCAACCCCTCACCGACCAGTCAGCAATACTGGGTGGACATTTGTGCCTGACGGGGCAAACGTCCCCATGTGGGGATTAGAAGATGTTTAGCCAGCAGCCCATCATTCAAATCGTCCTCTCCAATACCCCAGAACAGGAGCCTAAAGAGACTTCTGATGTGCGGTTTGAGCGGATTGAAGAGTTTTTATCCGCGAGTAACTTCGCGGATAACACTAAAAAGTCCTACCGGAAGGAGCTTGAACAGTTCATCGTCCAGGTTGAGCGCACTTGGCACACGGTCAGACCGCGAGATATTTCAGGATACAAAGACTGGCTGAAGTTGTATCGCAACTCTAAAGGCAAGCCACTATCCGTGTCTTCTATTAACCAGGCAATTGGCGCGATTAAAAGCTTCTACTCCTGGTTTCAGCTATCGGGCTATTTGGATTTCACAGCCCCACTGCCCACAGCCGCCATCAAGTTTGAGAAGTTGGGTGTGCCCTTGCCGCGCAACCTTAGCAAAGATCAAATAAATGATATTGCGATCACTCTGGCATCCGATGACCCCATTTCACGACGAGATCGCGCCCTTCTATCAGTCCTGATTCATGGACTCAGGGCAGAAGATGTCTCGCAACTCAATGTTGAGAACTGGGATGGAGAGCGACTCTCGTTCTGCCGTAAGAAGACCAAGGAAGATTCAAGGGTGCCGATCCGTCCCTCCGCTAGACCCGCTATCTCTGAATATCTCGACTACAGGCGGCTGGAGCTACGCGAGGCGTTAGAACCCTGTAGCCCGCTTTTCCTCTCCCATGATCGCCGAACGCCAGGGATCAGGCTTGGGTATCAGGGACTCTACCATTTTGTTCGGTTTCGGTTGGGTCGGGCGATCGGAATAGCACCTTATAGTACCGACCATCTCACGCCGCACCGTTTTCGGCATACCTATGCCTGCGAGTTGCTGGAATTGGGAGTAGATAGTTTGTTGGCTAGATCGCTGACTGGACAGTCTGAGAAAGTTTTCGAGCGCTACGCCAAGGGTGTGCGGTTGAGTAGTGCTGAAGCTGCTTTCTTGAAGGCGATCGGGGATGAGTAATCATCTGCGGATTGTTCGGAGTTAATCTGATAAGCCTAACTGTTTGAACTCGATTGTTCTGGGGTACATCAATCCTTCCCAAAACCCTTAAATGGTCGCTTTGGCTTCTTCCCCTGGACTGAACCCTGCCGCGATCGCTGCTGTTGCCGCTGCATATTCCTAAACTTTTTCAGCAGTCGCTCTGTCGAGTCATCCATAAACGTCAACCGTACCCGCATTCCTGGGATAATCTCGCCCACCAAGACACGCGCCGAATCGTCAATATCTTGCCCCAGACCTATCCCTTCTAGAATCTCTGGCTCAGTGATGGGGCGAATGTAATGATCGAGGTCTGGATGTTGCGCCAGATACTTGCGATCGCTCTCTAGCACCTGTTTTAGTTTTTTTCCCATCTATCCCCAACGGAAGTTTGATTGATGCGCCTTCCAGCCCGCAGCTATTATTACAGGCAGAATAGCCCACCACCATAAATTAAGCGCCATTATTAATCGACACCAGGCGTGGAATAACTGCTGAGGTGGGTTTGGATAATGTTTTTGCTCACTCGGTTTCTTGTAGCCCGACAGCAACCCGTGAACAATTTTGTCGTGAGCAAAAATGGAAAGAGGCACTACATCTAACCAGAGCCGTTCACACCCCAAAGTCTTGTAATGCGTGTGATGCATATTGTAGCTACGGTAGGTTCCGTCCGAGTTTTTACCCAATACCAGCCACGGCAATGCCGCGCAATATCCAAACGATTTGAGCCATTTAGAATGCCTACCCCGCCAAGCATCAGACTTAATGTATTCGTTGTAATTAATCTTGTTGCGTTTCATCTAAACCTGTTTTCCCCGCGAAGGCCATGTGGCATGAAAAATCTTGGATCTCTCCACACGCCGATCTGAGCTTGTTTTGCTGCCGATTCTACCTGCAAGTGTTGGGCTTTCAAAATTACAAGTAGCGTCAGACCTAGAGCCGCAAAAAATAGAATCCGTTTCACACAACTTCCTTCTTCGTTGCGGCTTCATCTGGAATTTCGACTTCGCCTTGAACGTCAGGTTGGGTTCCGTTTTCAACGTTGTCTATTAGAAGGCGCAAGTACTGCCTTAGCGTTCTGGTTTTGATCATGACCCCCGCCTCTACTAATACGATCACAACGGCATCCATCGTGTGATCCGCAGCTAATGCCTGATCAATTTCTGGGCGAAGTTCTTCGATCAGATCGCGCAGGGTTAATTTCTTTTTCTTCGGCTTACTCTTGGCTAAAAATTTGAGATTGATCTTACATTCCTTCGCCACTTCCGAGTCATACTCGACCCCTCTATTTGTCATATTCAATACCCCAGAACAATCGACGAACCTAAGAATCCTTGATACCTCGCCACTCTAAGAAATTAGAGAGTCTTTGTCGTCGTTAGTTCTACGGTTTCTCACGGTTATCCTTTCGCGTCCGACCCAGTACCGTGAGAATGTCTCGCCTCACCTACCCAGCCTCCTTGGCAAGCTAGAGTCTGTGACACGCCTTCGGTGTGTCCTGGTAGCTAAAGCTCCCATCGCCTCGCT
>Ga0163144_10008837_pt1 | contig 21737 bp, 22 predicted proteins | sample OliLak19BULKMAT1_FD_123175 | JGI IMG/M metagenome (GOLD analysis project Ga0163144, IMG submission 123175) | Freshwater microbial mat bacterial communities from Lake Vanda, McMurdo Dry Valleys, Antarctica - Oligotrophic Lake LV.19.BULKMAT1 | ecosystem: Environmental > Aquatic > Freshwater >... | reverse complement strand
TCGCCATCGCCATCGCCATCGCCATCGCCATCGCCGCGCTGCTGGCGCTGTGGCCCACGGTGACACTGGCGCAGACCACGCCACCGCTAATCGATGAAGTGAAGACGATCAGCTCGGGTGCGGCACCGACCGAGCGCAGCTTCGAGGTTTCCGCGCCCGGCTCCCACGTGGTCGAGCTCACCGACCTGGCGATTCCCGCGGCATTGGCCGGCATCAAGCTCGCGGTGACCTTCGGCAACATGGTCGTCGCCACCCAGGACGGGCCGGGAAGCAAGACGTTCGACGCCGTATCCGCTGGCACCTACGTCGTGCGCGTCGTACCGAAGCCCGGCGACACAGCGCGGGCCGGCAGCTTCGGCGTGGCCTTGCGGCGTGCAGCAGCGACCGCGCCACTGCTGCAATTCAGCGGCGCCGCGTCGCTGCCGCCACCGGTGGTTCCCGACAACCGCGCCATCGTCGACATCGGCTTTCCGATTGCCGCCGCCGGCACCTACCAGGTCACGCTCGCGGACTTTGCCCTGCCGCAGGGGCTCACCAGCGTGTCGCTGGCCCTGACTCGAAACGGCGCCACGTCACTCGCCGCGCGGCTAGATGCGCCGGGCACGGCGACCTTCACCGTCGCTTCGGCCGGCGACTACCGCCTGTTTGCGGTCGGCGATGCCGCAGTGAGTGCGAACGGCGGGCTGTTCGGGATTCGTGTCGTCGCGCAATCCTCCGGCCAGTCCGTCTACGAACTGGTGTCGCCCATCGGACGGACCACAGTGATCGGTACGACGGCGCTGACCGCAGGAGGCCATTCGCTGGTGCTGCGGGATCTTGGTTTCCCGGCCGCGCTCGCGCAGCGATCGGCGGTGGTCATCCGCGACGCGACCGTCGTCGCGCGCGCCACCGCAGCCGGTTCCGTGCCGTTCACGGCCGCTGCCGGAACTCATCAACTGGTCGCGTATGCGACCCCGGCCGCGTCGCCCAGCGCCGGCAGTTTCGAAGCGGAGTTGAGGCGTGACGGCGGCGCCGCCGCGCTCTCCGAGATTCGCACGGTCGCTGCCGGCGCCAGCGCGCCTGCGACCTTCACCTTCCCGGTCGATGTCGGCGCCGCGGGCTCATACCGGGCCAGGCTCGCGGACTTCGAGTTCCGCGCGCCGCTGGCCTCCGTGTCGATGGCGCTGTGGCAGAACGGCGCGTCGTTGGGGACGATCACGGTGCCGGGCAACCTCGACGCCAGCCTGGTCGCGGGACGGGCCTTCGTGCTCGTGTCGGCGCGTCCCGCCGCCAGCGGCGGCGGCCTGTTCGGTCTCGACGTGCGTTCGACCGCGACGAGCGGCACCGTTCTCTTCGAAGGGACGCAGGGTGTGGGTGCGCTGTTCAGTGCCCGGAAGATCAGCGTACCGGGTACGGCACGCTATTCTGCGGCGGTCTCGGACCTGGGCTTCCCGGCAGCCTTTGCCGAGCTCTCGGCGATCGTGACCACCGGCACGCAGCGAGTCGGCTCGATCTTCGGCAGCGGCACGTTCAATTTTGACGGCAGCGCCGGCAATTATTTCGTCAACCTGATCGCCCAGCCCGGCGCCAGCGAACTCGCGGGCACTTACGGGTTGCTGCTGCGCGATGCGCCGCCGCTGCCGACGCTGACCTTGACGGCGAATGCGGCGAGCGTGACGCTGGGCGGCACGGTCGACCTGACATGGACCTCGCAGGGCGCCACCACCTGCACGGCACGGAACGGCTGGACGGGCGCCAAGGCGCTGTCCGGTCGCGAGCAGTCGCCCGCGATTAATGCCGCGACGACGTTCGTGCTCGACTGCGATGGCGCTGGCGGGCGCGGCACGGTGCAGGTGACGGTCGATGCCACCACGCCCGCGGCGCAAGGTGGCGGGGGGGGCGCACTGGGTGGCCTGGGGCTGCTCGTGCTGCTGGCGGGCGGGCTGGCCCGCGCTACTCCGCTCGTTGCTCAGTCGATGCGCCGGTACAAGAAACGTGACGGCTCGCTTTCCACGCCGCTCGCCGCGACGGAGAAGACCCGGAACAGATAATCGCCGGGTTCGAGGAAGTCGAGGACGACGCGGTTGGTGGCCGCGCTGCGGGCGCGGAACGCGGTCTTGAACGGCCGGCCTAGCTTCGCGTACTCGAGGCGAAAGCCCGTCAGGTCTTCGAGGGCGGTGCCGTCGGCATTCGCGCGCGGCGGCGTCCAGGAGACCGTCACACGGCGCGCCGCCTCCGGATTGCGCACGGTGATGGAAAACGGACCGATCAGCGCGAAACGATCGCCTTCCGACGCGACCAACGAGATCTGGTCGTACAGCCCGATATCCTCGCTTCCCGGCGTTCCGTACACCACTCCCGACGGCGACAGCATCGCCCAAGCCGGCAGGTTCGTCGCCGAGAACCGTAGGCCGCCGGACGCGGCCCCGGGCGAAGGCGAGGGCGACATGTAGAACGCATACGGCCTGTCGATCCAGGCATCGCCGCGGGGAACGCCGCGCAGCGCAAGGGGGGCGGGCGCCAGGCGCGAAGCCGCCGCTGGCATTTGCTGCGGCACGTCCGCCATGGCCGAGGACGCGCCGAGGCCCGCGAGCGCAACCAGGAAAATAGTCTTCACGTTAGGCACCCGACGGTTTTGGGGATCCAGAGCACGGACGATAACCGCTGGCGATGATGGTTTTTTTACGGAGCTGCGAAGTTTGCGTGCGAGACGGTCTGCCCGGACGGTGGAGAAGTCACGTACCCGCCACGTTGCCGTCACCCACTTGACCGATCTTCCGTCGGTCCATCGCTGCCTGGCGTTCCGACCGTGTCCGCGTTCCCTTCCCGCCCCATCGAACCTTCCCTCTACGGATCAGCCGATGGCGGCGCGGTCGGCTTCCCCGCGCTCGACGTTCTCGAGGCGCAGTACTCGGCGGCAACGCTCGCACTGTGGAACGCGCGCAGCCGCTACCTGGATCTGCACGAACGGGCCGGCGGACATCTCGAGCGGCTGCACCAAGCCTGGCATGCCTACGAGGCGGCGCGGATTCTCTGCACCCGGCTTTCGCTGTTGATCGAGGCAATAGAGGACCGCGCAGTTGCGTCGTCGTGCGCGCGTGCTGCCGCAGGATTCACCGCGCCGCCATCCGACCATAACGCGCAGCGATGATCCTGCCTCCACTCATCATGGAGAGTCCATCATGCCGACCGAAACGCCGCGCAACGCCGGATCGCGCGACTGGCGAGCCCTCGAAGGTTACATCGACACACAGGACCTGGAGGAGCGCCTGGCGCGCCTCGAGCGCCGCTACGCCGAGGCGACGATGCGATATCGCAGGGCGCGCGACGAATACCATCTTCTCTGCCTGCAGCCTTCGCAGCTCGAACCCGCGATCGAGCGCGCCCGCACCCTCTGCGAAACAGCGCAAGCCGCGCGTGAGGTCCTTCGCAGCGAGATCGAGCAGCTGGAGGCTCGGCTCGGCTGAGCGAATCGCGCCCGGCGACGGATGTTCGATGGCATGCCTCGCGACGACGTCCGCCTGCATGGCGCCGACGACGGGCAGGCGCGTAGCACGCACGCCTGCGCGCGTTCAGGAATTGACGGCCGCGGTCAAATAGCAGCTGCACGACGCCGCCTCCAGCCCGCTGCGATCGAGGATCGTCACGTGGCCGCGCCGATAGCGGATCAATCGCCGGCGCTGCAGCGCACCCGCGGCCTGCGTCACGCCGACGCGGCGCACGCCGAGCATCGAGGCGACGAATTCATGCGTCAGGGCGAACGCGTCGGACTGCGCGCGATCCTGCGTCACCAGCAGCCATCGCGCGAGCCGCGCCTCGACCACGTGGAAGCGATTGCAGGCCGCCGCGAGCGCGAGCTGCGAAATCAGGCCGACGAGCTGGCGCTGCACCAGCTTCTGCAGCCCCGGCAGCGCCGCCAGGTGTTCGCGCAACTGGCCGGCCTCGATGCGCAGCGCCTCGCCTGGCAACTCGACGATGGCGCGCAACGGCTGACGCAGGCTGCCGAGCGCCAGCGGGAAGCCGAACAGCCCCTCGTTGCCGACCGATCCCACTTCCAGCGCACCGTGCTCGTCTACCAGTGCGATCAACGCAATCGAACCGCTGAGCGGGAAGTAGGCGTGCCGGATCCGGTCACGAGGCTCGCAGAGCACGTCGGGAAACACCAGGCTGATGCGCTCACAATCCCCGAGAACGATCGCGCGCTCATTGCGCGGCAACGCGCTCAACAGTCGGTTCGTGCTCCGCGATGAGTTCGTTCGTCGCAACGGAAAGTGCCTCCGGCAGTCGACGATGCTAGTCGGTCGTCCGCCGGAGGTTCCGTACTCCACCGCACCGACCGCGTCCCACGCACCGAGGATCCTTCGATCCTCGTAGAACCCGAGGCTCGCGCGTGCCGCATTCGATGCCTGCCCGCGCGGCGCCGCCACCTTGAAACACGCCTGGAGAACTGACATGGACGACACGACACGCAGCGACCGCCCCACCCTGACCGACGTTTCGACGCTGCGCGCCCGCGCCCGGCGCCATATCGAGGAGGGCGCCATCACGGCCGGCTACATCGGCGACCGCGAAGCGGTGGTGAAGCTGCTGAACGGCGCGCTCGCGACCGAGCTGGTCTGCGTGCTGCGCTACAAGCGCCACTACTTCATGGCCCGCGGCATCCACTCCTCCGCCGTGGCGGAGGAGTTTCGCGAGCACGCCGCCGAGGAACTCGGCCACGCGGACCAGCTCGCCGAGCGCATCGTGCAGCTCGGCGGCGAGCCCGACTTCTCGCCGATGACGCTGCTGGCGCGCAGTCATGCCGAATACGTCGAGGGCGGCACGCTGCTCGACATGATCAAGGAGAACCTGGTCGCCGAGCGCATTGCGATCGACAGCTACCGCGAGATGGCGCTGTATGTCGGCAACGACGACCCGACGACCAAGCGGCTGCTCGAGTCGATCCTCGCGGTCGAGGAAGAACACGCCGACGAGCTCGCCGACCTCGTCGTCGGCCTGCCGGCGTCCGGCAGCTGAAGCGAGCCAGGGTTCCGGGCGGGTGCGCCGCGGGATCGACCGGATGCGGGGTTTGTCGCTAGACTTCCGGCATGCCCCCCCGGATCCTCGCGCGACTGGCGACGGCGCTCGTCGCCACGGCCCTGATCGTGTTCTCCGTGCTGCAGCTCGACGCAGCGAGCACCGGCGTGGGCATCTCCCGGGGGCAGATCGGCTCGATCCCGGTCACCACCTTCCAGCCGCCGCGCAAGGATCCCGCCTCGCGCCACCCGGTGATCGTGGTCGCCCACGGCTTCGCCGGCTCGCAGCAGCTGATGCTGCCGTTCGCGCTGACGCTGGCCCGCAATGGCTATGTCGTGCTGACCTTCGACCTGCCCGGGCATGGCCGCAACAGCACGCCGATGGCCGGCGGCGTCACCGATTTCGCCGCCGGCACGCGCGCGCTGCTCGAGGCGCTGGGCGAGGTCGCGCAGGCTGCGCGCCGCTGGCCCGGCGGCGACGGCCGCGTCGCGCTGCTCGGGCATTCGATGGCCTCCGACATCGTGATCCGGCGCGCGATGCTCGACGACGCGGTGCAGGGCGCGGTGGTCCTGTCGGCGTATTCGCCGGTCGTCACCGGCACTTCGCCCCGCAACCTGCTGGTCGTCGACGGTGCCTGGGAGCCGGCGATGCTGCACGCCGAGGGGCTGCGCATCGTCGGGCTCGCGCTCGGTGGCGCCGAGCCGGTGGAGGCGCGCACCTACGGCGACTTCGCCGCCGGCACGGCGCGGCGTTTCGTGCTCGCCGACGGTGTCGAGCACATCTCGATCCTCTACAGCAGCGAGGCGCAGCGCGAGGCGCTCGACTGGTTCGAGCGCAGTCTCGGTCCGATCCCGGACCGTCCGTCGCAGCGCTACGTCGATGCGCGCGGCCGCTGGCTGGCGCTGCTCTACCTCGGGCTGGTCGCGCTCGCCTGGCCGCTTGCCGCGCTGCTGCCGCGCGTCGTCGCGGCGCCGCCGGCGGGCCATGCGTCGGCGGCGGGCGTCAGCGCCGCTCCCGACGCCGCGGGCCCCGCGCCGCTGGGCTGGCGCGGGCTCTGGCCAGTGGCGGTGCTGCCCGCGATCCTGACGCCGCTGCTGCTGTGGCAGGTGCCCGGCGGTTTCCTGCCGATTTTGCTCGGTGATTACCTGACGCTGCATTTCGCGCTGTATGGGCTGCTGACCGCCGCCGGGATCTGGATGGCCCGCCAGCGCGGTTCGCCGTTAACCGGTGTGCGGCCGATGGCGCTCGCTTTTGCGGCCCTGGCGGCCTCGGTGTATGGCGTGTTCGCGATCGGGCTGCCGCTCGATCGCTACGTGACGAGCTTCGCGCCCGCCGGCATCCGCGCCGGGCTGCTGGTCGCGGTGTTCTGCGGCACGTTGGCGTATTTCCTCGCCGACGAATGGCTGGTGCGCGGCGCGAGCCGCGCACGCGGCGCCTATGCGTTCACCAAGCTGATGTTCCTGCTGTCGCTGGCGTTCGCGATCGCCCTGAACCCGCAGCGGCTGTTCTTCCTCGCGATCGTCGTGCCGGCGATTCTGATCGCCTTCGTGATCTACGGATTGTTCAGCCGCTGGCTGTTCCGCAGCATCGGTCACCCGTGGGCGGCGGCGATCGCCAATGCGGTGGCGTTCGCGTGGTTGGTTGCGGTCACCTTTCCCGTCGTGTCGCCATAGGGATTTCGACGGCGCGCCCATGAAGTACACCGACTATTACGCCACCCTCGGCGTCGCGCGCGACGCCGCCACCGACGAGATCAAGAAGGCGTACCGCAAGCTCGCGCGCCAGTACCACCCCGACGTCTCAAAGGATGTGGACGGCGAGCGCAAGTTCAAGGAAGTGGGCGAGGCCTGGGCGACGCTGCGCGATCCCGAGAAGCGCGCGGCTTACGACCAGCTCGGCCAGCATGGCGCGGGCGAGGAGTTCCAGCCACCGCCCGACTGGGCTCGTCGCTACGGAGCCGGCATGGGCCCGGGCCAGGGCGCGGGCCCCGGCATGGGCGACGGCAGGGGCGCAGGCAGCGAGGGCTTCTCGTTCGAGGGTCTCGACCTCTCCGACCTGTTCGCCGAACTCTCGCGAGGTCGCGCCGGTGGCGCGCGCCAGGGCGGTGCCGGGTCCGGCCCTGCCAGGCCGCTGCGCGGCGAGGACTACGAGGCTACGGCGCAGATCTCGCTCGAGGATGCCTTCAACGGCGCGATCGTCGAGCTCAATCTGGCGATTCCCGACTACGACGCCAAAGGGCGCTTGACGCGCAGCTCGCGGCCGTTCAAGGCGCGCATTCCGAAGGGTGCCAGCGATGGGCAGCGACTGCGCCTGCCCGGCAAGGGCGGCCGTGGCGGGAACGGCGGGCGCGACGGCGATCTCTACCTGAACATCGTGCTGAAACCGCATCCGACGTTCCGCGCCGACGGCCACGATCTGTATCTCGACTTGCCGGTGGCCCCGTGGGAGGCCGCGCTCGGCGCCACCGTCGAGGTGCCGACGATGGCCGGCACGGTGCGGCTGAAGATCCCTTCGGGTACGCATGCCGGCAAGCAGCTGCGGCTCGCGGGTCGCGGCCTGCCGAATCCGCGCGGCGGCGCAGGTGACCTGTTCGCGATCGTGCACGTGGTCGTGCCCACCGTGCTCGACGACCGCGAGAAACAACTGTTCGAGCAGCTGGCCGCGGCCTCGACGTTCGATCCCCGCAGCCACTTTCCGCGTGGACGGAGCGAGTCATGAAGATCGAGGTGACCGAAGTGCACTGGATCGAACAGCATGGCGACTGCTCGCTGCGCGAGCTGGCGGAGGCAGGCCGGCTTTCCGAGGAAGAGCTGCAGCAACTGCTCGAGCTGGGCGTGCTGCATCCGCTCGCTATCCCCGCAGGTTTGTTGGGCAGCGAGCCGCGCTTTGCCGCCGACTGCCTCGTGACCATGCGCTCAGTGCGGCGCCTGCGCGAAGGATTCGAACTCGACGCGCACGGCCTGTCGTTGGCGCTCGCGCTGCTCGAGAGAGTCGAGGAGATGGAACGGCAACTGCGCGCACTTCGGGCGCAGATGCCTGATCAACCGCACTAGGAACCCATGCCGGCAGTGGCCGCCGGCGCCTGCGCGCGCGCCTCAGCGGGTCGGCGTAGTCGCAGCCGTGCCAGAGGTGGCGCCGGCAGTCATCTGCGCCTTCAGGCTGTCCTTCGCCGATTCCATCGCCGCATCCGCCGAGTCCTTGCAGGCCTTCTGCGCTTCGCCCCCGAGCGATTCGCACTTCTCCACGGCGATCTTGTGATCACCCTCGATGCGCGCTTCCCCGATGTCGCGGTTGGCGCTCGTGATGTCGGCTGCGGCCGATCCGATCACATTGGCGGCGTCCTTGCGTTCTTCCGCGACGTTCTCCGCCGCGTCGCTGCGCGCCTCGGCCACGTCCGCCGCCGTTTCCGCCGGTGCCTCGGCCTTGTTGCACGCCGCGAGAGTCGCGAACGACGTTGCTGTCAACAGAACTGCCAGCATTCTCGTGTTCATCGCAGAGCTCCTGAAATTGAATGAGCGGCGATGATCCTGCGCAATGTCGGTAGAGTCGGTGCGCTCGCGAACACCCGGGTTCGGGGTCTGCGGACGACGACAGGACACGCCTGCCTTCAGGCGTCGACCTTGCGGTCGGTGCGCTCGAGCGCCGGGATCTGGCCGCCTTCCTCGAGCATCGCGAGCTGCACGCGTTCCGGCGTGTCGTAGCCGAGCTTGCGTAGTCCGGCGAGCAGTTCGTCGCGACTGACGCCCTCGTGGTCCAGCGCCGGCATCCCCAGGTCATCGAGCGGTGCGCGAGGAACACGGTGAGCACGAACACCACCGCGTTCCAGGTTCCCTGCTCGAGTGCGGTGGTCTGCAGCACGACGCCGAGCGTGATCAGGATGATCAGGTCGAGCGCCTGCAGCTGTCCGGCGAGCCGCTTGCCCGAGAGACGCATCACCGCCACCAGCGCCAGGTAGTAGGCGAGGGCCTGGCCGATCTGCAGCATCGGCGCCTGGAGCACCGTGGGGTCGGCCGGGCGCTGCGCGGTACTACTTCGACACGGGACGACGAGACATGCAGCCCATCCCTTCGGTGTTCGCGTCGCAGCACCGCTGGCTGGCCTGTCCGGCGGCGGCGGGCTGCACGGCGGTCAGGGCGGAAAGCCTGTTCATGGGCGAAGTTCTTTGAATGGAAGTTCATGGATGCGCGCCGCTAAATCGTGGCCACGCAGCCGTGGAACGTCTGTTCGTCAACGGACGCAGAGGCGCGCGAACCGCGTGCGGCGGGTCGCGCCGATGCGTCTTAACGCATTGAATCCGAAGGGCCGAACAGGAATCCGTTGAGAGAACGGTCACGAATCGATAAGTCAAGCGGAATGCCGGCCGCGCGGATCAGGCAAACTAGCGAGTCTCAGAGAGGACCCCCCTGCATGTGCGGAATCGTCGGAGCCGTTGCCGAACGCAACATCGTTCCCATCCTGATGGAGGGCCTGCGTCGGCTGGAGTATCGGGGCTACGACTCGGCCGGCATCGCCGTGCTCAACGGCACCGCGCATCTGAAGCGGGTGCGCACGGTCGGCAAGGTGAAGATGCTGCAGGAGGCGCTCGAGCAGTCCCCGACGCATGGCAAGCTCGGCATCGCGCATACGCGCTGGGCCACGCATGGCGTGCCCTCGGAGCGCAACGCGCATCCGCACATCTCGAAGGACGGTCTCGCGATCGTCCACAACGGCATCATCGAGAACCATGACGAGCTGCGCGCCGAGCTGCAGCGGCTCGGCTATTCGTTCACGTCCGAGACCGACACCGAGGTGATCGCGCATCGCATCCACCATCACCTCGGCACGCTCGGCGACCTGTTCAAGGCCGTGCGCGCCACTGTCGCCGAGCTGGAGGGTGCGTACGCGCTGGTCGTGCTCAGCGAGGATGATCCGGACCGCCTGATCCTCGCACGCGAAGGCTGCCCGGTCGTCATCGGTCTCGGCGTCGAGGAGAATTTTGTCGCCTCCGACGTTTCGGCGCTGTTGCCGGTGACGCGCCGTTTCATGTTCCTCGAGGAAGGCGACGTCGCCGAGGTGCGCCGCCAGTCGGTGCGCGTGCTCGACCGCGACGGCAACACCGTCGAGCGGCCGGTGCGCGACAGCGAATTGTCGGCCGATGCCGCGGAGAAGGGCCAGTACGAGCACTTCATGCTCAAGGAGATGCACGAGCAGCCGCGCGCGATCGCCAACACCCTGCAGGAGCGGGTCGCCAACGGCCGCCTGCTCGAGGCCGCGTTCGGCCCCGCCGCGACCGAGATCTTCAAGCGCACCGAACACGTGCACATCGTCGCTTGCGGCACCAGCTTTCACGCCGGCGCCGTCGCGCGCTACATGATCGAGCAGATCTGCAAGATCCCGTGCTCGATCGAGATCGCGAGCGAGTATCGCTACCGCAACCCGGTGGTGCCGAAGAACTCCCTGTTCGTCACGATCTCGCAGTCCGGCGAGACCGCCGACACGCTCGCCGCGCTGCGCCTCGCGAAGCAGGCCGGCTATCTTTCGTCGCTCGCGATCTGCAACGTGCCCGAGAGCTCCCTGGTGCGCGAGTCCGAGCTCGTGATGCTGACGCGCGCCGGCCCCGAGATCGGCGTCGCTTCGACCAAGGCCTTTACCACCCAGCTGACCGCGCTGTCGATGCTGGTGGTCGCGATCGCCAAGCACCACGGCGCCGATCCGGAGCGCGAGCGCGGGCTCGTGCAGCGGCTCATCGAGCTGCCGGCCCTGGTCGAGAAGACGCTGACGCTCGACCCGATCATCCAGAGGCTCGCGCTGCGCTTCGCCGACAAGCAACACGCGCTGTTCCTCGGCCGCGGCGCAATGCACCCGATCGCGATGGAAGGCGCGCTGAAGCTGAAGGAGATCTCGTACATCCATGCCGAGGCCTATGCCGCCGGCGAGCTCAAGCACGGCCCGCTGGCGCTGGTCGATGCCGACATGCCGGTCATCGCGGTGGCGCCGAACAACGACCTGCTCGAGAAGCTGAAGTCGAACCTGATGGAAGTGCGCGCGCGCGGCGGCGAGCTGATCGTGTTCGCCGACCCCGAGTCGGGCATCGAGCCGAGCGACGGCGTCACGGTGATCCACCTGCCGAAGCACGTCAGCTATTTCCAGGCGCCGGTGATCTACACGATCCCGATGCAGCTGCTTTCCTACCACGTGGCGATCCTCAAGGGCACCGACGTGGACCAGCCGCGCAACCTCGCCAAGAGCGTCACGGTCGAGTGAGGCCACGGCGGCGCGGCGCGAATTGCACCGGCCGCTGCTTCAGCGCCGCGGACGCCCCGCCGCGGGCGCCGCATCGAAGAACCCCTCCGAGCGCAGCTGTGCCCACAGCTGCTGGACCGCGGCTCCCGCGCGCGCGACCAGCTGTGCTTCGTCGTCAACGACCAGCGCGCCGTCGAACACCTGGAAACGGCCGTCGGTCATCACGTGCCGCACCGCCAGCCCGTTTGCATACAACAGGTTCGTCAGTGGCTCCGGCGGCAGCGCGCCCGAGCCGGTGAACCAGCCGCCGACGTCGATCGCGCACAGGTCGGCGCAGGCGCCCGGTGCGATCCGGCCGAGATCGTCGCGGCCCAGCCCGCGCGCCGCGCCGAGCGTCGCCGCCTCGATCGCGAGCTCGATCGTCGGTCGCGTCATCGGCACCGGGCTCGCGGCGCGCGCCAGCGACCAGCGCGCCTCGCCCTTGATCACCGCGAGCTTCAGGTTCTCGACGTAGTCGTTCGAATGGGTGTCGATGCCGATGTTGGTGTTGATTCCGGCAGCGAGCATTTCGGGCCAGGGCTGGGTGAAGCCGCCGGCGCCGCCCGCGGAGGGGCAGGTGGTGTAGGTGAAGCGATGGCGCCTCAGGATCGCCGGGTCGGCCAGCAGGTCGGGCGCCGACATGTGCGCACCGAACACGCGCTCCTCGAACAGGCCGAGCTGCTCGAGCCAGGCGACCGGGCGCATGCCCCAGGCGCGCTGCACCGCGTCGGTCTCGCCGCGGCCCTGGCAGAGATGCAGGTGGATGCCGTGGCCGAGCCGCCTTGCCGCGGCGATCAGCGCGCGCAGCGTCTCGGGCGTGTGCGTGTCGGCGGCGTGCGGCGCCATCATCGGTCGGATGCGGCCATCCTCGGCGCCGTCGATCTCCAGCGCGAAACGCAGGTTGGCCTCGATCTCGGCCAGCGTTCCCGCGACCGAGTCGTGCAGCGCGGCGTCGGAGGTTCGCTGCCAGATCGGGAACAGCCGCCCGATGCCGGGCACCATGCCAGCGGGATACGCACGCACCCCCCAGCGCCGCGCCACGCGCACGTAGCTGCGCGCCTGGCGCAGCGACAGCGCCTGGTCGAGCTGGGTGGTGCAGCCCGAACGCAGCAGCTCGGCGAGATTCAGCGCGGTGATCGCATCGAGCGCCGCGTCGTCGAGCCCTTCGGCGAGCTCGAGCGCGCGTGCATACGAGCGTCGCCCCTCGAAGAGGCCACGCGTGACGGTCCCGCCGGCCACGTGCGTATGGCAGGAGATCCAGCCGGGCACGACCAGCAGCGCACTCGCGTCGACTCGCGGCAAATTGCCGCGCAGCCGGCCCGCGCGCACCTCGGCGACGCGCCCGCCGTCGACCACGATCGACACGTCGCGCTGCAGTCGCGCCCGCTCGCCGTCCTGCACCAGCGCCCAGCCGGCTTCGATCACGCAATGCCGATGCGGCAGCTGGGTGCGGTGGCGAACTGAAGGTGACAGGGCCGATGCTGCTATCGTCGCGGGTGACCCGGAGCGCGACATTGCGAAGGGCGACAGCCCCGCGCCCGCCAGCGCACCGGCGGCACGTGTCAGCAGGCTGCGGCGCGAGGTGGCGGCCGCCGGCGTGAAGCAGGCGCAGCTGTCGGGAAGGTCTTCCATGCACCGATGCTAGGCGAAGCCCGGCGCCGATGCATCGCGAGTCCGGCTTGGCCGCGCTATGCTAGGCGCCGTGGTTGTTGAAACTCAGCCGCCAGCGCCATCGCTACGCTCGGCCGCGTATTTATCGGGACAACTGGAGAACATCATGGCGAACCCCGAAGAAGGCCCGAATGCCGCCACCCCTGCCGCCACCCCTGCCGACGACCCCTACGCCCAGCTCTACGTCGTCAAGCAGGGCGACTCGCTGTCGAAGATCGCCGAGGAGGTCTACGGCGACAAGATGCTCTATCCGCAGATCTTCGAGGCCAATCGCGACATCCTGTCCGACCCGGACAAGATCAAGCCCGGCCAGAAGCTGCGGATCCCCTGAGTCCAGGCCAGCACCATCGTCCGTCATTCGCATCCCAAGGAGAACCACGCTCATGAAGACCATCAAGACCACCGCCCTGGCCACGGCGCTCGTCGCCGCGCTGCTTGCGGTCGGCTGCGCCAACCAGAAAGAACCCGCGGCCAAGGCTCTCAACGATGCCGAGGCGACGCTGGCCACGTTCCGCGATGAGGCCTCGCGCTATGCGCCCAGCGAGCTGCAGTCCACCGAGTCCTCGGTAGCCGCACTGAAATCCAGCCTCGACAAGGGCGACTACAAGTCGGTGATGGCCGGTACGCCCGCGCTCTCGAACGAGATCGAGTCGCTGCGCAAGACCGTCACCGACAAGAAGGCCGAGGCCGAGGCGGCGAATGCGGCGGCGCAGACCAGCTGGGCGGCGATGAGCGCCGACATGCCGAAGATGGCCGCGGCACTCCAGAGCCGCGTCGACATGCTCTCGAAGTCGAAGAAGCTGCCGAAGAGCCTCACGCCTGCGGCGTTCGATGCCGCGAAGGCCAGCCTCAAGCAGATGAAGTCCAGCTGGACCGAGGCCACGACGGCCGCTGCAGCCGGCAATGCCCTCGAAGCCGTGAAGCTCGGCGACGCCGCCAAGTCCAAGGGCACCGAGGCGATGCTCGCGCTCGGAATGAGCGCCGGCGCGGCGAGCTGAGCGAGTCCTGGGTGCGTCGCCGCCGGTGCCTGCCGGTGGCGATGCCGATCTGACGACGCAAGCCCCGGCACCAGTCCGACCTCTGCTTCGTCCCGCCCCCGACCCCGGCCGCGGGCCCAGCCTCAGGCCGGCAGCAGTCTGGCCTTCAGGTCGTAGGCATCCGCGCCGGTGATCTTCACCCGCGCGAACTCACCGATGCGCAGCTTGTCGCCGCGCACGATGCGCACCACCCCGTCGATTTCAGGCGCGTCGCCGCGGCTGCGCGCGATCGCCGTGGCGCCATCGATCGCCTCGACCAGCACCTGTTCCTCGCGCCCGACGCGCGCCCTGAGCCGCTGCGCACTGATCGACTGGGCGCGTTCCATGAAGCGGGCGAGCCGCTCTTGCTGGACCTCGGGCGCGACGTGCACGCCGGCCGCGTTCGCGGTCGCGCCTTCGACTGGCGAATACATGAACGCGCCGACGCGATCGAGCTGCGCCTCGTCGAGCCAGGCGAGCAGTTCCGCGAACTCGGCTTCGGTCTCGCCGGGGAAACCGACGATGAAGGTGCTGCGGATCACGAGATCCGGGCAGCCGGCGCGCCAGGCGCGGATCCGCTCGAGCGTGTTCTCGGCATGCGCGGGGCGGCGCATGCGCTTCAGCACGCTGGCGCTGCCGTGCTGGAACGGCACGTCGAGATAGGGCAGCACGCGGCCCTCCGCCATCAGCGGGATCACCTCATCGACGTGCGGATAGGGATAGACGTAGTGCAGGCGGATCCAGACGCCGAGCTCGCCGAGCCCGCGCGCGAGGTCCAGGAAGCGCGTTTCGTATTCGACGTTGCGCCAGCGGCCCTTGCGATAGCGCAGGTCGACGCCGTAGGCGCTGGTGTCCTGCGAGATCACCAGGATCTCGCGCACGCCGGCTTTCGCAAGCCTTTCGGCCTCGCGCAGCACGTCGTCGATGGCGCGGCTGGCGAGCTTGCCGCGCATCGACGGGATGATGCAGAAGCTGCACTTGTTGTTGCACCCTTCGGAGATCTTGAGATAGGCGTAGTGGCGTGGCGTCAGGCGCACGCCCTGCGGCGGCACCAGGTCGAGGAACGGGTCGTGCTTCGGCGGCAGGTGCTCGTGCACGGCCGACATCACGTCCTCATAGGCCTGCGGCCCTGTCACCTTCAGCACGCGCGGATGCCGCTCGAGGATGCGCTCGGGCCGCGCGCCCAGGCAGCCGGTGACGATCACGCGGCCGTTCTGCGCGATCGCCTCGCCGATCGCATCGAGCGATTCGTCGACCGCGGAATCGATGAAACCGCAGGTGTTGACGACGACCACGTCGGCCGCGTCATAGCTCGGCACGACCTCGTAGCCCTCGGCGCGCAACTGGGTCAGGATACGTTCGGAATCGACGAGGGCTTTCGGACAGCCCAGGCTGACGAAGCCGACTTTGGGGTTCTGCTTGGACATGAACTTCCAATGCTGACCCAGCGGTGAGGGCCGTGTCCACTCTCCGGTCCTGGCCGGACCTTTAGCTTCTGTTGGAGCTCCGGGGACGGCTGAATAGGACCTACATGAAAGACCTCAACATCGCGATCGTCGGCGCCGGGATCGGCGGCCTGTCCGCCGCACTGGCGCTGCAGAAGCTCGGATTCCGGGCCACCGTCTACGAGCAGGCGCCGCAGCTCGGGGAGGTCGGTGCCGGGCTCTCGCTCAGCCCGACGGCCGTCCACGGCCTGAACTGGCTCGGCATGCACGGCGTGCTCGAGGCCAAGGCCTACAAGCCCGAAGACCAGTGCGTGCGGCACTATCAGGATGCGCGCGCGCTCGGCTGGATCAACCGCGGCAAGTCGCTGCTCGAGCGCTACGGCGAGCGTTACTACCTGATTCATCGCGCCGACCTGCACGACGGCCTCGCCGCGCAGGTGCTGGCCAACGACCCGCAGGCGATCGCGCTCGGCAAGCGCTGCGCATCGCTCGAGCAGGACGCCGGCGGCGTCTCGATCCGCTTCACCGACGGCACCAGCGCCCGCGTCGACATGCTGGTCGGCGCCGACGGTTCGCGCTCGGCGGTGCGCAACGCGGTCTTCGGTGCGCTGGAGCCGCAGTACACCGGCTACATCGCCTGGCGCGGCCTGATCCCGATGGAGCTCGTGCCCCAGGAAATCCTCGATCCTCCGTCCGGCATCTTTCTGGGCCCGGGGCATATGGTGAATCGCTATCCGGTGCGCAACGGCGAGCTGCTGAACTTCGTCGCGTTCGCCGAACGCGAGGCCTGGTCCGAGGAAGGCTGGTCGATTCGCTCCAGCGTCGAGGAACTGCTCGCCGAGTTCAAGGGTTGGACGCCATGGGTGCTGCGCTTCATGGAGCTGGTGCCGCCCGACCTGCTGTTCAAGTGGGGCCTGTTCGACCGCGAGCCGCTGCCGGCCTGGAGCCAGGGACGCGTGACGCTGCTCGGCGATGCGGCGCATCCGGTGCTGCCGTTCCTCGGCCATGGCGCCGTGCTCGCGATCGAGGACGGTGTCGTGCTCGCCCGCGCGTTCGCCGCCTCCGATGCGGTGCCCGAAGCGCTGCAGCGCTACGAAGCCGCGCGCCGCGAACGCGCGGCGTTCATCGTCCACGCATCGCGCAAGGCCGTGAAGCAGTATCACGCGCCCGACACCAACACCTACCAGCAGCGCACCGGCGGCATGGCCGCGGACGAGGGCATCGGGCTGTTCTCGTACAACCCGGTCACGCAGGGGGTCTGAGCGGCGCGCGCCGGCGCCTTGTCTAAGGCGTCGTCGCGGGCGCCGCTTCTTCGGTTCCGCCAGCCGCCGCCGGCTCGAGCCCGCTACGCATCGAATTCTGCTGGCAGCTGCGCAGGCTGAAGAACATCGCGAGCGTGACGGCAGGCACGATCAGCCACGGCCAGACCGCGCCCCGGCGCGTGGCGCCTCGGTCGGTGGCGGCCGGCGGCGCGCCGAGATCGGCGACGCCGAGCGCGGCCGGCAGGCCCGGGGCGGCCAGCGCGGCGACGGCGGCGCGCGTGCCCGCGAGCAGTTCGGCGAGCCGTGCGGCGCCGCCGCCCGCCTGCAGTTGCTTGCCGAGCACGCCGAGCACGATCGGCAGGGCGAGGCCGAGCAGGGTGCCGGCGGAGTTGCGGCGGATGCCGGTGTCGGCGGCCATCAGCTCGCTGAGCGCGTCGACGCGGTCGCCGAGGATCGCACCGATCTGTCCCTTGCCGAGGTTCAGCAGCGCCTCGGTGTGCGCCCCGCCGGCCAGCGCGCCGTCGAGGTTGGTGAGCAGCGAACCATCGTGCCCGCCGGCGCGCATCAGTTCGAGCAGCCGGCCGGCGCCGGCTTCGCCGGCGTACTGGCGCGACAGGCCGACGAGGATCGCCGGCAACACCGCGCCCGCTACCGCCTTGCGCACGCCCGTCGCACTCTCGTCGACGATCGACGCCAGCCGGGCGAGGCGCGCGTCGGTGAGCTGCGCCTGGACGAGATCGAGCAGATTCATGCGGCCGCCTGTACGTGAGGTGGCGCGAGACTACTTTGCGGGTCTGGCGCTCGCAACCGGGCATTTCCCCGCCGCGTCGGCGCGACGCCGCGGCGCTGCGGGCCGCGAGCCGCGCATCCGCATCCTCTGGTGCGTCGTCCGGACCTGGCTTAGATTGCCCCCGAGGATTGCCAACGGGCCGGAGAGGGATGCCGTCTGTACGTCCATACAGTGAGGTCGAGATGAATACGATAACCGATCCGATGCCGACGCTCGATCGACGCGCCGATGCGTCGTACCTCGATTTCGTCGAGGGCTTCCGCGAGTACATCCTCGGCAAGGGCGCCGATTTCGAGGACCGCCTGAACGCGGCGCTGCTCGCCGAAGGCGAGCGTCGCGGCAAGCCGATGGACGAGATCGCCCCGGTGCGCGACTACCTGCGCAGCCTGCCGCTCGGCCGCCTGCGCGATCGGCTCGCGCGCACCCAGCAGGAAATGAAGTGGTACGCGCTGTGGCGCTCGTTCGACGGGCAGCGCGACGCGCTGCGCGCCGAGCTCGAGCGCTGGGATGCGCGCGGCCCCGGCCGCCTGCAGCTCGAGCCCGATTTCGTGCTGCCGCCCTACCTGAACGTGCACTTCCACCTGCAGCCGGGCGGCTACTACAAGGACGAGCTCTCGGGCTTTCTCTACCACTACGGCACGAAGGTGTTCTTCCGCGGCGACAACGATCGCGACGAGCTGCACGACAAGCTGGTGGGCCTGGTGCCGGCGCCGGCCGACGGCAAGGTGGCCCGCATCCTCGATCTCGCCTGTTCGATCGGCCAGAGCACGACAGCCTTCAAGCGCCGCTACCCGCAGGCCGAAGTCACCGGCATCGACTATTCGGCGCCGATGCTGCGCGTGGCGCATCGCCGCGCCGCGATGCTCGGCGACGACGTCACCTTCGCGCAGCGACTGATCGAGGAGACGCGTTTCCCCGACGCGCATTTCGACATCACCTTCGCGTTCATCGTGTTCCACGAGTTGCCGCAGCGGATCACCCGCGAGACGGTGCGTGAAGCGGCGCGCGTGACGCGGCCCGGCGGACTGTTCGCCGTGTACGATTTCAACGAGACGAAGTCGATGTCGCCGTTCCAGCTCTACCACCGCGATTTCGACGCTGCGCACAACGGCGAGCCATATTCGCAGGAGTTCTGCGACAGCGATTTCGACGCGATCCTGGCCGAGCACGGCTTCCGCGTCGCCGCGCAGCCGCTGGCGAAGCGCGCCGGGGGCGCCGGCTACATGAAACACTGGTTCGCGACCCGTGCCTGACCCGCAGCAGCGTTTCTCCGGGCAGACGCCCGAGGGCGGCGTGCCGCTCGCCGGGCCCGATCCGGTCTATCTCGAGAACCCGGTGCTCGATGCGACCGTGCGGATGGTGGTCGAGCTCGCCGCGCAGGTGTGGGTCGAGCGCGAGCGTCGGCTGACGCTCGAGAGCCTGCTGGCGGCCCGCGGGCTGCTCGACCTCGGCGCGATCGAGTCGTTCAAGCCCGATGCGGCCCAGGCCACGGCGTTGAAAGCCGAGCGCGCGCGCTTCATCGAGGACGTCTTCAAGGAGTTGCGGCGCATCCCGGCGACGCCCGGCGCCTGACTGCGCCGCGAGCCCGCGCCGTGATTCGCCCTCAGCCGTGAGCCTCGCAGCCATGAATCGCCAGTGGCGCGTCGCGCGCCTCGTCGAACCCGGCGAACTGCTCAGCCCGGAGCACTTCGCCTGGCACGAGGCCGCGATGCCGGAGCCCGCGGACGGCGAGGTCCTGATGCGTACGCTTTGCCTGTCCACCAGCCCGGCGCAGCGCGGCTACATTTCCGTCAACCGCAGCCGCCAGCTGCTGCCCGATCTGGCGGTCGGGGCGGTGATGCGTGGTCGCGGCATCGGCATGGTCGTTGCGTCGCACCATGCGGATTTCCAGGCCGGCGAGTTGTACGACGCCTCGCTCGGCTGGCAGGACTATTCGATCCAGCGGCCGCGCGCTCCCGAGTCCATCTTCAGCATCCGCCGCGTCGAGGATCCCGTGCTGCCGCTGACCGCCGAACTCGGCGTACTCGGCAATTCCGGCATGACGGCGTGGTTCGGCCTGCTCGAGGTCGGACAGCTCCGCGCCGGGGAGAGCGTGCTGGTCTCGGCGGCGGCCGGCGGGGTCGGGTCCGTGACCGGCCAGCTGGCGCGGATCCGCGGCGCCTCGCAGGTGGTCGGCATCGCCGGCACGGACGAGAAATGTCGCTGGCTCGTCGAGGAGCTCGGCTTCAGCGCCGCGGTCAACTATCGCACCGAGGACGTCGCCGCGCGCCTGGCGCAGCTCAATCCGCGCGGCTTCGACGTGTTCTTCGACAACGTCGGCGGCCGCATCCTCGATGCGGGGCTCGCGAACCTCGCCATGCATGCGCGCGTCGTGGTCTGCGGCTGGATCTCGGTCGACTATTCGGCGCAGCTGACGGGCGGACCGGCGAACTACCGGCAGCTGCTCTACAAGCGCGCGCGGATCGAGGGCTTCGTCGTGTTCGACTACTGGAAGCGCTATCCGCAAGCGCAGCGCGTGCTGAAGAAATGGTATCGCCAGGGGCTGCTGAAGAACTGCGACCACGTGCTCGAGGGGCTGGAGCAGATGCCGCTCGCGCTGCAGGGCCTCTTCACCGGCACGAATCGCGGCATCATGAACTGCCGCGTCGCACCCGATCCTCCCGCCGTCGGACGCTGATGAACGCGGACCGGCGTCGCCTTCTTCGCCGGCTCTTCAGGACGCATCGGCGGGTGCAAGTTCAAGCTGCCGGTCGTCCTCGGCGCCGTACTCTGCCCGCGACTTCGCCCGTTGCAGCCAGTGCAGCGTCACGAGGCGCACGTCGCGCGCCGGCGAGGGCCGCAGCACCCGCAGCACCCGCAGCCGCGCACTGTCCGCGACGATCACGCCGCAGTCGTCGGGAATGGCCTGCGGTTCCGCGATGCCGGCGGCCAGCACGTAATAGAACTGCTGCGACAGCGCCTGGTAGCCCGCGCGCTTGCCCGCGTTGTGCAGGTCGGTCAGCAGGTCCGCACGGCTCACCTTGATCTCCTGCACGAACGGCGCGAGGTAGGCCTCGTGCGAAGTATTGCGGATCGAGAACACGTCCGGCCGCATCGGCTTCCACGCCGCGTCCACCTTGGCGCGCAGCGAGACGCCGCGAAACACGACGCGCCCTTCGTCGACCAGCTGCCTCGCGATCCGCGCGACCAGTGCGTCGTGGGCGTCGAGCGCATGGCGATTCTGCTGGCGGTGGCCGGAGCGCGCCGCGATCCCGGCCTCGGTTACCCGGATCGCTGGTTGCCTCAATATTCCGTTGCAGCGCCCGTCCGTGCCGATGACCTCGGTATGCTCGCCGCCATGACGCCATCCGCAGTCGATCCTCATGTCGCAGGACGCGCCCCGTGCAACTCGCGCGCAGTGTGATCGGCATTGCCGGCGGGGCGCTGCTCGCCATGGCACTGGCATCGGCCTTGCTCGGCGGCTGGCTGGCGCTCGCGACCCATGGTCTTGCGGCCGACGGCGCGCGGGTCGACGGGATCGTCGTGGGCCAGCGCGAGTCGGCGCAGCCCGATGGCCGTACGCTCTACACGCCGCGGGTCGCGTTCGTGGCCGTGGACGGCAGCCGCCACCAATTCACCGGGCAGCTCAGTGCCGGCGCGCCACGGTTCCCGACCGCTGCCGTCGTCCCCGTCGTCTACCGCCGCGCTGATCCGGCCGGTGCCCGCATCGACCTGTTCGTCGACAACTGGCTCGGCGCCACCGTGGCGCTCGGGCTGGCGCTGGCCACGGCCTTGGCCGGCCTCGCGCTGCGCCGCTCGACGCGCGACTGAGACGCGGCGAAGATGGGCCATGGTTGGGTGGAGTGTCGCGATGGAGCACATGCCGCAGGCGAGCGCGCCGCCGCCGCGCCCTTCGTACCATCCTGACGATCTGCCGCAAGGAGTACCCCGCATGAGCCACCGCTTCCGCCGACCGCAGGCTGCCTTCGACCGCCGTGACGCCATGGCCGCGCTGCTCGCCGGCGGTATCGGCGCCGCGCTCGCCGCCGCTCCCGGCCCCGCAGCCGCCGCCGCGCGCGCGTCGGGTTCGGTCCCCGCCGGCGACCGCTGGACCTCCAGTTTCATGGCGCTCGATCCAGTGCAGCGCTTCCGCCAGGCGCTGCGCGTACAGCGCAGCCTCGAGGACCAGGCCGACATCCTGCACTGGTACCACTTCATCATGGTGTCGGTGCCGCTCAACGCGACGCCGAAGGCCGTGGTCCGATGGGAAGGCATCGAGTTCTCGCGCCACGAGAAGCTCGCCGAGAACCGCTACCGG
>Ga0163144_10008835_pt1 | contig 21740 bp, 19 predicted proteins | sample OliLak19BULKMAT1_FD_123175 | JGI IMG/M metagenome (GOLD analysis project Ga0163144, IMG submission 123175) | Freshwater microbial mat bacterial communities from Lake Vanda, McMurdo Dry Valleys, Antarctica - Oligotrophic Lake LV.19.BULKMAT1 | ecosystem: Environmental > Aquatic > Freshwater >... | reverse complement strand
CAATAACGTTGAAAGCATTGCGGTGGTGCCGACGATCCTGCGCCGTAGTCCGGCGTGGTTTGCCGGTATCGGGCGCCCCAACAACACCGGCACCAAGGTGTTCTGTATTTCCGGCCATGTGAACAAGCCGTGCAATGTTGAAGAAGAAATGGGCATTCCGCTGAAAGAGCTGATCGAAAAACATGCCGGTGGCGTGCGCGGCGGGTGGGACAACCTGCTGGCGATTATCCCCGGCGGGTCTTCGGTTCCCCTGCTTCCCAGGAGTATCTGCGATACCGTGCTGATGGATTTTGACAGCCTTAAGAACGTCAAGTCAGGCCTCGGTACGGCAGCCGTGATTGTAATGGATAAGAGCACGGATATTGTGCGCGCCATTGCCCGCCTGTCCAAGTTTTATATGCATGAATCCTGCGGCCAGTGTACGCCCTGCCGTGAAGGTACAGGCTGGCTGTGGCGGATGATGGATCGCATGGCCAAAGGACAGGCGCATGTGGCTGAAATCGACCAGCTGCTCGACATTGCGGGCCGTATCGAAGGTCATACCATCTGTGCGCTTGGCGACGCCGCTGCCTGGCCGGTGCAGGGTTTGGTGCGGCATTTCCGGGATGAAATTGAAAGCCGTATCAAGAATTACACCCATAAGGCAGCTTGATGGAACATGACAATATGCTAACACCGTACATAGATTTTTTACCATCGTGTGTCATACACGAGCGGAAATCATAAAGGGGAGAGAAACCATGGCTAAAACAATTATGAAAATAACCGGGATGGATGGACAGGTCGAGCTGATGAATGATCGCGTCGTGATCCTGCGCCAGGGGATGTTCAACGCGATGAAATTCGGCTTCAATGCCAAGCGCGAAATTCCTCTCGGCGCTATTTCCGAAGTGGTGTTCAAGGGTGCGACTCCCTTCAAGTTCGGGGAAATCGAATTCGTGCGTAGCGGTCGCAGTACCGACGAACGCAAAGCCGCCAAGCACAGCACGGTGAAGTTCAGGAAACTTCAGCATGCCCAGTTTGAAGAGCTCAAGGAAAAGGTTTTTGAACTGATGGAAAATATCGCTCGTTCACGCGCGCAATAAACCAACCCCTATTATTGACGCCCAACTCTTATTTACGCCCAACTCTTATTTACGCTTTTTGAGTATGCCAAAACTGACGATTGACGGACAGGAAATTGAAGTTGAACAGGGCACGGTGCTGATTCAGGCCTGTGAAACGCTTGGCATCGAGATACCGCGCTTTTGTTACCATGAACGCCTCGCCATTGCCGGCAATTGCCGCATGTGCCTGGTCGAAGTATCGCCGGGCCCGCCGAAGCCGCAGGCATCCTGCGCGTTGCCTTGCGCCGACGGCATGGTGGTCAAAACCAATACCCCGATGGTAAAAAAGGCGCGCGAAGGCGTCATGGAGTTCCTGCTGATCAACCATCCGCTGGATTGCCCGATCTGCGATCAGGGCGGCGAGTGCGACCTGCAGGATCAGGCCATGCTGTATGGGCAGGGCAAAAGCCGTTACCATGAGCATAAGCGCGCCGTCGAAGATAAATATATGGGCCCGCTGATCAAGACGCAGATGACGCGTTGCATTCACTGCACGCGCTGTATCCGCTTCTCCACCGAAATTGCCGGTGTCCCCGAACTGGGAGCGTTTGGCCGCGGCGAGCATATGGAAGTCGGCACCTATGTCGAGCAGGCGCTCACTTCCGAACTTTCCGGTAATATGGTCGATATCTGCCCGGTGGGCGCGTTGACCTCAAAACCCTATGCGTTTATTTCGCGCCCGTGGGAACTGAAGAAAACCGAATCCATTGACGTTATGGACGCGGTAGGGTCCAGCATCCGTATTGATAGCCGTGGCCAGTCGGTCATGCGCGTGCTGCCGCGTGTCAATGAAGCAGTGAATGAAGAATGGATTTCCGATAAGACGCGCCATGCCTGCGACGGTCTGCGCGTTCAGCGCCTTGATCGCCCGTATGTGCGCAATAGCGAAGGCAAGCTTGTTGAGGCGACATGGCCGGAAGCGTTCGCCGTCATCGCCGAATGGTTCCGCCTTATCCCGCCGGATGAGATTGCCGCGATCACGGGGAATATGGCCTGCGCTGAAAGCGTGATGGCGCTACGCGATCTGCTCGATAATACCGGTATCAATAACCGTGACTGTCGTCAGGAAGGCGCCTATCTGAATCCGGCCGACCGTTCCAGCTACCTGTTTAACACCACCATTGCCGGGATTGAACAGGCGGATGTCTGTCTCCTGATCGGCGCCAACCCGCGCCGTGAAGCGTCGCTGCTCAATGCCCGTATCCGCAAAGCATGGCGGGCAGGGGGCTTACGTGTCCATGTGCTGGGCAACGAGATGGATCTGACCTATCCATACGAATATCTCGGCAACGATCCGCGCCTGCTGTCTGAAATTCTGGATGGGCGCGATCCGTTGGCGCAGGAACTGGCCAATGCTAAAAACCCGATGCTCATCATCGGCCCGTCCGCGCTTACCCGTCCCGATAGTGCGGAAGTGATCGCTGCTGCAAAAGCCATCGCCAACAAATATAATTTTGTCCGTGAAGGCTGGAACGGCTTCAATATTCTCAACCATGCAGCGTCCAGAGTAGGTGCGCTTGATCTTGGATTTGTGCCCACCGGTGAAGGCAAAAATACCAGCGGCATCGTCGATGATTGCCGTCGCGAAGAGATAAAGTTAGTATACTTACTTGGTGTGGACGATTTTGACATGTCTTTGCTTGGTAATGCTTTTGTGATTTATCAGGGGCATCATGGCGATGAAGGTGCACACCGCGCTGACGTTGTTCTGCCGGGTGCTGCCTATACCGAAAAAGATGCTACCTACGTCAATCTGGAAGGGCGCGTGCAGCGCACCAGCCGCGCAGTATTCCCGCCGGGCCAGTCCAAAGAAGACTGGGCAATTATCCGCGCGCTGTCGGATGCGCTTGGCCGCCCGTTGCCGTACAACACGCTCGAGCAATTGCGTGAGCGCATGGTGAAAGTTGCGCCGCACTTTGCCCGTGTCGATGACATTGTGCCTGCGGCATGGAATAAACCGACGGAAGAAGCGACGCGTTTCCGCATCTCCGATCGTCCGTTTAATGAGTTTGTCGTTAATTTCTACATGACCGACCCGATCAGTCGCGCTTCCAAGGCCATGGCCGAATGCATGCGCGAACTGCTGAACCCGCTGCATCTGCAAAGGGTTGCCTGACATGGGGTTTGCCGAATTCATCACCATGGTCTGGCCGCTGCTGTTTATCAGCGGTAAGATTCTCATCGTGGCGGTGCCGCTGATGATCTGCATGGCGATGGTGACGTATTTCGAGCGCAAGGTCATTGCGGCCATGCAATTACGCAAAGGGCCGAATGTCGTCGGGTTCTTTGGGTTGTTGCAGCCGTTCGCCGATGGGTTGAAGCTGATTTTCAAGGAAACCATCCTGCCTGCTCAGGCCAATAAGGTTCTCTTCCTGATGGCGCCGATGATCACCTTTATGCTGGCATTGGTCGGCTGGGCGGTCATTCCGATTACGTCTACCTTCGTCATCGCCGATATCAATGTCGGGATACTCTACCTGTTCGCCATTTCGTCGCTCGGGGTATACGGCATCATCATGGCCGGATGGGCCAGTAACTCCAAATACGCCTTCCTTGGCGCGATCCGTTCCTCGGCCCAGATGGTGAGCTATGAAGTGTCCATCGGCTTTGTGATCGTTACCGTGCTGCTCAATGTAGGCTCGCTGAATCTCGGCGACATTGTGCGCGCGCAGGCGGGCGGCATCCAGAACTGGTTTGCCTTTAACTTTACCGCCAATAATGGTTTCATACTGTTCCCGATGTTCATCATATTCTTTATCTCGGCCCTTGCCGAAACCAACCGCCATCCGTTTGATCTGCCGGAAGCCGAAGGCGAGCTGGTGGCGGGCTATAACGTTGAATATTCCTCAATGAGCTTCGCCCTGTTCTTCCTGGGTGAGTACATGAACATGATTCTGATGAGCGCGATGATTACCATTCTCTTCTTAGGGGGCTGGCAGTCGCCATTCGATATTGCATTGTTTAACATGATACCCGACCTTATCTGGTTCGTGGCCAAGATCATGTTCTGTCTGTTTGTCTTTATCTGGGCGCGCGCCACGCTGCCGCGCTACCGTTATGATCAACTAATGCGTCTTGGCTGGAAGGTATTTTTACCGTTTTCGCTGATCTGGGTCGTCCTGACGGCGGGCTATCTGGTGTATTTCAGGCAAGCCGCACCGCTATGACAACTGATATAGTAACTGAAAAGGGACATTGGGTGGAACAACTAGAAGCAATAGCAATTTGGCTTGTCGATTTCGTCCACCATTTCGGGTATGGCGGCATTTTCATCATGACATTCCTGGAAAACACCTTTGCCCCTATCCCGAGTGAAGTCACCATGGTGCCTGCAGGCTATCTCGTGCAGCAGGGTAAAATGAATCTGTGGATCGTGCTGTTTACCTCGATTGTCGGTTCCATCGCCGGTTCGCTGGCGAATTACTATATCGCCTATCATTACGGCAGGCGCTTTCTCTATGCCTATGGCAAGTATCTTTTCTTCAGCCACGAGAAAATGGCCAAGCTGGATAGTTTCTTTGAAAAACATGGCGAAATTTCAACCTTTACCGGACGTCTCATCCCGGGGCTGCGGCATGTGATTTCTTTCCCCGCTGGCCTTGGCCATATGAACCTCAAGACTTTTATCATTTATACCGGTATCGGTAGTGCAATATGGATGGCAACATTGATATTCATAGGCTATCTGATTGGTGGCAATGAGGATATGGTGAAACGCTATGTGCGCCTGGTGTCCATCTGGGCGGTTACCGGTGTTATCGCCATGATTGCCATCTATGTCTGGCGTCACCGCCGGAAAAACAAGAAACTTGTCAAAGAGGAAGTATAATCCGATGGCTTTACTTTCAGCATATGAGTCCAGCTATGCAGATTGACAGAACGGCGCGCGCATTTTTGCTGGCGGAGTTGGTATCCGGGTTCATGCTGACGTTGAAATACATGTTCAAGAAGCCGGTGACCATCAACTATCCTTTCGAGAAGGGCCCGCTTTCCCCACGTTTTCGCGGTGAGCACGCCCTGCGGCGCTACCCCAACGGCGAAGAGCGCTGCATTGCCTGCAAGCTGTGTGAGGCCATCTGCCCGGCGCAGGCAATCACCATTGAAGCGGAAGCGCGCGACGATGGTTCACGGCGCACTACGCGTTACGATATCGACATGACCAAGTGCATTTATTGCGGCTTCTGTCAGGAAGCCTGCCCGGTGGACGCCATCGTTGAGGGCCCGAATTTTGAATATGCTGCGGAAACACGCGAGGAACTGTTCTACAACAAGGACAAGTTACTCGCCAACGGCGACCGCTGGGAAGTCGCTATTGCTGCCAATCTTGCCGCCGATGCGGAGTACAGGTAGCGCATGGCCGAGCTGATCCCCACCCTCGTTTTTTACTTCTTTGCCGCCGTGACGGTGCTGTCGGGTGTGATGGTCATTTCGGCGCGTAATCCCGTACATTCGGTATTGTTCCTGATTCTGGCCTTCTGTAGTTCGGCTGGCCTGTTCGTGCTGATCGGTGCGGAATATCTGGCGATGACGCTGGTGATTGTCTATGTCGGCGCCGTGGCGGTGCTGTTCCTGTTCGTGGTAATGATGCTGGATATCGATATTGAGGAGCTGCGCAAAGGCTTTCTGAGCTATCTGCCTATGGGTATCGCCGTGTCGCTGCTGGTATTCTTTGAATTATTCGTCGTGTTTTATTTTTCGATCAAGATGCCTGCTTCGCTGGTCGCCGTGCAGCAGCCTATTCCCGACAGCAGCCAGGTCAGCAATACCGAGGCTATCGGCAATGTGCTCTATACCTATTATCTCTACCCGTTCCAGATGGCCGGCATCATTCTGCTGATCGCCATGATCGGCGCCATCGTGCTGACGCTTCGTTCGCGTAAGGGCGTGCGTCGCCAGAATATCGGTAAACAAATATCGCGCCGCCCGGAAGATGCTATGACCATTGTGAAAGTGCAGTCAGGGCAGGGGATATCGTAATGGAACATCATTTCTTCGGCAGTGTTGGTATCTTTCATTACCTCGTGGTTTCGAGCATGCTTTTTACGCTCGGCATCTGCGGCATTTTTATCAACCGCAAAAACATCATTACCATCCTGATGTCGATTGAGCTTATCCTGCTCTCCGTCAATATCAATTTTGTCGCATTCTCCGTGAAGCTGGGTGATCTGACCGGGCAGATATTCGCCATGTTCATCCTCACCGTCGCAGCGGCTGAAGCGGCCATCGGGCTTGCCATCCTTGTCATCTACTTCCGTAACCGCGGCTCCATCGCGGTAGAAGACGTCAACATGATGAAAGGCTAGGTCGTGACCGCAGCGGGCATTATAGAACTCATCGTATTCCTGCCCTTTATTGCAGCGTTGCTGACGCTTCTGACGGTACGCGGCATTTCCGTGCGCGCCGCACAGATGCTGACCTGCGGCGGCATGATAATTTCGGCGGTGCTTTCGGCCGGGATTTTCAGCGAGTTCGTAAGCCTTGCCATGTCGCATGCCGGTTGGAAGGAACTGATCGGTGGCGCAGGGCTTGTCTATAAGGCGCAGGTGGCGCCGTGGATTATGTCGGGTGATTTTACCGCTTCGTGGACGCTGCGTGTTGATGCGCTTACTGCGGTCATGCTCGTGGTGGTGACATGGGTGTCGGCGGTGGTGCATGTTTATTCCGTCGGCTATATGAGCCATGATGAGCACCAGCAGCGCTTCATGGCCTATCTGTCGCTCTTTACTTTCTTCATGCTGATGCTGGTGACATCGGACAATCTCGTGCAGATGTTCCTCGGCTGGGAAGGGGTGGGGTTGTGTTCCTATCTGCTGATCGGGTTCTGGTTTAAGAAACCGGAAGCCAATGCTGCGGCCATCAAGGCGTTTCTGGTTAACCGTGTCGGCGATTTCGGTTTTGCTCTCGGTATTTTCGCCACCTATGTGGTATTCGACAGTATCCAGTTCGATGTGATTTTCGGAAGCGTCAAGGCGCATGCTGGCGATAGCATGGTATTCTTGGGTCATAATTTCCATGCGCTGACGCTGGTATGCGTGCTGCTGTTTATCGGCGCGATGGGAAAATCGGCCCAGATCGGGCTGCATACATGGCTGCCCGATGCGATGGAAGGGCCCACCCCGGTATCGGCGCTCATCCATGCGGCAACGATGGTGACTGCCGGCGTGTTCATGGTAGCGCGCTGCTCTCCGCTTTTTGCAATGTCTCAGCAAGCGCTTGACATAGTAACGGTAGTTGGTGGACTGACTGCATTTTTTGCCGCTACTGTCGGGCTGGTGCAGAACGACATCAAGCGTGTGATCGCCTATTCAACCTGCAGCCAGCTTGGCTACATGTTTTTTGCCTGCGGCGTGGGCGCCTATGCGGCGGCGATATTCCACCTTATGACGCATGCCTTCTTTAAAGCGCTTTTATTCCTCAGCGCCGGTTCGGTCATTCACGGCATGTCCGGCGAACAGGATATGCGCAAGATGGGTGGCATCTGGCAGAAGATGCCCATTACCTATGCTTATATGTGGATAGGATCACTTGCGCTCGCCGGTCTTCCGATCTTTGCCGGGTATTATTCCAAGGATATGATTTTAGAAGCCGCCTATGCCGCAGGTTCCGGCCCGGCGCGCTTTGCTTTCTGGCTTGGCGTTGCTGCGGCTTTCATGACGGCGTTTTATTCATGGCGCCTGCTGTTCATGACGTTCCACGGCAAGTCACGTGCTTCGAGTGAGGTGTTGAGCCATGTCCATGAATCGCCGGGCATCATGCTGAAGCCGCTCTTGTTGCTGGCCTTCGGCGCGATCTTTGCCGGTGCATTGGGTTACCATGTGTTCGGGCTTGTGTCGCCGGGCGGCGCCTACTGGCAGACCACGATTGCATCGCATGCCATCATCGAGCAGGCGCATCACGTGCCGGGCTGGGTAGGGGCGTTGCCGCTACTGGTGGCTTTGGCCGGTATCGCCCTGGCATGGTGCTGCTATATTATCTGCCCGGCTATCCCGAATACCCTCGCCAGCATATTCCCGTGGACCTATCGCTTCCTGCTCAATAAATGGTATTTCGACGAGCTGTACGACATCCTGTTCGTCACACCCGCCAAGAAGCTCGGCCATTATCTGTGGAAATTCTGGGATGAAAAAATCATCGACGGGCTCGGCCCTAACGGTGCGGCTCTGGTGACGTATTTATCAGCAGGCCGTGTCAGCCGGGTGCAGACCGGGTTTGTCTATCATTACGCTTTCGCCATGATGATCGGGTTTATGCTGATCGTCGCTGTTGTGGTGTACGGAGGATAGATGCTGCTGACCTCCCTCATACTCCTGCCGCTGCTGGGTGCTTTGATGATCATGGTCATGGTCAGGGACGACAGCGAAAAATCGGCGCAGGAAGCCCGCTATATTGCGCTCTTTACCACCTGTATCACTTTCTTCGTATCGCTTCTGGCCTGGGTCGGGTTTGACGGCAGCAAAGCCGATTTCCAGTTTGTAGAGAAAATCGACTGGTTCGCAGGCCTCAATATTTCCTATCATTTAGGCCTCGACGGCATCTCGCTGTTCATGGTGCTGCTCACCACTTTCCTGATGCCGATCTGCATTCTGTGCAGTTGGGAATCCGTTACCAAGCGCGTGCGCGGCTTCATGGTCAACTTCCTGATTCTGGAATCGTTCGTGGTTGGCGTATTCTGTGCGCTCGATGTCATCATGTTCTATACCTTTTTTGAAGGCATGCTGATTCCGATGTATCTCATCATTGGTATCTGGGGCGGCAACCGCCGTATCTACGCCGCCTATAAATTCTTCCTCTATACATTTGCCGGTTCTGTTCTGTTCCTGATCGCCATCCTTTATCTCTATAACGTATTCGGCACGACCAGCATTCCCGAACTGATAGCGCAGGCGCCGCAGCTTTCGCTGCGTGTGCAGAGCATGTTATGGCTCGCCATGTTTGCCTCCTTTGCCGTCAAGGTCCCGATGTGGCCGTTCCATACATGGCTGCCCGATGCGCACGTACAGGCGCCGACCGCCGGTTCGGTCATTCTGGCGGGTATTCTGTTGAAGATGGGCGCATACGGCTTCCTGCGATTCTCGCTGCCGATGCTGCCGATGGCCTCGCATTATTTCGCGCCGTTCATGTTCACCTTAAGCATCATTGCGGTGATATACACCTCGCTGGTGGCGCTGATGCAGCAGGATATGAAAAAGCTGATCGCCTATTCCTCGGTGGCGCATATGGGCTTTGTCACGGCGGGTATCTTCGCCTTTAACATGCAGGGCATCGAAGGCGCCATCGTGCAGATGATCAGTCATGGGCTGGTGTCGGGCGCATTATTCCTCTGCGTCGGCGTTGTCTATGACCGCCTGCATACCCGCGATATCGACCGTTATGGCGGCGTCGTCAACGTCATGCCCCGATACGCCGCGATTTTTATGTTCTTTACCATGGCCTCGATCGGGCTGCCGTCTACCTCCGGCTTCGTCGGTGAATTCCTGGTGCTGCTCGGCCTGTATAAGGTGAGCACCTTGGTGGCATTCCTGACTACGTCCGGCGTCGTGCTCGGAGCGGCCTATATGCTCTGGCTTTATCGCCGGGTGGTATTCGGCGAAGTGGCCAATGACGAAGTGGCGGGGATGCAGGAAGTGACTGGCCGCGAAATGGCATTCTTCGTGCCGATTATACTCATGGTGGTGTGGATCGGTATTTATCCGAAACCCTATTTTAATGCGATGGAAGCATCGGTCGCCCAGTTAATCAAACAGGTGAACATTGCGTCTGAACCGTCTGAGGTAAAAAAGAAATGATCGGCAGTATCATGGGGGATATCAAAGTTGCGCACTACTCCGTGCTCGGCCCTGAACTGTATCTGGCCGGATGGGCCATGTTCCTGTTGCTGTACGGCGTGTACCGTATCAAGCAGGCGGATTATTTCCTGATTTTTACCGGCATCCTGATTCTCGCCATTACCGCATGGCTGGTGACCGGCACCTTCGGCGGGCGCATCGTCGTGATGAACGGCATGTTCATCGCCGACCGGTTTGCGGCCATGGCCAAATGCCTTATACTGGGTGCAGGCGCGCTGGTGCTGCTATTGTCATCTAACTGGCTGCGTGAGGAGAACGGGCGACCGTTTGAATTCGTGATACTGATGCTGTTTGCCACGCTCGGTATGATGCTGATGGTCTCGGCCAATGATCTGCTGCCGATGTATATGGCCATCGAAATGTCGAGCCTTGCACTCTATGTGCTGGCCTCTTTCACCCGCGATACTGCTAAATCAAGCGAAGCGGGGCTCAAATATTTCGTCCTCGGTGCGCTGGCTTCGGGCATGATGCTGTTTGGCATGTCGCTGGTCTATGGCTTTGCCGGAAGCACCAGTTTTCATGATTTAGGCAAATTATTTGCCCAGCACGGCGAATTGTCGCGTGGCGTGATTGTCGGCATGATCCTTATCATCATCGGTCTGTGCTTCAAGATTTCGGCCGTGCCCTTCCATATGTGGACGCCCGATGTCTATGAAGGTGCGCCGACGCCGGTAACGGCCTTTTTCTCAACGGCTCCCAAGGTGGCGGCGCTGGCGCTGTTTACCCGCGTCCTGCTCCAGCCGTTCGGCGAACTGGTGACGCAGTGGGCACAGATTATTGTATTCGTTTCCATCGCGTCCATGGTTGTAGGAGCGCTTGCCGCCATCATGCAGACCAATATCAAACGCCTGCTGGCCTATAGTTCAATCGGTCATGCCGGATTCATGCTCATGGGGCTGGCGGCGGGGAATACGTCGGGCGTGCAGGCCATGCTGATCTATCTGGCGCTCTATATTTTCATGAGTGCCGGGGCGTTCGGCTGCGTGATGCTGATGCGCAAGGGCGGGCATCAGGTCGAAGACATCAAGGACCTGTCGGGCCTTGGCCAGACCAATCCTGTTGCTGCGCTGGTGATTTCCATTTTTATGTTCTCCATGGCGGGCATCCCGCCATTGGCCGGGTTCTTCGGCAAGATGTATATCGTGCTGGCCGCGATTGCCGCCGGGCTGGAATGGCTTGCCGTGATCGGTGTCATCATGAGCGTGATCAGCGGCTATTATTATATTAAAATCGTCAAAATCATGTATTTCGACGAACCGGGCAAGGAATTCGATAAGGAATCGGGTTTCCTCGTTCGCGCCGGGATCGGCCTGAGCGCCGCAGTGACGTTGCTGTTCTTCCTCGTTCCTACCCCTCTGGTCATGCAGGCCAAGGCAGCGGCGGAGGCATTGCTGCAGTGATGTCGAGCAAACCCAAACAGGCTAACCTGCTCAACGACTATCATCTGCTGTCGTTCGACTCGCTGGATTCGACCAATGAGGAAGCCAAGCGCCTCGCCAAGGGTGGCGGCTGCCATGGCGCGGTCATCTGGGCCAAGAAACAGACCGAAGGCAAAGGCCGCATGGGCCGCGTCTGGACATCGTCGGAAGGCAATCTGTTTGTGTCGGTGCTGCTTCAGCCGGAAAAGCCATTGCAGGACTTGAGCCAGTTGTCTTTCGTGGCCGTGGTGGCCGTGCTGGAATCGCTGGAAGCGCTGATGCCGACGGGCAATCGCCTGCAATGCAAATGGCCTAACGATATTCTGCTCAATGACCGCAAGCTCGGCGGTATCCTGCTGGAATCCTTTCAGGCGGGCGACAATAATAAGCAATGGGTGGTCGTCGGTGTCGGCGTCAATGTCGACAGCTATCCGCCCCGCACTGAATTCCCGGCGACCTGTTTGAAGGATGCGGGCGTGGAACTGGTCAGCGCCAAGATTATCTTGTCGCGCTTTATCCATCATTTTATCGAATGCTATAACGCATGGAACACCAAAGGTTTCGCTTCCATCCGCAAGAAATGGACTGCTTCCGCATGGGGTATGGAGCAGCGCCTGTGCGCGCGCCTGCCGGACGGTAATATCGAGGGCATTTGCATGGGGCTGGATACGCAAGGCAGCCTGCTGCTCAAGCTCGATAACGGTAAAAAACATCAGGTGCACGCGGGAGATGTCTTTCCCGTGGAGGCCATTCAGGCATAGGTAAATCATGATTCTTGTTATTGATGCCGGTAATACCAACGTAGTATTTGCCGTATTTGATGGTGAAAAGCTGATGGGCCAGTGGCGCATTTCCACTGATGCCCGCCGTACTGCTGATGAGTATGGCGTATGGCTGACACAGGTGCTCGAACATGCCGGGATTTCTCCGCAGAAAATTACAGGCGCGGTGCTGGCCTCCGTAGTGCCGCAGGCGATTTTCGACCTGCGCCAGTTAACCAAGCGTTATTTCCAGACCGAACTGCTGGTTGTCAGCGACCCGCGCCTGAATATCAATCTCGGTATCGGCGTTAAAATCGATAATCCGAAGGAAGTTGGTTCCGACCGTCTGGTCAACGCCTTCGCCGCGTGGAAACGTTATAAACAGGCCCTGATCGTGGTCGATTTCGGTACGGCAACGACTTTTGACGTGGTTAGCAGCGAGGGGAATTATATCGGCGGCGCTATCGCTCCGGGGGTCAATCTATCGCTCGACGCCCTGCACCGTGCGGCCGCCAAACTGCCGACCGTGGCCATCCAGAAACCAGAAAAAGTGATTGGAACCAACACCATAGGCGCAATGCAATCGGGTATTTATTATGGCTATGTCGGGCTGATCGAGGGTATTGCGGGCCGGATTAAGACCGAATATGGCAAGCCGATGAAGGTGATTGCCACTGGCGGACTGGCTTCGTTATATGCTAAAGCTTGCCCCCTGATAGAGCATCTGGAGCCGGATCTGACGATTTTCGGCCTCAGGGATCTCTATGAAATGAACAAAGGCCTTATAGCGCATTAATTATGTCTTCTTTTGATTTTTCGAAATATAGCGACGAACTGCTGTTCGTGCCGCTGGGCGGCTCCAATGAAATCGGGATGAACCTCAATCTCTACACCATCAACGGCAAATGGCTGATGGTGGATTGCGGTATCGGCTTTGCCACCGATTACCTGCCCGGCGTAGAGGTCGTGGTGCCGGATATTTCCTTTATCATCGAGCATAAAGAAAACCTGCTCGGGCTGGTTATTACGCATGCGCATGAAGATCATCTGGGCGCGGTGCCGTATCTGTGGCGCGAACTGGAATGCCCGATTTATGCTACGCCGTTTACCGCCGCATTCCTGAACCACAAGCTCTCGGAAATGGGGCCCGGTAAAAAACCCAAAGTAGTGGAAATGGATGTCGGCAGTTCGGTGAAAATCGGGCCGTTTGCCCTTGAGCTGGTGGAGCTGACCCACTCTATTCCTGAAATGCAGGCGGTGGCGATTACCACCGAAAAAGGCGTGGTTATGCATACCGGCGACTGGAAATTTGATGAAAACCCATTGATCGGCCCGGTATCGAATTATGATGCCCTGACCAAGTACGGCGACGGCAAAGTGCTGGCCATGGTCTGCGATTCGACCAACGTGTTTGTCGAAGGCGATTCCGGTTCGGAAGGCGAGGTGCGTGAGCATTTAAGCAAGCTGATCGCCGAATGTGAACAGCGCGTGGTGGTGACGACGTTTGCGTCCAACCTTGCGCGCGTGGCAACCGTTATTATGGCTGCGCATGACGCCGGGCGCGTCGTTGCACTGGCCGGACGTTCGTTGCACCGTGTCGTTGCGGCGGCGCAGGAAAGCGGCTACCTGAAAAACGATCTCGATTTCGTCAACGAAAAAGAAATCATGAACATACCCCGCAAGGATATGTTGATACTCTGTACCGGCTGTCAGGGTGAACCGCGCGCGGCGCTGACACGCATTGCCCGTGGCGACCACCCCAATATCCGCCTCCAGCCTAACGATACGGTGATTTTCTCGTCGCGGAAAATTCCCGGCAATGAAATGAAAATCAACGGCGTCAATAACCGCCTTGTTGAGAAAAAAGTGGAAGTGATTACTGAAAAAGATCACTTCATCCACGTGTCCGGCCATCCGGCACGCGAAGAACTCAAACGCATGTATGCCATGGTGCGCCCGCAGATCGCGGTGCCGACGCATGGCGAACCGCGCCACCTGCACGAACACGCCAAGCTGGCGCGCTCACTGGGCGTCAAGGAAACGGTGGAAGCGCATAACGGCGCCATCGTCTGGCTGGCGCAGGGCGAAGCATCGGTTATCGGCAAAGTGCATTCCGGCTATATCGCCATTGACGGGCTGTCGTTGATTCCTACCGACGGCGACATTATCCGCACCCGCCGCAAACTGCGCGACGATGGCGCGGTATTCGTAAGCGTGGTCATCGACCGCGACGGCGAATTGGTGTGCCCCGTCCAGATAGCGGTGCCGGGTATACTCGATGTCAAAGAAGACGACGATGTCATCGCGGAAGTGCTTGCCGAAATCACCCATGCGATCGGGTCGGTTAAAGGGCGTCCCAACGAAGAAAAAATTCGTGAGCAGGTGCGCCTATGCGTGCGCAAACTGCTGAAAAGGGAACTCGATAAAAAACCCGTGATTGAAGTTCATGTAGCGAAGGTGTGACCTATGGCTAAAACGACTGCACACATTGCTCCTAAAGTAGGATTCGTCAGTCTTGGCTGTGCCAAGGCGCTGGTCGATTCCGAACGCATCCTCACCCAGCTGCGCTCCGAGGGGTATGAATTTTCTTCCGAGTATGGCAATGCGGATGTCGTCATCGTCAATACCTGCGGGTTTTTAGACAGCGCCCGCGAAGAATCGCTTTCCGCTATTGGTGAAGCCTTGGCGGAAAATGGCAAGGTGATTGTCACCGGTTGCATGGGCGCAACGCCGGAGCTGATCCGCAGCGTCTATCCCGACGTGCTGGCCATCACCGGCCCGCAGCAATATGAATCGGTGGTCAATGCCGTGCATAAGGTAATTCCGCCGCTGCATGACCCGTATCTTGATCTGTTACCCCCGCAGGGTGTCAAGCTTACCCCGCGCCATTACGCTTATCTGAAAATTTCCGAAGGCTGCAATAATCGCTGTTCATTCTGCATCATTCCGAAACTGCGCGGCGATCTGGTCAGCCGCCCGGTAGCGGCTGTATTGCTGGAAGCCGAAAAGCTGGTGACGTCGGGCGTCAAGGAACTGCTCATCATTTCGCAGGATACCAGCGCCTACGGCATCGATACAAAATATGCGCAGTCGCAGTGGAAAGACCGCAGCGTCAAAGCCAAGTTCATTGATCTGTGCAAAGAGTTGGGCGAACTGGGTGCGTGGATACGTTTGCATTACGTCTATCCTTACCCGCATGTGGATGAAGTGATCGAGCTGATGACTGCCGGGAAAATTCTTCCCTATCTCGATATTCCATTCCAGCATGCGGCACCCACAGTACTCAAGAATATGCGCCGTCCGGCCGCGTCGGAAAAAGTACTCGACCGCATTGCCAGCTGGCGCAAGGCCTGCCCGGATATGACCGTGCGCTCAACCTTCATCGTTGGTTTCCCCGGCGAAACCGAAGAAGACTTCCAGTATCTGCTCGACTGGATGGAAGAAGCGCAGCTCGATCGCGTCGGCTGTTTCCGTTATGAGAACGTCTCCGATGCCGATTCCAATGCGCTTTCCGGCCATGTATCGGAAGAAGTGAAGGAAGAACGCTGGAACCGCTTTATGGAAGTGCAGCAGGGCATCAGCGCCAAACGCCTGAAACGCAAAGTTGGCCGTACGCTCGACGTGCTGATTGACGCGGTGACACCGGAAGTGCGCTCAGGTAGCGAAGCGATAGCGCATTATAATATTATTGGCCGCAGCCATGCCGACGCACCGGAGATTGATGGGCTGGTGCATGTGCAGAGCAAGGGCAGGGTGCTGCCGGGCACGATATTACCGGTGAAAATTACCAGTTCCGATGAATATGATTTGCATGGCACCGTAGTGAGTGCCTGAGGTTAGGTGATAATATGGTTGAGGTTATGTCCACGGCTGGAGATGGCGCGAAATACGAAGTGCCTTTGCTCAAAATGGCTTCCATGCTCCCCGAAAAACTGAATGCTGCTCCGCGTGCAGGCGTAAAGGATGCCCATCCCTGCGCACAGATGGTTGAGAACTGCCTGAAACAGGGGGGGTATAACAAGATACCGTATGCTGATGTGCGTACCACCGGTGTGGGCGGCATGCACTACGAAACCCTGTTGGCGCTTCCGGCGATATTGCAGGATACCTACGATCACCTCTCTCCAAAAGATAAGCCGCCGATGAAATTCTTTGTAGGTATGCTTATACAGTATGTTGACAATAATCAGCTTAAGACCATCAGCCAACTGTTTGACGGCGATAAATGGCAGCAGGATTTTCTCCGGGAGGATTTCAAAGAATTTTACCACAGCGGTAAAGATGTAAGGTCTGTCACCAACTATGTCGCGGTGGCCTCGCCCCAGCAGGACCTTACGCTTCCCGCCGTGCAGATGCGTCAGGCTATCGATGCCATTCCCGGTACCATATTTAACCGCAGGCGTTACCAGTTTGGCAGATTCAATGGTATGGAAGGGGCTGTGGAAGGCGCCAAATATGACCCCGATTTTTCTCTGGCTGCCGACCGGCTATTACCGTTGCTGGTGCAGGTGTATGGCGGATCGCTAGTGATTAATGAGACCGGGCGCGGGCATAGTAAAACCATTATTCCTCAGAATGTTTTCGATGCCATGCTGGAGGGAGAAGTCCCGGGACGCAGCCGCTGGGAAGGTAATGCCCATTAAGACCTTGACCGGTAAGCCCCGGAACGCCTATATAGGCAATCCCACATAGTGATGGCTGGGTAGCAAAGTGGTAATGCGCGGGTCTGCAAAACCCGCATGCGGCGGTTCGATTCCGCCCCCGGCCTCCAACTAACTAATTGTTTTTACGGAATAATTTCCAGTTACCTTCTCGGTAAGCAATTGAGTTTCCAGTGTTGTACCAAAGCTTAAATGGGAACCACATTTGCCTACCGGTACATGTGCCCTGACCATTCCTGCTGCTTCCTACACGTGAGGGAATCCAACCTTCTCGCTAAGGAGACAGGGCGGGAATGTCCGAAACTTGGCGATGTGGACTAGCCCGGCACACTAAAGGTGATTGGGGACTTACCTGAGTCGTAGTACGAAGCCATCTGTTCATAAGCGGCTTCGATCTTCCGTGTCGTAGCCTGCGTGTTGAATAGCGGGAACTTCGCAACTTGCGTCACGAGTCGCGTCCGCAGTTCCTTGAGCCTGTCCGCATCTTGTGCAAGCGCCAAGGCCAATGCGTGGTACTCAGCCGCTGCGTCAGTTGCCAGTTCATCAAGGCCCATTGCATGGAGCAAGCTCGCCCCTACTCGGCTCGCCCGGCAGCATCTCCGATGTGTCCGCTTTCTGGGCATCAGTCAGGTGTGTCGGTATCCATGTCGTAACCACCCGCTCCTGCTTCAGCGAGCCATTGGCCTTCAGCTCTTCACGGATAGCAGCGGTAAAAGACCTGAGGGCAAAGAAGACACGCGGCCCGACCGACCGCAAGAGCAGGTAGTAAAGGTACTTAGAGCCGGGCAGAGAGCGATTTGCTCGTAAAGTGTCCGCACTCAAAAGAAGTGGCTTTACGGACGCAAATCCTGAAGCGGTTCAGGCTTGTAAAGAAAGGCCAGCAAAGCGCAGGCGCTTCCTTTGCCTCCGCTATTCGGCGTGGGGTGAAAGGATCATGTCCAGGCAGCTTGCGTCACCTTGATTGAGGAACCAGCACTTGGGGCACTTCGCTTTCGCTCAGAGTCTGTTCCGGTGGTGCTTGCGATGCCTCAGGCTGATCTTTTACCTGTCCCAACAGCCGACCGCCGTTCATCATCGCGAAAACCTGGGGTGCTATGGAAGCCAAGACAATACCACACCATAAGCCGATAATAATAGTGATTGATACGCTGGCGAAATAATGCACGAGCATCCAGAAATCATCGTCACCAGGAATAATACGCCAGATCACTACTCTCACCACGCCCAGCAACGGCCAGTGCGCCGAGTGAAGGAAAAACGCGAGACCGCCATAAGCACCGATACGCCCACCCCAATCGGTTTGCGCCCATCGATAGAGGACACCCCAGCAACCCAGGACGCCTATGATGCGCATCAAACGTGTAACCGCATCCAGCCAGAACGGCTCCAAGCCATTCACGGGAACAACAACATACGGTGCCAATGCACGCAGGCCCGCTAGGGTCACATAGAGCACGATCAGGCCAACCGTTACAGTCAGCGGAAGTGTCAGGGGTATGCGTTCCTGGCGCACGAGCGCACCCATATAGAAAAAGAACGGGACATCGGAACGTATGAATATAGCCATGTTCCACCCACTAAGCCATATAACGCACAATAGCATGGCACCTGCCCACGGCCGATGCCGGAGCATCAACCACAGAACCGGGCTGACCAGTGTGGTGACGAACAAGTCGCGCACAAACCAGAACTGAAAGGCAAGTGGCTCGCCACTCACGGCAAATATAGCGTTAAAATACTGCCACCACCCGTACGACGAAAAATTCATATGCAACCGGTTCATATTCGTAAATGCTGCTGCGTTCGGATTAGCTAGGAATATCACATAAAGTGCGCCCAGATACGCCGCGTTCCATACTACCAACGGTAGATACAGCGACGTAAAGCGCCGGTATATGCGTTGTCTCAAAGCAAGTCTTGCATCCTCCGGCGAAAAGGCAAAAAACAACCAGCCGGAGATCATACTCAGGAGAGGTACCGCACTGAAGAAAAAGAACAGTATGGCGCTGTTCAGCCATGTAGCAAACCTATGCTCATGTATACCCAGCCCCTGAAAGGGGTTCGCCGAGGAATTGGGGAACACTCCATAGTGCAAGAACACCAGGCCAATAATCAGCATTATGCGTGAAAGGCCGATAGCGCGAGATATCTGCTTCTTAGATAGACCGGATGATAGATCAGTATGCTGCATTACATGTCCTTAACATGGAGCAGCCTTTGGTCTATACTTGCCGAAATAAAAAACCCATACGTTTGTGTTGCAGGCTGAAAGGTGTAGAGATTGGACGGGCAGTACCTGCATCGAACGCCACGGTACAGCCCCTTAGCCGATTACGAATCATTGGCGTTAGTATTGGCTCAGGATGAAGCCCGGCTTAAAACTTTGCGTCAGCACATTGCGTCACAAACAGTGAATTCGTACCTCTTCAACACTCAGGCGACCGCTCGCCAGATCGAAGCCGCCTATCAGCAGATGGCTGCACTTCACGACTCCGGTAAGCCACCTTCATCCTTCAATGTGGCGGCCGAGTAAAGTACGGGGTAAAGAATATCTTGTACTTTGCCATACCGTCCCGCCTGCAGAAATAGAGTCAGTGGAATGTGAGCTTCCAGATACAGTAAGAACGCGTCGCTTGACGTCGAACCAAGCAGAATAGCTCAGCTACTACTGTAGTTGCGACAGTCTAGAAGAACTTCAACTTATGGTAGAAATGCTAGGGGTACGTAGGCGGGGTACAAAGTTTAGTGGCTCAACTTAAGGTATCTGAATGTCCTTCTGTTTTCGATTGGATGTGGACGTGCCCCCGGCCCCAATCTAACTGAATGAATTTATTGAATAATTTACAGATACCCCCTCGGTAAGCGATTGAGTTTCCAAAGCTGTGCCCAAGCTGAAATGGGAACCACATTTGCCTAACCGGTTCACCATGCCACATGTGCCCTGACCATTCCTGTAGCGTTCGACTCCAGGAAACAGGACTCACACTTGTGGTGCAGCGGCTCTAATTAAACTTCACCGCGCATAACTATGCACGGTGATGATGCATAAATCTCTGGCTTTATAGCTCATAAAATGCAATAGTATGAGTTATAACTTTCAGGGATATGCCTCATGAGTGCGAGCAAAGACTGGAATTGGCAGCAAAAGGATTGGCCGCACTTTCGCTATGACAAAGCGAGGCTGGAACCCCTTGAGGCAAACTTTCTGCGTGCGGCCGGTATGTTCGCGGGCGCGATCAAGCATGTTGGCGAGGAAGACAAGGAGACGCTCAAAGTCGATATCATCAGAGAGGAAGCCCTGAAAACATCGGAGATTGAGGGGGAAATGCTGAACCGCGACAGTCTGCAATCCTCCATCCGCCGCAATTTCGGCCTTGCCGCCGATGGACGCAGGGTTCCCCCCGCAGAGCGCGGTATCGGTGAGATGATGGTCGATCTATACCGGCATTTTGCACGCCCGCTTAGCCAAAAGACGCTCTATCGGTGGCAAGAGCTACTGATGAGCGGCCCACGGGATTTGAATGATATCGGCCGGTACCGAACGGGAGAGGAGCCTATGCAGGTCGTGTCCGGTCCGTTGCACGCGCCCAAGGTGCATTTTGAAGCGCCACCTAGTCGCAGCGTTCCGGGGGAGATGAAGCAGTTCATTGTTTGGTTCAACCAGTCCGCTCCCGATGGCAACCATCCCCTGCCAGCGCTAACGCGAGCCGGTATCGCGCATCTTTATTTCGAGTCCATCCACCCGTTTGAGGACGGCAACGGTCGCATCGGTCGCGCTTTGTCCGAAATGGCACTCTCCCAAGCATTGGGCATGCCTACATTGCTCGCGCTGTCACAAGCTATTCAGTCAAGGGTCAAGGCATACTACGGCATGTTGGAGCAGAGCAGTAAGCATAACGAGATTACTGACTGGCTGATATATTTTGCGGACACCATCCTCGAAGCGCAGGGCGATACCCAGCGATTGATCGACTTCATTATCGCCAAGAGTAGATTTTTCGACCACTACCGGGGACGCATAAACGACCGCCAGGAAAAAGTGATCCTGCGTGTATTCCGTGAAGGACCACAGGGATTCAAGGGAGGATTAAGTGCGGAGAACTACATCCGCATCACTGGCACTTCCCGCGCCACCGCTACGCGCGATCTTCATGACCTTGTCGAATTAAAGGCACTCTCCCGGACCGGAGAGCGCAAAGGCGCACGGTACCACCTTATTGTGCAAAACGCGTAAGCCGATCAGTGGTTTGCAGTGGTGGGCTTGATTCCTTACCTTGCTGAACTGAAGGTCACAATTGTAACTTTGGAATGGTAACCACACTTCGTGTCGAGCTAAGAGTTATCCAATCATTGCCGTGAGGTGTCCACCCCGATGGCGGCAGCTAGATGCAGAGGTTGTCAAACTTGCGAATGAAGGCTTGCTGCAAGTCTTGGTCATCCTGCAACTTTGCACCATAGGCATCAGTGTAAGCGTCAATATGGTTAATACTTTACCACAGAATCAGTTAACGCAGTATTGCCTGCCGTGAGTATGGCTATCCGATGGAAGAAGAACAAAAAAAAGCCGCTACCTTTTGCAAGGTAGCGGCTTAGCGAGCGCGGTACGAAAGAGGAGAGACTAGCGAGCGAGACTGGTTTGAACGGTGGTAAACAGCGTGGTAAGTTGAGTACCCAGCGCGGTCATAGCACCAATGGCGGCAACGGAGATCAAAGCAGCAATCAAGCCATATTCAATGGCGGTAGCACCTTCTTCATCTCTTAAAAACTGTAAAAATATTGTCATATACATCCCCTGATTTGTTTCACATCTTGCACTGACATCGGTCAGCTAGATAGTGTAGTCACGAGATATTCGCCCAGAGAACGAGGCATCGAATTTGGACGGCGGCGAGGAATGATGCAGTATTTTTGGCATAGCGTGTGGCAATGCCGCGCCAGCGCTTGAGAT